>Ga0187805_10000504_pt1 | contig 12873 bp, 18 predicted proteins | sample NC_wetland_sal_i_6_FD_132965 | JGI IMG/M metagenome (GOLD analysis project Ga0187805, IMG submission 132965) | Wetland sediment microbial communities from Neuse River Estuary, North Carolina, USA - Control_5 | ecosystem: Environmental > Aquatic > Freshwater > Wetlands > Sediment | place: USA...
CGAGCGCATGGTGCAAGAAGATTTCGGTCCGCTCTTCCCAGCCATGCTCCTGCTAATACCATTCGGGAGGCTGGCAAGCGTAACGCGTCTCGATTCCGGTATTGCGAAAGAGGCTCTCATAGTCGGCAAGCTCGGGGAAAAGGCGCTTGGCGCGGCGCGCCGCATCGGCCTGCAAGAGCTTGTTCCGGGGCACCGCCGTGGCGACACCCGCGATCTCAACATCAAAGCTCGCCTTGAGGCAACGGGACTGACAGATCGCACGCGCAGTTTTGAGCATGATGAGTTCCCGAGAGGCAAAGGCAGCCTCGCAGTTGCCAGTTTGGACCTTCAAGCGACGTGTGAACCAGCGGTTGCGCCGCCGCAGGGAACTCAATTCTTCGTGTGAATTGAAACAAAATCGCGGCAATCGGCGGTTTGCCACTCTCCTACGCGGCGCAGAGTGCCTCTTCGGAAAGAGGGTAACCCCGACTGCCAATGTGGCTTGTGACAAAGCGAGCCACGGCCTAGAAGGTCGAAGGCGCGCGGGTGACGAAACGGACCCCGCGCGTCAACCGTCTAGGCCCTTGTCGCGGTTTCTTGGCCATGTCCGACATGAAGCTCGCAGTGCTTGGCGCCGCCGGCCGCATGGGGCAGACGCTTGCCCGGGCCGTAGCGGCGACGGAAGGGTGCGTGCTAGCCGCCGGCATCGAGGCGAAGGGCTCGCCTGCGGTCGGCCATGACTTGGGCGAGGTGGCGGGGCTCGGGCCCCTCGGCATCCCCATCACCGACGATCCGCTACCGGTCTTCGCCGAGGTTCACGGCGTGCTCGATTTCACCACGCCAAACGCGACGGTCGCCTTTGCCGGGCTCGCGGCGCAAGCGCGCATCGTCCATGTCATTGGCACGACGGGGCTCAACGTCGACGATCAGGCCAAGATCGAAGCCGCCGCCCGGCACGCCTCCATCGTCAAGGCCGGCAATATGAGCCTTGGCATCAATCTGCTCGCCGGGCTCACCGCGAGAGTGGCGCGTACCCTTGGGCCTGAGTTCGACATCGAGATCCTCGAGCTGCACCACCGCCGCAAGCGCGACGCACCCTCCGGCACCGCGCTCCTGCTCGGCGAGGCTGCCGCGGCGGGCCGTGGCGTTGCGCTGAAGGACCACAACGTCCGCGTCCGCGATGGCGATGTCGGCCCGCGCCGCGAGGGGGATATCGGCTTCGCCGTCTTGCGCGGCGGCGACGTGGTCGGCGAGCACAAGGTGATTTTCGCTGGCCCCGGCGAGCGCATCGAGCTTGTCCATATCGCCACCGACCGCGGGATTTTTGCGAATGGCGCGATCAGGGCGGCGCTCTGGGCACGCGGCCAAGGTCCAGGGCTTTATTCGATGCAGGACGTCATCGGCCTGTGACTCTTGCGGCAGAAACCGGTTTCTGGTTCATCAGTTGGCAAAATATGGGAGCTGCCCCTAAATTCCCGCCTCTCGCGCCGGAAAGGGCTGAAACGGAGCCAAGGATCGAGGCCTAGAGAGCGTTGTTGCGCCCTTCCTCCACATCGAAAGCAGGGGCCGTCAAGGCGGCCAGCAAGAGCGGTCCAGGGATGTCGCTCCGCCAAGGCAAAGAACTACCTGCGATGAAGAACGTCCTCGTTCTCGTCCGCCACGGCGAGAGTGAGTGGAACCGGCTCAACATGTTCACCGGCTGGCAGGACGTCGATCTGACCGAGGAAGGCGTAGCGGAAGCCCATCGCGCCGGCGCCATGCTCAAGGCCGAGGGCGCGCATCTCGACATCGCCTTTACCAGCCTGCTCAAGCGAGCGCAGAACACGCTGAAAATCATCCTTGGCGAACTCGGCCCGGACGACGTTCCCATCGTCACCGATGCCGCGCTCAACGAGCGTCACTACGGCGACCTCGTAGGACTGAACAAGGACGAGGCGCGCAAGCGCTGGGGCGACGAGCAGGTGCATCTCTGGCAGCGCTCCTACGACATCGCCCCGCCCCGCGGAGAGAGCCTCAAGGACACCGCGGCGCGCGTTCTTCCCTTCTTTTCCAAGCGCATTGTCCCGGAGCTCCAAGCCGGCAAGAGCGTGATCCTCGTTGGCCACGGCAATTCCTTGCGCGCGCTCGTCATGCAGCTCGACCGCTTGAGCCCCGAGCAGGTGATGGAGCTCAACATCGGCACCGGCAGGCCGCTCATCTACCGACTGCGCGCCGACGGATCGGTCGCCGAGAAGCGGGACCTCGCGGCTTAGCGCGCATCTGTTTCGTGGATTAAGCCGCTCCTGGCGCCTTGTTCGTGGAAAGCGCCGCAGATAGCGCTTGGGCGAAATCTTCGCGTTCAGGGTCCGTGAGGAAGGTCGCAAATACCAGGCGCTTGCCGTGCGACGCAACAGACAGCTCGCTCGATCGGCCGATACGGTCTTCGAGCCTGAGCCGCACCCAATAGGGATTGAAGCTCCAGGAATCCGCCTTGCCGGAGGGCTGCACGCGCGTCACGGTCAGCGTGTTTGGCGTGAGGTCCACCGTCTCGTAGAGTCGCGCGGCCCGATAATTGAGCTTGAAGACGATATAGATCAGAGCCACGTCGAGGCCCATGAAGCCCACGACCGGCCAGGCGCCAATCAGATAGAACAGGAGACCCGTGCCGAAGCTCACCATGCAGACCGCGCTCATCAGCACCGCGAAGCCCTTCGGCCCGAGCGACCGGTGGGGCGTCAGAATGGCGGCGAAGCTCGTTTCTGCTTGTGGGCTCGCGGAGAGCTCTGTCATAGCTCGTCTCATCCGTCTTGAGAGGCATTGGTAGTCAAGGGAAGATGGGGGTTCAACCGAAAACCGCCAAGCGCATGCCCGCCAACGCAAAGCGGCGTGGGAAATCGAGCGGCAGGGCGCCGGGCTCGCTGCTTATGCAAACGCAAGTCGACGAGATTTTCCGGCGGTTTAACGCCGTCGACCCGCATCCCAAGACCGAGCTTCGCTATGCCGATCCCTTCACCCTTCTCGTTGCCGTGGTGCTGTCGGCGCAAGCGACCGACGCCTCGGTGAACAAGGCGACGCCCGACCTGTTCAAGGCGGCGGATACGCCAGAGAAGCTGATCAAGCTTGGCGAGACAAAGCTCACCGACAAGATCAAGACCATCGGACTTTACCGAAGCAAGGCCAAGAACCTGATCGCGCTCTCCCGCAAGCTCGTCGAGGAGTTTCACGGCAAGGTGCCAGACAATCGCGAGGCGCTCGTGACGCTCCCTGGTGTTGGCCGCAAGACCGCCAACGTGGTGCTCAACGTCGCTTTCGGCCAGGCAACCATCGCCGTCGACACCCATCTCTTCAGGGTGGCGAACCGCACGGGCCTCGCCCCCGGCAAGAACCCGCTCGAGGTCGAGCTCACTCTCGATCGGGTCGTGCCCGAGCGCTACAAGCACAACTGTCATCACTGGCTGATCCTGCATGGCCGCTATGTGTGCAAGGCGCGGAAGCCAGACTGCTGGCGCTGCCTTATCAACGACATCTGCATCTACGAGCGGAAGACGCCTGCGCCAAGCTGACGCCTGCGCGGAAAGTTATTTTGTCGGCTATTTTACCGTGACAGGTGCGGGGTCCAACGAGATGAGGGGTCCCTGCCCGACTGTGCGGGATATCGCTCACCGTTACGTCCGTGTCGCCACTGGAGCGGAAATGCGCATTACCCCGGCGCGGCGCGCGAGCGACTTGTAGATGTGCACCATGAAGGCCGTGGCGAAGAGCGGCGTCAGCAGGTTCAGGATCGGCACCGAAGCGAGGCCCGCGATAATCAGGCCGCAAAGGGAGACATAAACCATGTTCGCCTTACGTAGGCGCCCCGCTTCTTCCAGTAGCAGGTGTCGCAAGGCCACCATCTCGAAATATTCGCGGCCCAACAGATAGCCGTTACCGACATAGAAAGCGATGAGATTGATACCTGGCACGAGCAGCAGGAACAGCGCGATCAGGTTCACCCCCAGCACCACCACGAAGAATTTCAGGCCGACGCCGATGGCGGCAAGCGCCGGCAGTTCTCGCCCCGGCGGGTCGGAAGGGTAGTAGACGCGCTCCACCTCATTGGCGATGTCGTCGAGAAAGAGGCCGGCCATGAGCGAGGTCACCGGCGGAATCAAAAAGATGGAGCCCACCACCAGCGCCAAGCCGCCGAGCCATTCCACGGTGGTTTCGATCCAGTGCGGCCAATCGATGTAATGGCCGAACATCGCCTCGATCGCGATGATTAAAAGGATCAGGAGGCCGATGGTGAAGCCGACGCATTTCAGCAGCACGGCGCGGAAGGGCGGCGTAAACAGCTGCCTGAAGGCTTGAATTGCGGCGGCGAGCATGGCGTGTTTCAACTCCGGCGGCGGCGAATATAGTGGTCGCCTCGGCCATTACCAGACCGGACGTTTGCGAAAAGGGGGTGGCGCAGTCATGGCGGAACGCACTCATGCTGGTCGCACCCGTGCGGAACGCGCTCTTATGCGCACCTACGATGTGGTGGGCATCGGCAACGCCATCGTCGATATCATTGCCCGCTGCGACGACGCCTTCCTCTCCAAGCATGACCTCGCCAAGGGCTTCATGCGCCTCATCCCCGCAAGCGAAGCCGGACGCCTGTATGAGGCCATGGGGCCGGCCATCGAGCGCTCTGGCGGATCCGCGGCCAACACCATCGCCGGGCTCGCCTCCTTTGGGGCGAAATGCGGCTTCATCGGCAGGGTCGCTGCCGACCAATTCGGTGGCATCTTCCGCCACGATATCCGCTCTCTTGGGGTCGCCTACGACACCCCACCCTCCGAAGACGGCGAGCCCACGGCGCGCTGCCTCATCTTCGTGACCCCTGACGGCGAGCGCACCATGAACACGTTTCTCGGGGTGAGCGTTGACTTCGCCCCGGCCCATATCGATGCCTCACTCATCGAGGCCGCCAAGATCGTCTATCTCGAGGGCTATCTGTTCGATCGGGAGGAGGCCAAGGAGGCCTTCAAGGAGGCGGCACGGCTCGCTCGGAAGTCCGGCGCCAAGGTCGCCCTGACCCTGTCCGACGCCTTCTGCGTCGATCGCCATCGCGCCGATTTCTTGAAGCTGATCCGCGAGGGAACCGACATCGTCTTTGCCAACGAAAAGGAGATCACCAGCCTCTATGAGGTGAACAGCTTCGCTGAGGCAGCCGACACCGCGCTCGCCGATTGCGCGCTCGCCGTGCTCACCCGCTCGGAGGAGGGCTCGGTGATCGTGGCCGATGGCGAGACGATCCCCGTGGCGCCCGAGCCTGTGCGCGAATTGGTGGACGTGACCGGCGCGGGGGATCTCTATGCCGCGGGCTTCCTCTTTGGCCTCACCCGTGGGCTTCCGCTTGAGACCTGCGGCCGCCTCGGCAGCCTGGCGGCAGCCGAGGTGATCGGCCATATCGGGGCGCGTCCCGAGACCTCCTTGCGCAAGCTGGCGGAAGCCCGAGGCCTACTCGGCTAGACCAGACGTAGCTGTTACCTTCGTGCCACGGAGGCCAAAAATCTCTTGGCCGCACCATTAGTTAACAGCTTGGAGGAGACTCGCCTGCTATCGTGTTTCGACTTGGAGTCATGGGGGGCCTTCCATGCATCGATTCGCGCGACTGATCGCCGCCATTACACTTGTCGTTGCCGCGTCAGCCGGCATTGCCCGGGCGCAAGACAGCGCCGCCATGACGGTGGGCGGCACGACGATAACCTTCGGTGGCGGCCTCCAATATCTGTTGCTCCCCGACATCAAATTCACCGGTGTGGATTCCTCCGGCTCCTTCCATCGGCAGACCAACAGCGAATTTGCGACTACGGCGGCGGCTTCAGCGGCGCCATCGACACCCCGCTTGGCTTTTGGAACGGCTATCGCGTGACCGGCTCGGTCAACGGCTTCTTCACCAATGTGGAGGGCAGCGATCGCACCAATTGCAATGGGAACAACTGCGTGGTGATCGATCCCACCAACTCATCCCGGGCGGCCAGGCCGAGACGAAGTTTGGTAACCCCGAACCGGTCCAGGTGCGGCCAAAACCTTTTGCGCAACGACTATTTCCTCGTCGGAGCGGACATCCGCGGCATCGACCAGGACAATAGCCTCCGCGGACGGGGTACGCAGAATTTCAACTCTAGTGAGACGCTGGATACGACGTACTACGGTGGCTATGTCGGCTTCGGTGGCGAGTACAGCCTGGGATTTCTCGGCGTCGGCGGATTGTGGGATCGGCTTGGACTTCGCTCCTATTATTCCGTGCGCGCAGGGCTCTACGACGCCAGCACCGACTATGGCGGCCGCTTCAACCCGCTCGATCCGTCCTCCCCGATCACCCATCTCTCCATTTCCGACGACAAGCTCGCCTTTATCGGCAGCGTCTCATCCGAGCACCGGAAGCAGTTAGGTCCGAGGACCAGCCTGTCGCTGTTGACCGACTATGAGTACATCTCTTCGGTGCCTTCGATGCGTTATGCCGGCTTTACCTCGACGCGTCCGACGCGCATCGAGGATGACGGCGCCTTCTCCGTCCGCTCCGTGTTAAGATTGAACATCGCGCTCGGGGCCGCTCCCGCGCCCTATTCCGAACCACCGCTCAGTTCCCAGCCGCTCAAATAGGTCACAACTTCCGGAGCGCCACCGTTTCCACCGCGTGATCGACGCCCTTGCGTAGGATCAGGTCGGCGCGTTGTCGCGTCGGCAGGATATTGTCACTGAGATTGACGAGGTTGATGGAGTGCCACAAGGACAGCGCGGTGGCGCGGGCCTCCTCTTCCGACAACGTCGCATAGCGATGGAAGTAGGAGGCCGGGTCGCGGAACGCCGTTTGTCTGAGTCGCAGGAAGCGCTCCACATACCAGGACTCGATCAGCGCGTCGGCCGCGTCGATATAGATGGAGAAATCGAAGAAATCCGAGACGAAGGGGATCGCCGCGCCGTCCTTCGGCAGCTTCGCCGGCTGGAGCACGTTCAAGCCCTCGACAATGACGATGTCCGGTCGCTCGATCACGATCGCCTGGTGTGGCAGCACGTCATAGACGAGATGGGAGTAGACCGGCGCCTCAATGCACTCGCGACCAGATTTCACCTCGGCGAGAAAATTGAGCAGGCGCGTGAGGTCGTAGCTTTCCGGGAAGCCCTTACGAGTCATCAGCTCGCGCTCTTCCAGCACGGCATTAGGAAAGAGGAATCCGTCGGTCGGCACGAGTTCGACGCTTGGATGGCTCGGCCAGCGGGCGAGCAGCGCCTGCAACACGCGGCCCGTGGTGCTCTTACCCACGGCGACGCTGCCGGCAAGGCCGATGATGAAGGGCATCTTGGCGTCGCCCTTGCGTAGAAATCTGGTCGCTGAGCCATGCAGCTCCTGCAGCGCCTCGGCATAGAGATTGAGCAGCCGGCTGAGCGGCAGATAGACGTCAACCACTTCTTGGGTCGAGATCCGCTCGGTGAGGCCGCTCAGATTCTCGAGCTCGGCCTCCGAGAGCGGCATGGGCGTATCGGCCCTGAGCGCCGCCCAGTCGTCGCGGCTGTAGACGATATAGGGAGAGAACGCGACGGTCGGACGCGGATTCATGGACTAAGCGGCCGCCTGTTAGCGCGACGCGGCTTTCCGCTTCTGCGTGAGGTCTGTGGCACCCATGCGGCGCTCAAGCTCGCCGAGCACGTCGTCAAGGGCAATGTGCCGAGACTCAAGCACAACCAAGAGGTGATAGAGCAGGTCGGCGGCCTCTGCGATCAGAGCCGCATCGTCCTGGGCTAGCGCGGCTATTGCCGTCTCCACGGCCTCCTCGCCAAGCTTCTTGGCAGGCTTGACCGGCGCGCCGTCGAGCAGCCGCCGCGTATGGGAGTCCTCCGGCCTTGCGGTCCGTCGCGCCTTGATATTGGCGGCGAGGCGGCTCAGCACGTCGTTTTGGCTCATGTCTGGCTCATACACTGCCGCGAGGCCAAGTGGAATAGCCGCGTGCACGTCGTCCCTAGGAAAGTAAAGGCATTGTGCCCGTTTGGCGGGCAGGATTGAGGCAGGAGGCGCGAGTTTGTGAGGCTTAGCCGTCGAGGCGCATAGGCAGGCCGGCGGCCGCCATGAAGCGCTTGGCCTCTCGAATCGTCGATTCACCATAGTGGAAGATCGAGGCGGCGAGCACAGCCGAGGCGTGACCTTCCCGCACGCCTTCCACCAAATGCTTAAGCATGCCCACCCCGCCGCTTGCAATCACCGGCACGGAGACCGCGTCCGCCACGGCCCGCGTCAATTCGAGATCGAAGCCCGCGCGTGTTCCGTCGCGGTCCATGGAGGTGAGCAGGATCTCGCCAGCGCCAAGCGCCACCACCTCCTTGGCATAGCCAACCACCTCGATGCCGGTCGGCTCGCGGCCGCCATGGGTGAAAATTTCGAAGCGCAGCGACGCGCCGTTGCCTGCCATGCGCTTAGCGTCGATCGCGACCACGATGCACTGGGCGCCGAATTTCTCCGCCGCGGCTCGCACGAAGTCGCGGTCCTTCACCGCCGCGGTGTTGATCGACACCTTGTCGGCGCCAGCTTCGAGCAGCTTCCGCACATCGTCGAGCTTGCGCACCCCGCCGCCCACAGTGAGCGGCATGAAGCAACGCTCCGCCGTGCGCTCTACCACGTCAAAGATGGTGTCGCGGTTCTCATGGCTTGCGGTGATGTCGAGAAAGCAGAGCTCGTCGGCGCCGGCCTCGTCATAGGCCGCGGCGGTCTCCACGGGATCGCCCGCATCGCGCAAATTGACGAAGTTGATGCCCTTGACGATGCGGCCGTCCTTCACATCGAGGCAAGGAATGACACGAACTTTCAGCATGGCTCAGGCCGATCCGGACTCTTGGGTCTCCGCCAGCTCATGATAAGCGCGATGAGTGCTGCCACCGCCCAGACTCCAAGCAGCACGAGACCTATGGGGACGATGAGGTACGGATACCAGATCGAAAAGCCAAGATCATAGAAGGGCCGCCCGTAATCCTTGCCACCGATAACGCAAGGAATCACGCGGTTGAGATCGCACTCACAGCCGAAGGCCTCCGCGATCTCCCGTCTTCCCACCGCAAGCAGCGCTGGACCGAACCCGATCAACAGCACGAGGATCAGAAAGACAATGAAAACGGTGCGCATGCGCATGAGCCGGGCGCCTAGGAGGGTCGCGTCTTCCGGCTCGCGGCAATGAGCGCAAGCGCCTCTGCCGGATCGAGCCTGCCATCATAGAGCGCGCGCCCGGCGATGGCGCCTTCGAGCCTCGCATAGTCCGGGCGAAGCAGCGCGCGCACGTCTTCGATCGAGGTGAGACCGCCGCTTGCGATCACCGGAATTGAGATCACCCGCGCGAGCGCCGCGGTAGCCTCGAGATTGAGGCCGGCGAGCACGCCGTCCCGCGCGATGTCGGTATAGATGATGGCCGCCACACCCGCATCCTCAAAGCGGCGGGCAAGGTCGAGGGCGGTGATTTCGCTCGTCTCCGCCCAACCTTCCACCGCGACCTTGCCGTCGCGGGCGTCGATGCCGACGGCGATGCAACCAGGAAAATCGCGAGCCGCTTCACGCACGAAACTCGGATCGCGCACCGCGGCAGTCCCGAGGATCACGCGATCGATGCCCTTGTCGAGCCACGTCACGACCGTGTCGACATCGCGGATGCCGCCGCCGAGCTGCACCGGGATGTGCATCGCGGCGAGAATCGCCTCGACCGCGTCCGCATTCACCGGCCTCCCCGCAAACGCTCCGTTCAGATCGACCACATGCAGCCACTCGAAGCCCTGCTGCTCGAAGGCACGCGCCTGCGCCGCGGGATCAGTGTTGAAGACCGTTGCTTCCGCCATCTCTCCCTGACGCAGCCGCACGCACTGGCCGTTTTTCAGGTCGATGGCGGGGAACAGGATCATGACGACCTCCGGGTGGGGGTTGAACCCGCAGTGAGGGAGTTGACCCCCACCCCGGCCATCCCCCTTGCAGGGGGAGGGAGAATGAGCGTCACGGTTTCCATTTGAGGAAGTTGGCGATGAGCGCGAGCCCGAGCTTCTGGCTCTTCTCCGGGTGGAACTGCGTCCCAGCCATGTTGTCCCTGGCGACGAAGGCCGTGATCGGGCCGCCATAATCGGTGCTTGCCACGAGATCGTCTGCCTCGTCCGGGACAAGGTGATAGGAATGCACGAAATAGGCGTGCAGACCTCCGTCACCAGTGGGAACGCCTTCGAACAGCGCATGCGCGCGGCCTACACGAAGTGTGTTCCAGCCCATGTGCGGGATCTTGAGCTCTGGGTCAGCGGGTGCGATCGCCCGGACTTCGCCCTTGATCCAACCGAGGCCCGGGGTAACCCCATGTTCGAGCCCGCGCTCCGCCATGAGCTGAAGCCCGACGCAAATGCCGAGAAAGGGCTTGCCGTCTTGCTGCACGGCTGCCTCCAGCGCCTCGATCATGCCGGGCACGTCCTCTAGGCCCCGCTTGCAGTCGGCAAAAGCGCCGACGCCGGGAAGCACGATGCGGTCGGCATCGGCCACGTCCTCCGGACGCGCGGTCACCTTGATCGCAAGTTCCGATCCCTGCTCGCGCGCGGCCCGCTCGAACGCCTTGGCGGCGGAGTGGAGATTGCCCGAGCCGTAGTCGATGATGGCGACGTGCATGGTCTTACGGCGTCGGGAAGAGCCCGATGACCCCCTCTGCCTCGCCGCTTGCCTTTGGCGCGGGGATGCCGGCGGTGCTTGGCCGGCCCGGAGCCGGCTCCCGCTGCCCTCCCTTTTCCTGCTCTGGCAGCCAGGACCGGAAAAAAGCAAGCTCGGCGGCATCACGGCCGGGGCCGATCGCTGTCCCGGCCTGCTGGTAGCCCCGCCGTTCGAGCGCCGCACGGCGAAGGTCGTTGGCCTCGAAGGCGAAGAGCACGATGAGCGCCACGCTCAGCCAGCCGAACAGAGTCTGTGCCTGGTCGCTCGAGCCGAAGATGCGGGCGAGGAAAGCGAAGAAGGCCACGAACAGGATCAGCTCGAGCCACATGCGCTGATAGAGGAGCCACAGCCCGGGCACCAGCAGCGCGGGCCAGGAGAAGCCTTCCTTGACGAACACGAGCGCCTCGGCCCGGTCCTCTGGGTCTCGCGCCTCGCTCGGCGGCTCATAAACGGAATAGAGCGTCACGACACTGCACTAATGGTAAATGCTGACGTTTGCACTTGAGTCTAAAGCAGGCCCTTGGTCGAGGGCACGCGGCCGCCTTGACGCTCGTCGATTGCGACCGCCTGGCGGAGCGCGCGTGCGAGGGCCTTATAGCAGGTCTCGGCGATGTGGTGGCTATTCTCGCCATACAGCGTCTCCACATGGAGCGTGATCCCGGCATGCTGGGCGAAGGCCTGAAACCATTCCCGGAACAGCTCGGTGTCCATCTCCCCGATCTTGGAGCGGGTGAATGTCACGTTCCAGACAAGGTAGGGCCGCCCCGAGATGTCGATGGCGACACGGGTTAGGGTCTCGTCCATGGGAAGATACGCAAAGCCGTAGCGAGCAATTCCCTGCTTGTCGCCAAGGGCGCGTGCCACCGCCTGGCCGAGCGCGATGCCGGAATCCTCGGTCGTGTGGTGTTGGTCGATATGAAGATCGCCTTTGGCTTTGAGAGAAATATTGATCAGGGAGTGGCGGGCAAGCTGCTCGATCATGTGATCGAGGAAGCCGACGCCGGTCGCGACCGCATAGGCGCCGGTGCCGTCGAGGTCGACGGCGGCCGTGATCACAGTCTCCTTGGTGCGGCGCTCGACGGTGGTGGACCGCTTCGATTTGGCTTTGGTTGGCTTCTGCATGGGGTCCAAGCCTAATGCAAGGCTCTTAGCAATTCGCTTCTGTCCTGGCGCGCTTATACGCCGTAGCGCCTAGCAGTGCCATCCGCGTATCCCCGAAAATGCCGAAGTTGGCGACGGTTTCGCGCGGGTTCGGATCTTACTGTCCTAAGCGCTTGACGAAAGGCCTCGTCATGCCGATATCGCAGTGCAGCATGGGTCCTTCCTCTTCCGACACCTGGCATGGCACGACCATCCTCACCGTCCGCAAGGGGGGCAAGGTCGTCATCGCCGGCGATGGCCAGGTCACCCTTGGGCAGACCATCATCAAGGGCAACGCCAAGAAGGTCCGGCGCGTCGGCAACGGCAATGTCATCGCCGGTTTCGCTGGCGCGACGGCCGACGCCTTCACCCTGTTCGAACGGTTGGAGGCGAAGCTCGAGCGCTTTCCCGATCAGCTGAAGCGAGCTTGCGTCGAGCTCGCCAAGGATTGGCGCACCGACCGCTATCTCCGTCACCTCGAAGCCATGATGATCGTGGCTGATGCCGATGAGAGCCTGGTGCTGACCGGCAAGGGCGACGTGCTCGAGCCTGACGACAATGTCATGGGCATCGGCTCCGGCGGCAATTTTGCGCTCGCCGCGGCCCGGGCGCTTCTCGACTCGGAGCTCGATGCCGAGGGGATCGCGCGCAAAGCCATGGCCATTGCTGCAAGCATTTGCGTTTACACAAACAAAGAGGTGGTCCTTGAGACCCTAGACTCGAAGCAATGATAACGAAACCAATCCACGTCATTGCCGGGCTTGACCCGGCAATCCGTTCCAATAATGACCTCATCGATATGTGGGCAGCCACGGCATGGATGCCCGGATCAAATTCGGGCATGACGCATTAGTTAGGTAGCGTACAGAAACCATGACCAGTTTTTCCCCACGCGAGATCGTGTCCGAGCTCGACCGCCATATCGTCGGCCAGCGCGACGCCAAGCGCGCGGTCGCCATTGCGCTGCGCAACCGCTGGCGCCGGCAGCAGCTCGACGAGGAGCTGCGCGAGGAGGTGTTGCCCAAGAACATCCTGATGATCGGGCCGACCGGGGTCGGCAAGACCGAGATCTCACGGCGGCTCGCCAAGCTCGC
>Ga0187805_10000506_pt1 | contig 12846 bp, 11 predicted proteins | sample NC_wetland_sal_i_6_FD_132965 | JGI IMG/M metagenome (GOLD analysis project Ga0187805, IMG submission 132965) | Wetland sediment microbial communities from Neuse River Estuary, North Carolina, USA - Control_5 | ecosystem: Environmental > Aquatic > Freshwater > Wetlands > Sediment | place: USA...
CGGCGCCCAGCTCGTGGCGGCGTCCATCGCGGTCGCCTTCGCGGTGGTCGCCGTGGGCCAGTCGGTCGGTCATCACGCGGAACGTTCGGTCGTTCTGCTGGCGGTCGGTACGCCCATGGTGGCCTGGGCCGGGCACGTGCGGCGAGCCAGGTCCGAAGCGATGGCTCGCGACGCGGAGACCGAGGCGATCGCGGGCTCGTTGCTGGAGCACACGGCCCGTGGCGAGCGCGCGCGGATCTCACGCGACCTGCATGACGTGGTGGCTCATCACATCTCCATGATCGCCGTGCAAGCCGAGACGGCCCGGCTGACGACGCCGGGCATGCCGGACGAGGGAGCCCAGCGCCTTGTTGCCATCGCTGACACGGCTCGCGCCGCGCTGACCGAGATGCGCCGGCTACTCGGCGTGCTGCGCGAAGACACCAGGGCTGAGCCGCCTGCTCGCCAGCCGCAGCCTGGCCTGACACAGCTCGCCGAGCTGGTGGACCAGGCCAGGGACGCGGCGGGGTCTCGCACTCGGCTGATCGTCAGCGGCTGCCCCGCACCGCTCGATCCCGGTGTCGAGCTGATTGCCTACCGAATCGTGCAGGAGGCGCTGACGAACGCTCGGCGGCACGCTCCCGGTGCGGCCGTGGACGTGGAGCTTCGCTACCAACCGGACGAGCTGTGGCTGCGGGTCAGGGACAACGGGCCTGGCCCCGGCCCCGGCGAGCCGTCGTCCGGCGGACACGGGCTGCTCGGGATGCGCGAACGAATCGCCGCGGTCGGCGGCACGCTCGACGCGGGTGCCGCGGCCGGCGGCGGCTTCGTGGTGCACGCCATGCTGCCCGCGCAGACAGCGCAGGACGCGGCATGACGACGGCGGATCTGGTACCCGTGATCCGGGTCATCGTCGCGGACGACCAGCAGGTGGTGCGCGCCGGCTTCGCCGCGCTGCTCGGCACCCAGCCGGATTTCGCCGTGGTGGCGACGGCGCGGGACGGCGGCGAGGCGGTCCGGCTCAGCCGCGAGCTCCGGCCCGACGTGGTGCTGATGGACGTCCGCATGCCCGGCGTCGACGGCATAGCGGCGACCAGGCAGCTGACCGGCGGACGGCCGGATGATGGCCCGCGTGTCCTCATGCTGACAACCTTCGACCTTGACGACTACGTCTACGACGCGCTACGCGCCGGCGCCAGCGGCTTCCTGCTCAAAGACGTGACGGCGGAGCGGCTGTTTGACGCGGTCCGGGTGGTGGCGGCCGGCGAGGCGCTGCTGGCTCCTGCGGTCACCCGCAGGCTGATCGGCGAGTTTGCCCGGCTGCGGCCCCGGTCAGCGGTCGCGTCCGAGTCGCTCGGCGCGCTCACGGCGCGCGAGATCGAAGTGCTCCGCCTGGTCGCCGAGGGCCTGTCAAACCAGCAGATCGCGGGCAGGCTGGTGGTCAGCGAGGAAACCGTCAAGACCCACGTCAGCCACCTGCTGCGCAAGCTGGGGCTGCGGGACCGGACGCAGGCGGTGATCGCGGCGTACGAATCTGGACTGGTCGTACCGGGATCTGGCGCTTCGGCCAGGTAGCTCGCTAGCGCCAGAGGTAGGCTGGCGCGTCGAAATGGGCGACCCGCTGCTCGGCACCGTGCAGCGCCACCTGGCAAAACTGGTAGATGATCGCCGCCGTCGGCGCGTGCACGAACCGGTCGAGCAGCGGCAGCCTGATCACCGGTGCGTCCGACTCGGGAATTGTCAGCAGCTCCGGCTCGACGTCCAGGTCGGCCACCGGTATCTGGTAGACGCGGGTGACCTCGGTGACCGCTCCGGCTAGCTCCCTTGGCGGCACGCCGCCCCACAGCACGACGGGGGTCATCACGTAGCCAGAGCGGGTGACGTAGTCGTCGAGCACGCCGAGTACGGCATCGGGGCGCAGCTGGAGGCCGGTCTCCTCGTGCAACTCGCGCAGCGCCGCGTCCGCGGCCGACTCGCCGGGATCGCGCCGCCCGCCGGGCAGCGCCCACTGGCCGGCGTGGCTGCTCAGCCCGCGTGCCCGCCGGGTGATCAGCAGCCGGTCGCCGCCCTCGGCCGCTAGGACGCACACGGCTACCGAGGCCTGCCGCAACTCGGGCCGGTCCGCCGCGACGCGCCGGAAGCCGGCGAGGTGCGCTGCGATTGCCGCACGGCGAGCCGCCGCCGACGTCTGATTCATCCGGTTATCGTATCGATACGGCAGCCGTGACCATATGGGAACGTAGCCGTCTCGTATCTCGGCCGACCGGACCGAAGTCTGCCGCTCTGGGTGATGCCGATCCGTTACGATCTGTCCGCCCGTTTCTTCACTTCGAGTCCATTTGGCGATAGTTGTGCAGCGGAGCGGTTACCATGTTGCGGGGCGCGGATCGTTCGCTCCTCAGCACTAGATCGTTGATCGCGGCGCGTCTGCTGCCGAGGAGGAGCCTTGCCCGTGCGACCTGGGTCCGCCTGGCGCGCGAGCCGGGACCCCGGGATGCCCGAACGCCTGGACCTTGACGGCTTCGCCGGGATGTTCGAGGACCACGCTGCGCACGTCTTCGACTACTGCCGCAGCCTGGCCGGGCGCGACGATGTCGCCGCCGACGCCACTGAATTCGCCCTGATCTCGGCGCAGGCAGCGGCCCCGGACCCGGGTCGGGCTCGCGCGTGGCTCTTTGCCCTAGCGCGCCGCCAGGTCCTCGCCCTCGACCCTGCATTCTGGCCGCCCCCGGACAGCGACCAGGAGATCCTCGACCTGGTCTACCGGCACGGCATCCACACCGATGAGCTCCCCGGCGTGCTGGGCGTGCCCGCCGATGCGGCGCTGGATCGGCTGGCCAGCGCCGAGGACGCCGCAGCCGCGGGCTGGGGTCCGAGCGTTGAGCTGCTCGCGGACCTGCCGCTGGCCGCCGTGCCGGACTCCGTCTGGCGGCACAGCGTCGGGGCCGCGCTGGCGGCCGATGCGCAGCACGCCCGGCATCGGAGCGGTAGGGCAGGCAGTCTCCGGCGTTCCATCGCGTGGCCGGAGCCAGGCCGTCGGCGGGTCCGGGTAGCCACGATGGCGGCGATCCCGGCAGCGGCCATCATCGCCGCGGTGGTGTACCTGGCCGGGCCGAGCGGGCCCGTCGGCTCGCCGAGTGCAGCGGGAACCCGCGGTCCGGCCATTGTCCGGGCTGAACAGCTGCCGCGGGCCAGGCGACAGCCGGTCAGCACGCCAGCGACCGCGACCAGCAGCACGCCCGCGACCGCCACGAGCAGCACGCCCGCGACCGGAAAGGAGGGCAGCCGGCCGGCGTTGCCGATCGTCTCGCTGCTGCCCAGCACGCCGGCCGGGACCGTGCAGCCGCTGGCAACCCCGCCGCCGACGAGCCAGCCGACGCCCGGACCGAGCGCGTCGTCGAGCGCGCCTACCTCGTCGCCGTCACCCTCGGCGTCGCCGTCACCCTCGGCGTCGTCCTCCCCGAGCCCGACGGACTCCCCGTCATCGTCCCCGAGCCCGACCGACTCGCCGTCATCGCCGAGCCCGACGGACTCTTCGTCGCCGACCGATAGCGCGTCCCCGACGCCGTCGTCGAGCTGATCATGGCGCTCTCGTATCTCGGCCTGCACCCCGGACGCCGTGGGTGCTGACGAGCAGTCATTCCGGCCTGCGCCCAAATCGTGACTTTGCGTGCATTGGCCATAGTTGCGCAGCGCAGCCCCTACCATGTTGCGGGGCGCGGAGGATCAGCTCACAGCCGAGATCACGGTAGGCGACGCTGCCGAGGAGGGGCCGTGGCGAAGGGACCTAGGTCCGCATGGCGCGCGAGCCAGGACCTTCGGCCACCCGAGCAGTATGACCTCGACTCTTTCGCGCGGATGTTCGACGAGCACGCGTCGCACGTCTTCGACTACTGCCGCAGCCTGGCCGGGCGCGACGACGTCGCCGCCAGGGCTACAGAAGCCGCACTCGTCTCCGCGCGGTCGGTCCCTGAGGATCCGAGTCTGCTTCGCGCCTCCCTTTTTGCCGCTGCGCGCCGCCAGGTCCTCGCACTCCAGCCCGCCGATTCGAGCGAACTGGAGTACCCGCCCCTTGATCCACTGCCGGAGTTCCCGGCCTACGACCCCGACGTGACGTATCCCGGCTCTGGCCTCTACGGTGAACGCGGCGTGGAGCTGGCTGCGTTCTGGACGCCGCTCGACGGCGACCACGAGGTGCTCGACCTGGTCTACCGCCATGGCATCCATCCCGATGATCTGCCCGCGGTGCTGGGTGTGCCTGCCGATGAGGCGTATCACCGGCTGCGTCTCGCCGAGCATGTCGCTGGTAGCGGCCCGGGTCCGAGCCCTGACCAGCTCGCGGAATTTCCGCTGGCCTCCGTACCGGACTCCGTCTGGCGGCACAGCGTCAGGGCCGTCCTGGCAGCCGACCGACAGCTTGGTCGGCACCGGGGGCACACCCGGAGTTCCGTCGCGTGGCCCGCGCTGGAACGCCGCCGCGTTCGGCTAGCCACCATGACGGCGATTCCGGCGGCGGCCATCATCGCTGCCGGCGTGTATGTGGCCGTGCCCGGCTCCAGCGCCAGCCCGCCGAGTGACCCCAGAACTCACGATCCGGCCAGCGTACGGGCTGCTCACCTGCCGCCGCTGCCCACGCCCCAGCCGACGACGAGCACCCCCGCACCAGCCGCGCCCCTGCTGCCGATCATCTCGCTGCTGCCTAACACGCCTGGCAAGGTTGTTCAGCCGGTGGCAACTCCGCCGCCGACGATCCAGCCGACGGCGACGCCCGCGCCGAGCGCGTCGTCGACCGCACCCACGTCGTCGCCTTCGCCGTCGCCGACCCCGACGGACACCTCGTCGCCGTCGCCGACCCCGACGGACACCTCGTCGCCGTCGCCGACCCCGACGGACACCTCGTCGCCGACCGACAGCGTGTCCCCGACGCCGACGTCGACCTGATCAGGCCGCCTCGAAGATCGCCGCCACGCCCTGCCCGCCGCCGACGCACATCGTCTCCAGCAGGTACCGGCCGTCGCGGCGGCCCAACTCGCGCAACCCGGTCGCCAGCATCCGGGCACCGGTCGCGCCGATCGGATGGCCGAGCGATATCCCCGAGCCGTTGACGTTGAGCTTGTCCGGGTCATTCCAGCCCCAGCCCGCCAGCACGGCGAGTACCTGGACGGCGAAGGCCTCGTTGAGCTCCACCAGGTCGATATCGGCGAAGTCGAGTCCGGTGCGGGCGAACAGCTTGGCGACCGCCGGTACTGGCCCGATGCCCATGGTGGCAGGTTCGCAGCCTGCCGCAGCCCAGCCGGCCAGGTATCCCATCGGTTCGAGGCCGAGCGCCGCCAGCCGGTCCTCGGCCACGACGAGGCAGGCCGCGGCGGCGTCGTTCTGCTGACTGGCGTTCCCCGCCGTCACCACGCCGCCGGGCATGATCGTGCGCAGCTTGCTGAGTGACTCCGGCGTCGAGTCCCCGCGGATGCCCTCGTCGCGGCTCACGCTGACCGGGTCGCCGCGGCGCTGCGGCACCTGGACCGGCACGACCTCGTCATCGAACCGGCCGCCCGCCCACGCCGCTGCCGCCCGCTGCTGGCTGCGCGCCGCATACGCGTCTGCCTCGTCCCTGGTGATGCCGAACTGCTCGGCGAGATTCTCGGCGGTCTCGATCATCCCGGAGATCTTGCCGAACCGCCATTCCGGCTGCGACCGCTCCCGGCCGCGGTCTAGCCGGTCGTAGAGGAACTGGTTGCCAGACCGGGCCCCCCAGCGCATCGAGGTCGTGTAGTGCTCGACGTTGCTCATGCTCTCCACGCCCCCGGCCACTACGACGTCAGCGGCGCCGGTCTGGATCATCATGGCCGCGGTGATGATGGCCTGCAGCCCTCCGCCGCAGCGCCGGTCGATCTGGAAGCCGGGCACGCTGACGGGCAGGCCGGCCTGCAGCGCCGCCCACCGCCCGATGCACGGTGTTTCGCCGCTGGCGTAGGACTGGGCGAACGACACGTCCTCGATGATCTCCGGATCGATACCCGTCCGGTCCAGCACGGCCGTGATGGCCGTGGCGGCGAGGTTCTCGACGGGAACGTCGCGAAGGCTCCCGCCGAAGGTGCCCACGGGCGTGCGCATCGGCGCGACGATGGCGGCTCGGCGCGTGGTCATGGGTTCTCCTCTCGGTCGTCCGCCGCGAGCGCTGCCCGGTGCTCGGGATGAGCGATCGCCAGCATCTGCTCCCGGCGCTGCGACAGCGTCAGGCCGCGCAGGTCGGCAACTCCATATTCGGTCACGATGACCCCAGCGTCAGCACGAGCCTGACTAGCCGGGCCGCTGAGCCGGGCCACAATACGGCTTGCTGCCCCGGCGGTCGACGGCAAGGCGATGATGGGGACGCCGCCACGCGACCGGGCCGCCGCGCGCAGGAAGTCGGTCGCCCCGCCGACCGCTCCCACATAACGACCCGCAGCCGTCTCGGAATTTACCTGGCCGGTCAGGTCAACCTCGGTCGCCGAGTTGATCGCCACCAGCTGGTGCTGCGCGGCGAGGACCGCCGGGTCGTGGGTGTAGCTGGTGTCGCGAAGCTGGACCGAGCGGTCGGCTGCGGCCCGTGCCACCAGTGCCCGCGTTCCCATCAGGAAGCCGGTCACCACCTGTCCTCGGTCGACGGTTTTGCGGGCCCCGGTCACCACGCCGGCCTCGATCAGCTCGGCGACCGCATCGGTAATCATGCCGGAGTGCACGCCCAGGTCCCGGTGACCGAGCAGGCGTCGGGCGACCGCCGACGGCATGCTGCCGATACCGAGCTGGATGGTTGCGCCGTCGGGCACCAGCCCCGCTACGTGGGCGGCTATCGCTGCGTCGGTCTCCCCCGGCGCCGGCGGCGGGTACTCGGCGGGCGGCCGCGACACGTGCACGATGACGTCGATCTCATCCCGGCTCAGCCGGCGCTCGCAGCTGACATCTGGTACCTGATCGTTGACTTCGGCGATGACGACCCGTGCGGTGCCGACAAGCGCGGCCAGGTAGTCAGCGCCGAGCCCGGGGCCGAAGCTGCCGTCCGGACCGGCCGGCGGCAGCGACAAGAACAGGACGTCTGCCCGCAGCGGGCCGTCGGCGAGGATCCGCGGCAGCTGCGAGTAGTGACACGGCAGGATCTCCAGCGCGCCGGCCTGCCACAGCGCCCGGTTGGCGCCGGCCGCGGAGTAGGAAACGAACGTGAGATGGTCGCAGCTCTCGGGTCGCACCGCCGGAGAACTCGAGATCCCGGTGAAGCACCGCACGCCGCCCAGCAGCTTGCGCTGGTCAGCAAGTGCCTCGGTGAGCGTGATCGGCTCCGCGCACGCCTGACCCCAGGCCACGGTGTCACCGGGCCTGATGTGGCGCCGCAGGTCGAGCGCGCCGATGTCGCCGATCTCGGTAGTCACCCGGACGGCTCCGGAGGCGCGCCGGGGGCAGCCACCGTTGGAGCTTAGGCGAGCACCGCGATGTACCGCCAGTCCAGCACATCGCGGTCGGCGGATCCGTCGGCGCGCACCAGCGAGCGCAGGTGCACCAGGACGGCCGGCCCGGCGAGGCCCGCTATCCGCTCGACCTCGATCGAGCTGCGCAGCGTGTCGCCCTCGCGAACCGGCCCGAGGTGGTCGCAACCGTGCCAGCCCAGCACCGTCACCAGCGACGGCAGCGCGCGCACTGCCTGCGACAGCGCCAGCGCGATGACATGGCCGCCGTAGACGAGCCGTTCGCCGCCAGCCGAGCGCGCGTCATGATGCACCGCGGCCACGTTGAGAGTCAGCCTGGCCAGCTCCGGGGCGCTGGACACCACGTCGCCGCCGGCGACGTCGATTCGCTGCCCCGCGCGCAGCTCAGGCGGGCGCGGTCCGTCTGACCGCTCGGCGAGGCGGTCGAGCCGCCAGCCCGCGACCGGCGCTGCGAAGTCGGGCGGCGGCCCGTCCGGGCCGATCCGGTCCAGGTCGTCGGCGTGGCCGGTCTGCGCTAGCTGATCCCGCAGCGGCAGCATCGCGCACCGCCAGAAGTCCAGTACCGGCCTGTGCTCCTGGTCGGTCGTCGTGATCCGGAGCGCCGCGAGGCCGGTCGGCGCGCGGCCTGGCCGTGCCCTGTTCTGCCGCAGCGCCACCACCACCGTGCTCGTCCGCAGCGTGTCGCCGATGACGGGCACCCGCCGGAAGGCCAGCCCGCGATAGAACAGGTTGGCCTTCACGTGCCTGGTGACAACTGTGGACTGCCCGATCGCGACGTCCCAGACGAGCGCGGGAGGAGCGATCGGCCCGCCGCCGGTCACATGCCGGCACAGCTCATGATCGAGCGGCAGTGCCAGCCTGTCTCCGGTGATTGCCTGATGCGCGGCGGCCAGGCCCTCGGTGAGCGTTACCGCGGGCGCGTTCGCGAACGACTGCCCGACGGTCAGGTCGTCGAAGAACGGTCCCTGACCCTGGCTGGCTGGGCTGCTACTTACCATTTACGCGTGAGCCGACTTTCGCCGGAGGAGCAGGCGGTCGTCAGCACGGTAGCGGACTTCGTCGACCGTGACGTCCGGCCGGTGGCGCGTGATCTCGAGCACGCTAATGAGTATCCCGAGAAACTGATCGCGCGAATGAAGGCCCTCGGTATCTACGGACTGGCGATCCCCGAGCCGTATGGCGACGCGCCGGTGTCGACACCGTGCTACGCGGCGGTGACGGCGGAGCTGGCCAGGGGCTGGATGAGCCTGGCCGGCGCGATGGGCGGTCACACCGTGGTGGCCAAGCTGCTGCTGGCCTTCGGTACCCATGAGCAGAAGCAGCGTTACCTGCCGCGAATGGCAACCGGCGAGATCCGCGCGACGATGGCGCTCACCGAACCGGGTGGCGGCTCGGACCTGCAGGCGATGACCACGGTCGCACGGCCGGCTGCCGATGGCGGCTACCTGGTCAGCGGTGCCAAGACCTGGATCACCAATGCCCGTCGCTCGCAGCTCATCGCACTGCTGTGCAAGACCGACCCGGCCGCGGTACCGCGGCACCGCGGCATCAGCATCCTGCTGGTGGAGCACGGGCCGGGCCTGGTCGTCTCGCGCGACCTGCCCAAGCTCGGCTATAAGGGCGTGGAGAGCTGCGAGCTGTCGTTCTCCGACTACCGCGCGCCCGCCGGCGCGCTGCTGGGCGGCGAGCCCGGACGCGGGTTCGCGCAGATGATGAAGGGCCTGGAGATTGGCCGAATCCAGGTAGCCGCGCGCGCCCTCGGAGTAGCTCAGGCCGCGTTTGACGACGCGCTGCGGTACGCCCAGCAGCGCGAGAGCTTCGGCCAGCCGATCTGGCGCCACCAGCAGATCGGCGCCTACCTGGCGGACATGGCCACCAAAGTGACCGCAGCGCGTCAGCTCATCTACTTCGCGGCCGAACGCTACGACGCTGGCGAGCGGTGCGACATGGAGGCAGGAATGGCAAAGCTGTTCGCCTCCGAGGCCGCGATGGAGATCGCCCTGAACGCGGTGCGGATTCACGGCGGCTACGGCTACTCGACCGAGTTCGACGTCGAGCGGTACTTCCGCGATGCGCCGCTGATGATCGTCGGCGAGGGTACCAACGAGATCCAGCGCAACGTCATCGCCCAGCAGCTGATTGCGCGCGGTGGCCTGGACCGGTAGCGGTTGTCCCGGGGGACGACCCCCCCGAGCCCCCCGCGTGATACCCCGATACCGTTGCCGCATGGCAGCTGACGAGAAGGTCAAAGAGTTCCTGGCGGAGCGGCGCAACATCGTCATCGCCGGAATACGGCGGGATGGACGCCCGCAGCTGACTCCCAACTGGTTCTACTGGGACGGCGAGCGGTTCTACGTCTCGACCACGCGCAGCCGGGCGAAGTACGCGATCTTCCGTAACGACCCGCGCGCAGTGCTGCTCGTCGACGACTCGACCGGGTTCCGCTACGTCCGCGTCAGCGCGACCGTCGAGGTCCGCGAGGATCTCGCTGCTGAACTGCCCAGGTTCCGCGCCATCCGCGAGAAGATGGGCGTGCCCGTGCCGTCCGACGGGGAATTCCTCGATGCTCTGAGCGCGGAAGGGCGGGTGCTGCTGGCGATGACGCCGGACCAGCCGCTGTCGAAGTGGATCGCCCGCGGCCTGGACTAGTTCCGACCGCGCTGCCACTGCGGCTTGCGCTTCTCCAGGAACGCGCGCATGCCCTCACGCGCATCCGGCAGCTGGCTGGTGGCCGCCATGACCTCGATCGCGTAGGAATAAGCCTTCGGCTGGTCGAGGTCGATCTGCGCGTACAGCGCCTGCTTGCCGATGCCCTTGCTTTCTGCTGATCCGCGGGTAACCCGCTCGAGCAGGTCGGCGGTCGCCGAGTCGAGCTGGCCGGCAGGCACGACCTTGTTGACCAGGCCCCAGTCGAGCGCCGTGCGCGCGTCGATAACATCGCCGGAAAGCGCCATCTCGGCTGCGCGCTTCCGCCCGACATTCCTGGCGATAGCCACCATCGGCGTGTGGCAGAACCAGCCGCCCCTGCCGCCCGGTGCCGCGAAGCCCGCATCCTCGCTGGCCACCGCCAGGTCCGCGGAGGCGACAAGCTGGCAGCCTGCCGCAGTGGCGAGCCCGTGCACGCGCGCCACGACTGGCTGCGGCACCTGCTGCATCAGCGTCATCAGCTCCGCGCAGGTAGTCAGCAGGGACCGGACCGCGGCCAGGTCTCCGTCGGCAACGTCTGCGAAGTCATGACCAGCGGAGAAGACCGGACCGTTGCCAGCCAGCACGATGCCGAGGGCTTCGCTGGCCCCCACGTCATTGAAGGCCGCGATCAGCTCGCGCATGTGCGCCGCTGACAGGGCGTTGCGCCGCTCCGGCCGGTTCATCGTGATCGTGGCGAACTCCCCGGACCGGTCCACCAGCACGTGCTCGAAATCCATGGCGGTCCTCCAGCAAATTTCTCAGGGAACGCCGACCGGGGCCCGCTCGGGCTCCGGCACGTGCTCGGGCGTCCGGGCTGGACCGGGAGCAATAATCCGCCAGTCCGCCTGCCCGAGCAGGCGGGCGAGGTCGACCGCTGCAAGCTGCGGCGGGGCAGGTGCATGCCCCCCGTCGTGCGGTGGTCGCGGCTCGGGATCGGGCCCGCCTGAGCCGCCGCCCCCGCCGCCACCGCCGTCCGGTCGCATCCCGTTATCACCCGCGAACATGCCAGCCCAGGCGCCAAGGCCGGCGCCGACCACCGGGAAGATGAGAAGCACCAGCAGGTAGCCGGCCCCGGCCTCGGTCACGCCAACCTCAAAGTCCCTGACCGGGTCGGTCGCCGCGTCCCGGAACGGCAGCGTCCACTGCAGACCACTTGCCGCGTGCGGCAGCAGCGCGATGGTTGCAAGGCCGAGCAGCGACACCACGGCGGCGGCGGCAAAGCCGACGCACGCACCGGCGGCGAAGCCCTGCCGGGCGCGAACCTCACGCATCCCAAGCCCGCCCTTGCGAGCCGAGGCCCGTCTTGCCGCGGTCACCGCCGCGGCGATAGCCGCAACCAGCACCAGCGGTACCGCGAGCACCTTCCCGATCTGGTAGATGACGGCCAGCCCGGGATTACCGATGTGGAACTTGTCGGCCAGCGGCCGCAGGCCGTACACCGCAACGCCGATCACGACGCCCGCGCCGACGCCGATGACGAGGGTTGTTCGATGCGCGGGAGCGCGGCTCGCGGTCACGATCAGCAGGCCGGCCACGTAGACGGCGATAACGGCGAGGAAGATGACCTCTCCGAGCCAGAGCCCGGCCATCGACGGCCGGTCGGCGGGCGTGGCGAACTCGTCCCGCTCGACGTGCGCCTTGATCATCAGCAGTGCGACTACTGTTGCGTAACCCGCGGCCCGCACCAACGGCGGCACCCAGCCGGACCCGATCGGGCCGAACCTCCGCCGGACCAGCCACGGGAGCCCGGCGAGCACCACCGGCAGGGCGAGCACCGACACGCGGCTGATCAGCGTGGCCGGGTTGGCTGCCGGTCCGGGCCAGCCCGCCACTATGAGGGCGCCCGCGGCAACAGCCAGGGCCAGCCAATACCGGAAGGAGCGTGGCATCCGGGCCTCCCTACCTAATGCCACAGCGTGGCCACCAGCCTATCTTCTGCAGTGTTTCGACCACGTCGCAGCGGGTATCGAATTGATGTTCGATTAGCGGGGTGAGCGCGTGAAAGGTGACCGGGTCGAGATCGTCGTCGACGTCGGCGGTAGCACCCGGACGTATCAGGTGACGGCGACGCGGGCAGGCCGACGGGTGGAGGTCGAAACCCGGCGCGGCCTGGTCGAGGTGACGGAGGTGACCCGGACAGGTACTCCGGTCAGGACGGCCCGCTTCATGGCGAGCAGGATCATCTCGCTAGTCGAGTACCCGGCTGCCGACCACCAGGGCTAGAACCGCACCGGCATGTGCTTGATGCCGTTGATGAAGTTCGAGCGCAGCCGTGCTGGCTCGCCGCTCAGCCTGACGCCAGGCATCCGCTGGGTGAGCGCCCGCAGCAGGATGCGTAGTTCCAGCGCCGCCAGGTGCCGGCCGAGGCAGAAATGCGGTCCGCCGCCGCCGAAGCCGGCGTGCGGGTTGGGGTCGCGACCCACATCAAACTCCTGCGCTGCGGCGAAGACATGCTCATCCCGGTTAGCCGACGCGTAGAACACGACGACCTTGTCACCAGCAGCTATCTGCTGCCCGCCGAGCTTGGTGTCACGCATTGCAGTACGCCGGAACATGTTCACCGGGCTCACCCAGCGCACGATCTCCTCGGCTGCGGTGGGAATCAGGCCAGGGTCCTCGACCAGCCGCTGCCACTGCTGCGGGTGCTCGAAGAGCGCCAGCATGCCGCCGGCGGCGGCATTGCGGGTGGTCTCATTCCCGGCCACCGTCAGCAGTAGGAAGA
>Ga0187805_10000507_pt1 | contig 12833 bp, 12 predicted proteins | sample NC_wetland_sal_i_6_FD_132965 | JGI IMG/M metagenome (GOLD analysis project Ga0187805, IMG submission 132965) | Wetland sediment microbial communities from Neuse River Estuary, North Carolina, USA - Control_5 | ecosystem: Environmental > Aquatic > Freshwater > Wetlands > Sediment | place: USA...
ACCTTCGACCTCATCTATATGCCGCGCTTTTCGCGCCTCCTCGCCGAGCGCTTCCGCGCGAATTGACCGCTCTCGTCGCAACCGGTGCCGCAGCAGAAATTGTCGCCCCTCATCATGCACCCCGCGGATTCCCTGTGATGCCGCCCCAGCGGCTCTCTGGATGGATCGCCCAGCCCGACCGCTCCCTCATCCGCGGCTCTGTCACCTTCACCGATCGCATCACCGCGGTCGAGCATGCCTCTGATGGCGCCGACGGCGACTACATCCTGCCGGGCTTGGTCGATCTTCAGGTCAACGGATCGCACGGTATCGACGTGATGGACGCGTCGGCGGACGCGCTCGCCACGCTAAGCCGCCATCTCGCGCGCGAAGGCACCACGGCGTGGATGCCGACCGCGGTCACCGCGCCAATCGAAAAGATCGCACAGGTCGATAAGTCGATCGCCAGGGCGATCGGAAATTCGCGGCGGCTTGCCCCGGCCGATGCGGCTGCCGTTCTCGGCATGCATCTGGAAGGTCCGTTCATTTCGCCGTTGCGCCTCGGTGCGCATCCCGCGCTCAACCTCGAACCGCGCGGTGCGGCCTTCGAACGAGTACTCGCGATGAACGCGCTTCGAGTGATCACGCTGGCGCCCGAGCTGCCCAGCGCGATCGACGCGATTCGGCGCCTTACCGCGCGCGCCGTGGTCGTCTCCATCGGCCACACCAACGCGACTTTCGAGCAGGCCAACGCCGCGGTAGCCGCCGGCGCCCGGATGTTCACGCATCTGTTCAACGCGATGCGCCCTTTGCACCATCGCGATCCCGGGGTTATCGCCGCCGCGCTCGCGCCTTCGCCCGCTCTCGCCGCGATCATCGCCGACGGCGTGCACGTGCATCCCGCGATGCTGCGTCTCGCATGCAGCGCCCGCGGCAAAGACGGGATGATCCTTGTCACCGACAAAGTCGCGCTGGCCAACGCATCGGCCGCCGAAAAAAAAGCCGCCCGCGCGCGCGGATCGATTCGCGACGGCGCCGCGCGGCTCAAGGACAGCACGCTCGCCGGCAGTATCATCTCGATGCTCGACGGCGTGCGCGTAATGGTCGAAAAAGTCGGCGTCAGCGTCGGCGACGCGGCCGTGATGGCTGCGACCAATCCTGCCAATCTCGTTGGCGCGGGCGATCGCGGGCGCATTCAGGTCGGCGCGCGGGCCGATTTAATCGTGCTCAGCCGGGCGCTAGAGTTGAAGTCGGTGTTAATCGCCGGCCGCGAGATAGCCTGGTAGGCGAGCAACGATTCCGGCCGAATTTCGAAAATAAAAACCCATCAATCGGAGACAATCGATGCCGCTCAACCAAGCCTGCGTGGGCCGCCAATATCCGCCCGTCACCACCAACGTCACCCTCGACGCAATCCAGAACTATGCGCGCGCGTACAACGACGACAACCCCGCGTTCTTCGACTCAAGCCGCCCCGGCGGTATCGTCGCGCCGCCGATGTTTGGCGTCAGCGTTAGTTGGGACGCCCTGATGAGAGCCATGATGGATCCCGACCTGCACGCCGACCTGCTCCGCCTCGTTCATGGCGAGCAAGACATGGAATTTCCCAACCCAATTCGCCCCGGCGACGTCATCACTGCGAGCGCAAAAGTTATTTCGATCGAAACCAAGCCCACCGGCGAGACCATGACCGTTGAGCTCAACGCCGCCAACCAGAAAGGGCAACCGGTCCAGAAAACGCTCTTCATCGCTTTTATCCGCGGCCGCCGCAACCGCGAAGCCGCAGCCTCGGAACCCCGCCCCGTCGAGCCGGTTCGCGGCCAGCCGATCTTCTCGGTCGCGCAAACCATCGACAAGGATCAGACCTACCGCTACGCCGAGGCCTCGGGCGATCGCAACCCGATCCACGTCGATGAAAACATCGCCAGGATGGCGGGACTGCCGGGCATCATCGTGCACGGCCTGTGCACCATGGCGTTTACCTCGAAGGTCGCTATCGACAATCTCTGCGGCGGCGACCCGGCTCGCCTCAAGCGCTTGCATGTGCGCTTCTCCCGTCCGGTGCTTCCCGGCCAGACTATCACCACCAAAGTCTGGTCCGACGGTGAAAAAGGCGGCCGCAAAGTTTTCGCCTACGAGACTTTCAACCCCGACGGCCAGGCCGTTATCAAGGGCGGCATCGCCGAAGTCGCACCCTGACTTCTTCCCGTGAAAATCACCATCGGCCTCTCGCTCTCTCTCACCGGCGAATACTCCCCGATGGGCCGGCAGGCCGAAACCGCGATACGTTTGTTCATCGCCGACGCCAACGCCAGCAGCGCGCTGCGGGTCGGCGGCCAGCGATGTGAGTTTGCGCTCGAGTGCCACGACGACGCGAGCGACCCGCTGCGATGCGCCGGGATTTATCGCTCGCTCTGTGCGGATCGCCGCGCCGGCATAATCTTCGGCCCGTACTCCAGCCGCCTCACCCGAGCTGCGGCGGACGTCGTCGAACAATCCGGCCGGCTCTTCGTCAATCACGGCGGCGCCGGCGACGAACTCTACGACCGCGGCTACAAAATGATCGTCGGCGTACTCAGTCCCGCAAGCGACTACCTGCGCGGCTTCGTCCGCCTGCTGACCCAGCTCAAGCTCTGGCGCAAGCGCGTCGCGATCGTCGCGTCCAAGTCGCCGTTCGCGCGCGCGGTTGCATCGGGCTTCGAGCGCGCCGCCGAGGAACGCGCCGCCCGCCGGCGCGGGGTCCGCGTCCGCGTGAAATGGAATGGCGCGTTCGACCCCGCCTCGACGCCCGCGCGGCTTTTCCCCGCGCTCGTGCGCAACAGGGTCAACGCGCTCGCCAGCGCCGGCAGCTACGAGCATGACGTCGCCGTGATGCGCGCGGTCGCATCTTCCCGTCTCAACATCCCGGTGCTTGGATGCGTCGCGGCCGGCGTGCGCCGCTTCGCAGCCGACTTGGGCGAGCTGGCAGAAGGAATCGTCGGCCCTTCGCAGTGGGAGGACTCATTCGAGATCGCGCCCGCGTTGGGCCCTTCGCCCGCCGAATTTGCGCGTCGAATGGTTGCCGCCGGCGCCGGCGACTCGGCCGATTATCCCGCCGCGCAGATCTACGCCGCCGGTCTCCTGACCGCCGCCGCGCTCGCTGCCGCCGGCCGCCGCGACGACGCGATGCTTCGCGCCGCGTTCTCCGACTTGCGGACCACTACGATGTTCGGCGACTTCTCGATCGATCGCGTCACCGGACGCCAGCTCGGGCATCAGATGTTGCTCGTGCAATGGCACCGCGGGCGCAAGGTGATCATCGCGCCCGAGTCGCACGACGACTCCGGCGCGCTCAATCTTCCCTCCGGCTTGCGCCTGCTCCTTGCGGGAGTCGAGATGCTTCGCCTAAATCGCCGTGACGACCGGTGGGAGTCGCTCGGCGATGCAGAATCGGAAGAATTGGATCTGGATAAAGATGAGCGCAATCACGATTAAACTCGGGCGCGGGGTTCTCGCGATCGGCTTGATGTCCGGGACTTCACACGACGGCGTGAGCGCCGCGGTAGTCAAGCTCGACGAACGTGCCCGTCCGCCCGCGCGCTTGATCGCATTCCACACTTTCCCGTACCCTGCGCGGTTTCGTGACGAGTTGCTCGCCGCTTCCGCCGATCGAAAGATAGGAACTGCTGCGATCTCCACACTCAACTTCGCGCTCGGCCGCGCGTTTGGACGTGCCGCGATCGAGATCGCTCGGCGCGCGCGCGTCGCACTGTCCGACGTTGCGTTCATCGGCTCGCACGGTCATACCGTTTTTCATCTGCCGCCACGCCGCGCGGGCCGCGGACAGGTCGCCTCCACGATGCAACTCGGCGAATCCGCCGTGATCGCCGCGACCACCGGAGTTCCCGTCGTCGCCGACTTCCGCACGATGGATGTCGCGCTCGGCGGCGAGGGCGCTCCACTGGCCCCGCTCGCCCATCTCTGGCTGTTCGCCGACCCCAGGCGCGGCCGCGTCGTGCAGAACATCGGCGGCATCGCCAACGCACCTTATCTTCCGCCGCGCGCGCGCCTGGACAATGCCGACCTGATCGCGTTCGACACCGGCCCGGGCAACATGATGCTGGACGCGCTCGCTTCGCGAATCTCAGGCGGCCGGCTGCGGATGGATCGTGACGGGCGCATCGCGTCGCGCGGCCGCGTCAACCAACCGCTGCTCGCGAAGCTGATGCGCAATCCTTATTTCCGCCGCCGACCGCCAAAATCGACCGGCCGCGAAGAATTCGGCACCCGTCTGCTCGATCGGATCGTCGCCAACGCGCGCCGCATGAATATCGTTGACTACGATCTGGTCGCGACCGTCACCGCTCTCACCGCGCGATCGATCGGCGACGCATGCCGCCGCTTCATTTTTCCTCGTGGCCCCGTTGACCAGTTGATCGTCACCGGCGGCGGCTCGAAAAATCCGCCCTTGATGCGAATGATCGCGGCCGAGCTTCCCGCGGTCGAGGTGATCACCGCTCGGGAGCTCGGGGTTGACGGCGACGCGCTCGAGGCCGTCGCCTTTGCTGTTCTCGGCTACCAGATGCTGCGCGGCCGCCAGGGCAACATCCCCAGCGTTACCGGTGCGCGCGCCTCTGCCGTGCTGGGCAAACTGACGCTGCCCCCACAGCCAGCGAAAAAGTGAAAAGTCGAGTCTCACCCACGCCGCGAGGACTCGGCGCGATCTCACATGCTGCGCTTGTCCTCGGGCGGCGCGACTCCGGCCTTGGCCGCTGACTCGACCACCGCCGAGCGGAAGATCCCGTGCGCCATCGTTGATTCCTCGCGCTCCGCTCGCGCCGCATAGACCCTCATCCGCGATTCATGTGCCAATTTGTCGTCCGGCGCGGCCGCCACCGCCCAATCCGCCAGATGACACGCGAGCTCGACCTCACCCGCCGCAAGTTTTTCGTTCGCCCGCGCGACGAGCGGCGCCACGCCGCCGGCCAGCGCCGCGATCTCCCTCGCCCGCTCGCCATCGGTCGCAGGTTTAAGATTCGACGGCGTGCCGTCGTACCATCCGCCTTCCAGGCGCCAGATGTTGCGCACGATAAACTCGGGCTCGTCGTAGACGGCCTGCAGCCACGGTTTCTCCGCGAGGCTTGCCGGCGGTTTCACGGCGTGAATTATCTCGTCCAGCGTCGCGCCCGCATTCATCATGGCAACCGCCTGATCGTACAGGCTCTGCAGATAGTTCGCGGTGTCGTTCAGCACCTGCCGCACCCGAATCGCGCCGAACACCGGGTAGCCGTGGCCCGGCACGAGCACTTCCGCCCCGATTCTCGCCATCGCGCGCAGCGCCTCGGCCCATTCGCGCGCGTAGCGCTGGGCCTTCTGCGGATTGCCCGCGTTGGGCGCGGCCCAGATGATCAAATCGCCAGTACACAGCACCTTGCGCTGCGGGATGAACACCCAGCAATGATCGTCGGTTTCGCCGCGCGCATGATGGCATTCAAACTTGTCGTCGCCCGCAACTACATTCAACTGATTATCGAAGTAAGTATCCGGATACACATACTCGGTCGGCCACGCCGCCGGCCGGTTGAACTGCCGCGTATTGACTACGGTGTTATAGCCCGCGGTGCGCTTGTAGCGATCGAACCGCGCCGCGACTGCGCGATGTCCCACCACGCGCGGCCGCGCCACCTTGTTCTTCTGCGCGTCCGCGACTATCGCCGGCATCCCGCACGCGTGATCGACGTGCCCGTGCGTGTAGATCGCCGTGTTCACCCGCTCCGGCGAGAACTGCCGAATCAGTTTCACCGTCGCGTCCTGGTTGAAGTAGCCTCCCGTATCCACCAGCACCAGCCCCTCGCCGGTCTTGGCCGCCGTCACGTTCGCAAACCACCGGTAGAACATCACGCCGTCCGCGATTTCCTCGTACTCGCCGGTCGGCAGGAGCGGATGAAATTGGCGGGTCGTAATCGCGCCGGTGAAAATCTTTTCCGCTTGATCTCTGATCACGCCCATAGCTGCATCTTCCTCTTATTTCATTGCGCTCCAGCTTAGCAGCGGAGCCAGCCCCGGCAAAAAAAACCAGGTTTGGGTTCCGCCGATTCTGCTGCGCTCCGTTCCGCCCTTGTTGCGTCATTATCGATCAAAAAGATATGATTTTTCTGGAGTATTTCCCGCCGCACCAGCGCTCCGCGGAAGTAAGTGATGTTCACCGGTATCATCGAAGACCTCGGCACTGTCGAAAGCCTCAAGCCGACCGGCCAGGGCGCGGTGATTTCCGTCCATACCTCGCTGCCCATGTCCGAAATCAATATCGGCGATTCGATCACCGTCAACGGCGCGTGCCTGACCGTGATTGCCAAAAGCCCCGGCCGCTTTGCGATGGACATCTCGGCCGAGACCTTGCGATGCACCGCGCTTGGCGATCTGAAGCCCGGCAGCCGCGTCAATCTGGAGCGATGCCTCACGCTGGGCAAGCTGCTCGGCGGCCATCTGGTCTCGGGCCACGTCGACGGCGTCGGCCGGGTGGTGTCGATCAAGCCCGAGGGCGACGCCAAACTCTTCACCTTCGAGGTTGCGCCCGCGCAGGCGCGCTACCTGGTCGAGAAGGGCTCGGTCGCCATCGACGGAATCAGCCTGACCATTTTCTCGATCAAGGACTGCATCTTTTCCGTCGAAATAATTCCGCACACGCTGCGCTCGACGACGCTCGGTTTCAAGCAGCCCGGCGACACCGTCAACATCGAGAACGACATGCTGGTCAAATATGTCGAGAAGATTCTCGCGACCCGCGCGACCCCGGCGCTCGCGTCGTAAACAGTGAAAAAGTGAAAAACGCATGAGCCTGATGCAGATACCGCGCAAGATCGAGTATGCCCTGCGAGCGATGATCTATCTCGCCGATCACGCCGGCGTCGCGCGCGGCACCGAGATCGCCGGCCGCGAGCACATCCCGAAATACTATCTGGAAAAAGTAATTCGCGATCTGATGCGCCGCGGCCTGGTCCACGCGCGCCGCGGCCCCGGCGGCGGCTACCAGCTTGCCCGCGGCGCCGACACCATCACCTTTCGCGACATTATCGAAGCGGTCGAGGGCCCGATCGTGCTCAACGTATGCACCGACGGCAGCATGTCATGCGCTCTGCAGCCGAGCTGCCGCATGTACCGCGTTTGGGAAAAGGGCCAGCGCGTGTTGCTCGAAGTTTTCTCCGATACCTCGCTCGCCGAAATAGCCGCGGTGCGTCCGTCGCCGCTCGTGCGTTCCCCCGCCGACGCCGGGTCGAGCCCGATTTCGCCGGCCAAGTCCCAGCTCGCGTAGCCGAATTGAACCACCTCCCGACTCCGGCCGCGCCCTGCCCGTGAACGATTTCGCCGCCATCGGTCTCGGCGACTTCGCCGGCAAGCCACGGCGCGGCGCTCCGATCTTCACCGAGAAGACTTTTTATCTCGAGGAATTCTACGGCAAGAGCCTGCTGTTCGCGCTGATTCCTCCTGCTGGACAGCGGATTTCCGACTTCGATTCTCTCGTCCTGACGCTGCGCGAATTGCGCCGCAATCAAACCCGATGCGTCGTCATCGTTTCGCCCAGCGCGCTGCCCAAGCTGATGCGCCGGCTCGGGCGCCTCGCGCCGAAGGAGCCGCCCCCGGTCTTCAATCCCTCCCACCGGCTTCGCTCGCGCCCGTATCCGCCGGATTCCGCCGTCGCCGAAATTTGGGCCCGATTGCGCGCCGGATCGATCGTCGTCGCCTCGATGAGCCGCGACGACGCCGACGATCTCACCGTCTTCGCCCGCGAGCTCGCCAGCCGCCTGCGCGTGTTCAAGCTGCTGATGCTTGATCGGCGCGGCGGCCTGGTCGACAAGGACGGGCGGCGGCTGTCGTTCGTCGAGGAACACAGCATCCGCCGCACAATGCGCAAGCTGCGCTCGCGCGCTCGCAGAGCCATCGTCCGCGCCGCTCTCGACGCCCTCGAGGACGGGGTCGGTTCCGTCAACCTGGTCGCGCCAGGCGACGTTTACGAGGAACTGTTCAGTTTTATCGGCGCCGGAACGCTGTTCACCGAGATGCAGTACGGCTTCGTCCGCCCCGTTTCAATCGACGACTTCGAAGAAGTCGAAGCACTCATCGTCCGCGGCCAGACCGAGGGCTCCCTGCTGCCCCGCACTCCCGACCAGATCGCGCAGATCCTGCCCTCATGCTACGGCTACCGAATCGGCGACGAACACCTCGCTGGAATCTGCTCGCTGCTGACCGAGCCGTACCGACGCGACCGCGCCGGAGAAATAACCGCGATGTACACCTTGACCCGCTTCCAGGGCGAGGGCGTCGCCGCCGTGCTGGTGCGCGAGGTCCTCAAGGAAGCCCGCGCCCGCCGCCTCAAATACGTTTTCGCCTGCACCAGCGAGGATCGGGTCGCCGGTTTCTTCTCCCGCCTCGGCTTCAAACGCGCCGCCGCCCGCGACGTGCCCGCGGCCAAGTGGCGCGGCTACGATCCGTCGCGTATCAAGCGCATTAGTATATTCCGCGCCGAGCTCGACTGACTATTGGAGGCGCTAATTAGCCATTATACATTGACTGGCTATTATAGCTCTCCGCCGAGCCCGATGGCCTTCGCATGACGCTCAAATCTGCCGCCGCGATCGCCGCGATCGCTCTCCTCACCGCGGTCCTGACGCTGCATCGGCTCGGCGCGGGCGACGTATGCACCGGCAACGAGGCGGTCGAAGCCGTGTTCGTCCAGCAGATGGTCGAGCACGGCAATCTCCTGTTCCCGGTGGAGAACGGCAGCGTCCCGATGTACAAGCCTCCGCTGTTCCATTGGACCGCGGTGGCAATCGATCGCCTCGCCGCAGTCCGCAAAGTGACCGCCGCCAACCTCCGCCTCCCGTCCGCGCTTTACGCGATTGCCGGCGCGGTCCTCACGATGCTGTTCGCGTTCGAATTCCTCGGCATCGACGCCGCCGTACTGGCCGGACTCGCGCTTGCCGCTTCGTATCAGTACGTCAGCCAGGGCCGCTTCGGCCGCGTCGACATGACGTTGTGCTTCTTCGAGTCGCTGGCCCTGTTCGCATTCCTGTGGTGGATGCCCCGGGACGCGGCCTCGTCCGGGCCCGCCGCGCGCCTGGAATCCAGAGCGCCCGCGCTCTATCTGATGGCGGCTGCAATGGGCCTCGGCGTGCTCGCCAAGGGTCCCGTCGGCGCAATTCTTCCCGGCGTTTCAATCCTCATCTTCATGATCGCCGAGCACCGTGGACGCCAGATCTTCACCCTGCTCGACCCCGGCGCGATTATCCTCGGCGCCGCGATCGCTTCGAGCTGGTATCTCGCGTGTTACTTCGGCGGACGCCTGGCCTTCCTCAATCGCCAGCTCGACACCGAAAATCTCGGCCGCTTCTTCGGCTCGCTGGGCGCAATGGCGCCGTGGTACTACCTGAAACCCGTCCTGCTCAACTCCGCCCCGCTGAGCCTGATAGTCCCGGTCGCCGCCATTTATGCATTACTCACTTCATTACTCAGTCAGCGCCGCTCCGATTCTACTTCGCCTCCTGCCAAAGCCCGCGACGGACTTTGCAGCGCGGGTGAGAGCGGCCGCTCGCGCACATCGCCGGACTCCGACCGCGCCCGCTATGCCGTCCGCCTGTTCGCGATCTTCTACTTTGTCACCGTTATCTTCTTCAGCATCGCCGCCTACAAGCGCCGTTCCTATCTGCTGCCGGTATGGCCCGCCTCCGCCGTGATGATTGCGTGGTGGATCGTCACCGCCCCTGCGCCCCCGTGGCGCCGCGCTGCGGCCTGGGCCTTTGCCGCGCTGTGCGCCGCGCTCGTCGTTTTCAACTTCGTCCAGATACCGCGGAGGGAAGTCCGGTCATGCCGCGACGATTCATTTCGCCCCGCCGCCGAAGAAATCGCCCGCGTCGTCGCGCCCGGCGACCCGCTCTACATTTACGGATTTCAGGAAGAGGTTGCGCCGCTGCTGTTCTATCTCGATCGCGACGCGCCCGTTCTAAAGGGCCGTCTCGGCGACGCCCCTCCCGGCTACATCATCGTGCCCGCCGGCGTATGGAAGACCCATCAGCGCGACGCGCTGGACCTCGATCCGGTCCTCACTTCCGACCACGGCAACCGCCGCCTCGTACTCCTTAAACGCGGCAAGTCGTACGCTTCGCGCGGCATATAGAGGAGGTAGCGGGTCAGTTTGAGATTTTAAGTTTATATAAGCTGGTCCCTGACGCCAGCTTCCATCGCGGGCGTGACTCTGAGCGTCTGATGCATGCGCACGCTCTCTCCTATGCGCTTTTCAGCGCCGGCTCCGGTTCCGCTCGCGACGCCGAATGTTCCACGCATCGCCTCTTCAGCTCCGCGAACGCTTCATCGATGAACGCCTTCATCAGCGCAACGTCCGGCATTACGTGCGGCTCCGCCATCAATCCGAAGTATAGATTGCGATAGTAACTTAGTATTGCGACTCCATATCCCAGCGTCGCGCCGAGCGGTACCAGCGGGATCATATCCAGGCACACGTGTCCGTTTACGTATTGCGGCACCTGCACGCCCGGCACGTTGGTCGCGACAAAATTGATCCCCAACGCCGGCAGCCCGAAGCCTTCCGGCCGCGGCGCCCGATCCGCCCACTGCGCCAGCCGTCCTGCGACGTCGAGCATCGTGGTCGCCGCGCGCGCGGCCGGACCAATCATGCTCGGCGGAATTGCGTCGCCGAGCTGCATCATCGCATCCAGAGCCTGCGCCGACCCGGCCGCCTTGATTCGCTCGGTCTCCTCCCTGATCAATTTCAGCCGCTCGACGATATCCATCGGCGCCGCCGGTGCGGTCGGGAACATCATCGAGACCCTGTTGCCCAGCGAACTCTTTTCCGCCCTGGTCCGCACGTTGACCGGACATCCAAGACACAGTTGCTGTCCTTCGACGGCGTACCCGTGATGCTGCAGGTAGCGCGCCGCTCCCTCGGTCAATATCGCCAGTACGACATCATTGACCGATCCGCCGAACGCCGATCTGATCGCGCGGAAATCCGCGAACAATAGACTGGTCCACGCCACGATCCGGTCCTGCGTAATCGGCCTCGAGTTCCACGGCGTCGCCGCTATTCGCCGCGTCGCCAGCCCGCTCATCAGCCGCGCCGCCACGCCCAGCTCCCGCGCGCGCTCCGCCACCGACGCCGGATCCTCGATCGCTTCGACCGTCGCGTTGATCGTCGAGTTGACCGCGCTTTGAATCTGATCGCGGATCGCCTCCGCGAACCTCCGAATCAGGCTCGACGGGCGCGCCGGCACCCACGGCTCCGACGGCTGCGCAATGTCCCCCGGCTCGGCGCGGAAGTCGTACATCACTTTCAGTAGCTCGACGCCCGACACGCCGTCGATCATGCAATGATGCACCTTCCACATCAGCGCCGTGCGATCTCCTTCGAGGTTGTGGAACGTGTGCAGCTCCCACAGGGGATGCTTGCGGTCGAGCGGTTTCTGATAGATGCGCATCATTTCAGCCAGCGCGTCCCCTTCACTCATCGCGTCGGGCAGCTGATGGAGATACACATGGTTGTCGAGCGAGTATTCCGGGTCATCCTCCATCATGGCGTGCGCCAGATTCAGCGGAACTTCGACCAGCCGCTGCCGGTAGCGCGGCACCAGATGCATCCGTTCCTCGAAATGCGCCAGCAGGCCGTTGAAATCGATGCGGCCTTCGAACAGTCCGATCGATCCGAGATGCAGCGGACCGCTTTGCGACTCGCCGTAGATAAAGGTCGCGTCCTGGGTCGACAGTCGATAACTCGAGGCGGACGGAAATACGGGTTGTTCGGCCATTTGAACTCACCTCCGAGTGAACTCACCCGCGAGCCGGATTTCCTTGGAGCTTGCTTATTTGAGAGTTGACTCTTTAAGATAGTTTAATATGATAGATGTGTCAATATTAGAAGAACTTAGACGACGAATGACTGCCCCGATTGCAAAGTTTGGCGAAACGATCGCTTTAGCGCAAATGAATTTTGCCGCCGCGATGGACGCCGCCGGCGCTGATCCGGGGATAGCCCCCACGCTGGTTAGTTAGAAGTTAAAGGCGTAATACGAGTAGTCTGAGGGCAGCGCTTGCGCCTGAAGTTCGGAGGTTCCAATGCCTGAGCAGATAAAAACCAATCGCCCCTATCCAATCCAGCTTCAACTGCGCAACGGCCGCAGCGCCGCCATCCGCGTCATGCTACCCGGCGACCTCGACCAGATAGTCGAGTTCGCCAAGGCCCTCCCCGCCGACGACCTGCTCTTCCTGCGCACCGACATCACCGACCGCAACGTCGTCAAGCAATGGATCGATAACATCAAAAACGGACACACCATCACGTTGCTGGCCGAGATCGACGGCGAGCTCGCCGCCTACGCCAGCGTTCATCTGGATCAGGCGCGATGGACCCGGCGGGTCGGCGAAATTCGAATCAACACCTCGTCGCGTTACCGCGGCGTGGGACTCGGCCGGCGCCTGGCGGCCGAAATATTCGACCTGGCGCGATCGCTCGGGCTCAAAAAGATCACCGCCCAGATGACCACCGAGCAGACCGCCGCGCGCGCCGCCTTCGAGCACCTGGGCTTTCAAGTCGAGGCGATGCTTTCCGACTGGGTCGAGGACCGCCGCGGCCGCTCTCGCGATCTTCTCATCATGAGCTACGACGTCGACGGCTTCTCCGACCGCGTCGTCGCCTGAGCCACGGCCGGCCCAGCCTGCCACGGGTCATCGCTAATGTCCTGAACGCGCCTGCAACCGGCGCGGGCGAGGCGGCGTCGCCATCGCCGCGCTCGTCACCGCCCCGGACTGCCCGGAATCGCTGGTGGAGCGGGAACATCGGGGACGGTCATCACGAGCGTGACGCGGAT
>Ga0187805_10000509_pt1 | contig 12801 bp, 10 predicted proteins | sample NC_wetland_sal_i_6_FD_132965 | JGI IMG/M metagenome (GOLD analysis project Ga0187805, IMG submission 132965) | Wetland sediment microbial communities from Neuse River Estuary, North Carolina, USA - Control_5 | ecosystem: Environmental > Aquatic > Freshwater > Wetlands > Sediment | place: USA...
AGCCGGAAAGTTTGGCGCCGGGAAGGACACGGCTGCGCAGGAAATCGAGATACTCGGCGTCGAGAGAAGCGTCCGCGAGGAGTAGAGGAGGATTTTTGGGGGGCGCATCGGAACGATGCTTGAAGATGTCGACTTCGAGCTGCTCTTCGACGGAATCCGGGAACTTCATGCCCGCGTGGGAGAAGAGCTTTACGCCGTTGTCTTGATAAGGATTGTGAGACGCGGAAATGACCACACCGGCTTGAAAATCATTTTGGCGAACGAGGCAAGCGACGCCGGGGGTAGTTATGACGCCGGCGAAAGCGACCGTGGCCCCAGCGTGCTGGAGCCCCGCGGCGAGTAGCGCGGCGATGTGCGGGCCTGATTCGCGAGTATCCATGCCAATGAGGGCGTGAGCGGCGGAGTGCTCGCGGTGGAGATAGGCAGCGAGAGAACGGCCGGTAGCAAAGAGAGTGGCGTCGTCGAGCGGCGGGGTGCCGGGGACGCCGCGAATGCCGTCGGTGCCGAAAAGCTCTTTGGGCATGAGAGGCTCACGTTCAATTCCTGAACGACTGAGGATAAGAAAGTCTAGCACACGGCCGGGAGGCCACCTGGCTGAGAAGCTGCAAGGATTCGCTTGGGTAAATAGCGAACTGAGGGGCAGTAAATCTGAAGCCGGCGGCCCAGGGCCGATTTGAAATGCGCAACGTGAATGAGCGAAGACATCCCCAATTTGGGCGAGTGTGCTAACGTGATGGGACCGGAGTGCCTCGTGTCCGAGACCGAAACACCACTGTCCACAGTTCGAATCGCAGGATCAACCTTCAGCTTGCGTGTGCTTGCCGCGGCAATCATCCTGCTGTTCTTCTACTACGCAGCCGGAGTCGTAATCACAGTGCTGCTATCCATTTTGCTGGCTTATTTTCTGGACCCCGCAGTGGAGTTTCTCGAAAGACTACGCGTGCCGCGGACTGTGGGCGCAATGGTGATGGTGCTCTTGCTGATCGCGGTGCTCGTTGCGGTTGGCTATGGGCTGGCAACACGAGCGGAAGATTTTGCGGCGAACTGGCCGAAATACAGCGCACTTGTGAGACAAGCAGCAGGGGAAGTGGAAGGCAGAATTAGCGGGCTGGAAAAGCAAGTTACGCCGATAGAACCAGGAGGCAGCGCCCCACAACAGGGCGGAGAACGGCCAGAGGCAGCTGCCGTGCGCTCGATGTTATTCCGTGGAATTGGATCTCTCTATGCGCTGTTTTTGGAAATTACGTTTGTACCGTTCCTGGTGTTTTTTATGCTGGCGGGAAAACGGGAGGTTTGGCACGGGACGCTGCAACTGTTTCCAGCGTCGCAACGAACACGCGTGAAAGAGACGCTGGAGGATTTGCGAGATGTTCTGCGGGACTACCTAGCGGGAATGACGCTGCTGACTTTGATGGTGATACTGGCGAGCAGCTTGTTTTTCTGGTTCCTGGGTCTGGACTTTCCGATGATCACGGGAATCGCCTCGGGTCTTTTAAATATGGTGCCGTACATCGGCGCGGTGCTGGCTTGGCTGCCGGCGTTTATCATTGCGCTGGCAAAATGGAGAACCTTTGGGGAGTTCGCGCTGATCGCCGGAGGATTGATGAGCATTCACGTGCTGGCGCTGAATTTAGTGGCGCCGCAACTTGTGGGAAGGCGCGTGCGTCTGAATGCCGTGGCGATTACGATTTCACTGCTCTTCTGGGGCTGGGTGTGGGGCGGGATGGGATTGATATTGGCGATTCCGATTACTGCGGCGTTGCGAGTAATTTGCGACCACACGGAGTCGTGGCGGCCGATTGGGCGGTGGTTGAGCGCTTGAGGACGTGACAAGTGACTGGCAGAAACCCTCTCTTGCGAGGGTTGGCGTGACCGCTTAAGTAGACCGCGTTTTTTCCTTGTGCTTCGAAAGCTTGCGACTATTCTTAGATTCGGATTGGGCTGCGCAGACCGTTCCATCGGAGAATTCCATGAGGCGAGTGGCGTTTTACTTCGTAGCGCTTGGATTATATGCGGGATTCGCGGTCGTTCCTTCGGGGCTCGCTTGGGGCTGCAAGGGGCACCAGACCGTGGCGCTGATCGCGGAGAAGCATTTAACGCCGGAAACGCGGCAATGGGTGTTGAAACTGTTGAGCGAGAGTCCGATCGACCCCAAGTTGAAGCGTTATTGCGGAGAAGCGTCCCGCGACTTAATGGCAGACGCCTCGACTTGGGCAGACGACGTGCGCGGAGAACGAAAGAACGGGGCGTGGCACTACATCGACATACCCCGAGGGTCGGAGCGCAGCCCGCTTGAGCGGTATTGCGGACAAGGCGGATGCGTGACGAAAGCGATCAGCGAGCAACTGGCCATTTTGAAGGATAAGAATGCCGACGCGGCGAAGCGCGGCGACGCATTGCGTTACGTGATCCATTTCGTTGGAGACCTGCACCAACCGCTGCACACCATCACGAACGCCGACGAAGGCGGAAATTGTGTGCCGTTAAAATACTTGCGCCGGAACGCGCACCAGCACAATCATTCCTACTCGCCAAACCTACACGGCATTTGGGATTCCGCGATTCCCGAGAGAGACGCGGAAGGCGCGGATCCTGAGGAATACGCGGAAACTCTCGACGCGCTGTTCGCGGCGGACATCGAGGGCTGGCAAAAAGCTGGGATTCACGCCGATGATTGGGTGTGGGAAGGCTACGATTTCGCACAAAGCGTGGTCTATGGAGATCTGACGCCAAAGATTGCCATTGAGCCGAACGTCGCCGTACACAGCTGCTCGGACGATAACAACATCGGCGATCGCATGCTGCAACTCAACATAGTGGCGGGCGAGGCGTACCAGGAAGAGGCGGCTCCAGTGGCCGAAAAGCGCATTGCCGAGGCTGGTGTGCGGCTGGCGATGATTCTCAACGAAGCGGCGAAGGCGATGCAGTGGCCGAATTCGGCGGGGGTAAGGCGCCGGGGACGGTTGCGGCAACGCCGAGTGATTTTATGTAGCTAACAAGCTGCCAGCGCTGCGGTTCAGGCAGTTTGGACCAAACCGGCATGCCCCGCCAGACGACACCATTGCTCAAAATCCAGAAAATTGTCCCTGGCTCGGCATTCTGAACCTCTTCGGCACGAAGGCTGGGGCCCCTTCTTCCGCCCTCGGCTAAATTGCCGTGGCATTCGGTGCAGTGTTGTTCGAAGAGATTCCTGCCGGCGGCAACGGCATCGGGATCTTTTTCCAGGGGGTTGCGTCTGGCACGCGCTTTTTGAGGAGCTTTGGAGAGTTCGGCGTAGACCAGTGCGTCCTTGTCGTATTTGTAAGCCGGAGGCTTTTCGTGTTGCGCGAGAGCTAAAGAAGCGCAAAGAAGGGCTGCGGCGACCGCAAGAGCCGCGACGTATTCTCTCATCGCTGGCCTCCGAACAGGCGGCTGACCATCGAACCGAAGCCGGTGATTTCTCGCGAAACGCCCCAGCGCAGAAGGAAGCGATGGCTGTTGTCGTTCAAACCGAAACCGGCGGAGAGGCGCAGCGTCCAGTCCGAAGGCAGGTTCCAAGCCACGACGGGAGCCAGGTAGTGAGAGGTATCGTGCAAGCCAAAGCTGTATGGGTCACCCAAGCCACCGTACATTTCGGCGCCGACAACAAAGTTTTGGCGACAAAAAGAGCAGCGCTTTGCAGAAGCCTTGAGGGCCAGCGGTCTGCTCGCGCCGACGGCATAGCCAAATTCCCAGGGGTTATTCGAGAGATTTTTGGCGGCGAGTGTATTCTCCGTGAAGTTCCAGCCTTTGTGTGTGCCGGATAGGAGCAACTTGAATTCGAGCTCGTGGTTGTGGTCCTGGCGGAGCACGACATTGGGAGAGGCATAATCTGATTCCACGTCGTGGCCTTCCACTTCCTTGAGGATCTTGTCCGCGCCACGGATGTTCTCGTACTCGACGTAGACAACTGGATTGATGAAATGCTCGCGTTTCAAGATGCGAAAGCGGTTTTCCCATCTGAAGCCTGTGAAGACGCTGGAATCTCCGAATGTAGATTGGCCGTCCAAGTAGAACTCGGTGGTCCACCAAGCGGTGGCGCCGTACTCGAACTCCATCCAGTAGGCGTGGAAGGCATTGCCACCGCGCTGGGTGCCAAACGTGGAGAAGTATTCGATTTCGAGGTTTCCAGGCTCTTCAAGATAGTGGTCGTAGGTAACGATATAGGGGCTTTCCTGGGCGTGAGCGGAGCGCGGAAGAAAAGCCACGAGAGCAGAAAGAAAGAGAACCGAGAAAAAGAGTCGAGAAGAGAAAATGGCCACAAGATCTCCTTGCAAATGGTTTGCAACAGGATATAAGACTAATCTAGTCCGATATCAGATGCAAATGTCTTTCAACTGAGTCCGCCGCTCTTTTTGCACCGCACCGCTCAATGATTTCCCCCGCCCATCGGGAGAGTGTGCAATTCAATACAACAGCTCGCCGTGAGCTTGCGTCGCTTAGGCAGGCTGGTAAACTCTAACCTGCGTTGGATGTGGATTCTTCTCGGTTTGCAGAATAACTCGCAGGTTCGTCCTCTCGCCTGCGGGAAACCTGGACTCACAACTCGAACGACCCCCTTTCGGAAAGTACATCAGGTATTCATGCTGCCCAGCCCGCGGTGCGAACAGGTGCTTACGGCCATTTTGGAGTCGGCCGAAGATGCGATTGTCGGAATTGCGCTCGATGGCTCGATCGAATTGTGGAGCCGAGGGGCGGCGTGTCTATACGGCTACACCGCGGACGAGGTTATACGAGGATCGCTGACGCAGCTGCTGCCGATTTCCCAGGCTTCTTACTCCAAGACAGTTCTGGAAGCAGCTCGCGACGGAAAAATGACGGGAAGCGAAACTGTGGAGAGACTGCACAAGACTGGTTCAAGGCTGTGTGTGGCCCTGAAGCGCAGACTAATGAGGGATGAACGGGGTGTGGTGACCGGGATTCTGGAGAGCGGCCGGGCCCTGCGCCTGAAGGCGGAAGATACGCCGTCCGAGACGCAGCTGCGGCTCCTTGTGGAGCAAATGCCGGTGCTTCTCTGGACGACAGATCAGAGTTTGCGGATCACGTCGAACTGGGGCTCTGGCTTAGAGCACTCCGAAATGAATGCCGGGGGTCTGGTAGGGCGGACAGTATCTGAATACTTGAATTGCGATGATACGAATACGACGCCAATGGGACACCATGATGCGGCATTGCGAGGCGAGTCAGTGCGCTTCGAGTACGAACGGAAAGATCGCGTACTGGAAATTCAGTTACAACCACTGCGCGCGCCGTCGGGGGAAATCATCGGGTGCATTGGCGTGGGCCTGGATATCACTAAGCGAAAGAGGACGGAGGAGCAGGTCCGCTACGAGGCGACGCACGATGCGCTCACCGGACTGGCTAACTACCGCGAATTCATGGACACGCTCGTGCGTGAATTGCGCCGTGCCGAGCGGAGCCGTCATTCGTTTACCGTACTGCTCCTGGACCTGGACGACCTGAAACTGGTCAATGACAGGCAAGGGCATCTGGCGGGAAACACGGCGCTAAACCGGCTAGCCAAGGTCATGAAGGAGCAATGCCGCGTGACGGACCTGGCGGCACGATACGGCGGCGACGAATTTGCGGTGCTGTTAATTGATTCCGATCAACAAATGGCAGAACATATGGCGCAACGAATTGAGGCCTGCATGCGCGACGACGGGGAAGATCCGCCCATTAGCGTAAGCATTGGCATGGCGGTGTATCCCGGAGATGGACGAACAACGCAAGAACTACTTCAGGCCGCCGACCGACAACTCTATGGCCGGAAGAAAACTGGACGAATCCGGAATGTGGCCGTCGAGTAGGCCAAATCGGAATGGCACAGTTGGGTTGAGACAGCAGGACCTGACTGGCGATTCGTGACCCGACAAGGTCGGGGCAAGCTGGTGACTGACGTGGACACCTCCACCAGATGCTGCCGACCTTCGAATTCCATTTACAATTGAGGGCGATTGCGCCGGACCAGCATCGCGTGAGCGCGAAGCGATGGGCGGAATTGTGGCCGGTAATCATCCGCTGAAGAGGGGACACCATGAAGAACAGGGAACTAATATTGGCGTTGCTCGACGAAGGGTATGAAAAGAAGACCTGGCACGGACCCAATCTGAGGCAAGCGATTCGCGGAATGAGCGCCAGACAGGCGGCTTGGCGTCCCAGAGCGGGGCGGCACAATATTTGGGAAGAGACTCTGCACGCCGCGTATTGGAAATACGTGGTGCGCAGACAGATCGAGGGAGGAAAAAGGGGATCGTTTGCGCTGACGGGGAGCAATTTCTTTCGCCGCCCAGAAAAGGGGAAGGCCAACGAAGCGGCGTGGCGGGCAGACAAGAAATTACTCGAGCGAGAGCACCGGGCATTACGCGCCTCGGTCGCAAAGGTTTTGGACACGTCCAGAGGCGCGAAGTTTCTTCGTCAAATCTACGGAGTAGCTTTTCACGATATCTATCATGGAGGACAGATTCGCCTCATGCGGCGGTTGATGGAGCGCTAAAGCAAAGCGCGGGCGGGAGACAGCTTAGAAGGGCTGCTGCCGAATTTTGCGAACGAGTTCAGCGGGATCGGACGAGTCCTGGAAAAGGCGGATAGCGGCAATGCCAGCGGCGCCGACGGAAAAACAAGAAGCCGCATTTTCCAGGAAAATTCCGCCGATGGCGAGAACGGGAATGCTTACGGAGCCGCAGACTTTGGCAAGATGGCCGAGTCCCTGGGGCGCACCATAGGAGGCTTTTGAGGGTGTGGCGAAGACCGGGCCGAAGAAAATGTAGTCGGCACCAGCGGAAGCGGCGTACTTTGCCGCTTCGAGCGAATGGCAAGAGACACCAATAAGAAAATCACGCGGCAGAGATTGCACGGCTTGAGAGGCCAGCAGACGCTTCGCTTCTTCGGGCGGCAGAGAGTTTTCCCCTAAGTGGACGCCGCCAGCACGTTCGGCGAGCGCCACATCGAGGCGGTCATTTACCAAAACACGAGCCGGAACGCGTGGCGCGTCTTTTTCGCGAAGCGCGTGGTTCGAAATGCGGTCGAGTGCATCGCGTGCGAGCGCGGCTGAATCCTTCCCCGGGAGATCCTTCTCGCGAAGCTGAATCCAATCGATGCCAGCTGCGGCTACCCGTTCGATCTTTTCGAGAAGCGGCTGAATCAAGTCAGTTTGTGGCGCACCTTGCAGACTTCGCCGGTCGGTAACGTAGCAAAGGAGCGGCTTCTCTCCCGGGCGAGCCGTGGACCCGCGCGCCGAACTATTGAGGAGGGACACGTGAAGGTCCAGGACGAGAACCGATGAAGCTCAGAGCCAGAATGATGTCCAGAACCCCGAGACCGCTGACTGCACCACGAAACGAGGGGTGAAGCAGCACGGGAATGAGCGAAGGAAAGTGGAGAAGAAAGAAGTTTTGCTCCCAGAAGTCGGACCAGGGAAGGTAGAGGAGCAAGGCTCCCATTTCGAAGCAAACGACGACCAGCAGTGCGCGGAAGACGCGGTTCATGGGTAAGAGGGAGCCCCTGTTTTAGTGAATGCCAGAACTCAGCGGATGGGCTTCTGGAGAGCGGCGATGCGATCAGCGACGTCGCGATAGTCGATGTTCATCGCGTAGACCTGGGAAAAACTCTTCAGGGCTGCGTCCGGCTCACCCGCGGATTCCTGGGCAACGCCCAAATCATACCGCAATGCGAGGATGCTTTCCGGTTCAATGCCCGGGATGCGCAGAGCGCGTTCGTACCAGATGGCAGCGATGCCCGGTTGGCCTTTTTCCATGAAGGCGAGACCAAGAAGAGTGCAGCATTGCATACCGTAGCGGAAAGGCTTGCCATTGTCCGTGGCCTTGGCGACTTTTTGGAATTCGCTGATGGCTTCATCAACGAGGCCCATTTCGCGGAACGCAATGCCGAGATTGTAATGAGTCTCGAGATCTTCGTCCTCGGCGCCCATCTCGCCCAGCTCGGCGCGAAAATCGTCAAATACCTCTTTGAGCGGGCTCTGTTCGGCCAGCGAGGCAGGCTTCTCTTCCACTTTGGGAGGCAACACAGGGGACGCAGGGACTTGTGAATGGGAAGGTGTGAGAGCGTCGAGGCCCAGGTCGTCAATTTCCTTTGCCAGGTCCGCAAGAAACTGGTCGGAAGCAAAGCCGCCCGCGGCCGGGACGGCAGCCGAATCAGCGGCCGCAGGTGCAGGTTCGGGTTCGGGCTCGCGTACAACAATAGGCTTATCAGGCGGCTTCTGGTCGTACGCGGGAACCAGTGGTTCTTGCTCCAGGACAAGCTCGAAATCCTGCTCGAGTTCAAATTCGTGCTCGGGCGCTGCAGGTGGTTTCTCTTGGGCTGACGGTTTTTTCGGAGCCGCGGGAGTGCGCGTTTGCTCAACCGGCGCGGGGGTGGTCTCTGGCGCGATTGCTGGAGGAAGCTCGGAGGAATTGTGCGCGAAAGCGTTTGGCTGCTCCTGGGGGGAAGTGGGAGCGTCCATGGGAAGCTCGAATTCCGTGAGTTTGGGTGAGTCAGATTCTCCAGAGGCCACAGGTTCTTCCGAAATCGAAAACTCTTCGGCGGCCACGGGCTCTGCGGCAACTTCGGGAGGAGAAGGAGGTGCAGGCGTCGCGGGTCTTGCCGGAGGCGGTTTTATGGCAGGCTCAGCGGGATGAGTATCTTCGAGCATCGAAGCCCACTCATCGGACAGATCCACTTCCTCTTTAACGCCGGAAGCCTCGGAAGAAACAGCGGCTTCGACAGCCCCGGCCACAGGTGCTTCGGCAGGCACTGGTTCCCCAAACTCGGGCACCGGTTCCTCAGCGGCGGTCGGGGGTTCGGGGGCTACGTCTATCACCGGGATTTCCGGAATAGTCGCGGCAGGCGGTTCCTGCGGAACAGGAGCAGTGCTGGCAGCCAATTCCGCATCGGTAAGACCGGCGGCACGCTGAAATCGGCGGCGAAGTTCGCCAAAACGCTCGGCGCTGCGCTGATCGTTGCGCTCGGTATGAATTAGCTCAAGTTGAGCAGCGAGCTCGGCAGTGCGGCGGTCGTCGCCAGCACCGAGTACAAAATCGAGAAGTTTTTCGAGGGTTGGTGTGTGGCGAGGAGCGCGGCGCAAAATGGCTTCGAGCAAGCCGATGGCTTTTTGAGTGAGACCGTAGCTAGCGAAGAGGTCGACGTCGGTGAGGGACTGGGCGATGAACTTCTGGGTCTCTTCGTCAAGCTGAGGCTCCGTGGAGGAAAGGACCGCGTGCTTGTCGCCGGCGACTGGCGTAAACGAGTCGGTATCGGGCCGCAGTTTTGGCGCCGGTGCCTTTGGTATGTCTGCCTGGAGGTGTTCTTCGACAGGCGGAGGCGGGGGCGGCGGTTCCGTGCCTGGCATGCCCATTTTTCCAAGGACTGCGTCGAGCTTTCGCTTGGCGGAATCGCTATCCGGCTGGCGATCGACGAGCTGCTCAAAAATGGCCTTGGCGCGATCGAGCTGATTGGCGTTGACAAGAGCGTCACCCAAACTGGCGAGGGCGTCGGGGAGCCGGAAGGAATCGCTCGTGCGGCCGTAGAAATCGACAAGCCATTCGAGCGGCTCGAGGCGGCCGGGCATGCGGGCCGCGAGTTCGTTTTGCAGACGGCCGATGACTTCGTGCTCGCCGCCGTCAATCATAGGGACGCGAATTTGCTCGATGATGGCCATGGCGCGGTCGCTTTGACCCGACTCGAGAAGCGCTTCGACGATTTTTTGGGCCGGGCCGAAGTTTTTATCGTCGGCGGCTAGGACGCGGAGAGCAAGAGCGGTGGCCTTATCCCAATTTGCGCTTTTGACATAGAGATCCAGGAGCAGCTCGGTTTGCTCGCCACCCTTTTCCAGATCGGGGACGTGATCGAGGAGCTCAGCAGCCTTTGTGAAATTGCCCTGGGAGGAAAACGAACGGGCTCTCACGATTGTGGCGGGGAGGCAATTGGCATCGATTTTCAGGGCTTTGTCGGCGAGTTTATCTGATTCAGCCTGGTCTCCGCGAGCCAGAGCACGCTGAGCGGCAGAAACGTAAGTATCGATAGCTTCGCGCGATTGGCCCATAGCCTGATAGAGATCGGCCAGTCGAATCTGAATGCGAAGATTGTCCGGCTCGGCAAGAAGAAGTTTTTTCAGAAGGCCAACGGCTTCCGCCTGGCGATTGTTTTTGAGATGAATTTCGGCAAGCTGCAAAAAGAGAGGACGAGCTTCGCTCATCACCCCTTGCTGAACGTAGAGGTCGGCTAGCTTTTCGAGGGGACGAATCTCTTCCGGCGCCAGTTTTGCGATGCGTTTGTAGACGGCGATGGCCTTGGTAAGAAAACCGTCGCCGACAAAAATCTGAGCGAGGCGCTCGAAATAATCGATGGCCTGAAAGGTTTCACCCTGGCGAATATAGAGCTCGCCGATGGTCATTAGAGTGACCTGATCGCGCGGCTCAAATTTAAGAATCTGTTGGTATTCGGCGATGGCCTGAGGGACCTTGCCCTGATTCAGCAGCTTTTGCGCGGATTCGACAAATTTGCTCTTGTTATAGGCCATTCGTGTTCCCAGACAATACGCGGCCCACGCCTGCAGGAGGAGAAGCCCTCCGTCCCAAGTGTTGGAAAGGCAGACAGAAGCCGTGCTTGTTAACGCTAGCAGGCAGGGAAAAGGCAAGTCAACGAAGCCAGAAATGAGTGTGAGCAGCCAGTTATCCCCATCAGGACTAGGAAACTAGATGGCGAAGACGCGGCGAAGCGGGGGAGGAGCAAGATTGAGCTTTTTTTGCACGGATGTTCGGCCAGGACGTGCGGCGGAGAGAATTTTCGCGGAAGCAGGTGTGTGGATGAAGCATGCGGCTCCCTGCTTGCCGTGCAACTTCTTGCCACTAAATAATCCAACGAACTAATGTTCGGAAGCCCAATAGAGGGCAGAACCGTGCGCGGGAAGCGTGACTTCGACGAATTCCTTCGAGCCTAAGTCTTCATGTTCCCAAAGATCGCGGAGTTTGTACTTCTCGTGTTTGAGACCCAGCTCCTTCCAGGAGAAGTGAAACGACTGCGACGCCGCGTCGAGATTAAAGATGGCTAGGTAGGCGCCATCGCCGGATTCGGGAGTGGCGAGCCAGACGGCAGCTTTGTCGGTCGAGATGACGACATGGTTACCGCTGGAATGCTGATCGACGCCGATCAACTCCGCATTGGTGAGCGCGGACTGCGTCCAGTCGTCGCACAAAGTGAGATTGCCACCCATGATGAGTGGCGACCGAAAGATCGACCAGAGAGTGAGCAGGGTGCGCTGTTCGTCGTGAGTGAGGCGTGTTGCACGGGGCTTCTCCCATCCGGCGGCAGGCTCGAGGCGTCCGAGTGGGAGCATATCCGCGTCGGGCCAATGTCCCGGCCCAGAGAACTCCGCCCATTTTGCGGCGCGGGCGAATTGATTTTCGACGCCCTGCGGAAAGTCCTTGTCGCTGTGCCAGACATCCCAAACGTCATCCGAGATGCGCCACATCTGAGCGTAGCGGCGCAATTCGATGGCTTTATCGAGGGGAGCCGGGCCGGGGGAGAGGCTAAGCACGATGGGCCTGCGAACCTTGTGAAGCGCGCGGCTGATCATGCGAATCTCGTCGCCCTTGTAGGGATGGCTGGAAATGCAATCGACTTTGAGGAAGTCCACGCCCCAGCCGGCGTAGAGGCGGGCGATGGAATCGTAATAGGCTTGAGCGGCAGCAGAGCCTGCATTCATCCCGTAGTTGTAAGTATTCCATGGGCAGGAATCGGAAATGTCCGCGGCGGCTTTCGCGCGGTAAGGAGAGCCTGCAATCGGCAGATTCTTGCGCACGGCTTCCTTGGGAATGCCACGCAAAATGTGGATGCCGAATTTAAGGCCGAGAGAGTGGACATAATCCGCCAGCGGCTTGAAGCCGGCGCCTTTATCGGCGGAAGGAATCGTGTTTACGGCAGGAACGTAGCGGCCATTGGTGTCGAGGCTGAATTCGGGGGCGCCGCCGTTAGTTTCTGTGGCGTGATTCGTCACGTACCAGCCTTCATCCACGACGACATATTCCCAGCCGTAGGCTTTCAAATGCTCGGCCATCCAGGCCGCGTTTGCTCGGATATCGGATTCGCCGACGGTCTCGCCGTAGGAGTCCCAACTGTTCCAGCCCATCGGAGGCGTGGCCGCAAGCACGGTTTGCGCTTCGGCTTCCGATGAATTGCTCTCCAATTCGGCGGAAAGCATCCACAAACAAAGAATTGCGGACGAAACCGCAAGTAGAGCGGCGGCGCGGCGCATGAACCAAATCCATTGCATCGAAAAGACCTCTGGAGTGTCCGGCGGAGATTTTATGCGAGACGCTAGAAAAGCGGTAGCGGAGTTTGCGTGGCACCGGCGGCCCAGCAATTCGCGTCGCGAACGGGTGCAAAGGAATAACGGTGAAGCGGGGACGGACCGTGCTGGCGCAGAGCCTCCAGATGGTCCGGCGTGGCGTAGCCTTTGTGGCGGGCGAGACCGTATTGCGGATAGACGGCGTCCCATTTTTCCATGCAAGCGTCGCGATGAGTCTTAGCAAGGATGGAAGCAGCGGCGATCGAAACGCTGCGCGCGTCGCCCTTGATGAGAGATTTCTGCTCGATGAGAACGTCAAGCTGCATGGCGTCAATCAGCAAATAATCCGGCTGGATCGAGAGTTGTTGGAGAGCGGCGGTCATGGCCTGGCGGCTGGCTTGATAGATATTCCAGGCGTCGATGCGCTGCGCATCGACTTCCGCGACGGCCCAGGCAATGGCATGTTCGCGAATGCGCGCGGCAAGTTCCGTGCGGCGCTC
>Ga0187805_10000510_pt1 | contig 12790 bp, 11 predicted proteins | sample NC_wetland_sal_i_6_FD_132965 | JGI IMG/M metagenome (GOLD analysis project Ga0187805, IMG submission 132965) | Wetland sediment microbial communities from Neuse River Estuary, North Carolina, USA - Control_5 | ecosystem: Environmental > Aquatic > Freshwater > Wetlands > Sediment | place: USA...
GGTCATCACCCGCCTCGCCGAGCTGCCCGCGCACCTGGACACCTGGTAGCGACCCCGGTGCAGGGTGGCGCGGTCCAGCTCAACGCGGCGGCTGTCCTTAGCCGCGCGGGTCTGCGCGATCACCAGGTCGCCGCGGTGTCGCGGCTGCGGGGCGGGTCGAAGAAGGGCGTCTTCCGGATCGCCTGCGCCGACGGGTTCTCGGCAGTCCTTTACGTCTGGGCCGAAGCCGAGGACTACTGGCCGGTCTCGCCCGACCGGGCCGACGGCGTGTTCGGGCATGCCTCGGGCCTGGATCTGTTCGAAGCCTGCGCGGCGCGCTTCGAGGCCGCGGCGGTGCGCATCCCGCACGTGTACCTGCTCGACGATAGCCATACCGTTTACCCCGCTGACCTCGCCCTTGTCGAGGACGTGCGCGGCGGAACGCTCGAGGAACTGCTCGCAGCCGATCCGGTGGCCGCCGAACCGGTCGTGCAGCGACTGAGCGGCATGCTCACGGCCATGCGGGGACAGCGGGCGGACCACTTCGGCAGGGCGGGCGACTCTCACGGGCCGGTCGGTGATTTTGTCTCCAGCGAGCGGGTCGTGCTCGACCGGGCGCTGCGCCACCTCGGGCGTGCCGCCGACCGGGTGCCGCGGATAGCGGACGCTAGGCAGCGACTGGACGCGACGCTGCGGTCGTTCGCCGCCGATGTCCAACCGCGCACCGGATACTCGCTCATCCACGGCGAACTCGGGCCAGATCACGTCCTCATCGACGAACAGCGGCAGCCGGTGATCATTGACATCGAGGGCGCGATGTTCTTCGACGCCGAGTGGGAGCACGCGTTCCTCCGGCTTCGCTTCGGCGATTTTTACCGCTGGCTGCGGGCGCCTGGGCTCGACGAGCAGCGGATACGGCTCTACTCGCTGGCGCTGCACCTGCCGCTCATCGAAGGACCGCTCCGGTTGCTTGACGGCGGCTACCCGGACCGGGATGAGATGCTGGCCATCGCGGACGCCAACGTAGAGCGGGCGCTCAAGATGGCGGGAACCCCGCAGCGCTAACCGGACAGGGCAGGTATATCGAGCCAACCAGACTTTTCGAAACGTTTGGCGTTTCGGCAGCCCCTCACGGCCGACGGAGTCGGCTCCCGGTGACTTAGCGGCCGGGAAGTTTCCGGAAAAATCTGGGAGAAGTTGTTGGCGTCGGGGCGGTTCATTCCTCTTACAGACGATGGGTGGAACTGGCAGGGTGCCGGGCCGGCGGGGGTGAACGACGGCCCGGCACCCCGCCGGATGCGGTGCCCGTGGGGGGCGGGCTGGCGGCTTGGGGGCGCCAGCCGGGGGGCCGCGCGGTCCTGGCCGGAACGGTGCGCTGGCCAGGACCGCACGGCGGGACTGCGGTCCCGGTTGACAGGGGTGGCCAGCCGGGACCGCGCATAGCAACAGCGAGAGAGAGCAGGAACGAACAGCAGGCGCGACTGACGCGGGGATCTGCACAATGCGGTCTGTTCATCGTCGGAGGGAAGAAAGCACCGCTACGGTAGGCCCATGCGCGACAGCGAGGTCGTCGCGTCCATCGTGGCCCGCGACCCCGATGGGCTCGCCGAGGCCTATGACAGGTACGCGGACCCGCTGTACAAATACTGCCGGTCCATGCTCAGCGACCCGGCTGATGCTGCCGACGCCGTGCAGGACACGTTCGTCCTCGCCGCCTCCCGGCTGTCGGGGTTGCGTGACCCGGAGCTGCTCCGGCCCTGGCTGTACGCCGTCGCACGCAACGAATGCCTGCGGGCCGCGCGGGCACGGAAGACGACGGTGGCGCTTGACGAGGCGCCAGAGGTGACGGACGAAGGCGTCAACGTCAGCGAGGACGCCGAACATGCCGGACTGCGCACCCTGATCGACGATGCGGCCAGGGGCCTGAACCCGGCTGAGCGCGAGGCCATCGAACTGCACCTGCGGCAGGGTCTCGAGCCCGGCGAGATCGCCGCCGTCCTCGGGATCTCCCGTAACCACGTGCACTCGCTGCTCTCCCGGGCCCGCGACCAGCTCCTGGCGTGCCTGGGCGTGCTGCTCGTCGGCCGCGCCGGGCGAGATGAATGCCGTGAGCTGCGAAGCATGCTCCGCGACTGGGACGGGCACCTGACCGTGCCGATCCGCAAGCGGGTTCACCGGCACATCGAGCGCTGCCCGGTCTGCAGCGCACGCCGCGCCTTCGAGCTGCGCCCCGCCATGCTGCTCGGCCTGTCGCCGGGCGCGGCGGTGATCGCCGCGGCGGCGGAGAACTTCCGGCTCGCGGCCGGCGCGTCCGCCGGGCTCAAGGCGCACACGCTCGGGCTTGCCGTCGGCCGCGGCCCGAGAGCGATCGCGCACCGGGCCGCGGTCCTGCGCCGCGCGGAGTCGTTCGGGCGGTACGGCTTCCCCAAGCCGATGCACGCGCCGACGGCGGGGCTGCCGTCGGCCAGCGGGAAGGGCCGACCGCGACTCTCTGCGGGCCAGGCCGCCCTGGCGGCGGGCGTGGTGGTCGCCGTCGCCATCGCGGCGGCGGCCTTCATGCTGGCCGGGAACGCCGGGCACGGCACGGTGGCCGGCGGACCCAGGCCTTCGGGATCCGCGGCGGGCGCCTCGGCCGCGGTAGCGGCGACACCAGGCGCCGACGCCCCGCGGTCGCCGGCGCCCACGGCGACACGCCGTGCCGCGTCCCGCACGCCGACGCCGAAACCGACTCGGGCCGCGTCCCCGACGGCGACGCCAGCGCCGACGACGGCGTCTCACACCGCCGTGCCGACCACCGCGAGCCCCGCCTCGACGCCGTCACGGACTCCCACTCCGTCACCGACTCGGGCGAGCCCGTCGCCGTCGCGGCCCCCGGCCGCGGGCACGCTGGTCGTCGACCCGGCCGGCGGCCAGCTGACCGTGCCGCCCGGCGGGACCACGATCAAGCTGACCGCGCAGGGCGGCCCCGTCACCTGGTCGATCACCGTGTCCGATGGCAACGGTCACGTGAACGTCTCGCCGTCGTCGGGGACGCTGGAAACGGCGGGCAGCAGCGCGACCGTGTCCATCTCGGCAAGTCCCTGGGCCTTCGGCAGGCAGCTGATAGTCAATCCCGGCGGCACGGTGTTCACGATCGTGATCGGCCACGGTCCGTTCGTGGCCGGTCTCATCGCTTTCTGGTTATATGACGCGACCGGCACGAACCAAACGGTTACGGTGACCACATGGGCGACAGCGAGGTTGTCGCGTCCATCGTGGCCGGTGATCCCGCGGGGCTCGCCGAGGCCTACGACCGGTACGCGGACGCTTTGTTCGGTTACTGTCGCTCGCTGCTGCGCGAGCCCGCCGACGCCGCCGACGCGGTGCAAGACACGTTCGTCATCGCGGCCTCCCGGCTGTCGGGACTGCGCGACCAGGAGCTGCTGCGCCCGTGGCTGTACGCCGTGGCGCGCAACGAGTGCCTGCGCAGGCTGAAGTCCCGTGCGACCGCCGCGTCGGCGCTTGACGAGGACACCGAGCACGCCGACGAGACGGCAGACGTCGGCGAGCAAGCCGAGCGCGCCGAGACCCGCGCCCTGCTGCTTGCCGCGGTCGACGGGCTCAACCCCGCCGAGCGTGACGTCGTCATTCAGATGCTGTACGGCCTCGACGTCGGCGAGATCGCCACGGTGCTCGGGATCTCCCGCAATCACGTGCATTCGCTGTTCTCCCGGGCCCGCCGCCAGCTCGAGGAGTCCGTCGGCGTGCTTCTTGTCGCGCGGTCCGGCCGGCAGGACTGCATGGCACTGAACATTCTGCTCGGCGGATGGAACGGCCAGCTGACCGTGCTGTTGCGCAAGCAGATCAGCCGGCACATCAGCAAGTGCCCGGTCTGCGGCGACCGGCGGCGCCGGGAACTCACCCCCGCCATGCTGCTCAGCCTCTCCCCCGTCGCGCTGCTCGGGGTGGCCGCGGCGCGGGGCGCCGGCGGGGCGGCCGGTGCGCTGCGGGATAAGACGCTGCTCATGGCCACCGGTAAGGACTTGCACGCTGAGGCGTACCGGGGGGCGCTGCGGAGAAGCCACGCATCGTTCGGACAAGACGGTTTTCCTAAACCACTGCACACGAGTCACCCTGGGCTCCCCCGCGTTCGGCCCGCTCACCTGGCCGCAGCGGCGGGCACAGTCGCGGCCGTGGCGGCGGCGATCGTCCTGGCGACGTCGGGCGGGCCGCATCATGCGCGGTTCTCGGGCGGCGGGCCGCTCGAGGGTGGCGGGCCGGCTGGCGGCCAGCCGGCGAGTGCGGGGCCAAGCACCGCACCGGGAGCGGCGCCGGGCAGACAGCCTAGCGGGGCGGCGTCCGGCATCCCCTCCGGCGCCTTCAGCGTTCCCGCGTCGCCGCGAACGTCGGCAAGCGGCTCCGGCGGGCCGTCGCCGACCGCGTCGCGGACCATGCCCGGCTCGGGCACTCCTTCCCCGGCGCCGACCTCGAGCGGTACGCCGACGACTCAGCCGACGCCGTCGCCGCAGCCCACGCCTGGCACCCTCGGCGTGACCCCGACGAGCATCGTGCTTACCCCGGTGCTCGGCAGCACGCTGACGCTGACGGCGGAGAACGGGCCGGTGTCCTGGTCCATTTCCGAGCCGTCCAGCCTGCTCGGCGAGCTGACCGTGGCACCGGCGTCGGGGTACCTCGCGGCGAATCAGAGCGTGCAGGTGACGATCACGGTCAGCGGACTGGCCAGCCTGGACACCCGGCTGACGGTCAGCCCCGGCGGGCAGCAGGTCAGCGTCGTGCTCGGGCTCGGCTAGCCGGGTTTGGGCGTGGGTTCAGCAGGACCAGGCGGCGCGCGCGGTCGCCCGCTGTGCCTGTTCGCGCAGCGCCTGGATCGCCCGCGCCGGGTCGTCAGCCCCGTAGACCGCCGAGCCCGCCACGAACACATCGGCGCCTGCCTCCGCGCACCGCTCGATCGTTTCCGGGCTCACCCCACCGTCGACCTGCAGCCAGATCGCGCCGCCGTGGGAGTTCACCATCGCGCGGGCGCGGCGGAGCTTGGGCAGCACGATGTCGAGGAAGCGCTGACCGCCGAACCCGGGCTCCACGGTCATCAGCAGCAGCATGTCGAGCTCGGGCAGCAGGTCCTCGTACGGTTCGATGGGGGTGCCGGGGTTGACGGCGAGCCCGGCGCGCGCCCCGGCGGCGCGGATCGCGCGCAGCGTGCGGACAGGTGCGCTGGCCGCCTCCGCGTGAATGGTGACGTTCCGCGCGCCCGCCTCGGCGTAGGCCGGCGCGTGCCGGTCCGGCTCGGTGATCATCAGGTGGCAGTCGAGCGGCAGAGTGGCGTGCTTGAGCAGCGCCTCCACCACGGGCAGGCCGAGCGTGAGGTTGGGCACGAAGTGGTTGTCCATCACGTCGACGTGCAGCCAGTCGGCCGTGCTTGCGACCGACGCGGCTTCGTCCGCGAGCCTGGCGAAGTCGGCGGACAGGATGCTTGGCGAGATCTGAACGGCCATGTCGGTACCGAGTGTAGAGTGCGGTCGGCCGGTCCTGTCTCATGGCCCTGGAATGTCATACCCCCTGGCTAGCATTCAGCACTGAGTTCGAATAGTTAATAGTTGGAGGTCACCAGTGCGAACGCAGCCCTCGACCGACCTGCTCGACCGGGTCCGCAAGCTTCTCGCCAAGGCCGAGGCCGACGGGGTCACCCCGCACGAGGCCGAGGCGCTCACCGCCAAGGCAGCCGAGTTGATGGCCCGTTACGGCATCGACCGGGCGCTGCTCGGCGCGCTGCACCCGGAGACGGACTCCCCCGCGGACCGGGTGTTCGACCTGGACAACCCGTGGGCCGCCGTCAAGGCTCACCTGCTGGCCGGGCTCGCGGGCGCGCTGCGCTGCCAGTGCATCCTGCTGAGCCGGGCTGACCCGGGGAGCCGGGTGCATGTGTTCGGCTATCAGTCCGACTTGGAACGCGCGGACATCTTGTTCACCTCGCTGCTGGTGCAGATGGCGCGGGGGCTGGCTTCGCAGCCGGTGCCTGCCTTCGGCGGGGGGGCTAAGGCGTGGCGGCGGTCGTGGATGCTTGGCTATGCCTCCGCGGTCGTCGCGCGGGTGCGGGCCGCGGAAGAGGCGGCGGTGGCGGACGCTACCGCATCAGGGGGCCGGCAGTCGGGGCCGTCGACGGCGCTCGTGCTCGCTGATCGTGCACTGACTGTTCGGCGGCATGCCGAGCAGGCGTATCCGCGGACTCGCAGGGCGCGGGTGACCTATTCGGGGAACGGCTATCAGGCTGGGTACCGGGAAGGGCAGAAGGCCGATATCGGCGGGGCTAAGGTGCAGTCGCGGTCCGCGGCGGCGCTTAGCCGCTGACCAGGGCGGCCAGCTTGGGGAGGAAGTAGGTCCGTGGTGAGCTCACCGCCCCGCCATTGACCGAGCATCGCGGGATCCGTGAAGGCGGCGAGGGCATGCTCTGGTGAGCAGCCGGGAAGCCGCATCGTGGCCTGGACCAGAGGGCCGTCGTCTATGACGGTTACGGGTTGACCGGTCACGTCTCGGTTTCCCTTCAGCGCTCTTCAGACTCAGACGCGCAGGATCCGCCACGTCCGGCCGCCGTTGTCGGTGCGGTACAGGTGCTCGGGCGAGTAGTGGGTGGCACCCACTACGAATCCAGTATCGGCATTGAGGAACGTCAGGTCGGCCCAGCCGTAGAAGTCGCCGCCGGACACCAGGATGGTCTGCCAGTGCATGCCGCCATCGAAGGTGGCGCGCATTTCGTCGACGGCTCCTACTTCGGCGAGGAAGGCGTGTCCCGAGCCGTTGTCGGCGAGCAGCACCGGTGCGTCGTGGATGGCCGGGTCGGGCAGGCGGATCCAGGTGAGCCCGCCATCGGTGGTGCCGAACAGGTGGTGCTGCGTGTTCTGCTGCTGCGAAGACTGCTCGTTGTTGTAGCAGTCGAGCAGCCATGCGTCCGGGTGGGCTCTCGCGATGCTCAGGACCGCCGCCCCGCCGCCGGCGGGGACCGTGCACGGCACGGTCCGGGATTGCCAGTTCATGCCGTCGGAGCCGAGCCATAGCTGGCCTTGCAGTCCGGGCTCGGTCATTGGCCCGGTGAATCCCCGCCGCAGCAGCACGACCGTCGCGCCCTCGGCGTACACCGCCAGAACATCGCTCCCGTTCCAGGTGACCGGCGCGCCGGCCGCGGCCGGCAGTTGCAGCCGGGTCCAGCGGCCCGAGCCGATGGCCGTCCGCCACAGGCTGTAGGAGGCGTCGATATTGGGCTGCGTCACCGCGTAGGCGAAGCCGGCTCCCATCGCGAACGACTGGACCGGAGGCAGCGGGTCGCGGGCCCAGGATCGTCCGCCGTCGAGGGTGGTGAACATGGCTGGGCCGTAGAGGAAGCCATCCCTGGCGTCGGCGAAGGCGACGTCTGTCACGGCTCGCGGGGACTGGGTGTCGTACCCGATTGGGGCTGGAGGTGACGGGAGCCTCGTCCAGTGGTTGCCGCCGTCTCTTGTCATCAGGAGACCGGCGCAGTCCGCGCAGCCGGTGCGGCCGAGGACCCAGCCCACGTTCGGGTCGATGAAGCTGGCGCCCGCTGTCTCGAACGCCGGCAGTGACGGTGGCGTGCTTACGATCGCCGGGGCGCTCGCCGACGCGCTGGCCTGTCGATGCCCGGTGGCGGGCGGCGCTGGGCGAGTGGCCTGATTCGCTGTCCCGCATCCCGTCACAAGCATCAGCACGAAGGCGACGGATACCGCGCCGGCCACACGATTATGCCGTCTCATGGCCATGCCTCCCGCCGGGATGTCTGTCGTCTTCGAGGACGCCGGCCGGCGCCCACCGGTTGTGGCCAGAGGCACCTAAACCGTTAGGTTTCATGGCGGCGAACGCGATAGCTGCGCGGCCGGCACGCCGGTAGCGTGCGGGCTATGGAACACGTCAGACTGGGCCGGACAGGCCTGCAGGTGTCCAGGCTTTGCCTGGGGACGATGACCTTCGGGCTGCAGAGCGACGAGGCGACCGCGGCGGCTGTTCTCGACCGGGCAGCCGAAGGCGGCGTCGACTTCCTCGATTCCTCCGACGCCTACCCGCTGGGCGGGGACCTTGGCAGCCGGGGGCTCACCGAGGAGATCATCGGCCGGTGGCTGCGCGGCAAGAGGGACCGATTCATCATCGCCACCAAATGCTTCGCGCCGACCGGCCCGGCGCCGTTCGACGCCGGCAACTCCCGCAAGCACATCATGTCCGCCGTGGACGCTTCTTTGCGTCGTTTGCAGACCGACTACATCGACCTGTACCAGCTGCACGGGTACGACCAGGCGACGCCGATCGACGAGACGCTCAGCGCCCTCGACGACCTAGTGCACCAGGGCAAGGTCCGGTACGTCGGCTGCTCCAACTTCCTGACCTACCAGCTGGTGCGGGCGATCGGCCGCAGCGAGACGCTACGGCTGGCTCGCTTCGATTCGGTCCAGCCGCGCTACAACCTGCTGTTCCGCCAGATCGAACGGGAGATGCTGCCGTTCTGCGAGGAAGACGGCGTCGGGGTCATCCCCTACAACCCGATCGCCGGCGGGCTGCTGTCCGGCAAGCACGCCCGTAGCGCACCGCCTCCCGAGGGCAGCCGGTTCACCCTCGGCTGGGCCGGCCAGATTTACCAGGAGCGCTACTGGAACGAGCGGGCCTTCGACACGGTGGAGTCGTTGCGCAAGCTCGCTGACCAGGCGGGGGTCAGCCTGGTCACGCTGTCCGTCGCGTGGGTGCTGGCGAACAAGGCGGTCACCGCCCCGATCATCGGGGCCAGCCGGCCTGAGCAGCTCGGGGCTAGCCTCGCGGCCGCGGAGTATGCGCTCGACCCTGACCTGAAGCGCCAGATGGATGAGCTCACCCACGAATACCGGCTCGGGGACGCCGCCCGGTAGGGGCTCGTGCTCGGCTGGGTCCGGGCTAGCTAGGCTTGCCCGCGTCAATCCAGCTTTGAAATGTCTCCACCTTCTCAGCGGACCAGGCGCCGTCGCATGGCATTTTCCCACTGCGCAGGGCCCCGAGGATGGCATCCGCATGATCGGCGACGCTGGAATAGTCGAAGAGATCGAAGGCAGATCGCATCGATTCGCGGTCTTTGTCGCGGAACAGCGGCCTGACATCCTGCGCGAAGCTGGGCATGCCGCCCTCGCCGGGTGTTGTCACCATTTCCTCCTCGGTCGAATTCCGGGCTATGCCCGAAGGCGCTTTACCCGTCCCATCGATGCCGGAAACAGCAAGTCGGCCGGTTCGACAGCGCAACGCGTTCGGGTGTCCTTCGCATCTCGCGGGACAATTCGGCCGCTAGGGGCGAAGACGGGACCGAGTGACTGGTGCCCATTGGGCCGCGCGTCGCCAGCGGGTCATGTAAAGCGGCCCCCCTTGCGCGCGGCGCTGCGGGTGACCTCGGGAAGCGCATATCGTAATAATCTGCATTCACTCGCACCCTGCCGTTCCCCTCCTGGCACTCATGATCATGAATACATTTATCAACGCGTAAATCAATTGGCGCTATAGGCGCCCTAAGCTTTCGCGATCATGAAATAGGCGGCCGCCACCGGAGCAAATGACGCGCGAGGGAAGCAGTGTAAAATATTAGCGCGGCACGCTAGGCGCAGCCGCCGCCTCGGCACCAGCCGACGCGTTTGCGCGGAAACGCGATGGACAATGACCGCTCCCGCGGAGACCAGAAATGCCTCGTGTACCTGGGAGCGAGGCAACCGCAGGCAGAATATACAGGCCCGGCAGTGCATGTGGCATCGCCACGTGTCGGCGTGCATGGCAATGGGCCTTGCTGAGGTGGCCGGGCGCGAGAGGCGCAGCGATATCGAGGGTAAGCCCAGTTGTGATTCAGGTCCGGGGTTCGGCGGCGCGGCGGAGCAGGGCTATGAAGATGGCGTCGGTGCCATGGCGGTGGGGCCAGAGCTGGGCGAAAAGCGGGGTGAGTGAGCGGAGGTCGGGGACGTCTGGGAGGACCGCGGGGGCGTCGAGGATCTCTACGTCTGGCGTGGAGCCGGCCACGGCGGTAACCACGTCGCGCGTTTCCGCGGAAACGGGTGAGCAGGTTACGTAGGCGACCACGCCGCCCGGGCGGCAGGCAGCCAGTGCTGATCGCAGTAGGGCGCGCTGGAGTTCGGCTAGGGCGGGGAGGTCGGATTCGGACTTGCGCCAGCGGGCCTCGGGGCGGCGGCGCAGCGCGCCTAGGCCGGAGCAGGGCACGTCCACGAGCACTCGGTCGAACTGGCCGTCGCGCCATGGCGGACGCTGGCCGTCGGCGACGAGCACCGCGTAATCGTTGCCGGATCGGGCCAGCGCCTCGCGCACCAGCTCGGCGCGGTGCGGGTGGATGTCACCCGCGACCACGCGAGCCCCGGTGGTGGTGGCGGCTAGGGCCTGCAGTAGGCGGGCCTTGCCGCCCGGCCCCGCGCACATGTCCAGCCAGAGCTCGTCGTGGTGTGGGCGCGGCGTCCCGTCGGGGGCCGCATCCCCGGCTGTCGCTTCGGCGGCCGGGGATTCGGCGAGCGGGGCTCTGGCTAGCGCGAGCGCGGCTAGCTGGCTGCCTTCGTCTTGGACGGCGGCGTTGCCCGTGGCTATCAGGGCGGACGGGTCGCCAGCTGGGAGGGTGAAACCGAATGGGGACCAGCGGGTCGGTTCGGCTCCGTCGGGCATGATCTCGTCGCGGGAGGGGCCGCCGGGAAAAGCTGCCATCGTCACGCGGGGGCGCTCGTTGCCGGCGGCCAGCGCGGGTACCAGTTCACGCTCGGCGGCTTCGCCTAGTGCCTCGCGGTACGCGCCGATTATCCAGCGGGGGTAGCTGTAGCGGACTGCGAGGTAGCCGTCCGGGTCGGAGTCGGGGGCGGTGGCGACGATCGCCAGCCACTGGTCGAGGTCTCTGGTGGAAACGCGGCGCAGCACCGCGTTGACGTAGCCGGAAACCCGCGGGCCCGCGACGGCCTTGGCCAGGTCTACGGACGTGGCGACGGCGGCGTGGCTCCCGACGCGAGTGGCTAGCAGCTGGTGCGCGCCTAGCCTGAGGACCTGCAGGACTGGCGGGTCGAGTTTGTCGAGCGGGCGGTCGCTGCACGCGGCTAGCACCGCGTCGTAGGTGCCCAGGCCGCGCAGGGTGCCGTAGGCGAGCTCGGTGGCAAGCGCCGCGTCCCTGCCGGTTAGGTGGCGTTCGGCGAGCAGCCTTGGCAGCAGGAGGTTGGCGTAGGCCTCGCGGTCGGCGACGGCGGCTAGCACGTCGTAGGCGGTGCGGCGCGGGAGGTCGGCGTGGCGGCGCGGTGCGGCGCTCTTGCCCGGTCCGGCTCGGCTGGCGGAGTCAGCCGGGCCGCTGTGCCTGGCTGGCTGGCGGCGGCGAGCGTCGCGTCGGCCCGGCATGGTCAGCCGAAGCTCACGGGCTTGGCCTGGTCGCCGCGCAGGCCGCGGGCCCAGTCGGCGGCGGGCATGCGGCGCTTGCCTGGGGGCTGGACGTCGCCGAGGCGGACCGGGTGTGAACCGGTGCCCGCGTAGACCGCGCCGCGTTCGATGTGCAGCTCCCCCGGGGCGAGTCCGGCGGGCGGCGCGTTGTCCGGAAGCAGCGTGACCGGCCATAGCTTGATCCGGTCACCCTCGAATTCGGTCCACGGGCCGGGGTCAGGGGTGCAGGCACGGATGAGCCGGTCGATCAGGTGGGCGGGGAGCTTCCAGTCCACCCGCGCGTCTGCCGGGGTGAGCTTAGGCGCCAGGCTTACGCCCTCCGCGGGCTGCGGGACGGCGCGCAGGGATCCTTCCTCGATCCCGTCGAGCGTGGCGACGAGCAGCTGCGCGCCATCGGTGGCGAGCCGGTCGAGCAGCTCACCTGTGGTGTCGGTTGGCCGTACCGTCTCGGTCAGCACTCCGTAGACCGGGCCGGCGTCAAGCTCGGCCACTAGCCGGAACGTCGTGGCGCCCGTCACGTCGTCGCCGTGCAGGATCGCGTGGTGCACGGGCGCGGCGCCGCGCCAGGCGGGCAGCACGGAAAAGTGCAGGTTCACCCAGCCGTGGCGCGGGATGTCGAGCGCCTGCTGCGGCAGCAGGCCGCCGTAGGCGGTGACGGGGCAGCAGTCGGGGGCGATCTCGCGCAGCCGGTCCAGGAACCATGGCTCGCGTGGCCGCGCGGGAGTGAGCACCTCGATGCCCGCGTCCCGGGCAACGGTGGCGACCGGGGACGGCTCGACGCGCCTGCCGCGTCCGGCGGGCGCGTCCGGCCTGGTGACGACCGCCTCGACGGTGTGCCGCGAGGCGAGGATCGCCTGCAGGGCGGTCACCGCGACCGCCGGAGTCCCGGCGAAGACCAGCCGCACTAAGGCACGCCCCTTCAGGAGATCCGCTGCGTCGAGTGCGGTGACACCTTGACCTGCGGGACGGGCTGCCCGGCCCATTCGGCTTCCCTGATGGCCTTCATGGCGACCTTGCGCTGCTTCTTATCCAGCCGGTCGATGAACAAGATGCCGTCGAGGTGGTCGGTCTCGTGCTGGACGCAGCGGGCGAGGAGTTCGGTGCCCTCGATGGTGACCGGGTCGCCGTACATGTTGAATCCGCGGGCGACCACCTGCTGCGCGCGGGGGGTCGGGAACTGCAGGCCCGGCAGCGACAGGCAGCCCTCGTCGTCGGTCTCCTCCTCGCCGGACAGGGCGAGCACCGGGTTCACCAGGTGGCCTGGCTCGTCGTCCACGTGGTAGGTGAACACCCGCAGGCCGACGCCGATCTGCGGCGCGGCCAGGCCGACGCCCGGTGCTTCTAGCATCGTCTCGGTAAGGTCCCGCACGAGGTTGCGGAGCTCGGCGTCGAA
>Ga0187805_10000512_pt1 | contig 12781 bp, 11 predicted proteins | sample NC_wetland_sal_i_6_FD_132965 | JGI IMG/M metagenome (GOLD analysis project Ga0187805, IMG submission 132965) | Wetland sediment microbial communities from Neuse River Estuary, North Carolina, USA - Control_5 | ecosystem: Environmental > Aquatic > Freshwater > Wetlands > Sediment | place: USA...
AACACTCCGTCTTCAGCCTGACGAAGTGAATCAGCCTGTCGCCGATTCGACCAGAGTTTTTGGAGGTGTCCAATTGGCAAGGGGCACAAGCCTTTTGACGCAGGCATCAGTAGGCTTGCCATTGAGATTCATCCCTTTGTCTTCCCTGTGTCTTCTTTGCTGATCAGACTTGCGAAGCGACGATATCTCGTCGGCCTGCTCGGATCGTGTAGTGGCCGCAGGGCCGCTGATAGCCGGACACAATTCGCAACATTTTGAAATCGCCCTGAGGCGATGTTGTGAGAGGTTAACAGTTCCTTCCCCCACGAAGGAACCCCACCTTGGAGCCCCGCGGGACATCCCTGCCTGCGGGGCTCTTCTTTTAAAGCCGGCTGACGGCTGAAACCCTTCCGGCTATCTCGGTGACCACCCAAGGGCCTTTCGGCCGCGTAGCCCAGTACGGCGGCCGCCTCGTGCGAGATTTGCGGACACAGAGCGGACACGTCCATGCAACGACATTCGGCAGTGCCATAAACTATTGCGTCTATTTAGGTATTTTTGGGCAGAAGCAAATTATATCTCAGACAAGCTCAAAGATCCCGAATTCCTCGAAATAGAGATCGAGGAAACGACGGTAGATCGCCGCCAGCTGATCGAGATCGGCGAGGCTCACCTGCTCGTCGATCTTGTGGATGGTCTTGGTGAGGAGGCCGAACTCCACCACGGGGCACAGTTCCTTGATGAAGCGCGCATCTGAGGTGCCGCCGTCGGTGGCGAGCGACGGCGTGATGCCGGTGACCTCGCGCACGGCTTGGGTCAAGATCGAGTCGAGCTGCCCAGGCTCAGTCAAGAACGTATGGCTCGGCGGCTCGAAGCTCAGCTCGAATTCGAGGCCGCTCGGCCCAAGGATCTTTGCCGCCACCTCCCACACCTTGGTTTTCAGCGACTCCGCCGAGTGGCGGTCGTTGTAGCGGATGTTGAACATGGCCTCGGCCTTGACCGGGATGACATTGGTGGCCGCGTTGCCGACGTCGATGCTGGTCACCTCGAAATTCGACGGCGAGAAATAGGCGCTGCCGAAATCGAGCGGCGAGTCGTAGAGCCGCGCGAGCACCGCGACGAGCCCTTTGAGCGGGTTCTTGGCAAGATGCGGGTAGGCGACGTGCCCCTGCACGCCGGTGACCTTGATGTGCCCATTGAGACTGCCGCGCCGCCCGATCTTGATGGATTCGCCGAGGCGGGTGGAATTGGTCGGCTCGCCCACGAGCGCGTGATCCGGCTGCTCGCCATTGGCGGCCATCCAGTCGAGTACCTTGCGCGTGCCGTTGATCGCTGGCCCCTCCTCATCTCCGGTGATGAGCAGGCTGATCGTGCCGGGAATGTCGTCCCCCTTACTCCGCGCGAAATCGAGCGCGCCGGCGGCGAAACAGGCTATGGCGCCCTTCATGTCCGCCGCACCCCGGCCATAGAGCACGCCGTCCTCGACCACGCCGCCGAAGGGGGGATAGGTCCATAAGCCCTCATTGCCCGGGGGCACCACATCGGTGTGTCCGGCAAAGCAAAGATGCGGCGCGCCCGAGCCAATGCGGGCAAAGAGATTGTCGACCGCCGGCGTGCCGTCCTCGACGAAGGTGAGGCGCCGGCACTCGAAGCCTCCTCGCTTCAAGGCCCGCTCCAGCACGTCCAAGGCGCCGGCATCGAGCGGGGTCACGCTCGGGCAGCGGATCAGGCCTCTGGCAAGTTCAACCGGACTTTCGCTCTGCTCTGTCATGGTGCGGCACCCCGCTTCTTGGCGCTCTGTATAGCCGCTTGCCGGATCGGCAGCGAGGGTTCGATGAGGCGTGGCTTAAAGTTGGGCGGCGAGGCTAGCCACCCACCAATGGAGCCGCTTTATGCGGCCTTTGTAGCTGAACAGCAGCTGAGTCAGACTCATGGGATCGTGCGTTGTGCTCAATCCCGCAACAGCTCGTTGATGGAGGTCTTGGCGCGGGTGCCTTCGTCAACGGTCTTCACGATCACGGCGCAATAAAGCGACGGACCGGGCGCGCCGTTGGGGAGCAATTTCCCGGGCATGGTCCCCGACACCACCACGGAGTAGGGCGGCACACGGCCTTGCAGCACTTCGCCGGTGGCGCGGTTGATGATCTTGGTCGACTGGCCGAGATAGACGCCCATCGACAAGACCGAGCCTTCGCCGACGATCACGCCCTCGGCCACCTCGGCGCGGGCGCCGATGAAGCAATTGTCTTCGATGATCACCGGGTTCGCCTGCAGGGGCTCGAGCACACCGCCGATGCCCGAGCCGCCCGACAGATGCACGTTTTTGCCGATCTGCGCGCAAGACCCGACGGTCGCCCAAGTGTCCACCATGGTGCCGCTATCCACCCGCGCGCCGAGATTGACGAAGGACGGCATGAGCACCGCACCCGGCGCGATATAGGCAGAGCGGCGCACGATGGCGCCCGGCACCACGCGGAAGCCCGCTTCCTTGAAGTCCTTCGCTTTCCAATGGGCGAATTTGCTCGGGACCTTGTCCCACCAGGCGCCGCCCTCTGGCCCGCCATCGATCTTCTCCGGATCGTTGAGACGGAAAGAGAGCAGGATCGCTTTCTTCAGCCACTGATTGACCACCCAGGCGCCGTCGATCTTCTCCGCTATGCGCGCCTCGCCCTTGTCGAGCAGGTCGAGGGTTTCTTCCACGGCGTCGCGTACCACGCCCTTGGTCTTGGCGTTGATGTCGCCCGCGTGCTCGAAGGCGCTTTCGATGAAGCTCTTGAGATGTTCATGCGTCATGGTCGAAACAGCCCCAACACCTAAAGGCAACAATATGTGCCGGCCGCGGCGCGGTCGTTTTCCTCCGCGCGCTTGACGCCAATATCCGCGAGGAAACAGGCCAGCGCATCGGTGCGGTGATGGATATGGAAGGGGAGCTCGTCCCAGCCGGCGATGGCGCGGTGCTCCGGATGGTCGGTGTGCCCACAAGCTACGAGCACCGTGGTCATGCCGAGCCCGTGCGCGGTACGAAGGTTGTGGGGCAAGTCGTCGAACATGGCGGCGGAGGGCGCCGCGATCGCATGGGCGCTGAGGAAGCGCTCATACGCGGCCCGCTCGGGTTTCGGAATGAACTCGGCGGAATGAATGTCGAACAAATCGTCGAACCGGCCGTCGAGCCCGAGCCGCGAGATGACTGACTCCGCGTGCTTGCGCGAGCCGTTGGTGAAGATGAATTTGCGGCCGGGAAGCGCGTCGAGAGCGTCACGAAGCTCCGGCGCCGGCGTGATTACGCTCAGATCGATGTCATGCACATAATCGAGAAAAGCATTGGGGCACACATCATGCAGCCGCATCAGCCCGGCAAGCGTGGTGCCATATTGGTAGTAATAGGCCTTGCGCATACGCTGCGCCTCTTCATGGGAGATGCCGAAGCGATCGGCGATGAAGTCGCCCATGCGGGTGTTGATCTCGGCGAAGAGATTGCAGTCGGCCGGGTAGAGCGTGTTGTCGAGGTCGAAGACCCAGGCCTCGACATGCTCGAAACCACCACCGCTCAGATTGGGCTTTGCGATCATCACGATCTCCTAGCGCCGCTCTTTCGCGTGCGCCGCTCGATCAGGGTCCCCGCGCCATGCTCGGTGAACAATTCAAGCAGCACAGCGTGCGGCACCTTGCCATTGATGATCACCACCGCCTCAACACCTTCGGCGATCACGTCCAGGCAGCTCTCGATCTTGGGGATCATGCCCCCGGAGATCGTGCCATCCTCGATCAGTACTTGCGCCTCCGCCGTGGTCAGCGACTTGATCAGCCCGCCGTGCTTGTCGAGCACGCCTTCAACGTCGGTCAGGAGCAACAACCGTTTTGCCTTCAGCGCAGTGGCGAGCGCCGCGGCGAAGGTGTCGGCGTTGATGTTGAGCGTCTCGCCCTCTGGTCCCACGCCGATCGGAGCGATCACCGGGATCAGATCCGAATGGATGATCACGTCGACGATGTGAGGGTCGACCGCGACAGGATCGCCAACAAAGCCGAGATCAAGGATCGTATCGATGTTGGAATCTGGGTCGCGATAGTGCCGCTCGAGCCGTCTCGCCCGCATCAGATTGGCGTCCTTGCCGGAGATGCCGACCGCCTTGCCGCCTTGCGCATTGATCGCGGCGACGATCTCTTTGTTGACGGAGCCGGCGAGCACCATCTCCACCACCTCGACGGTTTCCCGGTCGGTGACGCGCAAGCCTCCCTTGAACTCCGACTTGATGTTGAGCCGGTCGAGCAGGGAGCCGATCTGCGGGCCGCCGCCATGCACCACGATTGGATTCACGCCGGCCTGTTTGATCAGCACGATATCGCGGGCGAAGCTTGCGGCAAGCTCCGGGTCGCTCATGGCGTGGCCGCCATATTTCACCACCACCGTGGCGTTGTCGTAGCGCTGCATGAAAGGCAGCGCCTCGGACAAGATCTTGGCTTTGGCGTGGGCGGCGGCGAGCTCGGTCTCACCCTGCGCCGGGATTGCCTTCGGTGCAGGCTCGAGTTTGCGTCTTGCCGCGGATGATTTCGTCTTGCTCACCGAACCGCTTATAGCGGTGAGCGGGCTCACCGTACAATCGCGTTTGGGGCAAGCGCGGCGATCGCCGCGCGAAGCTCTGGGATGCCGGTGCCAGTGCGGATGGAAGTTACGATCAGCTGTGGATAAGCCGCAGGGCGCTTGGCGAGCTCTTCGTTGACCTTCGCCTCGATGGCGGCAAGCTCGGGGGCCTTCGGCTTGTCGGTCTTGGTCAGCACCGCCTGATAGGAGACCGCGGCCTCATCCATCAGGGTCATAATGTCCCGGTCGCTCTCTTTGAGCCCATGGCGGGCGTCGATCAGCAGGAACACGCGCTTGAGCTCGCGCCTCCCCTTGAGGTAGTCGCGGATCAGCCGCGTCCAACCCTTCACTTCAGCCTGCGAGGCGCGCGCATAGCCATAACCCGGCATGTCCACGAGCAGCAGCTCGCCCTGCTTGCCGAGGGTGAAGAAGTTGAGCTCGCGCGTCCGCCCCGGAGTGACCGACACCCGCGCGAGGCTTTTCTGCCCGGCGAGGGCATTGATCAGGCTCGATTTGCCGACATTCGAGCGCCCGGCAAAGGCCACTTCGGGGCGACCGTCCTGGGGCAGGTCCGCGACCCGCACCACACCCTTGATGAAGGTGCACGGTCCTGTGAACAGCGCCTCGCCGCGGGCAAGGTCGGCGATACTCGACTGGGCGGTAGTTGCGGTCATGATGCCTGGGTCCACACTCCGCGTCATGCCCGGGCGAAGACCCGCGCATCCAGGAGTAACAGCCTCAGTGCAAGCTGCTCTGGATCGCCGGGTCAATCCCGGCGATGACGTGTGTCACGAGGGAAGCGAGACGCACTACCCCTCAGTCTCGCCCTTGGCGCGGTTCTTGGCGTTCTTGAACCCGAGGTTCTCAAGGAGCGGAATCTCCACCCCCTGGCGGCTCATGATCACCGATTGCTGGACGACCGAAAGGAAATTGTTCCACGCCCAATAGATCACGAGTCCCGCCGGGAAGCCCGCAAGCAGGAAGGTGAAGAAGACCGGCATCCAGGTGAACACCTTGGCCTGCACGGGATCCGGCGGCGCCGGGTTGAGCTTCATCTGCACCCACATGGTCACGCCCATGATGAGCGGCCAGGCGCCGATCATCAGGAAATGGCCGACGAACGGTACCTGCGAAGGCTCGAACGGGAGCAGCCCGAACAGGTTGAGTACGCTCGTCGGATCCGGCGCCGAGAGGTCCTTGATCCAGCCGAAGAACGGTGCGTGCCGCATCTCGATGGTGACGAACAGCACCTTGTAAAGCGCAAAGAACACCGGGATCTGCACGAGGATGGGCAGGCAGCCCGAGGCCGGGTTCACTTTCTCCTTCTTGTACAGCTCCATCATCGCCTGTTGCTGGCGCATGCGGTCGTCGGCGAAACGCTCCTTGATCCGCTGCAGCTCGGGCTGCAGCTTCTTCATCTTGCTCATCGATACGTAGGATTTGTTGGCAAGCGGGAAGAGCACGAGCTTGATCACGAGCGTGACGATGAGGATGGCCAGGCCGAAATTGCCGACGAGCTTGTAGAAGAAGTCGAGGGCATAGAACATCGGCTTGGTAAGGAAATAGAACCAGCCCCAATCGATGAGCAGGTCGAATTTGGGTATCGCGTATTTTGTTGCGTAACTGTCGACGAGATGGACCTCTTTGGCGCCGGCAAACGCATAGCCCTTGGTCTCCGCCTTGCCTCCGGCGGAGACGGACACCGCGCCCATCAGATAGTTACTTTGAAAATGCTCGGCTCCGGCCGTTCCGCTTCCCGTGAAGCTTGCGTCGAACTTCTTCCCCTGCTCGGGCACAACGGCGGCGGCCCAATATTTGTCGGTGATGCCAAGCCAGCCCGAGGTCCCGCTGAACTTTTGCGGCACGCCCTGCAACTGGACCGCTTTCTTGTATGTGAGCGGCTCGTAGCTTCCGTCGACGACCCCGATCAGCCCTTCATGCAAAATATAGAAGCTCTGGGTCTGTGGCACGCCAAGCCGTGACACCAGGCCGTAGGGGTAAAGCGTGACCGGCTGGGAACCGGTGTTGGCCACCGCGTCGGTGACCGTGAACATGAAATTGTCGTCGACCCCGATGGTGCGGGTGAAAACGAGACCCTTGCCGTTGTCGTAGGTGAGCGTCACCGGGGCAGTTGTGGTGAGCGGACCTGTCGACTCGGCCTTCCATGCCGTATCGGGGCCGGGCACGGCCACCTCCTTGCCGGGTTCGGCAACCCAGCCATGCTCCACATAATAGGGATGCGGCGAACCCGATGGCGACAGGAGCACCACGTTCGGGCTGCTCGGATCGACGGTCTCGCGATATTTCTTGAGCACGACGTCATCGATGCGGCCGCCCTTCAGATTGATGGAGCCCTTGATGCTCGGCGTGTCGATGGCGACGCGAGGCGTGGACGCCAGTGCTTCGTCACGGGTCTGCGTAATGGTTGGCGCTGCTCCAGGCCGAAGCCCGGCGCCCGCGGGGACCGGGGCACCTCCTTCGGCGCTCGGTTGCGGCGGTCCTGGCTCGGCCGGCCTTGGCGGCTGTTGTTGCTGTTGTTCAGCCGTCTGCTGCCCCGCCTGTTGCGGGGCGTGCTTCGGCACGAAAAAATATTGCCAGCCGAACAGCACGCCGATGGACAAAACAATGGCGAGTATGAAATTGCGGTTGTTTTCGTCCATGTCGCTTTCGCTATCGGCCGCGGGCTGGCGCGGTCAGAGTGGCAAGGTCCTCGGATCCTTGTCTGAAGGCTTTCAGCGCTGTCTAGGGCCTCGGCGCTTGGTGGACCTTGGTCAGCGCCCGCTCAAGGTCCTTGGTAATCTCGGTGAAGCGCCGTTGTACCGTGCCTGCCCTAGCGATCAAGACATAATCGTAGCCAGGCATCGCATGGGTTGGGCCCACGATCCGCACGGCTTCCTTCAGCCGCCGACGCGCCCGGTTGCGCAGCACTGCACCCCCAAGCGCCTTGCTCGCGGTGAAGCCGAACCGGGCAACGCCATGTTCGGCGTCAGCCGTGTCGTCACGCGCACGCGCTTGCAGCACGAGCGAGGGCGCGGCGAAGCGCGATCCTTCTCTCACATGCAGAAACTCGGCGCGGGTCTTGAGACGTCCGATTGCCGTCACCGTGGAGGAGGGCGGGGCGTTCTTGCGGCCAATCAAGCCGAGAGGCGCTTACGCCCCTTGGCTCTGCGCCGTGCCAGCACCTTGCGGCCGCCCTTGGTCGCCATGCGGACGCGAAAGCCGTGGCGCCGCTTGCGGACAAGCCGCGATGGTTGATAGGTGCGTTTCACGCCAAATCTCCAATGGATGCAGGGTTGGCGGCTTATAGGTGGCGCCAAAAGGCAAGTCAATGCAGGGCCATTGAGGTTGGCGGATTGCCGTTCCCTCTCCCAAAGCGGGGGAGGGACACGACAAATGCAAAGTCTCAATCGGGCTCGTCGGGCTCAGATGGGGCGTTTGCGTCGTCGCCACCATTATCGTCGGGCGTCGCCGCGCCGCTGTCATCTTCTTCCTGCGGAGGCGCGGCACCGTCGTCCGGCGCAGCAGGCTCTTCAGCAGTGTCCGGTTTCGCATAGGAATCGTCGGATTGCGGAGTTCCGTAAGAGTCGTTCGTGTCGCCGGCAAGGGCGACGCCGGTTCCCCCCAGGAGCAAAGAAGCAAGTGCGATGCAGGCAACAGCGTAACGCCGCACGACCATGACGCTACCCTCCTTGTATTGCAGGCTGAGCCGCCTGCTTCCGGTATCATATAGGGGCTCGGAATCGCCAAACTGCGACAAGAAGGGCTTACGCCATCAACTGTGGTTACAGGGCATCAATTTGGCGCGATCGGCCGTTCCGTGAGCACCCGGCTGTCGCCTATGTGTGACCGCAGCCCCGAGGTAAGGAGTGTTCGGAAGCATGGCGGTTGCGCCAGGTAAGAAGACGACCGCGCTCGACTGGTTGAAGCGGCTCTGGCCGCTTCTGTTACTCCTTGCCACCACGGGGCTTGTCTTCGCCATGGGCTGGCACCGCTACCTCACCTTGCAGGAGCTTGTCGATCGCCGCGAAGCCTTGCGTGCGGCAATCACCGGTCACACGCTGATGGCGCTCCTGATCTTCATGGCCATCTATGCCGCGACCGTCGCCTTATCCTTGCCGGGAGGCGCGGTGCTCACGCTTGCAGGCGGGTTCCTGTTCGGCTGGTTCTGGGGCGGCGTTGCCTCGATCGTCGCCGCCACCATCGGCGCCATCAATGTCTTTCTCATCGCCAGAAGCGCCCTTGGCGAGCCGCTTGCCGCCCGCGCTGGGCCCTGGCTTTCGAAGCTGCGCCACGGCTTTCAGGACGATGCCTTCAGCTACCTTTTGTTCCTGCGCCTTGTCCCCATCTTCCCGTTTTGGCTTGTTAATCTCGCCCCGGCGCTCCTTGGCGTGAACCTGTGGACCTACGTGCTTGCCACTATAATCGGCATCATCCCGGGCAGTTTTGCCTATTCCATCGCGGGCAAAGGCCTAGACAGCCTAATCGTTGCACAGCAAGCCGCGCACCAATCCTGCCTTGCCAAGATGGGATCAGATGCGGAAAAGTTATGTCCGTTCGTGCTTGAGCCTCGGGCCTTGCTAACGCCTGGGCTCATTGCGGGCTTTGTGGCGCTTGGGCTGGTGGCGCTGATCCCGATTGCGGTCAAGCACTTCAGGCGCAAGGCTGCGTAGGGCGTAGGCCACGGGGAAGAGAGGCTAACATGGAAGAGGTGCTGCAACCGGACCTCTGCGTGATCGGCGCAGGGTCGGGAGGCCTCTCTGTGGCTGCCGCGGCGGCTCAATTCGGTGTTCCAGTCGTGCTCATCGAGAAGGGCCGCATGGGAGGCGACTGCCTCAACTATGGCTGCGTGCCGTCGAAGGCGCTGCTCGCCGCCGGCAAGCGCGCCCAGGCCGTGCGCATGGCGGGCGAATTCGGCATCGACGTCATCGAAGCGCAGGTCGACCACGCCCGGGTGCACGATCACGTGCATAACGTCATCGCGGCGATCGCTCCGAACGACTCCGTCGAGCGTTACACCGGCCTCGGCGTCCGCGTCATCAAGGCCCAAGCGAATTTCCTCGACAAGAACACCGTGGAGGCGGGGCACTACCTCATTCGCGCTCGGCGCTTCGTCGTAGCGACGGGTTCGTCCCCTGTTATCCCGCCAATCCCTGGACTTGACGAGGTGCCCTACCTCACCAACGAGACGATCTTCGACATAAGCGAGCGGATCCAGCACCTGATCGTGCTGGGCGGCGGCCCCGTTGGCATGGAGATCGCGCAGGCCCACCGCATGCTCGGCGCCCATGTCACCATCGTCGATGCCGCCACCCTCCTCGCTCATGAGGACCCTGAGGCGACCCGCGTGGTCATCGATCGCCTCGCCGAGTCAGGCGTCTTGCTGCATCCAGGCACACGGGTAGAGCGGGTGGAGCGCGCCGTGCAGGGCGTTGCCGTGCATATCGGCAAGCAAGGCGAGACCGACGTGATCAAGGGAAGCCATCTGCTCGTCGCCACCGGGCGGAAGCCCAACGTCAAGGGGCTCAGCCTCGAGCGGGCAAGCATCGTCTACGACGCCCGCGGCATCAAGGTGAACGACCGCCTCAAGACCACCAACCCGCGCGTCTATGCCATCGGCGACGTGACCGGCGGGGCGCAATTCACGCACCTCGCCAACTACCATGCCGGGATCGTAATCAGAAACGCGCTGTTCCGCATGCGGCCGCGTGCAAGCACCACTGCCATTCCCCGCGTCACCTACACCGATCCAGAGCTTGCCCAGATCGGCCTCACTGAAACCGAGGCGCGCAACAAATATCGCCGCATCCGCATCTTGCGCTGGCCCTATGCCGACAATGACCGCGCGCAGGCCGAGCGAACTACCCACGGCTTCATCAAGGTCATTACCCGGCCGAATGGCCAGATCCTCGGCTGTACCATCGTGGGTGCCGAGGCCGGCGAATTGCTGCAGCTCTGGGCGATGGCGCTCACCAGGGACTTGCGGATCGGCGACCTGACGGGCCTTGTCCTGCCCTATCCCACCCTGTCGGAACTGTCGAAGCGCGTGGCCTATACCTTCTATCAGCCCTCCTTGACCAAACGCTGGCTGCGCCGGCTTATCGACCTGTTGCGCCGCTTCGGTTAGCATGGCGCAAAGGCGCATGGCGCCTTCGAGATTAGCGAAGCGAGTTAGACGTGGACGACGAAGTCCAGAGCGCCGGCAACGAAGCCGTCCGGCCAGGGCGCTACCGGCCCGGCCTTTCGGGCAAGCTGCTCCTACTCACCATCCTGTTCATCATGGTGGCCGAGGTGCTGGTCTTCGTGCCTTCGGTGTCGAACTTCCGCCGGCAATGGCTGATGGCGCGGCTCGAGGACGCGCGGATCGCGGCTCTTGCCGCCGAAGCAGCCCCCGGGGGCCAGCTCCCCAAGACGTTACGCGACGAGCTTTTGCAAAGCGTCAAGGTGAAGGCCGTAGCCGTGAAGCGGACGGACTCTCGCCGGCTGATCCTGGAAGAGGACATGCCGGCCGAGATCGACGCCTCCTATGATCTCCGCGACGCCACTTGGCTCAGGCTGATCGCCGACGCCATGCTGGTCTTTGCCGAAACCAATGACCGGGTGATCCGCGTCGTGGGCAAACCGGGCTTTGAGACAGGCGAATTCATCGAGGTGGTGATGGAAGAGGCGCCGCTCAAGGCGGCGATGATCCGCTACGGACTCGACATTCTCGGTCTCTCGATCCTGATCTCGATCATCACCGCGGCCCTTGTCTACCTCACGCTCGATACGCTCTTGGTCAAGCCCATGACGAAGCTTACCTGGAACATGGTGCGCTTCAGCGAGCGCCCCGAGGATCCGACGCGCATCGTCTCGCCATCGGGGCGGCGCGATGAGATCGGCACCGCGGAGCGGGAGCTTGCCGCCATGCAGGCCGAGCTCGCCGGCATGCTGAGCCAGAAGAACCGCCTCGCCGCGCTCGGCCTCGCCGTAAGCAAGATCAGCCACGACCTCCGCAATATGCTGTCCTCCGCACAGCTCCTCTCCGACCGGCTGCGGAGCGTGAAGGACGAGCGCGTGCAGCAGCTTGTGCCGAAGCTGCTCGCGTCTCTTGATCGCGCCATCAGGCTTTGCGCTCGTACCCTCGATTTCGGTCAGGCGCAGGAGACGCCGCCCAAGCGGAAGCCTTTCGCCCTTGCCCCCCTCGTCGCGGAGGTAGGCGAGGAGCTTGGGCTGCCGCGGCCCGAACGCATTGAATGGGCGCTGGATATTCCGCCGGAGCTGCAAGTCGATGCCGACCGCGACCAGCTTTTCCGCGTGTTGAGCAATCTCTGCCGCAATGCCGTGCAGGCGCTTGAGAGTCGGGGTGACGGCGCCGGCGAGATCGTCATCACTGCGCGGCGCGAAGGCTCGGTCACCGTGATCGATGTGCGCGATACCGGCCCCGGCGTGCCGCAGCGGGCGCGGGCCCATCTCTTCGAAGCGTTTCAGAGCGTAGCGCGGAAAGACGGGACCGGGCTTGGGCTCGCCATCGCTTCTGAGCTGATCAACGCCCATGGCGGCCAGATCGTGCTGCTCGGCAATGACGGCGGCGCCACCTTCCGCGTGATCATTCCAGACGTGGTGGTAAAGCTTCAGCGCGCCAGACGCCGCAGCGCCTGAACGCTTCGCGTTTCGCTGTGGTCTGTCTCATTTTCGGTGACATCCCGGCGTCGGGCGGCTTGCCTTCATGTGATCGAGGCATTAGGTAGCAGGGCTGGCGGCCTCCTTGGCGCGCCGTCTTTTCGTGCCGCGGCAAGCGGCAGCTGGCTAAAAGCGCCCGTAGCTCAGCTGGATAGAGCACCAGACTACGAATCTGGGGGTCAGGAGTTCGAATCTTCTCGGGCGCGCCATTTAAAATCAACGAATTAGAGGAATTTTACGCGCTTTCCTGAAGCCACAACATTCGCAAAAGGTCACAAATAGGTCACAAGTGAGGGCAGCTTGTGGAGTGTCCTAGCCCACAGGCCGCGCTCGCACCAAGCCTGAGTGATTAATCCCCGGCAACTGCAGCAGACCCAATTTGCCGCGACAAAATGAACGAAGTCGAGCAGGGTTTTGCTGGCTGGACACTCACGGCTCCCAAGCTCTCCCTCTGTCCAGGGGCAACGCCTTGACGAATTCGCTCGCCATTTGCAAGATTGACTAACTTTCCATTTGCTGAAAGTGGGCTAGTCGTTGCGAAAATGCATCATTGATAGCGTTGGG
>Ga0187805_10000513_pt1 | contig 12773 bp, 9 predicted proteins | sample NC_wetland_sal_i_6_FD_132965 | JGI IMG/M metagenome (GOLD analysis project Ga0187805, IMG submission 132965) | Wetland sediment microbial communities from Neuse River Estuary, North Carolina, USA - Control_5 | ecosystem: Environmental > Aquatic > Freshwater > Wetlands > Sediment | place: USA...
GACAAGGCCAACGTCATCGGCTCGGTCAACCGGCTCGTACGCCGCGACGACTATGTCGACCATCACGTCTTCTTCTGCATCGCCGGACCGAAGACCGGCCTCAACCATCTGTCTTTCGAAGTCCGCGACGTCGACGACGTCATGCTCGGCCACGAGCACATGAAATCGAAGGGCAAGTACAAGCACGTCTGGGGCATCGGCAGGCACGTTCTCGGCTCTCAGATCTACGACTATTGGGAGGATCCTTGGGGCCGCGTGCACGAGCACTGGACCGACACCGACGTGCTCAACGCCCGCGCGCCGGCGAACCAGATCTCGGCCGAGGATGGCCTGGTGTCGCAATGGGGCAACGCGGTGCCGCAAGCCTTCATCGAGCACGCGATCCCGTAAACGCTGCCGCTATGCCTTCAGCTTCCAGCCGAGTTCCTCGCCCGCCAGAAACGGCTTCACCGCGGCGCTACCCGCTTTCACCTTCGCGGGCACTTTCCATTTCTCGCGGCGCAGGGTCATGCGCGTCTCGTTCGGCGAAAGGCCATAGAAGCGCGGGCCGTTGAGCGAGGCGAAGGCTTCGAGCTTGTCGAGCGCGCTTTCTTCGTCGAACACGCGCCCATAGGTTTCGAGCGCGGCGGGCGCGCAGAAGATGCCGGCGCAGCCACAATCCTTCTCCTTGTCGGCGATCGGATGCGGCGCGCTGTCGGTGCCGAGGAAAAATTTCGGATCGCCCGATGTCGCGGCGCGGCGCAGCGCCAATCGGTGTGCCTCGCGTTTCGCCACCGGCAGGCAATACATGTGCGGCCGCAAGCCGCCCTGGAACAGCGCATTGCGGCTGATGACCAGATGATGCGGCGTGATCGTCGCGGCGAGGTTGGGCCCCTGCGCGCGCACGAAGTCGATCGCGTTTTGCGTTGTCGCGTGCTCGAACACAATCTTGAGCTCCGGCAGCCGCCGTGTCAGCGGCGCCAGGATGCGCTCGATGAACACCGCCTCGCGGTCGAACACATCCACCGCCGGATCAGTGACTTCGCCGTGCACTAAAAGCGGCATGCCGATCCGCGCCATGCGCTCGAGCACCTTCTCGATGCACGCGATGTCGGTGAGGCCGCGCGCCGAGTTGGTCGTCGCGTTCGCGGGATAGAGCTTCGCTGCGACCCATACGCCGCCTTTGAATCCGCGCTCGATCTCGTCCGGCGCCGTCGCGTCGGTGAGATAGGCGGTCATCAACGGCGTGAACTTGGTGCCCCTGGGCAGCGCCTTGAGGATGCGTTTCCGGTATGCCTCGGCGGCGGAAACGCCGGTCACCGGCGGCACCAGATTGGGCATGACGATGGCGCGGCCGAAGACGCGCGCGGTAAACGGTAGCACCGCCTTCATCATCGCGCCGTCGCGCAGATGCAGATGCCAGTCGTCCGGACGCCGCAGCGTCAGGCTATCGCGTGCCATGTGCTTGTTCCCCGCTCGCGCCGTCAGTATATCCTAAGGACGCAAGCCAAGGAGAAGCCATGACCGCCGCCATCATCGGCTGGGCCCATTCGCGCTTCGGCAAGCTCGAAGGCGAGGACATCGAAAGCCTGATTGTCAAAACCTCGGCCGACGCGATCAAGGACGCCGGCCTGGCGCCGTCCGACATCGACGAGATCTTCATCGGCACCTTCAACGGCGGCTTCGTGCGCCAGGAATTCCCCTCGTCGCTGACCTTGCAGATCGACCCGAGCTTACGTTTCAAGCCGGCGACGCGTGTCGAGAATGCGTGCGCAACGGGCAGCGCGGCGATCCATCAGGGCCTTAACGCCATCGCCGCCAAGCGCGCACGCCGCGTTCTGATCATCGGCGTCGAGAAGATGAGCGAGATCACCGGCCCGCAGGTCGGCGACATCCTGATCCGTGCGGCCTATCTCAAGGAGGAAGGCGAGATCGAAGGCGGCTTTGCCGGCGTCTTCGGTCGCATCGCGCAGATGTATTTCCAGCGCTACGGCGACAAGTCCGACGCGCTCGCCAGGATCGCCGCCAAGAACCACAAGAACGGTGCCGCCAATCCGCTGGCCCAGATCCGAAAGGATCTGGGTTACGATTTCTGCCGCACCGTGTCGGACAAGAATCCCATCGTCGCCGGTCCGCTGCGACGCACCGATTGCTCGCTGGTTTCGGACGGCGCCGCTGCACTCGTGCTGACCGATATCGACACCGCGCTCGCCTCGAAGAAAGCCGTCGTGTTCCGGGCCGCCGAGCACGTCAACGATTTCCTGCCGATGTCGAAGCGCGACATCACCGCGTACGAGGGCGCCGCGGTCGCCTGGCAGCGCGCCTTCGACCATGCCGGCGTGACGCTCGACGACCTCTCGTGCGCCGAAGTGCATGACTGCTTCACCATCGCCGAACTTTTGATCTACGAGGCGATGGGCATGGCGAAGAAAGGCGAGGGCGAGCGCGTCGTCGAAGCGGGCACTGCCGAGAAGACCGGCAAGCTGCCGATCAATGCCTCGGGCGGGCTCAAGGCCAAGGGTCATCCAATCGGCGCCACTGGCGTATCAATGCACGTCCTCCAAAGCATGCAGCTCACCGGCACGGCGGGCGATATCCAGCTGCCGAACGTGAAGCTCGCCGGCATCTTCAACATGGGCGGCGCTGCCGTCGCCAACTACGTCAGCATCCTCGAACGCCTGCGATGAGTAATTTCACCGCGTTGCTGCTGGAGGAGAGCGCCGGCAAGGTGTTGGCGCGTGTCGCCTCGCTGCCCGAGAGCGATCTGCCGCCGGGCGAAGTCACCGTCGCGGTCGACTATTCGACGCTCAACTACAAGGACGGCATGATCCTGCGAGGGATCGGCAAGCTGGTGCGCAAATATCCACACGTGCCCGGCGTCGATTTCGCCGGCACGGTCGAAAGCTCGACCTCGCCGGAGTGGAAGCCCGGCGACAAGGTCGTGCTCACCGGCTGGCGCGTCGGCGAAAACAGTTGGGGCGGCTACGCCCAGAAGGCGCGCGTCAAAGCGAGCCAGCTCGTGGGCCTGCCGGCCGGCCTTAGCACCAAACAGGCAATGGCGATCGGCACCGCCGGCTTCACCGCGATGCTGGCGGTGATGGCGCTCGAGGACAACGGCCTGAAGCCGGGCGCCGGCGAAGTGCTGGTAACCGGCGCCGCCGGCGGACTCGGTAGCGTCGCGGTCGCGATCCTCGCCAAGCTCGGCCATCAGGTTGCCGCCTCGACCGGGCGGCCGGCGACGCACGACTATCTCAAATCGCTCGGCGCGAGCGTGCTGATCGACCGCGCCGAGCTCGCCAAGCCACCGGCGCGCTCGCTCGACAGCGAGCGTTGGGCCGGCGCCATCGACAGCGTCGGCAGCACGACGCTGGCGACGGTGCTGACCCAGCTCAAATACCGCGCCGCCGCGGCGTCGTGCGGCCTCGCCGGCGGCAGCGATTTGCCGGCGACGGTCATTCCGTTTCTGCTGCGTGGCGTCCGCCTGATCGGTATCGATTCGGTGATGTGTCCGTTGCCACAGCGCCAGGCCGCCTGGGCGCGGCTGGCGCGCGACCTGCCGCTCGCCAAGCTCGACGCCATGACGGAAACCGTGCGGCTCGGCGATCTACCGAGCCTTGCGGCGACAATTCTTAAAGGTGGCGTGCGTGGCCGCCTGGTCGTGGATGTCCGCGCCTAGAAATTAAAAATTCTCCATCTATTCAGATGGATATGGACATTTCCTAAGCTTTAACCTAATTTTCACCGCCAAGTGCTTGAACACCCCTATGGGAATCGCTGCCTAGCGAAGGGATTCGGCCTTGTCGCGCGTTACCATCGATCGCCGTCGGTTCAACCAGCTCGTCGCCGCCCTTGTCGCCGGTGCCGGCGCCGTGCCTGTGCAGCGTGCACTCGCGGCCACGGCTGCCCGGCCCGGCCTGCCACTGATCGTGCTCGATGCCGGCCATGGCGGTATCGATCCGGGTGCGATCGGCGTCGTCGGCACTTATGAAAAGAACATCGCGCTGCCGACCGTCATCGAACTGGCGCATCAGCTCCAGGCGACGCGCCGCTATCGCGTGCAGCTGACGCGCCGCGACGACGAATTCATCTCGCTCGAAGGCCGTGTCGCGCGTGCGCGCGCCGCCGGCGCCGACCTGTTCCTGTCGGTGCATGCGGACGCGCTACCGGATCGTGCGGCGCGTGGCGCCTCGGTATACACCCTGTCGGAGCAGGCGTCCGACCGCGAGGCGGCGCTGCTCGCCGCCAGCGAGAACCGCGCCGATCTGGTTGGCGGCGTCAAGCTCGATACCCATGATCCGCAGGTCAACGGCATCCTCATAGACTTGGCGCGTCGCCAGACCAACAATCTTTCCATCCGCTTCGCGCAGGACGTGGTTAACGAGCTCGGCCGCCACGTGGTGATGCTGACCAACAGTCATCGTTCCGCCGGCTTCGCCGTGCTCAAGGCGCCGGACATTCCGTCCGCGCTGGTCGAAATCGGCTGCCTGTCGAACCGCACCGAAGAGCTCGATCTGCGCCGTGCGCCGTACCGGATCGAAGTGGCGCGCGCGCTGACGCGGTCGATCGGCGACTATTTCGACGCTATCGGTGTCTAATTAACCATACAAAGTTAAGGCGGGACCGCGACTTAATAATTTGTTGAGAATTTGTGCCGTATAACCACCGTGCGGTTTGGGATTCCGGTCCCGCCGCAAGTCCTTCGGGCTTTTCCTCCCTGAACTTGGGCCGCGCCGCAATGCGCGGCCCATTTTTCTTTTGTGGCGCGCCGGGTAATATTCCGGCTAGGGAGGCAGCGGTTGGCTCAGCGCGCTGAATCGTCCGCCCGGGACGCCATTCGGCCATTGCAATTGCTGCTGGCGGCGGCGATCGCTACGCCGGTTCTGCTGTTCTGCGGCGCCGCTTGGCTCAATTACCGCGGCACCTTCGCCGATGCTCAGGTGAACATCCGCCGTCTGGCGGATGTCGCCGCGCAGCAGGCGCAGACCGTCTTCCAAACCGACGCCTTCGCCGCCGACCGCATTGCCGACCACACCGCGACGATGACCTGGGAGCAGATCGCCCAGTCGGCCGAGCTCCACGAGTTTCTCAAGCAGATCAAGGCAAGCCTGCCGCAAGCGACGGAAGTACGGATGATCGCGCCGGACGGCCGCATCGCCGCGACCGATGCGCGGTTTCCAGCGCTCGGAATGGCCGCCGAGCCGCCACCCGATTTTCGCGTCAACCGCGCCAACAGCGATGCATTGCTGATCTCGTCCGTTGCGCGCGACACGCTCGACGGCCAGTTCGAATTCATCGTCGCCCGTCCAAAGCCGGATCGCACGGCGCCCGGCGGCCTGATTGAGATCGTCATGAACCCGGCGTACTTCTCGAAGTTCTATGCCGCGCTGGCCGAGGAGCGTGATTCCGGCACCAGCCTGATGCGCGACGACGGCGTGCTGCTGGCGCGCGATCCGCCAGCCGGCGGATCGGTCAAGTTCGCCGCCGCCACGCCGCTGATGCAGGCGATCCAGGGCGGCCCGGTGTTCGGTAGCTTCATCGGCGGCTCCGCCGCCGACGGTACTGAACGCATGTACGCTTATGAACGGGTCGGCGATTTTCCGATCTACATCGTCGCCGGCATGGATCGCGCCAATATTGTCGGCGCCTGGGCGCGATTGATGGCCAGCCATCTGATCTACGGCATTCCGGTGACTCTGTCGCTCATTGCCGCGACGATGATCGCGCTCCACCGCACGCGCCAGGCCGCAGCCGAAGTCGACCGCCGCGCCGAGGTCGAGGAGCAGTATCGTCAGGCGCAGAAAATGGAAGCCATCGGCCAGCTCACCGGCGGCGTGGCGCACGATTTCAACAATCTGCTGACCGTAATCCTCGGCAGCCTCGAGCAGCTGCAACGGCTGGTCACCGCCGAACCGGCACGTCGTCTGATCCAGGCGGCGACGCGCGGCGCCGAACGCGGCGCCCGTCTGACGCAGTCGCTGCTGTCCTTCGCCCGCCGCCAGTCGCTACGGCCGGAAACCGTCAATCTCAATCGCGTCATCAAGGAGTTCGGCGACCTGCTGCGCGGCGCCGCCGGCGACCGCGTGCAGATCCAGTTCCTGCTCAGTCCGACGGTCGATCCCTGCCGTGTCGATCCGGCGCAGTTCCAGGCGGCCCTGCTCAACCTCGTGGTCAACGCGCGCGACGCCATGCCCGAAGATGGCGGGCGGGTGTCGATCGAAACCGATTCGGTGACGCTCGGTACCGGTTCCGGTATCGGCGTCGCGCCCGGCCGCTATGTGCGTGTGACGGTGAACGACACCGGCTCCGGCATGGCGCCCGACGTGCTCGAACGCGCCTTCGAGCCGTTCTACACCACCAAGGAAGTCGGCAGAGGCAGCGGCCTCGGCCTGTCGCAGGTCTACGGTTTCGTCAAGCAGTCGGGCGGCCATATCGAGCTCAGCTCCGAGCCTGGCGTCGGCACAACCGTGCGGCTCTATCTGCCGCGCGCCGACGACGTGCCCAACGAGCGCGCCGAAACGCTGGCGCGGACGGCCGCCGCCAAGGCGGAAACCGTGCTGGTGGTCGAAGACGATGCCGAGCTGCGTGAGATGGTAGCGGACAGTCTGCGGTCGCTCGGCTATCGCGTGCTGACCGCTGACAATGCGCCGGCGGCGCTGGCGTTGGCCGAGCGCGAGCCGCGGATCGATTTGCTGTTCAGCGATTATTCGATGCCGCAAGGCATGCTCGGCGACGAGTTGGCGCGGCGCGCACGGAGCCTCAAGCCGGGCCTCAAGGTGCTGCTGACCTCGGGCTATGCCGTCAGCGAGCCGCAGACCGGCGCCGCCGATTTCAGCCTGCTACAGAAACCTTACCGGCCGGACGAGCTCGCCCGCGCTATCCGTCAGGCACTCGACCGCGCGTAGTTTGCGCTATGCTGCCGGCCGATGAGCCAAGAGCCCTCCCAATCCTCCGGGGCCGCCTTCGTCGGCGGCCCCGCGCTTCATCCGCAGTTCGACGCGTTAGCCCGGGAGCTGCACGCGCGGCCCTATGGCGTCGTCGCGGCCCCGGCGCGGATCGTCCACCTGGCGCTCACCGGCGGCGATAGCGCCGTCGAGCGCGCCGCCATATCGCAACTTTGCGCCGCCCATCGCGCGCCAGCGCCGCCGGCCGGCGCGTCGCACGTCCAGCTCGAATGCGAAGGCTTCGCCCTGACCTGGGAGCGGCATGCGGAATTCGCGACCTATACCTTCGTGCTGCCGTGGCAGGGCAACGCGTTGTTTCCACCGGCGGCTGCGCTAGCGCTGCCGCACGATTGGATCGCCGGCCTGCCCGGCCAGGTGGTGGCGGCCGTGCAGCTGGCGCTGATCGCTGGCGAGCCGCCAGCGCCGGCCGCGATCGCCGAGTTATTTGAAGGCGGCAACATCGTCGGCGGCTTCGCCGCTGGCGGCTTGGCACAGCTATGGACCGACCTGCGGCCCGACCGCGATCATTTTGTGCGCATGATCGCCCACAGCGGCACGATGACTTCGCCGCGCCAGGCGGGACGGCTGGTGCAGCGGCTGCTTGAAATCGAGACTTACACGATGATGGCGCTCCTGGCGTTGCCGTTGGCGCGCGAGATCAGTCCGTCGGTCACTGCGATCGAGCGCAATCTCACCGGTATCGCCGAAGCCACCACTGGCGCCGAAGCGCTCGAGGACGAACAGGCGCTGCTGACGCGGCTATTGGGGCTGGCGGCCGAGCTGGCGACAATCGGCGCACACACGCCGTATCGCTTCGGCGCCGCACGCGCCTATTACGCACTGGTCCAGAAGCGCATCGAGGAATTGCGCGAGCGCCGCATCGAAGGCCGCCAAACGGTCGGCGAATTCATGGAGCGCCGGTTATCGCCGGCGATGCGCACCTGCGAGACGATGGAGCGACGGCTTGAGTCCCTGTCCGAGCGCGTCGTCCGCGCCAGCGACATGCTGCGCACGCGCATCGACGTCACGCTGGCGGCGCAGAACCGTGACCTGCTGTTGTCGATGAACCGCCGCGCGCGCCTGCAGTTGCGGCTGCAGCAGACGGTGGAATTCTTCTCGATCGCGGCGATCACGTATTACGGTGCAGGCCTGGTTGGCGATATCGCGCACGGCGCGGCGGTGCTCGGCTACGCCGTCGACGAGCCGCTGGCGGTGGCGATTTCGGTGCCGGTGATCGGCGGCCTGCTGCTGGTCGGCTTGTGGGCGTTCCACGAATGGCTCGGCCGCGATTAATCGCGGGAGACGAGGGATGGTGACGAAACCAGCAATCGCTCCGCCGGAGCGGATCGCGCTGATCGGTCTTGGCAATATGGGTCTGCCGATGGGCGCGTGCCTGGTCCGCGCCGGCTATCGCGTGATCGGCCACGACGCCGCTGCGTCGGCGCGGCAGCGCTTCGCCGCTGCCGGCGGCACGGTCGCAGAGACTCTGGCGGCGTCGGTTGCAACGGCCAAGCTCGTCATCACCATCCTGCCCAACGGCAAGATCGTGCGCGACGTCATCCAGGCGATGCGGCCGCACCTGCGGCCGGGCTGCGTTATCGTCGACATGAGCTCATCCGATCCGGTCGGCACGCGGTCGCTGGGCGAGGAATTGCTGCGCGCCGGCCGCGCTGGCAAAGCAGCGTTGTCCACGGCTTGCAATTTATATATCGCGTCGCGATATATTATTCGTCCATGGAATCGATCTGCCGAGTCGGAAGCCCCGAGTGAAAAAAACAACAGCTTCGAACGTCGGCGACCAACTCCGCACCATTGTCGCCGAAGGCGCCAAGCATCTAGGCGACTTCACCACCAAGCCACGCGTGCTGGTGATTTCAGCGATCGCGATCGTCGTCGGCTCTGCCGGCGTGGTCGCTGGCGTGGTGCTGCTTGACCTCATCCGGCTAGTCACGAACCTGGCCTATTTCGGCCGGTTTACTCTTGCGGACCTGCCGTTCAGCCAGTCGCATCTCGGCATTGCGGCGGTCGCGGTGCCGGTGATCGGGTCGCTGATCGTCGGTTTGATTGCACGGTTCGGCAGCGAAAAAATCCGCGGCCATGGCATTCCCGAGGCGATTGAGGCGATCCTGCTCGGCCGCAGCCGGCTCGACGTCAAGGTGGCCATCCTCAAGCCGCTGTCGTCGGCGATCGCCATTGGCACCGGCGGACCGTTCGGCGCCGAAGGGCCGATCATCATGACGGGCGGCGCGGTCGGCTCGCTGATCGGGCAGGTGCTCCCGGTCAGCGACAGCGAGCGCAAGACGCTGCTCGTTGCGGGCGCCGCTGCCGGTATGACGACGGTTTTCGGCACGCCGATCGCTGCGATCATGCTGGCGGTCGAACTGCTGCTGTTCGAATGGACGCCGCGGAGCTTTGTTCCAGTCGCCACGGCCGCGATTACCGCGGCGATTGAACGGACTTGGACGCATTTGGCGCTGCCGCTGTTCCCGTTCCACGGCGGCATGAGCATCACGCTGACGGCGCTGCTCTGTTGGCTGCTCGTCGGCATCCTCGCCGGCCTTCTCTCCGGCCTGCTGACGCAGATGGTTTATGCCTGCGAGGACCTGTTCCTCAAATTGCCGTTCCATTGGATGTGGTGGCCGATCCTGGGCGGCGTCGTCGTCGGCGTCGGCGGACTGATCGAGCCCAGCGCACTGGGTGTCGGCTACGACAGCATCGCTCAGATGCTGCGCGGCGACATGCCGCCGGTCGCTGGCTTGTCGCTGGCGGCCGTCAAGGCAGTGATCTGGTCTGTGGCACTCGGTTCAGGAACGTCCGGCGGCGTGCTTGCGCCGCTGCTGATCATCGGCGGCGGCATGGGCGCCGTGCTCGGGCAATTCCTGCCGGCTGCGAGTCCCGGTTTTTGGCCGCTGCTGGCGATGGCGGCGATCCTCGGCGGCACGATGCGGTCGCCGCTCACGGCGATATTCTTTGCGGTTGAAGTCACCGGCAACACGCACGTCCTGCTTCCGCTGGCGGCTGCCTGCATCACCGCTCATGTCGTCACTGTGCTGCTGCTGCGCCGCTCGATCCTCACCGAGAAGATTGCCCGCCGCGGCCATCATCTGCTGCGCGAATATCGCGTCGATCCGTTCGCGCTGACCAAGGTCAAGGAGGTCATGACGCGACACGTGCAGACGCTGCACGAGACCATGACTCTGCACCAAGCGGCGGCGTTTCTCGCCGATCCTGCTACCAAGCATCCGAGCTTCCCGGTCGTCGATGACGAAGGTCGCGTGCTCGGCATCATCGATCCGCCGGCGGTGATCGGCTGGCGGCGCGCCGGCAAGCATCGCCGGGCGACGCTGCGAACAATGCTCGACCGCGTCAAGGTGCCGCTGGCTTATCCCGACGAATATCTCGAGGGCGTGATCGAACGCATGACCAATTCGAACGTTGCGCATCTGCCGGTGGTGTCGCGACACGACGCGAAGCTCGTCGGCTATCTGAGCTGGAAGGACCTGATGCGCGTTCGTTTGCGACTGACGCAGGAAGAGCACGAACGCGCCGCACTCTATGGCTGGCGGCGCGTCGCCGAAGAGCCGGAGGGAAGCGGCGAAGCCGCCGACTAACGGCAGGCGCGGCGACGCGCCGCTCGCTGGTTACGATGCCGAGCGTTCCGGCTGCCGTGCTGCGGATTGCGGCAGCACGAACAGGCACGCGACGATGAAGCCGATTATGATCGCCGAGGCGAGAAAGCGGCTGAGCCCCAATCCACCCTGATCGTGCGGCTGGTCGAGGAAATCGCCCAGCGTCGCGCCGAGCGGCCGCGCCAAGATGAGCGCCGCCCAGAACAGTGATACGCGCGATACGTTCGTCCAGAAATAGAGCGCCGCGACCACCGCCAGCCCGGCGGCGAAAACCAACGCGCCAGTCGCCGAGCCCAGGTCGAATCCGTCGGAGACCCAATCACCGAGCGCCGTGCCGAGCGTCTGCGAGAAGGTGATCGCGATCCAGAAGAAGATTTCTGCCTTGGGCGTGGTCACCGATACTGGCGTGATCGTGCCTTGCGCGCGGTACCAGATGGCGAGCACGACCAGCACACACGCGAACAACAGCGTCGAGCCGCCGGCATAGCCGATGCCGAGCGAGCGGTCGGCGAAATCGGCCATGGTGGTGCCGAACATGGTCGAGGCGACGATGGTCGCCCAGTAAAGCGGCGGGTGGAGCTTGTCGGCGCGAATCTGCGCAACGGCCAAAATGATAAAGACGGCCAGGAAAAAGGCGGTACCGCCCAGATAGCCCCAGTCAAGCGTGTCGCTCACGGCGTCGCCGCCGGTCTCACCGAGCGTCGTCGCGGCGACATAGATGATCCAGAACCCGACGGTAATCCCCGGCACCTTGCTTGCCGTGGAAAGCGTATTCATGGCGTCCCCCCACGAATAGATTACGGCAAACGTGCCGCTACGCGCTTTGATCGGTTGGCGGCCGATACCGCGACCGCCAACCCCGGTAGCCTTATATATCAGAAATTCCTATGCAGGCAGCCATCACCTGGTAACGGTGAAGCGCGCCTCCATGCCCATTTTGTAATGGCCCGCCTGATTGCAGAACACCACGTATTCGCCGGGCGTCAGCACCAGACGAAGGATTACCTTCGCGCCCGCCGGCATGTCCTCGACGCCTTGAAGTTGCGCCAGCTTGTCCTCGGCGACCGCGTTGTTCTTGGCATCATAAGGAAGCTTGGCAATCGAGCCCTTCCACGGCGCGATTAGAAACTCGTGCATCTGGTCGGTCGAGGCATTGGTGACTTCGAACTCGACCGTGCCGGCCTTGACCTTGTCCGTGCTCAAGATCATGCGCATGTCCTTGCCGGCCTGGTCTGTGAGCGTGACCTTGACGCTGGCCGGCTCTGAGGCGTGCGCCAGTGGCACTGCGATCACAAGGGCAGTCGCTGCGATCAATAACGGCATTCGTGGAATCATGGATACTCCCGGTTTGGCGTTTGCGATTTTTGATGGCTCCGAGATTATATGACAACGCCGCACTGCGGCGATTTTTTGGCACGATTTCAAGACGCAAAACGGCGTGCCGTCAGCTTGCTGTCAGGGTGGCCGACCGCAGCTTTACAACTACGCTGCGTGCATGCCGGTTCCGATGGCCGAGGAGAAGCGCACGATTTGCGCCGCATCTGAACAGCGCGCGACCGCGATGCGACGACTGAACGCCCCTATCGGTCGGCGTCGTGGGCGAATTTGACGCCGGCCATTTCCATGATGTGCTGGACGTTGCGGAAGCCGTCGGGCGCAACCTGGACTTCGCCGCGGAACGGATAATCGAACGCGACGATGAGGACGATCACCAGGGCCAGTGACGCCGCGACGGCGCCCGTCATCGCCAGGTGCATGGCGAAGCTCTCCATGCCGAAGAGATACGTCAGGCTGATGACAATCGCGGCGCCGAGGATGACGACCCACCACACCGCCGGCTCGATATGGTCTTGCGCCGCCAGGATGCGGTCCTGCCGCGCGTCGTAGAGCGAGTTGAGGCGGCGCAGCATTTCCGAAACCATCGCTACCTGTATGGCGTTGACGGTTTCGACGCTGCCGAGCGCGCGGTGGAATTTGGCGAGCGGCACCCAGCCGTCGTTGCTGACCGGCGCGCCGATCGCCATCGCCGGCCATTCCTGCGTAAGCACGATGTCGATGTAATCCGCCAGATCGCCGGTCAATTCGCTCTTGATCGGTTCGGGCATTGCCGCGGAATCGCGATAGAGATCGCCGGTCAGCGAGGCTTCGATTGCCGCGGTGTCACCGGCCTTGCCGAACGATTCCCACGCCGAGACGGCAATGAAGGCGAGCAGCACGGCGAAGA
>Ga0187805_10000515_pt1 | contig 12762 bp, 14 predicted proteins | sample NC_wetland_sal_i_6_FD_132965 | JGI IMG/M metagenome (GOLD analysis project Ga0187805, IMG submission 132965) | Wetland sediment microbial communities from Neuse River Estuary, North Carolina, USA - Control_5 | ecosystem: Environmental > Aquatic > Freshwater > Wetlands > Sediment | place: USA...
CCCAGGACGTGGTGAGAGCTGCCTGGCCGCGGTCGTACTCGGCCCGCGCGGCCGGCGTCGTACGCTGCTCGCCGAACTCTGAGATGTCCGCGCCGGCAGCGAAGGCCTTGTCACCAGCCCCGGTGACCACGAGCACGCGGACGTCCGGGTCCGCCTGCAGCGCGGCCAGCAGCCCCGGCAGCGCGGCGCGGATCTCGCGCGACAGCGCGTTGCGCTTGGCGGGGTTGTTGAAGGTCACGACGGCGACGGGGCCGGTCACGTCGACGATCAGCTTGTCGGTGCCCGTCTCGTGTCGCATGGGCGAGTTCGGTGACGTCATGCGGGTCCTCTCAGATCACTCCGCGCGCGCGGAGGTCATCGATCTCGGCGGGCGGGTAGCCCAGTTCTGTGAGTACTTCCTGACTGTGGCCGCCCGCGTCGGGACTGGGCGTCCGGACGGTCGGCGGCGCATCCGTCATCCGCACGGCGTTGCGGAGGATGTCCAGCCGGCCAAGCACCGGGTGCTGGACCGGCAGCGTCATCGCGAGGTGCTCGACCTGCGGGTCGGCGAATACCTCGTCCATCGTGTAGACGGGTCCGCACGGAACGCCGACCTGGTTGAGCACCCTGACCCACTCGGCTGTGGTCCGGGTTCGCAGGCGCTCGGCGATAAGCGCGTTGAGCTCGGCTCGGTTAGCGGAGCGCTTGGCGAGTGAGTCGAAGCGCGGGTCGGCTGGGATGCCGGGCATGCCGATCGCCTCGCACAGGCTGTGCAGCAGGCGTCCGCCCGCGGCGCCAATGTTCACGTAGCCGTCTGCGGTAGCGAAGCAGCCCATCGGGACGCTCATCGGGTGGTGGTTGCCCGCCGGCGCCGGGATTCCCTTGTCGATGGTCCAGCGCGCGGCCTGGAAGTCCATCATGGCGATCATCGACTCCAGCAGCGATGTCTGGACCCAGCGACCGGCTCCGGTCCGGTCCCGGTCGTGCAGGGCGACCAGCACGCCGATCGCGAGGTACAGGCCGGCCGCCAGGTCTGACACCGGGATGCCCGCACGGGTCGGCTCGCCCGCCAGCCCGGTGACGCTCATGAGGCCGCCCATTCCCTGGGCGATCTGGTCGACGCCGCCGCGGTCGGCGTACGGGCCGTCCTGGCCGAAGCCGGAGATCGAGCCGTAGACCAGCCGCGGGTTGCGCGCGCGGACGGTGTCATAGTCAAAGCCGAGGCGATGCTTGACCGGCGGGCGCATGTTCTCGATCAGCACGTCGGCGGTGTCCACGAGGCGCATCAGCACGTCGTGTGCGCCCGGCGCTTTCAGGTTCAGTGCCAGGGACCGCTTGTTGCGGTGCAAGTGCTGAAAGTCTGACTCATGGCGGGTGCCCCCGGTCGATGCTGTCGCGGTGGGGTCGGCCGGAGCCTCGATCCGGATGACGTCGGCCCCCCAGTCGGCGAGCTGGCGGACGCAAGTCGGCCCGGCCCGGGCCACGGTCAGGTCGATGACGCGGATGTCGTCCAGCGGAAGCTGCTCGGTCACGCCTTCACCGGCCTTCGCTCACCGTTATGACCGCCACGCTCTTTATCATCTATCAGACGAGCTAGGACCCGGATGCGCTATGGCTGTCCCGTTATGGCAGCCAGCCGTACCCCGTGGCCAGGCCTAGCCGGGGAAGTCGAGCAGGTCCGCGGGGCGCAGCCGGAACTCCTGCAGCCGCAGGTAGTGGTACTTTTCGGTGTCGCCTACCCACTCCATGCCGATCCGGCGGACGGTGGCCTCGGCCCGCGTGTTGGCTGGCCGCACGAGCGCGATGATCTGCTCGAGGCCCTGACCGAACGCCCACCTGGCCAGCGCCAGCCCGGTCTCCGTTGCGTATCCGTTGCCCCAGGAGCTGCGGTGCAGCTGCCAGCCGATCTCGTATTCGTCATCGGGTGGCAGCGGCAGCAGCGTGGCGCCGCCGATCAGGCTGCCGTCCCGGCGCAGTTCGACAGCCCAGCGGCCGGCCGGGGTTAGCAGCCGGGAGTCCTCGGCGACCCACTGCTGCAGCACCAGCCGCATCGCAAGTTCGTCGGGAACGAGGTCCATCTTCGGTGCGAGCCACCGGGCGACCGTCTCGTCACCGTAGGAACCGAGCGCCGCGGGGGCATCTTCGACCCGCCACGGGCGGAGGACTAGCCGCTCGGTGTCCAGTCGCGGAGCCACCCGGCAACCATAACCAGGACGCTGGCCGGTCAGGGATCGCGGGTCGCCGCGGGCCGGCGATGCTCCCGGCGCTCGGATGGCGTGCGCGTCAGCCGCTGCTGTCGGCCCGCTGGTCCGCGACCTGACAGATTGAGGGCAATGGCTTAGATCGTCGCGCTGACGCGCCCGAAGTACTGCTGGGAGGAATGAGCAATGGGTCGTCTTGACGGCAAGGTGGCCGTCGTCGTCGGGGCCGGTCAGACGCCGGGCCAGACGATCGGCAATGGCCGGGCCACGGCGATTCTGTTCGCGCGCGAAGGTGCGCACGTGGTGGCCGTGGATCGCAATCTCGACTCGGCGCGTACCACGGTGGAAGCAATAAGCGAGGAGGGCGGTCAGGCCCTAGCGATCGAGGCAGACATCACCGCTGAGCCTGAGATCGAGGGATTGGTGGCGCAGACGGTCGGCCGGCTCGGCCGTATCGACATCCTGCACAACAACGTCGGGGTCGGCCTGGCGGCGGGCGACGGCCCGGTCGCCGACATCACGACCGAGGTGTTCGACCTCGTCACGGCCACCAACCTCCGAGGGATGGTGATGACGTGCAAGCACGTGCTGAAGGTGATGCAAGCCCAGCGCTCCGGCGTGATCGTCAATATCTCCTCGGTAGCCGCGGTACTCGACTATCCGAACATCGCGTACAAGACCTCGAAGGCGGGCGTCGTCGCGTTAACGGAGAACCTGGCCATCACCTATGCCCGGTACGGCATCCGGGTCAACTGCATCCTGCCCGGTCTGATGAACACCCCGATGGCGATCGAGTCGCGGGTTGGCCGGAACGGGATGACCCGGGAAGAGGTGATCTCGCTACGGGACTCCCGGGTGCCGCTTGGCCGGATGGGAACCGCCTGGGACACCGCGGAAGCAGCGTTGTTCCTGGCATCTCCGCAGGCCGGGTTCATCACGGGAGTGGCGCTCACTGTCGACGGCGGCCAGCGCCTGAGTACCGGTTAGCCGCAGGGCCGGGATGTGCTCCCGCCCCCATGGGCGGGCCGGCCCGGCTGGCGGCTTAAGCCGGGCGCTGGGTTCGGCTACGGTGCAAGACATGACCGTGCACGTTCGCTTGTCCTACGGAGATGACGGGCTGGACATCACGGTCCCCGATCACGCGACCGTGGTCTATCCGCATGACGCTGCCTCCCTGCCCGACCCGGCTGCGGCGCTCACCGCAGCGCTGCGTTCCCCCGTTAGCGGTCCGCCGCTCCGGGATCGCGTCCGCCCCGGCCAGACGGTCGCGATCTCGGTGTGCGACGGCACGCGGCCGCAGCCGAGCAGCCTGATGATCCCGGCGGTGCTCGCCGAACTCGACGGGATCGTGGACTGCAGCGACATCGTCATCCTGGTCGCGACCGGCACCCACCGGGCCAACACCGAGCGGGAGCTGCGGTCCATGCTCGGCGACGACGTCGTGGACTCGGTCCGGATCGTCAACCACGATTCCCGCGACCCCGCGAGTCTGACCTGGATCGGTACGCTCGGGGCGGGCGTTCCGGTCTGGCTCAACACCGAGTGGGTGGATGCGGACGTCAAGATCACGACTGGCTTCGTCGAGCCGCACTTCTTCGCGGGCTTCTCTGGCGGGCCGAAGATGGTCGCGCCGGGGCTGGCCGGCCTCGACACCGTACTCGTCCTCCATGACGCCGCGCGAATAGCGCACCCGTGCGCGACGTGGGGGATCACGGTAGGGAATCCGGTCCACGACGATGTGCGAGCTATCGCGGCGGCCACGGGGGTCACCTTCTCGCTGGACGTCGTCCTGAACCGGCACAAGGAGATCGTGGCCGCGTTCGGCGGTGACGTGCTGGAGATGCACGCCGCCGCCACGAGGCTCGCGCGTCAGCTTGCCATGCGTCAGCTGCCCGCGCCGTTTGACGTCGTGGTCACAACCGGCTCGGGATATCCCCTTGACCAGAACCTGTACCAGTCGGTCAAGGGAATGTCGGCAGCCAGCCGCATCGTCCATGACGGCGGAACGATCATCTGCGCCGCCGAGTGCCGCGACGGATACCCCGACCACGGGTCATACCGTGCGGTGCTGCGCTCCGCCCCGACGCCGCAGGCACTGCTCGATGAGATCGCTCATCGTGCGGTGACGGTTCCTGATCAATGGCAGGTGCAGATTCAGGCGCAGATTCAGGCGCGCGCCCGGGTCGTGATGCACACCTCCTACCTGTCTGACGCCGACCTTGCCGACGCCCACCTGACCCAGACGTCCGATATCAGCGCCGCTATCGCGGCCGAGATCCGGCGGATCGGCTCGACGGCGCGGATCTGCGTCCTACCGGAGGGACCGCAGACCATTCCGTACCTGGCTGCTGCCCCCGCGTGATACCAGGAGAGCTCACATCGCGCAGGACTCGCAGCCCAGTCGGTTACTAGTGCGATCATGGGTGCATGACGGCGTGGCAGGACGTCCAACAGGCGGCGCCGGAGTTCGCGCGGCGGGTGCGGGCGCTCTTCGACGCCCACCGGCACAAGACAATCGCCACCTTGCGAGCGGACGGGTCGCCGCGGATCTCCGGGATCGAGGCTGCCTTCGAGGACGGCGAGCTGGTCTTCGGCTCGATGCCGAACGCGCGCAAGGGCGCGGACCTGCGTCGGGATCCGCGGTTCGCTCTGCACAGCGCCACGGTCGACCCGATCGAGGGCTCCGAGGCGCAGTGGCCGGGTGAGGCGAAGATCTCCGGCAGCGCAATCGCCGCCGGACCGATCACCGACACTCCGGACGGCGTGAGCTTTCGTGCCGATATCGACGAGGTCGTGCACACCCACCTCAACGACGAGGCGACGATGCTGGTCGTCGAGTGGTGGACGCCCGCGCGTGGGCTGCGAAGAATCGAGCGCGAGTAGCCGCCAGGCGCGCGCTAGGTGGGCCGCGAGGTCCGCGTCGATCGTCGGTTGCCGGAACGTCATGGCTCGTCGTTAGAGGGCGGCAGCGAAACGTTCGCGGCGCCGTGGTCGGGAGGTCAGCGCGGGCGTACTGCCACCCCGGTGACCGCGGTGAGACGGACAGCGAGCGCGGTTCCTGACACCAGCCACGGATGTCCCGCGCGGTCGCCGAGATCCCCGTCGCGCACCCAGCCGGCGACCTCGGTCAAGGCTCGGAGGCAGACGAGCGCCTGGTGCCAGCTAACGTCCGCCTCGCGGACCACGACGCCGGCCCGCACCCGGTAGTGCCGCACGAACCGCCGGGCTAGCTGGCGCCCGGCCAGGCGCGCAAGATGCAGGATCGGTCCCGACGCGACGAGCGGCGGCTCGGACAGCATCAAGCTCGTGAAGGCGACGTCGTAGGCGCGGGGCGCCAGCACCGCGGTGCTCCAGTCCAGGACGGTGATCTGCCGCCCGGCCGCGAGCACGTTGAAGGGGTGCAGGTCGCCGTGGCAGATGACCTCCGGCGACCATGGCAGCGGATGATTGATCAGCCAGCTGGCTGCGGCGGCGAGGTCGCCCCGCTGGCAGCCAGCTGCCATCTCGGCAAGTATCTCCAGCATCTCGCGAATCGTGACCCCGGCCACTCCTGCCTGGCCGAGCTGATCACGGACGGGCCCCGGATCAAGCGCGTGCAGTTCGGCCATCGTCGATGCGAGAGCGTCCGGGAGCTGGCGGGCAAGCCGCGGGATGGCGATCACAGCCGCGGCGCCACCCAGGTCGGATAGGAGCCGCGCTCCTGGCGCCTTGTCCATGACCATGAAGGCGCGGCCAAGTCCGCAGCCTGGACCGCCCGATGCCCGGACCGCCGGCGTGGGGAAGCCGGCCGCAGCGACGGCTGCCTGCACGATCGTCTCCTTGCGCGCCACGGATGCGTCCGGCATCAACCGCACGACCAGCTCGCGCGGCCAGCCGGGTGGAGGGTCAGCGAGCGAGAACGCCAGCAGCTCGGCCCAGAATCCGCCGGTCAGCGATTCCGGTGGCCGGGCGTAGGCGACCCCCGGTAAGCCGGCGGCGTCGCCGATAACTCTGAGGAGCCGGTCGTCTAGGTCCGCATTTACTGTCACGGTATTTACCGTAACGGTTGACAGTGGTATTGTCTAGCCGTGAGTGAAGCAAGCAGAACCGACGCGGGGATGACGATCGACGACCTCGCTCGCCAGTCACAGCTGCCGGTGCGCACGATCCGCGAGTACCACGCGATGCGACTACTGCCAGCACCCGAGCGGCGGGGCCGCGTCGGCATCTACGGGCTGCGGCACGTCCAGCGGCTGGAACTGATAGCCCGGCTCCAGCGGCGCGGGTACTCCCTCGCCGGCATCCGGGACCTGCTGGCAGCGTGGGAGGCTGGTTCCGACCTGACCTCGCTGCTCGGCGTACCGGGCCAGGCGGCACTTGATGAGACGCCGGTGCGGCTCACGAGCCCCGAGCTAACCGCGCGACTTCCCGGGCTCTCCGGCAAGCTGCTGCGGCGCGCGTGCGCAGCCGGACTCGTGCAGCCGGACGCTGACGGGTTTCTGGTCCGGAGCCCTGCGTTGCTGGCCCTCGTAGCGGACGGCAATGCCGCGGGCCTGCCGCTAGCCGAGATGCTGGACCTGGTCGGCACCCTGCGCAGCGAGCTGACCTCGCTGTCCGATCTGCTCGCCGACCATGTTGTGGACCGGCTGGTCCCGGCGGTGGCGCCCCGGCTGGATCCGGACGGCATCGCGGCGCTGCTGCAGCGCGGCCGCCTGCTCTTGCTGCAGGGAGTGGCGAGCGTTCTCGCCGACCGGCTGAGCGCCGCGTTGCTGCAGCGGGCGGATGGAGCCGAGGACGGCGCGACGATACGCGCGGCACTCGAGCGCATCCGGGTCGGAGCCGTTGCCGACTCTTCTGGTCGCATCTGGAATGTGGCGCGATGACTATCGCTAACCGCGAGCAGGCCGAACACTGGAACAGCAGCGAGCAGGCCGACCACTGGGTCACCTACCAGGAAGAGTACGACCGCATGCTCGGCCCGTTCGCGGACCTCGTACTCGCTGCCGCGGCCCTGTCGCCGGGAGAGCGTGTGCTCGATGTCGGGTGCGGCTGCGGGTCGACGACCCTCGCTGCGGCCAGGGCGGTTGGCGGCGGCGACGCAGTCGGCGTGGACCTGTCGGCTCCCATGCTCGCGAAAGCCCGCGCGAACGCGGCCTTGGCGGGTCTGGCAAACGCCTCATTCGAGCAGGGGGACGCCCAGGACCATCAGTTCAGGCGGCTCTTTGACGTGCTGATCTCGCGGTTCGGCGTCATGTTCTTCGCCGACCCGGTGGCAGCCTTCGCCAACATGCGCGCCGCCACCCGGTCAGGCGGACGGCTGGCATTCGTCTGCTGGCAGTCCCTCGGCGCCAATGAATGGCTCACCGTGGCTGGCGGCGCACTCGCCCGGCACGTGCCGCCGCCCGACCCCCTCGAGCCGGGTGCGCCCGGCATGTTCGCCCTGGATGAGCCGGGCCGCATCCTGCGCATCCTGGACGACGCCGGCTGGCGTCGCGTCACCGTGACTCCGCACGAAACGCCGATACTGGTGGGCGGTGGCGTGCTCGACCACGCTGTCGCCTTCGTGCGGCACGGCAGCCTCGGCCGCAGGATGCTCGCCGGCGCCGACGCCGCCACCCAAGACCGCGCCATCCAGGCAGTTCGTGACGCGCTGGCGCTGCATGTGGGCCCGGACGGGGTGCGCCTCGGCGCCGCCGTGTGGCTCGTGCAGGCCAGCGCCTGAGGACCAGCGCGCCCGGCATGACCGCTGCGAAACCTGACCTCGCCACGATTTAACCGGACCCGCGGCGGGAGAATGTGTCGCATGCGGGGGATCGGCGCGGGCCCGATCGTGATCGTCGGCGGTGGTGTCGCGGGCGGCAACGCTGCCGCAACCCTCCGGGACGAGGGCTTCCGCGGCCGGGTCGTGGTTATCAGCCAGGAACCCGGCATCCCGTTTGGCCGCCCGCCGCTCTCGAAGACGTTCTTGCGCTCCGAAGAGCAGCTCGAAGACTGGTATGTCCGGCCCGCCGGCTGGTATCAGGAGCACGAGGTAGAGCTCGTCACCGGGTCGCGCGTGGTGGCCGTCGACACGGCGGCCCGCACGGTTGCGCTCGACTCGGGGCGGGAGTTCGGTTATCAGCAGCTCTTGCTCGCCACCGGAGGCCGCAACCGGCGGCTTGACCTCCCCGGCTCCGAGCTGCCCGGGATCCACTACCTGCGCACCGTGGCCGAGTGCGACGCGATCAAGGCTGAGGTCGGGCCTAACCGCCGGGCGGTCGTGGTGGGGATGGGCTTCATCGGCTGCGAGGTCGCGGCGTCGCTGACGCAGCTCGACGTCCAGGTGACCGGCGTCTACCCGGGGAAGCTGCCCCTCGACAAGGTGCTCGGCGCGGAGGCCGGCGCGCTGGTGGCCGGCTTTCACCAGGCGAACGGGGTCCGACTGCTGGCCGATGAGCACGTCACCGGGTTCGATGGGACCGGGCGGGTGACCGCCGTCGTGACGGCCAGCGGCGAGCGCATCGGGTGTGATTTCGTCGTGGTCGGCGTCGGGATAACCGCGGACGTCCCGCCCGTCACGGGAACAGCGGTCGAACTGTCGGGCGGGATTCTCGCCGACGAGATGTGCCGGACCAGCGCACCGGACGTCTACGCGGCCGGGGACGCTGCCAGCCAGCTTCACCCGCTGTTCGGCCGGGTCCGGGTCGAGCACTTCAACAACGCCGAGAAGCAGGGGGCGGCCGTGGCTAGGTCGATGCTCGGCTCGGACGCTCCGTACGACTACATCCACACCTTCTGGTCCGACCAGTACGAGCACAAGATTGAGTACGCGGGCCACGCCGCGACGTGGGACGACTTCGTCGTCCGCGGCAGTCTCGACGAAGCAAGGCTGCTCGGGTTCTACCTGCTGGACGGCCTCGTGCAGGCCGTGGTGGGCCTGGACCGCGGCGGCGACCCGGAACTGGACCGCGACAGCGAGATGGCGGCAGGCGCGCGGCTGGTGGCTACCCGCGCCCGGCCCGCTCCGCGGTTGCTCGCCGATGAACGCGTCGACCTGTGGTCGCTCGTGCCCGGCGCGTGACGGCTGCCACTAGCCTGCCGGGTCCGGTCAGGCGTTGGAGAACAGCGGGATGTTCGCCCCGCTGGCGGGCGCGAGCGGGCTGTCGAGTAGCGCGACGATGAGCTCCGCGACGTGGCCGGGTGTCAGGCCGGGACGCAGCGCCGGGTTGGCCCGGTGCAACATCTGCGTGTCGACAGCGCCCGGGCTGACGCAGATGGCGCTGATGCCGTGTTCCTTCCCCTCCACCGCGATCGCCTCGGTGAGGCCGATGACCCCGTACTTGGAGACGTTGTATGCGGCCAGGCCCGGGAACTTCTCGGTGGCGTACACGCCGGACAGGGAGGCGATGGTGACGATCCGCCCCTCCCCGGCCGCCACCATCGCGGCGAACGCGGCTCGGCAGCACAGAAATGTGCCCGTCAGGTTCACCGCCAGCGTGTCCGCCCAGATCTCCGGCGTCGTGTCGGCGAACGGTGCCGGAGTGAGCACCCCGGCCGCGCAGACGAGGGCGGCGAGCGGGCCCGCCCGGGTGGCCGCGGTAAAGAGGCGCTCGACATCGGCTGCCTGGCTCACGTCGGCGGGCACTGGCGTGGCCGTCCCGCCGCCGCGGCGAATGCGACCAGCGACCGCGTCGAGGGCCTGCCGGTCGCGGGCAGCGAGGATCACCTGCGCGCCCGCGGCCGCGATGGCCTCCGCGGTAGCGGCCCCGATTCCGCGGCTGGCCCCCGTGATCACGGCAACCCGCCCGGTCAGCCACTGGACTGGATCACCCATCCGCAGCCTCCCCGGCGCCAGCAGAACAGATTCGCTGGTACAGGCCCTCGTGCGCGCTCAGGCTCTGGTCCAGGTCGAGCTGGCGCTCGGCGTGGCCACGGCATGCCGCCCGGACGATATCGGCGGTCTTGCCCACTGCCTCGGCGAATCCCTGGAGATCAGCCGGCGGCGCCAGGAAACCCGTCACGCCGTCCGCGATCACCTCACCGAGCCCGCCGCGCCGGAACGCGACCACCGGAGTGCCGCACGCCTGCGCCTCGGCCGCGACCATGCCGAACGGCTCGTCCCACATGGCGGGGAACAAGACGACGGCGGCGCGTGCCATCGCCGCCCACAGCGACGCCCGAGGCACTGCCGGATGAACGGTCACGCCCGGCCGCGCCGCCCGCGGGCAGATCTGGGCGGTGGCGTACTCGAGGTCGTACGCGTCGCCGTACACGTCGATACTGAGCCCGGCTGCGGCGGCGATGTCGATCGCTTCAGCGGCTCCCTTCTCCGGACTCAGCCGGCCGGCGAAAACGGCCCCGTTCCCCGTCGCCTGCGACCAGGGGATGACACCTGTCGGTACGCCCGGCCGGAGTATCACGTCGACGGGAACGACCCGGCCCCAGGCTCGCGCCTGGAAGGCGGACACGGTGGCGATTGCCGGGGGCCTGCCGGAGCGCACTGCGTGCAGCAGCGCGGCCGTGACCACCTCGTCGGGTGGCAGGTGCAGCGTGTGCAGCACCGGCGCGGGTTGCGCGGTCGCGAGCAGGATTGCGGGCGCGTCGAACGCGTGGTTGTGGATCACGTCGTAGCGGGCATCCCGCATGCTGGCGTAGGCGCGAGCGAAAGCGGCCTCGGCCGCCCGAAGCGCGGACGCGGATGTCGCTCCGGGTGGCCCGCTGGCCCGGTACAAGGTGGCGGCCAGGGTCTGCGGGTCGACTCCGGTATCGATCACGGTGACCCCGGCGATCTCTGATCCCGAGGCGGCGTACACGTGCACCTCGTGCCCGCGGCCGCTGAGGCCACGAGCCAGGTCGGACACGAACGCCTGCGATCCGCCGAGCTGTGGCTCGCGTATCGCCGTCACGAGCGGCGCCATGATCGCGATCTTCATCGGGACAGCGTCTTGAAGGCGAGGTCGCGCGGTGGATTGATGCCGAGCAGCTCGAACGGCACCCGCCGTTGCTTGCGCTGGCGGATCTGCTCGGCCGCGCCGGGATAGAAGATCTGGGCCAGTTCGACCGCCTGTTCGTGACTCGGGAACTGGACAGACATCGGCCCCCCGAAGCGGACGTACCGGTAGCCGTGCGCGGCGAGCCAGTCGATGTTGTTCGGCCAGATAATGGCGACGCAGCCGCCGGGCCTGCACACCCGCTCCATCTCGGACAGGCCCGCTTCGCCGCCGTGTGCGGGAGTCGGGGTGAACGCCGAGCACGCGACTACCAGGTCGGCGACATCGCGAGGCAGCGGCAGGTCGTCGAAGAACCCGTGGATCACCTGAACGCGGCTGCCGTGGCGGGCGCGCGCCAGCTTCCGCTGCAGGATCTCGCGCAGGGGCATAGCTGGTTCGATCGCCACCACGGCCCGCCCTCGGTCGATGAGCTTGAGCGTCAGCCGTCCGGTTCCGGCACCGACCTCGACTATCGTGTCCACCCTGCGCGGCAACCAGGCGACGACACCGGGATGGAGGTGCTCGACGGCAGCGAGCTGGTCATAGAGCTCGGGTTCAAGCCGGTACAGCAGTTCCCACGCTAGGACCGGGTCGGTCTGGGGGTCGCCTGCCCCGTCCGGGACAAACCGGCTCGCTTCCTCGCGGGTGAGCACCCGAAGGTCGGCGGCGGTGTAACGCCGACGCAGCTCACGGCCCGCCCTGGCCTCGGTCTCAGACCTGATCACCGACCTCAGCCCAGTTCTTGTCGGTTTCCCACACGCGCACCGACCGCAGCATGCCGTCTGGGAGCTCTGGCTTCAGCCGCTCCCAGAAGGTCACGGCGAGGTTCTCCGCGGTCGTGATGCGCCCGGAAAGCCATGGCACGTCGGTATTCAGGTTGTGGTGATCAACATCCCGGATGACCCGCCGGCAGACGACGTCCGAGAGCACCTTCAGGTCCAGGACGTAGCCGGTAACCGGGTCTACGCTCCCGGCCACGCCGACCTCCAGGACGTAGTTGTGGCCGTGCAGATTGGCGCACTTGCCAAACAGCCGGCGGTTCTCGTCGTCAGAAAGGCCGGGGTCGTACAGCTGATGCGCGGCATTGAACGACTCACGACGGCCGATCAGCACAGGCATCAGCGTGGTTGCCATGCCCGTATCATGCCCGGGCTCCGGCGCGCCTACCGGACCGCGGCGCGGGGGCGACAGTCAGCACCCGAGGCCACCAGGCTGGACAGCCTGCTCACCTGGTGTCTCCGCCTGCGCTCAGGTCGTACGGGAAGGTCAAACTGGCCGGGTCACCGCTAAATGAGGGACTGACGGATGAGTCAGCGAGTCCAGCGCGGAGCGCTGATAACTGGGCTTCGCGATCTGCGGGGATGATGCGGGCGAATTGTCCCGGCGACACCATCGCGATATGGCCGTTGGCCAGCCACTTGACGATGTAGGGCGGTGAGCCATCGGCCCGCGGCACGCCAATGATCAGTCCCGCCCGGGCCGGATCGTTCTCGACAATGAGCCGGTCTCCGACGTCTGCGTGCATGGAGCTCACCTCCTCGTTCTCTCTGAAGACTGCCCGCCGGGCCATCGGCGCGGAGCAGGCGTACGGCCCAACTGGCCGGGACCTAGGCCTTGCGGTGTACCTGACCTAC
>Ga0187805_10000516_pt1 | contig 12762 bp, 12 predicted proteins | sample NC_wetland_sal_i_6_FD_132965 | JGI IMG/M metagenome (GOLD analysis project Ga0187805, IMG submission 132965) | Wetland sediment microbial communities from Neuse River Estuary, North Carolina, USA - Control_5 | ecosystem: Environmental > Aquatic > Freshwater > Wetlands > Sediment | place: USA...
GCTTGACGTCCAGGCTGCCTTGTGGCGCGCCCGGCGCATGCGAGCGGTCGGCCTGCCTGACCTGCTGATCGCGGCAGTGGCCGAACGAGAACGTGTCACCGTCCTGCACTACGACAGTGATTACGAACTGATCGCGCAGGTCACCGTCCAGTCGGTGCAATGGGTCGTACCTAGCGGAACGGTTCCCTGACCTCCCAAATGGCAAGCTGATTCTGGTCAACGAACTACACGCGGCATGTGGGTACGATCGGAGAGGACTACGACTGGGGGAAAATGGCCGGATGCTATCCAAATGCAAAGCTTCGAACGATCGCACTCAAGGCATGCTCCATAAACGACGAGAAAGTCGTTTGACCGTACGTGGCTGCGGGCGTGATGCCGACATGAAACTCCGGACATAATGCGACCAGGAGCTGTATGGTCGCCTTATGCCCAGCCCGTTGTTCTCTACTTACCGGCAAGGCGAGAACCGGATCACGTCCTCGACGCTTGCTGTCTTCGAGCGGATAGACCTCGCACTCGTTCAGGACCTGCTCAGCAAGGCGTGTGGCGGGGCTGATATCCCAGCTGTCACGTTCCGCAACCAGGTAGGAGGAGCCGGAGACACCGTCCCAGACGCTCTGATAATGGCGCGGTTCGCCTGGTGGTTCGAGACGAAAACCGCAGTCGGCTGCTACGCCGTCGAAGGGCACGCTCGCGATCAGTTCCGCAAGCACACCAAGCAGCTGGAAGATGATCCGTATGCCCGGCTGTTCATCTTGACCCCCGATCCGGTCCGCCCATCGTGGCTCGCCACCCCCGACCGTGTCAGTAATCACGTGCTGAGTCGGGTGCTCTGGCTCTCGTTCCGTGATCTGGCAGACACAATCGTAGAGGTGATCTCCGATCCGGCCAGAGTCGTTGGCGAGCAGACCCGGTTCTTGCTCGCCGAACTGGTCGCGCTCTATGAAAACGACGGCCTGCTAACCGCCGATGACACGGTGATCGTCGCGGCCAGGTGGGCTTGGCCCGAATACCGAGAGGTCAGCGCCTATGTGTGCCAGCCAGAGGCGCAACGGACGTTTCGCGAGGGCCTGACACACTTGGGGTTCTATGCCGAGAGCGCCATCCAGCCCCTTATTGCCCGGATTAGGGCACATTACCCAACTGTGGAGTTTACTCACGAGGAAGCGATGCGCCGCCGTGGCGTAGGGGAATCTGAGCTCGCAGACCTCATTGACCAGTCGCTCGACAACGGCAGGCGGGATGAGGGACAACCCTATGGCGTGTTCCTGCTGTCCGGACCTTCCGACCGCGACACGATCGACCTCGGTCATCCCATCGTGAACGACGTCAGTCTCCAGAGCGGACGATCGTGGGGATGGACCCTGAACCAGCGCTACACCAGCCTCAAGTCCCTTCAGAGCGGAGCCACGCGGACCAGCCAGTTGTGAGCTGGCACTGCCACGCTCATGTGACAAGGGCCGACAATGGGCCAGGCTGCAATGCGCAGGCCGCTGTACCGTGGGCCGCTGGGCCGACTGGGACCGCAGCCGCCGCGGGACAGCGTGAGTGCCGGTGAGCAGTGGCGTGATGTACGAGCTGACCGAGTTTGAATGGCAGGAACTTGAGCAGGCCGGGTGGGACTTCCTCAAGGCTAGGGCAGCCGAGCGTCGGGAAGATGCCGCCCACGATCCCCCCGTGTCCTACAGCCACGCGAACCTGGAACTGGCTGCCCGGACGGGCCAGCCCGCATTCAGCTGGCGCGATATAGGCAGATGTGAGCGTTCCGGGGAAGCGTCCCAGCGACCCGGCGGCGCCGATCCACGGCCAAAGCGGATATGCGCCCAGCGCCGGGGTGACATGCTGGAGCCAGACGGCGGCCGGTACCTGCCAGGGGGCCCCCGTACGCTTACGTAATGCGTGGTTCGGTCACGGTTCATACGGCGGCATCCGCCGACCGGGTCTGGGACCTGGTCAGCGACATCACCCGGATCGGGGAGTTCAGTCCCGAAACCTTCGAGGCGGAATGGCTCGGCGGCGCCAGCGGGCCCGAGGTGGGGGCGCGGTTCCGCGGTCACGTCCGGCGCAACGGCCGGGGGCCGGTGTACTGGACTAGCTGCACGGTGGTGGCGTGCGATCCGGGCCGCGAGTTCGCCTTCGCGGTGGCCGGACCGGGCGGGACGACTGTGAACACGTGGCGCTACCAGCTGGAGCCGGTCGCCGGCGGGACCGATGTCACCGAGTCGTTCGAGCTGGCCGACACGCCACTCATGCGCCTGTACTGGATGGCCGCCGGGTTCGCGCGCGGCCGCACCAACCTGGACGGCATGCGGGTCACCTTGGAACGGATCAAGGCAGTCGCCGAATCCGCCAGTCCCTCCCCGTAACCCCCACGGCTGGGCTTGCCGATGCGCAACCGGCTCCAGAACGCCGTCCACGGACGCGCTAGGCGGCAGATGAGTATGTCCACTAAAGGTCAGATGAGGGTGGTAGGCGAGGTAGTTGGAACTGGGCGCCTGTCGGTCGCTTTCTACGAGAGGATGACATTAGCCTGCGCAAGGACTCACAGGCCCCTGCCGGAAACCGCGAATCCATGAAAGAGATTAGCGGTTCAAGGTAAGCCCTCCTAGTTCGTTTTGGAGACAGATGCCTCGGGTTGTAAGAACGACGATGTAGGATGTCTGGAGGTTCCTTCGAAAGGCGGTGCCCGATGACCATTAATATCGTTGCCCTCGTACTTTCTGCCGTGGCTCTCGGGATATCGACATGGCTGGCGGTACGGCAGGCGCTCCAACAAAAGAGGGCCACCCACCTTCCCGCCTACCTTGGCATGCTATCCGAGTTCCGCTCACGCGAGTTTAACGATCACTATCTCTACGTATGCGAGAAACTTTCGATCCTAAGTCTGGTATTTCCGGGCTTCCGGATCATGCCAGAGAAGCGATTTACGACATCGCCTATTACTATCAGATCTTCGCAAGTCTGATTAGCACGGGAATCGTAGACGAAGAAGTTACCCTAGCGTTGATACATGGAAGAGTAATCAAAGTCTGGGATGCCATATCTCCCTTCGTCATTCGCGAACGAGAGATTACCGACGCCACTGGCCGCTACCTCTTGCAGATCCTTGAAGCCTTCGCTGCCCGTGCCGAACAGGTAGTGGTGGAGCCTCCGACATCCGTACTAGCTCGCAGCCGGTGGAAGAGCAAATAGAGGCTGGAGGCCCCCAGTCGACCAACGGTGGACTCAACGATCGGCCACCGCTCCCGGGGGTCCGACTCGGACGTTCCTTACTGGGCGTCCTCGGGCACCCTGTCTCATCGACAGCTGATCACCGGTGGGCCGCGCGGAACGCGGCAGATGCGGATATTCGCCCCGAAGGCGGCGATGAATAAATATACGGACCGGTCGCTCGCGCGTTGGACCATTCTGGGGGACCAACCATGCGAAGCACCGGTTGATAATCGCGCGCCGACCCGCCTATGTACGCCACACTCGGTATGCCGGGTCGCTGTCAGGGCCGCGCAGAACAGTCGCTCTGGTGCGCCAACGAGCTGCTGCGGGCGCCGGGAGAGACGACCGTAGCCGCGATGAGCGTCGTTCGCCTGCTCGGTGCCCGCCCCCAGGAATCAGGCAGCCGGTCAAGGGGTCGGCCGCCTGCTCACAACCGCCGCGATGACCCCGGTCAGCGCACCGGATACCGTGCCGAGCATCGCTCCAGCAAGCAGCCGCATGAGCGGCGCCGTCCCGGTTGCACTCCTGGTCAGCTCAAGTACCTTCGCCGACACGCGCCCGGCCGGGCTGCTGGCAGAACCGATGTACTGAATGTAGCTGCGGGCGACAGCGCTGGCAGTTGCCTCGGCGTCCCGGGCAGTCTCGCCTTTTGCGCTTATTGAAATGACACCGGGAGCCGGGCTGCCGATCTGGATATCGTGGCGAAGCCCTGTGAGCGACATGGCCGGACGGACATCCGGCAGTGCACCCGACAGCACCGGATAACTTCCCGCAATCACTTCCTGGGTGGCTGTGAAGGGATCGGGCTCGCGGTCGGCGGCCGCCGCTGCGTTCTGCCCGACTTGCGGCAGTATCACCAGCGCGGTGCTCGTGACCATCACAGGACTGACCGCGGCGGCAGCGGCGCCAGCGAGCAGGCCCGCCGCGGCCGCGAGGCCGACGATCACGTACCGCCGGACGACCCGAAGGGACCTCCGCAAGTCCGATGCCGGCTTGCTCATCTGGCCTCCGCTTCCCCCTGCGCCGCCTGGCCCGGGCACCGAATACGCACCATGATAAGACCGGCCGGAACGGGCCGCTGTCGACGGCGCGGCGGCAGACGGCCACGAGACCGGCCTTCTCGCCGGCATCGTCATTTTCGCCGCGTGCGCTCTCATCGCGCTGTTCGCTATCAATGCTCTGGACCTCGTCACAGACACTGCGGAACATCTTGGTGAGCACATCGCATCGGGCAACGCGCAATGAAAGAACGTTATGCACACTGCTGTGACTTCGACCTGCACTACTACCCGCAAACGCATACTCGGCAGGAACTCGGCGACTCGGCATTCCGATCACGCTCAGCGACTGTGGCTGGCCTGCGGCAAGTGCGCACACTCCCGCCGTTCTGCCCTCATTGAGGTCTACGTCACTTGGCGGCTGCCGCCGCGCATAATTGGCCATCTCTGGTGCGGTCAGGCCGCAGAGCCGGTCAGGGGGGCTGCAACCAGGATGACCAGCTTTACCCAGGCTCTGCATGCTGAATGGAGGGGAATTCCGTGTTTGACGCCCCCGATGCGGGACCACGACCGCGCCGCTATCCGACCGTCACTGCTGCATGTGCATATGAGCAGGATGAGCTGGCAGCAGAGCCGCATCAGGTGTTGTTAATCTGTCCGGGCCGCAGCATCTGCTGCGGACCACCATCGCCTCTAGCGCCTGCGCCACGGAACGGCCGTCAGGCTCGCCTGTCGGCTCCAGGCAGCCGTTAAGAAGGGCCAGCGCCGCGGTACCGAGCAGGGATCGGCGCTCGACTGGGTCGCGAATCTCCGCAGTGGGGTCGCCGATCTCGCGCAACATCGCCCCCTCAACGACGCTGGTGAGAATCGCGGTCAGCTGATCGAGCGTCATACCGGGGCGCAGCCGCAGGCCGCGGGCCTCCAGGCATTCCGCGTATACCTGCTTCCACTGGCAATGTGCGCGGTGATACTTGGCCTCCAGCGCTTGGCGGGTGACCTCGCTGCGCTCGGCGCAGGCGCTGGCGATGAGCTGCAGGCGGAACGACACCATCTCCTCGATCGCCTGCATAACACGGTACGCCAGATCCTCGACCTCCTCCGCGAATGGGCCGTCACCGGCCAGCGTCTCAGCACCGAAGGCCCGCACCTCCTGATAGCTCTCCGGGTAATAACCGGGCGAGAACGCGAAGCTGAGCAGGTCAGCGATGTAGTCGGACTGCGACTTCCACGTCGACCGCATCGTCGACACATTCCCGCACCGGGGAAACGGCTCAGGGTTGTTCGCCATCTCGGCCGCTACTGCCCGCTGGGACAAGAAGCCCAGCACTGACCTGTCGACGCTGCCCTCATCCAGCCCGACAGCCTCTTCCGTCTTCTCGGCGGGCCCTACATGCATGCTTACTAGCCGCATGCCTGCCGCCAGGTACGCCGCAGTAACCGGGTCGTTGGCGGCCTCCTGTCGGCCGAACGCCGTCCGCCGGTTCAGGTGGTGTAGCACCTGGGACAGATCCTGGTTAAATGGATAAGGAAGCCGCTGCTTGAGCGCCCGTCTGCCGTTCATGTCATCATGATGCCCTGTGGTCATTACTAACAGTAGGTGCGCAGTTGCGCGGTCTGACACGGACCACGCTATCCGCATTGCAGACGAGATCACCAGCACTGCACTCGGCGATGAGAATGACGTCAGCGAGGTTTCTGGAGAGACACGAGGTAGTTAATAAGACTGGCGTTACGGAATGTGGGGATTGCTGTCTACTGAGTTACGAGCCCGCTGTGTGGCCTGAGCCTACTTCACGGAACCGGAATACCGCGCGGGTGCGCACCTACCGATCGTGGGCAGAAGCGCGCACGCTTGCTTTATGACGCGCCGCAAGTAAGGCCGGGGTCAGCCGACTCGCATCCTGACCAGCTTGTGGTGACCAAGGAGCCCAGAATGAGAGAAATCCTGCTTCTCCTATTCTTCACGTGCGTGATCCTCATCATCCTGCTACCTCTTATTGCCTTGGCGTAGGGCGGTGTGGATGCCGAGACCGCGACCGGCTGTCCATCGGACTATTCTTGCCGTAGATATCGAAGCGTTCGGCAGCGCTAGTAGGACTGACCTGCACCGGAAGGTAATACATGATGGCCTGTACCTGGTCTTGCAGCGGGCTTTCCGGGCTTCTGGTATTCCCTGGAATCGGTGTAATAGTGAGGATAGAGGCGACGGCGTTCTGTTGCTAGCGCCTCCAGAGCTGCCTAAGGCGCCATTCGCGGAGATCTTGCCGTCGGCACTAGCTGCAACACTGCGCGAGTATAACGCTACGCATCGAGAGCAGGAGCGGATCCGGCTGCGGGTTGCTTTGCACGCTGGTGAGGTCAACTACGACTCCCACGGAGTTGTGGCCGCCTCGGTCAACTTCACATTCCGGCTGCTGGATTCTCCGCCGTTGAGGGCTGCGCTTGCGGGGTCGGCTGGCGTGCTCGCGCTCATCGCATCGGCGTGGTTTTTCGACGAGGTGATCAGGCACGCGGCAGCCGGTCCAGCCAGCTATCGCCGGGTCCGGGTCGATGTCAAGGAGACCAGCACTATTGCCTGGATTGCGCTACCGGATCACCCGTATCCGCCGGACGAGGATGGCCTAGAGATCCCTTCAGCTGATTCTGGCGTAGCCGTACCGCACCAGCTTCCCGCGTACACCGCGCACTTCGCTGGCCGAGCACGTGAGCTGGCCGCGTTGACCGATCTCTTGGACACCGCCGATATCAGGCGCACAGCGGGGATGGTAGTGATTTCGGCGATCGGCGGGACCGCAGGCATTGGGAAGACAACCCTCGCCCTGCGCTGGGCGCACAAGGTCGCGGGGCGTTTCCCTGACGGGCAGCTGTATATCAACCTGCGCGGCTTCGATCCATCTGGATCCCCAGTCACACCTGCGGAAGCGGTCAGGTGCTTCCTGGACGCGCTTGGTGTAGAGCCAGGCCGGATCCCAGCGCACCTGGACGCTCAGGCTGCTCTCTACCGCAGCCTCATCGCCGACCGGCGGATACTCATGGTCCTGGACAATGCCTATAGCTCAGACCAGCTGCGGCCGCTGTTGCCAGGGGATGGGACCTGCCTGGTCCTGGTAACGAGCCGAAATCAGCTCACTGGCCTGGTCGCGCAGGAAGGCGCCCGCCTGCTCATCTTGGATCTGCTCCCCGAAGCTGAGGCACTAGAGCTGCTGGAACAGCGGCTCGGCCAGCAGCGGGTCGCGGCTGATCCGGAAGCGGCGGACGAGCTGATTCATCTCTGTGCGAGGCTCCCGTTGGCCTTGTGCATCGTCGCGGCACGAGCCACTGCCCGGCCTGGGTTCCCCCTGGCCGCTCTCACCGCAGAGCTGCAGGATGCGGACAGTCGGCTGGATTCGTTTAGCGGCAGGGACCTGGCGACGGATCTGCGGGCGGTGTTCTCGTGGTCATACGAACAGCTCAGCACGGCGGCCGCGCGGATGTTTCGGCTTCTGGGCGTACACCCTGGTCCGGACATCTCGGTCTCGGCCGCCGCGAGCTTGGCGGGCATTCCGTCGAGTCAGGCGCGCATGCAACTGGTCTCGCTCCGCGAAGCGCACCTTGTTACCGAGCAGACACCAGGTCGTTACGCGTTTCATGACTTGCTACGCGCTTACGCTGTCAGCCAGGCCGAAGAGGAGGACACGCCCGCCGACCGGCATGCGGCTATCTGCCGGGTACTTGATCATTATTTGCATACTGGCCTGGCCGCTGTCGCGCTCCTGTCTCCTGACCGCGACCCGATAGATGTAAAGCCAGCACAACCTGGGGTTTTTCTAGAAAGTTTCGGCAATCACCGAATGGCGCTGGACTGGTTCGACGCCGAGCGATCGGTCTTGCTAGTGTCGATCGAGCGGGCTCTTGGTGAGGACTTCGACACCCATGCGTGGCAGATTGCGTGGGCTCTGGAGGTCTTCCTCGACAGAAAAGGCCACTGGCACGACTGGGCTGCGACGCAGCGGACCGCACTAGCAGCAGCCGTCCGCCTGTCCGACCATGACTGGCAGTCCCGATCCTGCCGTAGCCTGGCCCGTGCTTACAGTCGTCTCGGCTTGCATGAGGATGCATGCGCGCAGTTGCACGAAGCTCTGACCCTGTCGGAGAAATTCGGGGACCTCGCGAGCCAAGCCCGCACGCACATGGGCTTTTCCATAGTGCTTGAGCGTCAGGGTCGTCAGAACGAGGCGATCAACCACGCCCGCCAAGCCCTGAATAAGTACAGGAAACTTGGAAACAAGGATGGTCAAGCAAATGCCCTCAACTCAGTCGGCTGGCTGTACGCTCGCCTAGGGGAGCATGAGCGGGCGCTTAGCTATTGCCAGGAGGCCCTGTCCCTCCTGCAGGGACTGAGCGATCGCTCCGGTGAGGCCGCCACCTGGGACAGTCTTGGATACATCCACAGCCAACTGCACCACGATCCGGAGGCCTTCGGCTGCTTCGAGCATGCCCTTAACCTGTACCAGGAACTCGGCGACCGCTATTACGAGGCTCGTACGCTCATGCATCTGGGTGACGCGGCTCGCGCCGCCGACTCCCTGGATAAGACCTGCGATGCCTGGCGGCAAGCTCTGACCATCTTCGACGAGCTGCACCACCCGGATGCTGAACAGATCCGTGACAAGTTGCGTGGAATCGGTCTATCCGACAAGGCAGCCGGGAACTAAGTTAGATGAAGCGGTGCTACGGCTTATCTTTCTCTTCGGACTTGAAGTAGTAACCAAGCACGAACCCCAGAACTCCAACGACGGCAGTTATTAGTGGAGCGATCTCCTCGGAGATTGTTCGGACCGCATCGATTTCGCCAGTTGTGGAGCCAATCATCTTGACAATGGCAACTGGAGCAATAATGTCCAGTGCTATAATCACAAGATAAGCCCAGACTAGTATGAAGGCGATCTTGCGGCGGGCTTCGCCTTCGCGCCGCTGCTCAGCGGTCGGCCTTTTCGCAGGCGTAGGGCGTTTAGACTTGGGTAGTTCAGACACCTCGCGCGTTTCGTCTGCGTCTACCGCCGTCGCTGCGGCGCCTGAACTCGGACTCACCTGAGGCTCCTATCGCCAAAGATTGTAAACTTCAGCGTCGGCCCCACTTCCGATCCTGATTTGCTTGCCTCTCGCCTGATACAGCAGGTCGATCGCTATGGATGGGACATCCTCTTCGTTCTCTGCATCTCGCAAGAGTTCCTTTAGTGTGAGAATCCACTGATATATTTCGCCCGAAAAGCGCACAGTAAGATCAGTCTGTGGCTTGACGAGCCTAGGCTTCGCGTCACGGATGTCATTCACGATTACCCCCACATATTTAGAGGTGACTCCCTATTATGCGTTGTCGGTACGCCTCACGCAAGATGTGCCCACTCAGTCAGTCTTGGACGCAGGTGCGATGGGTGGGGCACTTCCCCGGACCGCGGTCTACGTCCTAGGAGGGGATGACCGACGATTGATCGGAAAGCAACCCGAGTTCGGCCTTGACATGCTTCTTGTTCGGCTCAACCAGGCCAGCACTCAGCCGTGGGCAGTATCATTTATCAAATGCAAGTTCTAATCTAAATCTTCCCAAGTGCTGTTTTGGCTCAGGTCGGCGAGGGCGCTGAAGTCCTGTGGCTCTGTCAGGACGCGATCTACAGGTTCGTTGGTGCGGCTGTGAGACAGGTCGTGTTATGCCGGTCGGCTGCGCAAGATGGGAAGAGTTGCCTGCCGCGCGTTGGTCGGCTGAGGTTGGCGTTCCAGTGGTTTGTTTCTACGAGGAGATCTCGCGCGAACGCCTAGGACCGCAACGCGGTCCGGCCGCTGCCGTGGAAACACCCGCGCGCCTGCCGCCCAGATCCGGCTGCGTCTGGTCCGATGCTGGGCACGTCGGCGAGCTGGCACTGCTGGGCCGTCCTGAAGATCACGGTGCGGATCGTGGCCAAGCTCGATCCGATCGATCGCGGCCTAGGGTATCGCTATAGCAGATACGCTGGTCCAGTGTCCGCTAGGCAGAGGTCAACTCCGTGCAGCGCCCGGGCACGCTAGCAAGGAGTCCGCAGAGATCAGACCGCTGCGGGCGGAAGCGAATATCATCCTCTCGCACGTGGTGACAGACATCGACACTGCGTAGGCCTGAGTAGGCCGCTGAGTTCGAACTCGTGTTTGTTATCTGGAGCTAGAACTGTTAGGCTCACTCCTGAGATGACCAGCGTGGCCGAGAGCCGATGACGAGCAGTCGGACAGAGGACGGAAGGACGGCAGAAGCGTAGAGGCTGAGTGCCCGCGGTCGTTCCATGAGCGCCGTGAAAGCCAGGGGCAGCATGAGACTTAAACCGAAGCGCACCCTCCATGTCCTCGCGACTGAACCAACAGGTCTGCCCGATTCTTTGCCGGGCCTCCGCCAACGCAAGAGGCCCCAGGCTATCGAGGATTCCGGACGGTATAAGCCAGCGAAGGTCGAAAGCCTGGCTATGTACAGACCAGATATCAAGAAATACAAAGCATCACTCATTTTCTCAGGTGAAGCTGGCACCGTTATAGGCGAGCTCATGACAAAACTGGAAGTGGACAGTGCTAATGAGGTTGTCCTTCGCGCCATCGCTCTTCTCGTATCAGCCCAAGGAAAGGAGATACTGCTGAGGGACGTGGAGACTGGTGCGTTTGAAACTGTTGAAGCGTAGAGCCTCGTCAAAGGCGTCGCACTGCTAGTGCCTGCTTATCGAGATCGCAGCATAACGGACGTGACCTTGCGGCTACCGTGTCGTGCGCTGACAGCCCTTCCGCAGATCCACTCCCTTATCGATGGCTGAGCGTCGAGGCAGGAACGCAACCTAGTGGAACCCGCCTTCGGCCACCCGCCGCGCCCGATAGCCACAGCGGCGGCAGCAGCCCTTCGAATCGCCTAGCGGCTGACTCCCCGGTGTCGTCGAGCACGTGCACATATCGGGCGGGGGGGTGCGCAACTCGGCCTGGCCGAGCCGGTGCATCACCGCCTTCTGGTTCTTACCGGTGTCGATCGGCCACGAGGCGCGCGTGTACCGCACCTGATAGGCGGTCAGCTCGAACGGGATCGCTTCGGCAACCGCGCGGGCCCAGCCCCGGCCCCAGATCTGCTTGTCCAGGTAGGGCTCGTCGGCATCACGAGACTTCTCCCGGCGACCACGGCCGGGCCGGAGGCCGCCGCCCGCCGCCCGCGCTCATAGTCGCCAGCCCACAGCCGGCACTCCGCGCATCGGCACTTCACCGTTACGTAGCCCACCTGACCGCCGAGGTGGGGGCTCACCGACACAGGTGACCATATGGCTCGTGGAGGCGTCCGGCAGCTCCTCCGGCAGACCCCGCGAGGAAGACTGCGAGACAATTGACCGGGCATGGAGCCAGGGGGGCCTACGGTGTCGACGAGAACGCTCACACGTAGGACGCAGCATCCGGCAAGCGTCCAGCGCGACACAAGCTCTATCGCACCGAAACGTTAGTTATGCGCGCTCTTGCCGAACGGATTCGATCTTCCATTCGGAGAAAAGATTCGGCGATCTGGCTCTATGCGTCTCCGCAAAAGGTCGCGTAGCAATTGCCGCAGCGATGTTAAGGGACTGGCTGAATCATGGAAGATTATGCATGCCTGCGCATAAACGCGGGCGGCGGCGACGACCTCATTTCGGCAAAACCGGGTGGTAAACAATCAGCCCATTCACGCGTGGTGATGGGTAGCGCGGGTCGCGATTGCCGGTTACGGGGAGAATGCCTGCGCGGGCGGTCGCCAGGGCCTGCCGAGCATGAGGTCGTGCAGGACGTCCATGGCGTTCATGCCGTGCTTGCGGGCGGTGTCGATGTAACTGCGGATGTCGAGCCGGTCCTGGGTGACGTCGTCGCTGGCCAGGCGGCCGGAGATCTTCTGCTGGGTTTTCAGGGGGCGGACTCCGCGCTCGCTGATGTTGTTCGTCGGCCAGACGCTGGTGTCCTCGGCGAACAGGAGCACGTCGCTGCGGCGGTCGCGGCAGAATTCCAGCAGCTCGCGGCCCGGCTTCTGCCTGGTGCTGTTCTTCGGGCCCGGGACGCGGGGCACGCTGGCCAGCCCGGCGAGGACGGCATGCCGGAACTCGCGCTCCAGCGGGCTGCGCGCATCGGCGGGGATGGCGTCCAGGCCCTGCTCGCGGGCGGCGTGCCAGGCATGGATCAGGCCGCGCAGCGCCCGCTGCGCCTGCACGGGCCAGACCGCGCCCGGGTAGCTCTCGGCGCAGTCCTCGAAGTCCCGCAGCAGGTGAGACAGGCACGCCTGGTTTCCGGCGATGTGCTCCCACCGGGAACTGAAGTAGTTCTGGTACCGGTCGGAGACCACGATCCCGGCGAAGCCCGGCAGGATCCCGGCGTCGGCCATCGAGTCCAGGCTCCGGGCCCCCAGCCACAAGGCGGAGTACCGCTCGGTGAACGCGCCGTGGACATACTTCTTCTCCCCGGCAGGCCCGGACCGCAGCGTCGTCTCATCGAACCCCGCGACCGCCGCGGCGGTGATCAGGGTGCGGACCAGCCGCACCACCTCTGCGGCCAGCCC
>Ga0187805_10000517_pt1 | contig 12754 bp, 11 predicted proteins | sample NC_wetland_sal_i_6_FD_132965 | JGI IMG/M metagenome (GOLD analysis project Ga0187805, IMG submission 132965) | Wetland sediment microbial communities from Neuse River Estuary, North Carolina, USA - Control_5 | ecosystem: Environmental > Aquatic > Freshwater > Wetlands > Sediment | place: USA...
GCTCCATGGCGTCCAGCTTGAACTCACGCGTGAATTTTCGTCGAGACAATCCCATGTTCCATTCCTCCATTCGCTGGGTATTGTCTCTTAACTGGTTGTCTCAAAAATGGGGACAAGTCCAGACAATCCACGCGGAGTCAAGTCCTGGCGGGAATATTCACCTGCGACAAATTCTCGCGATGTTCTTACTTATTCGCCCAATCGATGATATTGACCAATTTCCAAGGATTCTGATTGAGATCAAGGGACAGCTGGTTGTCTTTGTCAAGCCTCAGCTTCGCTGCGGGGTAAAGCACGCCCGTACTCATGTCCTTGTCTTTGTCATTTAGGTTTAATTCGCCGCCAGTCAAGTTGTAGTCAACGGTAAGAGTGTTGTAATAGGTTTCACCAAAATGAAGTGGGCGGTTTGTAACAAATCGAATTTTCCGACCCGTCGGAGTGGGAATTAATCGAATATAACTTACATCGTAACCAATCGTGCCGCTAATCGCGATTCGCCCCACAGCTTTCATTCTTTCCAGCGCGTTGACCAAGCCTTGATTCTTACCTTTCTCGAACGCCTCGATAAGAATCTGCTTATCTTCATCGGTGGAATAGTCATAAATATAAAGCGATACCTGCACGTTTTGTCCGAGTTGGGTGCTTGTACCCATCGCACTGGCATCAATCTTCTGTGTTTTTTGCCTCTCTTGGGTAAGACCGGTGAGGCTCCACGCGATCAGCAAGCAAAACAACAGCAAGTCGATTAGAACAAACCTGTAAATCTTTGGAGTAGCATCCTTGACATGCAACATTTCGTTCCCCCTTCCGTCGTTGTACCCTCGCTAAGATGGGCACATCACAAAAAGCAATTCAGTTTCCGCCGCGAGTTACTTGAGAATGAACCGAGATCATATGTCTCGATCTGGAAAATAGCATTGGTTCTGGGGCTGCGAGGTCTGTCACATTTGACAGGTAGATGAGATTTCGAATAGACGCGCAAACGCAGGTGCGAACAGTCATGGTTTTGGTCACCAATTGAGTTTGTGGATTGTGCTCGAAAAACTACAAATTCGATCATCGGGCTGTATTTGGCATCGTCATCACGCCGCGCAACACAGCCGCATCAGAAGGCCAACATTCCTCAGGCGTTCGGGTCTTCGGCGCCGCCTGGAGAGTGCCAAGTCCTGATGAGTCCTGCAAGCTCAACCGTTCGATGCAACACCCTCTGATGTAGATCTTTTCTCTAAAGGTGGTGTTTATAAGGCAAGGGAGACGGGTCTCAAAACCGGTTATCACTACATTTGTTTCATAAGCACGGTTTTTCTGGAACTGTCATTCCTGCCAGTGGCGCCGTTAAGGCAGCAAATGGATCATTCAGAACATCGTGTGCTCAGACTGGAACTGAGTTGCGACTGCTTAGGAAAGGCGCCCTAAAGGATCCGATGCATAGCACCGGCACGAGACAATCCGCACGAAGTGGGGCTTTTACACGATGACGAAACCCAACTTGCTCGAGGAACCGTACGATTTCTCTTTGGTTCTGGGCGGCCCGCTCTTCCAGCTCTTTCGGAGGTCGCATCTTGCCGGAGATAGCTTAGAACTCGTCTATCGCCGAGTGCTCATTATCACCCTGGTCGCATGGTTGCCGTTGTTGATTCTCGCCATTCTGGGTTCCTCGGCTGCTAACGCGGGCCGGCTTTCCTTCCTTCACGATGTTGAAGTACATGTCCGATTCCTCATTGCACTTCCGATCCTCGTAGCTGCCGAGGTAATTGTTCATGCACGGATCCGTCCCGTTGTGCACAACTTCGTCGAGCGGCGTATTGTTCTGCCCCAGGACCTACCCCGCTTTCACAGCGCAATCGAGTCAGCGATAAGGCTGCGCAATTCCATCCCAGTCGAGGTCGCGCTCTTGCTTGTTGTCTACACGCTTGGTCTTTGGTTCTGGCACGGTCGGATCGGGCTCGACGCCTCAACCTGGTTTGCCATGCCCGGCGGAGCTTGGCATCTGACCCCCGCCGGCTTCTGGTACGTGTTCGTCAGCATACCGATTGTACAGTTCCTCCTCCTGCGCTGGTACTTGAGGCTCTTCATCTGGTTTCGCTTTCTCTGGCAAGTCTCCAGAATCAACCTGAAGCTCATTCCGACTCACCCTGATCGCTCCGCAGGTCTCGGCTTCCTGGGGAGGAGTGCGTACGCCTTCGGCCCGATCCTCTTCGCGCAGGGCGCTTTGCTCGCAGGTCTGGTGGCTAGTCGAGTCCTTTACAAGGGCGAGAGTTTGGTTTCCTTCAAGTTCCAGGCCGGCGGCTTTATAGCGTTTTTCGTTATGGCCATTCTCGGTCCACTCCTGATGTTTACTCCCCAAATGGCTCGTGCAAGAAGAAAGGGACTGGCCGACTACGGCCTCCTCGCTCAACGCTATGTCGAGAGCTTCGAAAAGAAATGGGTAATTTGCGACCCCGCACCTTCCGAGGAACTTCTCGGAGCTGCCGACATCCAATCGCTCGCCGATCTCGGTAATAGCTATGCCCTCGTGCGCGAGATGCGTTCGGTCCCCTTCGGACTTGAGGATATCATCCGCTTGGCAGCAGCCACTGCGGCTCCTCTCGTGCCTCTCCTGCTTACGATCTTCTCCCTGGAGGAACTTATCCTTCGCATCATCAAGACCGTGTTGTGAAGAGATCCGGCCTCTCTCGCATCTACTTTTCGGGCCCAGGCGATGAACTTGCATCCGTCGGCTCGCCGAGTCCCGATAGGTCCTTTGAGCTCAACCGGTTGATGCAACGCCTTCCAAACCAAATCTGCCGCAACGACTCAAAATGCGACCCACGCCAAGCTAACCGTGAGCCTTAGCTTTCGTCTCTCCCATCCCTTGCTTGACTACGGCGCGTAGGTCTTCTCCGAAACCGGTTAGTAGACCGCCGTCCACGCTCAAGAATTGCCCGGTGATCATTTCAGCGTGATCACTAGCAAGGAAGCTCACTGCTTCCCCGATTTCCTGAGTATTGGTGAAACGCCCCAATGGAATTCGTCTGGTGTAAATCTCCCGAAGTTGCGGCGTCATCCTCCCCTCCACCAGTGGAGTAAAGACAAGGCCGGGACATATCGCATTCACGGTGATGTGATGGTCCGCTAACTCCCAGGCCAGATGCTGGGTGAGGCCTGCGACTCCGTGTTTCGAGACGGTGTAATCGATGCTGCCCAGAAAGGTCATGCGAATGGCGGCGATGGAACCAATGTTAATGATTCTGCCTTTGCCCTTCGCCATCATGGCCGGGATCACGGCTTGGCAGCACAGGAACACGCCTTTAAGGTTGACGCTCAAGACGCGATCCCACTGCTCTTCGGAAATGTCCTTCGCCAGCGCCGGCGGCGCCTGGATTCCAGCGTTGTTCACCAAGATGTCAACGCCGCCGAAATTCTTGATGGTCGTGGCGACCATCTCTTCGATCGCAGCCTTCCTTGTGACATCGGCCTCCAGCGGCAACGCTCTGCTTCCCGATGACACGATTTCTTCGACCACCTCTCTGGCACGCTCAATGTGCTGATCCGCCACGACGACATTGGCACCCTTTCGACCCAGAACGACGGCGATACCCGCGCCGATTCCGCCCCCCGCCCCAGTTACGATCACAGTCTTGTTTTTGAGTTCCATCACGGTCTCGAGCCAAGTTAGAGCTGGTAAAGTATTCCTCTGTCACGTACTTAAACACCGGTAAATGCTTTTTCGTTTCTACATCCTGACAACTCCTCTTATCCGTCTGATCGCGCGAAGCGATTTGAGAATACCCGCAGCCCGTCCCCAAAAACGCGGGTCGCCCGATGCTGCTCATAAGACTACAATCTCACTTAGTGCTTATGCTGCAATGGAATCCCATTGCGGCAGAACTGTCAAAACCAACAGATAGAGTCTTGGCTAAAGACGATTCATGGTGACAGGCCGTCTGGGAGCACATCGCGCAACTCCCTGAAACAGAAGAATTCTCATCAGCCAATCGAGCCGAGTCCTCATAAACACACTTGCCTGGAAAATGAAATCCGAGGCGAAGTTATCGAAATCTGGGGTTTGTCTGCGAATGCGATTCAGGCCCGCATTCCGATTAGACCATTTATGAGGACTTGGCAATCCCTAATCCCTAGAGCACTCTCCGGCATTTCAGAGCCTCTCCTAAATATCGTGCTTTTTGCGAAGCCTACTGTTTTCTTCCGCTGCTCATGAACGCTGCAACGTATTGCTGAATGGAGCTTTAGCTCAGTGCATTTATTTCGTGTCGTTTGGCTGCCTCATTGCCTGTGCCAACTGGGGAAAGCTGGTCTTTGCTACAAGAGGTTGCGGAGGAAATGATCTCCCGCAAAGCAGATCTTCATTCAGATGATTGCAGCAACTTGCAGCTCGGTTTTGGCCCCGCAGGTTTTTTTGAGCTTAACCGGCACGATTGACAAGTCACGGTAGCAATGCCTTGGCGTGTCCGGTTTATACACGGATGCAAGCAAGAATAGGATGAAGAAGGATCTTATGAGGCTCTCGAGACTTCAAATATCAGGCCTCTTATTTCTGCTTCTGCTGAGCGCAAGCTGCAAGAAATCTGATTCCGGCAGTTCCGGGCCGGCTTCGACCCCGACTGTTCCGGCTGCCCCGGTTGCTGCTGCTACGCCGCCACCGTCTTTTTCCGCCGCGCAGAAGATTGGGATGTTCGCGTATGCCAAGAACAATCAGAGCAATGACCAATAACTTAGAGAGGAGTATGACTGCTACAGCCAGGTCCAGCAGCAGACGGGAATAGACCCGGATGCTCCCGCACCCGCCGGTCCATCGGAAGCAGACGTACAGGCTGCCGAACAGCAGGCGGCAGCGAACGCACCACAAGTTCAGGGAGGACGAGCGCGCGGAGCAGCGAAAGGGGCAGTCGGAGGGGCGCTGGTCGGAGGTATCACCGGCAATGCAGGCAGGGGCGCGGCCGTCGGCGCGACTGTCGGCACGGTGCGTGGCGGAAGAAAGCAGCAAGAGGCCAACGAGGCGTCCCAGCAACAGGCGGCTCAGTCGGCAGGCGCACAAGTGCAACAGCAAGCCAATCAGGCCAAGGCCGAATACAACAAACAAATGGATACCTTCAAGCGAGGCTTCTCGGCTTGCATGGATGCGCGCGGCTACTCCGTCAAATAACTGCCGGGCACGGACTCCATGAAAATAGCATTCCAGCGAATGCGGAAGCCGCGGATTGATGAACTGCTTAAGACCTTAGCCGAAAAAGGACGATGTAAATTTCTGGCAAGACGGCTCGGCCAGAAGAGAACTTCAGGGGCCATAGTTGGTAGGAGCACCGAGACGTATTCCGCACAATTTGAAGAAGCCTGAAATGTATCGAGGAGGTGCCAGATGTCAAAGTATAAGGAGAAAATGTGGAAGTTTGATGTCGTGGACGGAATTGTGTTGGGGAGAATGGCCAACCGCATCTCAGAAAAGATTCTGTCCTTTTGCCTCACATTGGCAATTGTGTTTCTGCTGATTTTGCCCGTGTGGGGCGGCGATAAGGAGAAAGACGAAGGAACGCTGCGAAACGCCAACAAGGTGTTGCAAGAAATGGTCGACAGCAACAGCGTTCCATCGGATGTACTGGCCAAGGCCGATTGCGTGATCGTTCTGCCCGACGTGAAAAAAATGGGATTTGGAATTGGCGGCAGTGGGGGCCGCGGCCCAATGCTTTGCCGTTCAGGTAGCAACTTCGAGGGGAAGTGGTCAGCGCCCGCCATGTATACCATCGGGGGGCTAGCTTTGGTCTGCAGGTCGGTGGCTCATCTACGGACTTTGTACTCTTGTTTATGGATCAGAAGGCCGTGGACGCTGTCCTAAAGGGCAAGACCAAGTTGGGCCGTGACGCCACCGCAGCAGCGGGTCCGAGTGGCGCGACCAAGAGCGGCACGGTCGGCGGCAGCGATATCCTGACCTACGGGAAGGCAGAAGGGCTTTTCGCCGGCATGTCCCTGGGAGGTGCCACCTTGGATTCAGACGACGATGCCAACCAACGACTCTACGGTAAGGCGATGACCTCGCAGGAAATCGTGCGCGGAACGAGCGTTCAGGCAACAGCCGGAGGCGAACCGCTGGTCTCATTGCTTAACAGCAAGATTGTCAAGCATAGCAACTAAGAGTCGAGCAGCAGGGAGAGTGTTGCCGGCCACGATAGGTCTCAATGGGTCCTGCCAGCTCAACCGGTCGATGCAGCAGTTTTTAATCGGTGGATCCGGCAATACTTCTCATCGAGAATCAATCTGAATGGCAGTACTCAATCAGAATCAAAGCAGGGCTTTTGTTTCGTTTGAATTGTCGCCCCCGAACGAAATCAGCCGCTTAGCCTCATTCAGGAGGATTTTGAGCAAGTGTTGCATCGACCCATTTATACCGCCCCGCTTATCAGCAGTAATCCCAGCCTCACTCATCGCGGGAAGGAAAATCCAAGCCATACGTCAAGCTCGAAGGAAGATTACGAGGCGCCTAAATCCGACATTTCGTGGGCAGCCCGAAATGTCGGAGCCTACGATACGCACACCCAGGTCACGTGCCTGCGCAAGTTCCGGAAACTAAATCCATTTGCCGATACCGAGTTTCGGTCCGAGTTTTGCATAAGACATGAGGGGACTTGCCACTCGTACAATATAGGTTCCCGTAATTGCTTGGTGAGCGCAAAGTTCGAATACACTACGTCGTTTTTGTTAGGTCAATGCCGGAACTCTGTGGGCTGTACCATCTGAAGCGTCACGCCAACGGACTCCCAGTCAAAAGTAGAGACTTATCTCACAGCTACGAGAGTTTTCAAAAAACGGGAACAGTCACGAAGGAACCGCTGCGAGAATTGAGTTTAGTGATGCAAATCGATCTTGACGGCTCGAGTTGCTCCCTGACCTTCGGGTCTTAGATAGTTGTAATCATTGCGTTCGCGGAAGCATGTAGCGACGCCTTTCCATATTGCTATTTCAGAATTCACGACGAAGGATCGCCCCTATATGCAAGCTACTGATATTGCACTCGATGCTGCTTTGCTGGTAATGCAGAACGGAGGTTCGACTGCAGCGGCGGATCGAACTTTTTCAAATGTGCTGAAAGGATGCGCGACGCACGGAGTCGCCGCGGTGTGGCGGCTCGATTTCGTAACATTAAGAACCCAGGTGGAATCCGACTTATCGATTGTTATTCGCCCAGTAGGAGCAACCGAAGTGAACCTGTTGCGTGCGTCGGAAGCGATAGTTGCAGCCGAACGCCTGGCAAAACGCGAGATTACCGCGGCTGACTTTGGGACTGAACTCGACCGTGTCAAGAAGCTTCCTTCCCCTTACAATCGATGGGTAATGATTGCCGCTGCGGCTTGCGCAGCAGGTTCTTTTGCCAAGGTTGCCGGGGGAGATTGGGGAAGTTTCGGAATTGTATTCGTGGCGGCTGCGATTGGGCAGTTTTTTCGTTCTGTGCTTCTCGCCTACAAGGTTGCGGCCGCTCCCGTGACGCTCGTTTGTGGAGTGCTTTCGGCCTTCATTGCCGGTGCTGGGCTGCACATGGGTTTCAGCAGAGTAGCGCCTGCAACACTGATCGCTTCCGTGGTCTATATGGTTCCCGGTCTGCCGTTGATTAACGGCTTAATCGACATAGTCTCACAAAAATATCTCTTGGTGGGAGTAGAACGGATGCTAAATGCCGCGTTTCTGTTCTTGGTTCTGGCAATTGCGATTGCGCTCGCCGACACCCTTATTTTGTGAGAGCAGCAGGGCGGACATGGATCTATCAGGGATACTGATAAATAGCCTATGGGGCGGCCTCTTCGCTGCTGGGGTTGCAATTCTTCTTACCGCTCCTCGCGAATATCTTGTTGCAACTTTCTTCTGTGGCCTTGTCGGCCGTTTGGTCCGCGATATCTTCTCCGGCTTGGGCTTGGGTCAAAATTTGTCAATCGTTGTTGCCGCCGCCATGGTTGTTCTTGTCGCAGTGGCCTGCATTCGGAGCCACAAGGTCTCGCCGGTAGCGATGATTTGCGGGGTCTTGCCGCTTGGCGCTGCCACAGCAATGTTCAACATGGTTCTTGGATTGATGAAGCTCTCAACAGTTAGTGGGGACGACCTTAACGCAGCTTCCATTGAGTACACGTCCAATCTAGCCAAAGTCTTTGTCACCACGTTGTCCATTGCTCTCGGCATCGGCGTTGGCATGGCAATTGTGCGGTTCATTAAACGGGAAGATTCTGTCGAAGTTTGAGAAACCGATTCCAAATCGGTAGGCCGAATGTAAACTAGACAGAAGAATTATCTTGTCTTGCGGAATTCGTACACGCGCGGCAGACGAACGTTGTTGCTTCAGCCTTAGTCACAATCAACTCATCAGTACCGTCGATGCTCCTTCTACTTCAATCCACTTTGGAACTCCGATCCGTCAAGCCGATCGCCAATAGAGACATTCGCCGCCAATTCTGCCTCCTCATGCCATCGTCCTTCAGCGCTTAATCGCTTCCAGGCGGATTCCTGTTTCGCCGCTCAACTCCGATATTTCGGACGATCTCCGAAGGCTCGGAGGAACTTTCGGTCACATATGGGCGCCACCTTCACTCAAACCGCTGAAAAATCTAGGCCTAGTGTTTCCCATCTAGAGGGAGATCTGGAATGAAGATTGCATCGTAAGCAAGAGTGCCAGTCATTGGCATTTGTGCTCCTGCGGTGTTCGAACAAAAGGAATTGAACAGGAAAGTTTATATGGCTAATGAAAAGACATCCTTTGAACTGTACCTCGCGGAGACTCCGGCAGGTCTGGATCGCCGCGCATTCCTGATGCGCAGCGCTGCCATCGGCGCTGCCGCGGTGCTTACCGGCTGCACAGCGGAGGAAAAAGCGAAGCAGGTCAGCAGCGCGCCGCCGCCTCCGGCGCCAGCACCAGTCGGCATGTCAGAGAATCTGGACGTCGTCAGAAGGTCGAAGGGGCCGGTCATGACGACGATTGACGAGTTCTATAAGGTCGGACCCGGACCGTCAAGTTCACACACCATCGGCCCAATGCGCATCACCTACGACTTCTACCAGCGCTGCACCAAGCTGCCGCCCGATCAGCTTGCCAAGGCCACCGGCATAAAGGTCCACCTCTACGGCAGCCTCAGTGCCACGGGAAAGGGTCACGGGACCGAACGTGCGTCTCTTGCCGGCGTTATCGGCAAGGAGCCGGCTACGGTTGATCCGCTATTCCTGGACAGCCTTAGGGACAATCCCGACCAGAGCTTCCCGGTGAAGCTCGGTGACAAGAGCTTTAATGCCTCGCTCAGTGACATCATTTATGACGAGACCAAGGGCAATTTCCCGCACCCCAACACGATGACCTGCAAGCTGATGGGCGGCGATTCCACGGTGTACGAACTAGAATACTACTCCGTCGGCGGCGGCTTCATCGAATGGAAGGGATATGAGCCTCCCATGAAAGGCCAGCCAAAGTACCCATACTCCACCATGAAAGAGTTGCAGGACCACGCGGAGATGAACAAGCTCTCCATCGCTCAGATCGTCATGGCGAACGAAGTGGCTGTTTCCGGTAAAAACGAGGCAGAGGTGAATGCATTCGCGGACAAGATTTTGAATGCGATGGTCAACACCGTAAACGCGGGCCTCAAAGCGCCTCAAGGTATTCTGCCTGGTCCCATAAAACTCAAGACTAAGGCCGGCGACGTATATAAACGGGCGATGGAGGCCCGTTATGAGAGAGAACAAGGACTCGGCGTAGTTTCAGCATATGCCCTGGCCGGTTCGGAAGAAAATGCGCGAGGCCATCTCGTAATCACAGCCCCGACAGGCGGATCCGCAGGCGTAATTCCCGCACTGGTCTTCGCTTTAGGTGAGGGCGGCCGGAAGCTGCCAAAGGAGAAAATTCGGGAGGGACTGCTCGCAGCTGCGGCGGTTGGTTATCTCTGCAAACACAACGCCACCCTCTCCGGAGCGGAAGGGGGCTGCCAGGCGGAGATCGGTGTCGCGTCCGCCATGGGCGCCGCTCTGATCGCTCAAGCGAGCGATTTTAGCCATCAGGTGGTGGCGAATGCCGCTGAATCCTCGCTCCAGGCTCACCTTGGGATGACCTGCGACCCGGTTGCCGGGTACGTACAGATTCCCTGTATCGAACGGTGTGCGTTCGGCGCAGTCAAGTCGTGGACGGGCTTTATGATCGCGAGCAACGAGATTCCGGCCAACCGCCGGGTCGACTTTGACACGACCGTCAGCGCGATGGCGCTCACAGCCAAGGAAATGAACTCGAAGTATAAGGAGACCTCCGAAGGCGGCTTGGCCGTCTCCGTCGTGCTCTGTTAGGCCGGGTGCTGCCAGCCATTCTTCGGAAGTGATACCGCTCGGGTCACCTCCGATTCGAATGTTTGCCATGCCAGCGCGGACGAATTTCGCAATGGATGGCGTATGTAACTACGCGCAACGAGATAGAAGCCAAACGCCGCATGGACCTTGGTAAGTGCATCGCGGGTACAGTCTGAGGCGCCTGACTACTGTGACCTTCGCATTGACGTATTGAAGGATATCGGGTCCGAGGCGCACTCACTTGTTGCAACGATTGAAACAGTATGAATCAAGGCACGGGAAAATACGAAAATCTCCTGAAACGATGCAGTGGCTTAAGTCCGGTCCTAACTGCGGTTGCTCATCCGTGCGAGAAAACAGCACTAGCAGGGGCTCTTGAAGCTGGCCAAAAAAAGTTGATCGTTCCCATCCTCGTCGGCCCTGCGGCCAAGATCGAAGCGATCGCCAAGGCATCAGGACTTGACCTCCGAGGGGTGCAGATTGTTGATACCCCCCACAGCCATGCCTCGGCAGAGAAAGCTGTGGAATTAGTTCGTGAGGGACGGGCTGAACTGTTGATGAAGGGCAGCCTTCACACAGATGAACTACTGGCCGCGGTCGTTGCGCGAGAAACAGGCTTGCGGACAGGCCGCCGCATCAGTCATGCGTTCCTCATGGATGTTCCCACTTATCATAAAGTGCTGATTGTGACGGATGCGGCAATTAACATCTCGCCGGCGCTCGAAGACAAGGCGGACATCTGCCAGAACGCCATCGATCTCGCTATTTCTTTCGGCCTGGAAAATCCTAAAGTCGCCATTCTTGCCGCAGTCGAAACCGTTACGTCAAAGATGCCCGCCACGATTGATGCGGCCGCGCTCTGCAAGATGGCAGAAAGGGGCCAGATCACAGGCGGTATCCTCGAAGGGCCGCTGGCCTTCGACAACGCCATCAGCAAGCAAGCAGCGGAGACAAAGGGAATTCATTCCGTCGTCGCAGGTGATCCCGACATCCTTCTCGTTCCGGACCTAGAAGCGGGCAACATGCTGGCGAAACAACTCGCGTTTCTCGCTGGCGCGGACGGCGCAGGCCTGGTGCTAGGCGCCCGAGTTCCCATCATCTTGACAAGTCGCGCCGACAGCGTTCGTTCGCGGATTGCGAGTTGCGCGGTCGCGATGCTGGCGGCGCATGCGCGCCGCGGCGTGCTGAAGGTCAGTGTTCATGCATGACTTCGCACTCGTGCTGAACGCGGGCTCATCGAGCCTGAAATTCTGTGTCTATCGGAGACCTGATAATAAAGGCTGGTCTTTGGAATCGCGGGGCCAGATTGAGGGCCTCGGAAGTTCACCGAGGGTTTCTGCACGGGATGCCGAGGGTCGCTCCCTTATCGATCAGAAGCTTGACGCCAAGGTGCGCGACGGCCGCGACGCGCTAGATACGCTAGCTTCTTGGCTTAAGTCCACTTATGGAGGCGCGAGAGTGCTGGGCGTTGGACACCGTGTCGTACACGGCGGCGCACAGTACGCCTGCCCAACCGTGGTGACGCCACAGGTCCTCGCAGAACTCCATCGTTTGGAACCGTTGGCTCCGCTACATCAACCATACAATCTGGCCGCGATTGAAGCCGTTTCGGAACGATTACCTGGTGTGCGACAGGTAGCCTGCTTTGACACAAGTTTTCACCGGCGCCAGCCACGTGTCGCGGAAGTAGTTCCGCTACCCCATTATATTTGCTGCGCGGGAGTACAACGATACGGCTTTCACGGCTTGTCTTACGAATACATCGCGAATGTGCTACCAGAGTTCGCACCCGAAATTGCGGGAGGGCGCGTCATCGTCGCTCATCTAGGAAGCGGCGCCAGCCTGTGTGCCCTGAGAGACCGGAAAAGCATCGACAACAGTTTAGGTTTCACCGCGTTGGACGGGCTTTGCATGGGCACGAGGCCTGGCACAGTAGATCCAGGCGTAATCCTGTATCTCTTTCAAGTCTTGGGGCTCTCGGCCACGGAAGTGGAGAGGATTCTCTACAAGGAATCTGGCTTGCTAGGTATTTCTGGAATCAGCAGCGACATGCGCGACCTTCTTCGAAGTAGTGATCCGCGGGCCCGTTTGGCGGTGGATTACTTTGTTTACCGGGCCGCCAAGGAAATCGGGGCGCTGGCCGCAGTGCTAGGCGGCATCGATGGGCTAGTTTTCACTGCCGGCATTGGAGAAAACTCTGAAGAAATCCGCAGTCGAATTTGTGAAGCTTGCGCATGGCTCGGCATCGAACTCGATTCTTATCTGAACGCGCGTAAGGGTCCTCGGATCTCCATCCCCGCAAGCAAAGTTTCAGCATGGGTGATCCCTACCAATGAGGAGCTGATGATTGCCAGGCATACTGGCTTATTGCTTGGATTAGCAGCGGCCACCGCGTAACGCATGAAAGCGAGGATCGGCATATGGCTGCGACCGTACGGACCGAGACATTCCA
>Ga0187805_10000518_pt1 | contig 12753 bp, 12 predicted proteins | sample NC_wetland_sal_i_6_FD_132965 | JGI IMG/M metagenome (GOLD analysis project Ga0187805, IMG submission 132965) | Wetland sediment microbial communities from Neuse River Estuary, North Carolina, USA - Control_5 | ecosystem: Environmental > Aquatic > Freshwater > Wetlands > Sediment | place: USA...
GACTCCGAGAGAAACCACTGCAGCCGTTGCGCTCGGGATAACTGCGCTCCCACCACCGGCTCGGTGTTGCTCAGTCCCGTCAAGGTCTTATGCCGCTCGCTGGGCAGCAGTAAGCCCTCCACATAGCGGCGAAATCCCTCGCGCTGATTGCTCTTGCCAAACAAGGGCTCAAAGTGCTTCACATACTCTTCCAGTGGCGCTGGCGCTCTTGCCACTTCGATTCGTTTCGTCATCTCACATTCCTCCTCTCCCCTCATTCTACCACACTTTTCCCTTCGTCCACAAACTACCGATAGAGCTGAAGACGTTCGTTTTCAAACGCCGTTTCTGGTAGCTCTCTGAGAAAGCCTTGCATCGCACCGCTCCACCCAATCCAATTTGCTTGCTTCCCCACTACTTTTGTCCAATAGACAAGAAGTGCCCAGTCATTCCCAATCCCTCCGGCATTCTTCCTGTCTCCTCGATCAGACCAAGCCACGCTGCTCGGTTCCACCGATCCGCGCCCCGCTCGTAGCCCCGACGTGGTGGCCGGGGCTACGAGCGGCCTACTTTCTCCTTTCTTCGTCGCGCCCGTGCATCAGCAGACCTTCGACTCCAGTGAGGTCGTTTATCTGTTACCAGCCATAGTGCGAAGGCCATCTAGCAGGTCAGCGGGTTCCAAGCGGCGGGTGAAATCCTCCGCAACAAAGGCCAGGCGGACCGTAGCATCCTGAGCGACAAGAAACGTGGCTGGCATCGGCAACTCCCATGACGCATCGCTATTGAAGGTGGGCAGGTCCGATCCGATCGTTATGTAGAGAGGACGAATACTCTCCTCAAGTGTGAAGACGATCCGATACGCACGGGCCACCTTATTGCCGACATCGCTGAGAACGATGAAGGTCAATTCCTTTTTCTCAACCGTTGACAAGGAGTGGTCAGGCGTCTGTGGCGAAATAGCCACCAATGTTGCTCCCAACGACTGGATCTGTGGCAGGATACGTTGATACGCGCGAAGCTGTAAATTGCAGAAAGGACACCATTCCCCGCGATAGAACGTGACCACAACGGGGCCTTGCTTGAGCAGTTCAGAGAGAGTAACCTCGTTCCCGAAAACATCGGGCAGCGTAAAGTCTGGCGCCTGCTCGCCTGCCTTTACACTCTGCTGGGCAATCCCTGTCTGAATCAGGGCTGCGCTGCTTTTGGCGAGTTCAGCCAGCATCTCAGGAGGAAGCTGTTTTGCTAGTTGAGCCTGAAATGCCTCGATCTGCTGCTGAAGCGTTTCAACAGGTTGTTTACTTACCATCATGAAAAACCTCCCTTATTGTCTCCAGATTCAAGGTGGAGAGCATTAGCAAGAGGACTGCGTGTTCTCCTGCTCACCACCTTAGACCAGCGCTGCGCACCGTTGTGACAGTTTGCATCCGCTAAGGGTACGCATCCAACATCAGGCTCTTGCGAAACTCTGGCATGTTGAGGAGTTGGCGGAACCTGCTGACCTGATCGGGGGCTGCAAGGAAGGGATGTTCTCGATAGATGGTAGCATGCTGCCGTTCGACGAGGTGGTCGAGTTCCTGCGTCCGATCTGGAGCAATCGCGGCAATCTGCCCGAAGTGTTCACGGGTAAATTGTCGGCGCTTCGGATCAACATAGCCCTTTTCTATAAAGGAGCGAGTCTTGCGCGCGCACCGACAGGGATTCGACTGATTGATGAGGCCACACCTGTCATTCATGTAATTGTACAGATCATGCCGTGCGCGGGTAAGCAGTTGCCGAAAGTTGCTGGGTGAAAGGTCCATCAGTTCTGCTCCCATCTCGCTCGTGACCCCAAAGATCTCTCCTAAGATGAAGACCAGTCGCTGTCGCTGATCCAGGCAAAGTAACATACCCGTCGTGCAGCCAACTTTGGCCTCCTCGACAAGCACCGAGAGGGGCAGAGAGACCTCCGCTTGATCGGGCAGCGCTTGATCGGGAAGCTGTTCAATGACCTTCCCGAGCTCTGAAAACGTGACCTCTTTGGGTCGTTGCTTGAGATTGAGGACATGGTTGACCACAATGCGATACAGCCACGTTCTGAAGCTGCTCTTTCCCTGAAAGGTACTCAGTTTTGTGAGCATCTTGAGAAGAACCTCTTGGGTGATGTCCTCTGCTTCCTCGTGCTTATGAACCATGCGAACAGCAATATTAAAAATCCAGGCTTGATGCCGCCCGATGAGTTGCTCAAGCGAGTTCCAATCGCCATTTTTCGCTTGAAGAACGAGGGCCTCGTCACTGATGGCAGTGCTGATGGCTTCATTGAATGGGTTATACATCGCTTCCTTTCCTCAAAAGATGGGTCATCACATCATCTGCTACGAGTATAGACAAATCTTCCTGACCACTGTGACAGTTCCCACCAGCAAGAAAAGGCTATCGGGCGGGGCCAGAGTTGTAAAGCATGCGCCTCTTGCGCGCGTCCAGGGCGAGCAGCATACTTTTCCCAACCAGGCACATACGAGAATGAAATGGCCCATTTTCGCAGTTTTCGTTTCCCTATCCCGGGCTCGTGCCCGCTCCTGATAGCACTAGAAAACATGGCGGAGGGGGTGTGTCACTTTGAATGCCAGGATAGGTAAACCGTGCGCGAGGTGTGCTGCTCAACATCAGCGGTCATGGCAATCAAACACGAGGGGGCTTAGCTAGAGGCGGCCTCATCCGGTGGGAAGAGCGGATCTTGCCGTGCCTCTGGCGGCCCCGGTCGCCGTTTGCGCGGTGCGTAGTCCCGTAGTTTGGTAGCGACCTTCCATAGCTTGTCGTCGAGGTCCCAAAGCTGCCCCTGGAGCGAATGCGTCTTTCTTCCGGCAAGCTCAGGTTGTAGAAGGGACCAAGCATCAAAACGGCACCACAGGAGTCATCGGCAATGAATGAAAGATCAGTCGCTGAGGCGTTAGTGATACTGAGGATTTGCCCTCCCAATCCCGCCTTCACCAGCCGCTCTTGTGCCGCTACCAGAAGGCCTGATGCGACGTCTACCAGGTGCACCTTGCTTCCCCGGCTGGCCAGCAGTTCGCTGTAATGACCAACGCCCACGCCCACGTCTGCGGCTGTCGCTCCCCCTGGAATGTAGCGTAACAGATAGCGCTTGGTGATCGCATACTCAACTGGAGCATACTTCTCCAGTCGAACCATCTCATGATTAATCCCATTCCCCGCATCTTCAGGGAGGTCAGCATCGTAGGATTGCCCGGCCAGTTCGTGGTGTCTGGCCAGTTCATAGTATTTGGAGATGTGTGACATATAATCCCTAACCTTTCCATGTACAGAGCGCCATGAAACGCACAACTCACTCAATACAGCAGCCGAGTTGTGCATCTATGTAAATTCACTGCTCGTTTCACCTACACTATGAGGCAAAACTGTACTTGGTTAGGCATTGGCCGGCATAGATCAAAACCTCCCAATAAATAAACTCAGTACACACTCTATATCATCAAGAAACCCATGTCAATCTTCCAGTGAGTCTTCGCGTCTTGGGTGTATGAAAAACTCGTTGGCAAGGGAGCGGTGCCAGGGTCACTGCCCAAATTTCTCAAGCATCCTCTGGCGAGGTTTGATCAGCCGCTTGGCGCAGATGTGGTTGGCTGCCGTCCACGCTAGGTGCAGCGCCTGTTGTACCTCTGGTCCATAGTGGGGTGGCCGTGGACGCTCGATGGTCAGCTTGGGCGCCACAGGATGCCTCAAGAGTCGGATGGCATACTTGCGTGCATAGCCTGTAGCTGCGACAAACTCATCGAGAATGACCGTTTTCAGTGCTGGTGATGCCTCTCGATATCGAGGCGCAATCTGGAGTAACAACTCTCTTTTGGATCGAAAACTCAAGTGTGACCTCACTTTACCCTCCGCTTGTATTTAGCTTCGGGTTACATTACTGGTGAGGCAAGCACCCCGTCAAGAGTAAGATCTTTGGTGAGTCAATTCGGGCCGGGGAAAGCAATTCGCGTGTGGGCATACGTCTTAATCCCCCTGTGCGAGGAAGTCCATCACCAGTGGTGACTGGCGCTACGATAGCAGAAAAGCAGCCAGAAGAGCAAGCGGATAGGACAGGTAGCTTCGTAATAAAAGAGTGGCAGAAAACACTTGTCGAAACTCAAGCGTATATGATACACTCGTCACAGAAAAGTCGTACCAGAACAACCTTCCTGGAACGAGTAGACCAGGAAAACGCATCCATGTTGGTCTGCTCTCACGCTCAACATTCCTCTGAGAGAGGACAACGACGAGCAAAATGAAGTGCAAAAACTCGTACCAGAAAAGTTGGAACGGGAGAATGACGAACAATGACGCAAGCTGCCAACCTAGTAACGTTCCCGCAAGGGACGAACAATGCGATCTGGATCAGTACGTATAGCGAAGCCTGCCTCTCCCATAAGAGTCCAGGAACCATCGACGTCTACCAGCGAGTGCTGCGTGATTTTCTCCTCTGGCTGGTCTCTCGTCCTGGACACGCCTCGTTTCACCTTGATCAGCTGACGCGGATCACCGTCGAAATGTACATGACAGCATTGGAAGAGGCTGGATACAGTGTGAGCCATCGCACACGCGTTAAGTCGGTCTTGAGCAGCTTTTGTCAATGGCTCATCGATGAGCATGGACTCCTCAAACGGAATCCGACACGGGGTCTAGAGATTCCTGCACAGCAAGTATTAGCCCCACGAGTGCTCTCGGATGAGCAGCGTTCCATTCTGCGAACCCTGGTCGAGCAGGCAGAGGATGTTCGAGGAGAAGCGCTTTTTGCGCTTGGCTACTGGGCTGGTTGCCGTGTGAGCGATGTGGCTCATCTCCTCATGGAGCATACGCATGTTGGACCAAAAATTGGGTGGTTGCATCTCGGACACAAGGGAGGCAAATTCCGCGATATCGATCTGCTCAATCAGGCTCGGCGTCCGCTCTTCGAGTATCTTCAACATGGTGGACGTGACAAGACGAGTCCCTACGTCTTTACCTCACAACGGAATCAGCGACTGACGGAGGCGGGCATTCATCATTGGTTCCGTACGCTTAGGCAACAAGCGAGCAAAGATCAGTGGGACAAGATTGCTGACCTCTCGTTTCATGATCTACGCCATGATTTTGCCCATCGGGCGCGAGCAGCTTGTTGGTCGCTAGAAGAGGTAGCCTATTATCTAGGACATGTGACGAAAAAGGGAACACCAGCGATTCAAACCACCGCGAGATATACCCAGGTCAGTCGGGAGCAGGTCAAAGAGAAGCTCAGGTACATCAAAGGATAGAAGTTTGGAATGAACACGTTGGTCAAAAGGTGGCAAACGCTATGGATTCGCTCTTTGGTACTCCAATCAGTTGCCCGGTCTTAATTGGTCGCCAGGCCGAACTCACTGCCCTGCACTTGCTCATTGAGCGAGCGAAAAGCAGCAAGGGGCAGGTTGTCCTGCTTTCCGGTGAAGCGGGGATCGGCAAATCACGCCTGGTGGCCGAGGCGAAGGCCTACGCGACTGCTCAGGGTTTCCTTCTCCTGCAGGGCCACTGTTTCCCAACGGATCGGTCCTGTCCCTACGCCCCTCTGCTTGATCTGTTGCGATCTCATTTTGCCAGTCAGTCCATAGCTGAGATCGCCACTGAGTTGAAACCGTTCGCTGGCGGGTTTGCTCAACTCATCCCTGACCTGGTTCCTCCGCTGCCCGATGCGGCTCCTCCGCCGCCACTCGCTCCGCCTGAGCCGGAACAAGAGAAACGTCGCCTCTTCGAGGCACTGACACGATGGTTCACCGCATTGGCCACAAAACAACCGCTTCTGTTGACCATCGAGGATGTCCATTGGAGTGACGAGACCAGCCTGGACTTTCTCCATTACCTGGCGCGGCGCTGTGCTGCCTCCCCCCTGCTTGTCGTGCTGACCTACCGCAGTGACGAGGTTCGCCCCAGCCTAAGCCAGTTCCTGGCGCAACTGGACCGTGAACGTCTCGCCCAGGAATGCGCCCTCGTCCCCCTCAGGCAGAGTGAGGTGAGTGCCATGCTGTATGCGATCTTCGCGCTGCGTCGCTCGGTATATGTGGTGCCTCCCCTGGCGCAAGGCGACCTGCTGGATGCTCTGTACAGCTTGACTGAGGGCAATCCTTTTTTCATCGAGGAACTGCTCAAATCGCTCATCGAAGCCGGGGACATTTTTTACACACAAGGCCGCTGGGAGCGTAAGGAGCTTGGCGAGCTGCGCCTCCCACGCAGCGTCCAGGATGCCGTCGAGCGGCGCGCCGCACAACTGAGTGACGGAGCCAGGCAGGTGTTGCACCTGGCAGCCGTGGCCGGACGGCACTTCGATTTTGCCCTCCTGCAAGCACTCACCCAATACGAAGAAGCGCAGCTCCTGCTACTCCTCAAGGAGTTGATCGCGGCCCAACTCGTTGTCGAGGAGTCGGCGGAGCGGTTTGCCTTCCGGCATGCCCTGACGCGGCAGGCCGTCTATGGGCAACTCCTGGTGCGCGAACGTAAGGCGCTGCACCGCACGATTGCCGAAACGCTGGAGCGTCTCTATGCTTCAACGCTCGAGGCACACCTGGCAGATCTGGCCTCCCATTTCTATGAATCGGGCATATGGGAGCAAGCGCTGGAGTATGGCCAACGTGCGGGTGAACAGGCGCAGGCTCTTTATGCCCAGCAAGCCGCCACCCTTCACTTCACGCGGGCGCTCGATGCCGCACGTCACTTGTCGCTCACGCCTCCTGCCAGCCTGTACCGAGCGCGCGGGCTGGCCTATGAAACCCTGGGAGACTTTGAGCAGGCGCGCGCTGATCAGGAGGCCGCGCTAGAGCATGCTCACGACGCGTCCGATCACCACGCCGAGTGGCAGGCGTTGCTCGACCTGGGCTCGCTGTGGGCGGGACGCAATTACGCCCAGGCGGGGGACTATTACCAGCAGGCACTGGCCCTTGCCCGCACCAGAGACGACCCGCTAGCCCTGGCCCACAGCCTCAACCGCCTGGGCAACTGGTACCTCAATGCCGAGCAGCCGCAGGAAGCGCTGCGCTGGCACCAGGAGGCGCTGGCGACCTTTCACGCGCTCGCCGATCAGCGTGGCAGGGCTGCGACGCTGGACTTCCTGGGAATGGCCTGTTTATTGAGCGGCGACCTGCAGCAAAGCGCGGCATATTATGAGCAAGCCATCGCTCTCTTCCGCGAGCTGGACGAGCGCCAGCGGTTGCCAAACAGCCTGGCCACCCTGATGTTGTGTGGCGGCAATTATCAGAACGACACGGCTGTCCCAGCGGCGATAGGTTTTGCCGAACTGATTCAGCACGGCGAACTCGCCTTGAAGATCGCCGGCGAGATTGGAAGTCGCTCTGATGAAGCCTACGCCCTGATTCACATGGCGATATGTCTGGGACCACGGGGGGAGTACGCACGTGCGCTCGCGGTGGCGCAGCGTGGCCTTGCCATCGCCGAAGAGATCGAGCATCGCCAGTGGATGACGGCCGGACACCGGGCATTGGGGGCGCTCTATCTCGATCTCCTCGCACTCTCCGAGGCTAAGCCTCACCTGGAGCAAGCGCTCGCGCTGGCACAGGAGATCGGCTCACGGTACTGGACCCGCATTGCATCCGGGTTCCTTGCACTCGTCTGTGTGGCACAACACGATGTCACGCGGGCCGAATCCCTCCTCAGCGCCGCGCTCAGGCCTGATGATCCCGCCCAAACAGTCGGGCAGCGGCTCGTCTGGTACGCGCGTGCAGAACTCGCACTGGCCCGCAACGACCCCCCTCTTGCTCTGCACATCACCGATCAATTGTTCGCATCCGCCGCCGGCCTCTCGAGTGAGTCGAGCATTCCCCGCCTCGCCAAAGTGCGTGGGGAGGCACTTATCAAACTGAAGCAAGCAGCAGAAGCTGAAACGCTCCTCCAACAGGCACAAGCGACAGCACTCAAGGGCGGCCTGCGACCATTGCTGTGGCGTATTGACCTGGACTTAGGCAAACTCGCTCACGCCCAGCGCAGGTACGAAGAGGCGGAACGACGATTTGCCGAGGCCCTGGAAACGCTTGATGAGCTGGCAAGCGGCTTACCAGATGAGAGTTTGCACCAGCATTTTCTGCGCCACGGGCAGGCACTCTTCCCTCGCACACGGCAACCCTCTGCACTTCGTTTGACGAAAAAGACCTTCGGGGGATTGACTGAGCGTGAACGTGCTGTGGCCGCGCTTATCGCCCTGGGCAAGTCGAATCGCGAGATTGCGGATGCGCTGGTCGTCGCACCACATACGATTGAAACACACGTCAGCAGTATTCTGTCAAAGCTTGGCTTTACCTCACGAACGCAGATCGCGCTCTGGGCAACGGAAAAAGGACTCTCGAACTAGCCGATGTAACGGCTGTGTCGGGAGGACCCCGCTCAAAATCTCGGTATTTCTCTGCATGTTCCCCCTCCTGCTCTCCACTCCTCGTGCAAAATTTCGAGGTTTTCCAGGATGAAAAAACGGTGCCTTTCAGGCACACTAGTGGTAGCAAGAGGACCTATCGGATGCCGGCGCGAAGACGCGCCAGCCGGAGCAACTGATCACACCTCACAGCGCAAGCGCAAGAAAGGAGGTCAAAAGGCGGCGAGAAGCTCGACCGATTTCACGCGCGTCATGGCTCTGACGGGTCATCCAGAGAGCGCACATGGATTTCCATCTGCGAGAGCGCGCAGGAGAGAGAAGAGGGAGAACTGATCATGTATGGAACGATTGGACATTTTCGCATGAAAGCAGGCATGGCAGCCCAGTTCAGACAGCTTATGGATGAGCAAGCCCATGCGGTTGAACACGGGCAGATCCCGGGCCTCGTAGGCCACTTCGGCTATCAGATGGATGCTGACCCCAACGACTACTATCTCGCGGTGGTATTCGAGAGCCGAGAGGCGTATGTGGCGAATGCGGAAAGTCCCGAGATGGATGCTCGCTATCGTCAGTGGCTGCCACTGCTCGAAGGGGAACCGGAGTGGCATGATGGCGAAATCGTCAACGTTCTGCGTTGAAAGAGCCAGCTCTGTACGCGCCTTTCATTCAATGTGAAAGCAGCAGTCACACAAGGAGAAGCACACGATGACAACACAGGCAGATACCAAGAAGACCTACATCCTCGATGGCACCCTGCTGGAAGCCTGTTCCTGCGGCGGGCCCTGCCCCTGCTGGGTGGGCGACGATCCAGACGGCGGGAAGTGCGACTCGGTCAATGCCTACCACATCGATCGGGGCCAGGTGGGGGGCGTGGATGTCTCGAACCTCTCGTTCGTCCAGGTCAACCAGATTCCCGGCAATGTCCTGGCGGGCAACTGGCGGGCGATATTCTACATCGATGACAAGGCCACGCCAGAGCAGCGGGAAGCCATCCTCACCGTCTTTAGCGGGAAGCTGGGTGGTCCTCTGGCTGGAGTCGCCAGCCTGGTCGGCGAGCGTGTGGCGGTCCACTATGTACCCATTGAGCACCGCGTCGAGGGCGGCAAAGGCACCTTGCGGGTAGGCGAACTCGTGGAAGCGGAGATGGCTCCCTACACGGATGCCAACGGCAGACCCACCACCATTCACGATACCGTCTTCAGCACCATTCCTGGGTCGCCAGCGTACCTGGCCAAGGCGTCGCATCACCGCGTGAATATTCCAGAGTATGGCATGATCTGGGAGTTCAGCGGGCGCAACGCCATTCAAGGCGACTTCCACTTCGAAGCGTAACGGAAGGTAGCGAGGAAAAGGAGGGGTCCGATGCGGGTCACGCACGTCAGCGAGATGAAGGACGATGCCCACCCACGCCGTTGGGCACCAGTCCTGTGGCCCTGGACGCTGGTGGTCACCGCCTGGGCGCTCGCGGGGCTGGCGGTGTTCACCAACCAGAGCTATCTGATCAATCATCACTACCTGCTGGAAGAGAGCCATCTGCCGGTGCTGGTGGCCCTGGTCGTGTTCCTGGCGTGCTGGCAAGTCATGACGGCGGGGATGATGCTGCCCTCGAGCATGCCGATGGTCTATATGATCGTGCATGCCGGCCGACAGCAGAAACGCTCTTATGCTGTCCCCCTTGCGTTCCTGACCGGCTATGCCCTCGTCTGGACGGCGTTCGCGAGCGTTTCGTTTCTGGGAGATACTCAGATCCACTGGCTGGTACATCACTGGTTCTGGCTCGATACCCATTCCTGGGTGATTGGCGCGACCACCTTCGCGCTCGCGGGCGTGTTCCAGTTCAGCCCGCTGAAGGGACGCTGCCTCAAGCAGTGCCGCAGCCCGTTCAGCTTCTTCGTGCGCTACTACCGCGAGGGGGTGGGAGGCGCTTGGCACCTGGGGCTGCGCCACGGCGCGTTCTGCCTGGGCTGCTGCTGGGCCCTGATGCTGGTCATGTTTGGTATTGGCGTGGGCAGCCTGGTGTCGATGGCGCTGCTGACCGGGGTCATGGTCGTCGAGAAGACCTATCCTGGTGGGCAGCGGCTCAGCCCCGTGATCGGACTCGTCTTGCTAGGCCTGGCAGCCCTCTGGCTGGCCCATCCGGCCTGGCTCCTCGGTGGGATTGGTGTGTAGCATCACACTGCTGCAGTGGGAAACCTACGAATCGGAATGACAACACTGTAAAACCATACTGGCATAAAAAGGAGTGAACATCGATGTTAGCGGATTATCCTATTCATGCAACGCTCCCGGCAAGTGATATGGAGCGAGCCAGGCGCTTCTACACCGAAAAGCTTGGCCTGACGGCGGAAAGCGAAGCGCCCGAAGGCGTCTTTTACCGCAGTGGCGACACACGCTTCCTGGTCTTTCCATCTGGAGGAACGGCCAGCGGGACCCATACCCAACTGAGCTGGACGGTTGACGATATCGAGGCCGAGGTGGCTGCGCTGAAAGCACGAGGAGTGATCTTTGAAGAGTACGATTTTCCCTCACTCAAGACCATCAACGGTGTGGCGGCGATGGGGCCGGTCAAAATCGCCTGGATGAAAGACAGTGAGGGCAATCTTCTGAGTGTCGCGCAGTTTGTTTAGGCGGTCGTCAGCGCATGAAGATGTACGACTATATCGTGATTGGTGCCGGATCGGCGGGGTGCGTACTCGCAAACCGGCTGACTGAGACAGCTGATGCACACGTCCTGGTGCTGGAGGCCGGTGGGGTAGATGAGAACCCGAATATTCACGATCCCACCGGTCTATTTGCGCTGCGGGGAGGCACGGAGGACTGGGCCTATGCGACTGCTCAACAGCAGTATGCCGCCAACCGGGAGCTGCGCTGGCCGCGAGGAAAAGTGCTCGGCGGGTGCAGTTCCCTCAACGGCATGATCTACGTTCGTGGGCATCGCACGGACTATGACCATTGGGCCTACCTGGGCAATGCCGGCTGGGATTATACAAGCCTCCTGCCCTACTTTAAGCGCTCCGAGGACTTCGATCGAGGCGCATCCCGCTATCATGGACAGGGTGGGCCCCTGCACGTTCTTTCTAAGTTTGAGCCGCATCCGGTCAACAAGGCGATCATCGCGGCCGCTATGGAAAAGAGCTATCCTTACCGGGACGACTTCAATGCTGACGCCGACGAGATGTACGGTGTCGGTCTCTGCCACCTGACCATCAAGGACGGCCAGCGCCAGAGTACCGCCAGCGCGTTTCTGAAGCCAGTGCTCGCACGCCCCAATCTCACCGTACTGACGCGTGCCTTGGCACGACAACTGCTGTTCGAGGGGACGCGCTGCATTGGCGTAGAGTACACCCAGGATGGTGAGATCAAGCAGGCATACGCGACCACAGAAGTTATCATCAGCGGTGGAACGTTGGAATCCCCGAAGCTGCTGCTGCTCTCAGGCATTGGACCGGCAGACCAGCTTCGTCGCCTCGGCATGGATGTCCTGGTCGATCTGCCGGGAGTCGGCCAGAATCTGCACGATCACACGCTTGTGCCCCTCATCTACGCAGCGAAGCAGCGCGTGCCGCCACCGGTGCCCGGTCTCCAATTGATGCACAGCCAGTTGTTCTGGTCGAGCGACAACCGGTTCCCCGGTCCCGACCTCCAGCCCCTGTTCTTCCATGTGCCTGTCTATGTACCAGGCATCTTTGGACCGGCAGAGGGGTACACACTGATGGCAGGACACATCCGTCCAGCCAGCCGGGGCTTCCTGCGGCTGACCTCGGCGGATGCAGCGGCTCCGCTGGAGATTCATCCCAACTACCTCTCGGTGCCCTCCGACGTGAAAGCCCTGGTGCAGGCGCTGGAGATGTGCCGCGAGATCGGTGCTGCGAAGGCGCTGGAGGCATGGAACGGTGGTGAGCTCTATCCTGGCCCTGACGTTGTCAGTAAAACAGAGCTCGAATGCTATGTCAGACAGTCCGTTGTCACGTACCATCACCAGGTCGGGACCTGCAAGATGGGCGTGGACGCGATGGCTGTAGTGGACCCCACATTGCATGTCTTTGGTGTGGAGCGACTCCGTGTGGTCGATGCATCGATCATGCCGAGTGTGACATCGGGGAACACAAATGCGCCAGCCATCATGATCGGCGAAAAGGCGGCTGATATGATCAAGGATTCCAAAGATTCATGCGAAAAAGGAAGCAATCATTGTGATACCCCATCCGCGAGTTTTCATCCAGTCACGTTAGATCCTGGTACTTTGATTCCCGCAAGATGGCGTAGTCAGAAAACGCTCGACTTTTAAGAACGAGTAGCTGTTACCTTGCCCCCTTCACCTGCCGAATCACCAACGTCCCCAGTGCAAAGCACACGATATTGATACTAAACACCACCGTATACGCAAGATGGTTCGGGAGATCATGCAA
>Ga0187805_10000520_pt1 | contig 12744 bp, 12 predicted proteins | sample NC_wetland_sal_i_6_FD_132965 | JGI IMG/M metagenome (GOLD analysis project Ga0187805, IMG submission 132965) | Wetland sediment microbial communities from Neuse River Estuary, North Carolina, USA - Control_5 | ecosystem: Environmental > Aquatic > Freshwater > Wetlands > Sediment | place: USA...
CGGATACAAATAACTAACAGCATGGCGAAGAGGCACAAGAGCAAGCAACCAAGGTCTCACTCTTGTGCCTCTTCGTATCCTAAACTAAAAGTAGAACCGACTTTGTGTGCAGAAATGCCACTTGCACATAAAGTACCCGTTTAGGCAGACTTTATGTGCAAAGCCGGAGTTGGGGAAGGAATTTGGCTATACCTTGCATATTCGACCCCGGAAGGAAGAAGAGCAAGCAATCAAATGGCAAGTCGGCTTCAAAGCGAGACGCTGGGTGGTCGAACGGACGCATAGTTGGATGAACCGCTTTCGAGGTGTGTTGATCCTCTGGGAAAAGAAGATTGAGAACTACTTGGGTTTGTCCATCTCGCTTGTGCTTTTATTACTTACCGTGCTACGGACCTATTGGGATAGGCTCTTAGTTTATCAAAAAGGTTCATTCTGAACAGTATCGGCGCGATGGCTCAAGCCAACGAGAAACCCGCCTGACCGCTGCCACTAGAAGTGGCGCGGCTTGCGGCGGGTTCTCTGTCAACATGACGAAACTGATCGGTAGATGGCAAAGAAAAATTCTGTTCATGTGATCAGTCAAATCGGTCAATAAGTGAGGTATTTTCTCCTTTTTTCTGGTACACTTGTTCTATGGTCATCAGTTCGTCTAGGATTGAAAATGAAGAGTATACCATTCGTGTAGGTGCCGGCCCAAATATTGCACTCCACAAAACAGTGCCCGAAATGATTCAGGCACCCCAATTGCTGTTATGGTAGCAGCATCGCAAACAGGCCGACGCCTCCACAATCTCAATCTCTACCCGGGTCATGGCCTCATTATCTCAACTTGCAACTGCTCGTCGATGCAAAACCCTGGCTCTCTGAGCCACCAGATGGAGGAACACAACAACGCCTGGTACTGCCGACTCACATCGAGATGAACCTCTGCTAGAAAGCAGAGTCGTCAGCCTGCACTGCAGATGAAAAGATTGTTTTGTTTGTTGCTGTACTACAGGAGGTACCTGTTTGGAACTTCAAACTCGTCATGGAGTACGTGATCTACAAGATGCCCCGCTCAGTGAGAGGATTGCCGCATGGGTCGTCACACAGCACCAACATCAAGCTCATCGTTCTCGTCCCCGTATTGGCATCCTGTCATCCGGCGGGTACCTGCGTGAAGGGGGCTGGCCTGTCTACGGTGGAGATGCTCCTACGGTGCATGCTATCCTGGAAGCAGGAGGGTTCCCATACCTGCTGCCGACGCTCCCCTTGATCGAAGCCTATGATCCGTTTCACCTCCTCACTGATGACCATACGTTTGAGGTCGTCTTTGAGCTGCTCTGGTCGCTGGTTCGCGATCTCGATGGTCTGGTCCTCACCGGTGGGGGTGACCTGTATCCCGGTCTGTACAGACAGCTGCCTCATCCGCAAACCGAGTCGTCAGACGTCTGGCGCGATGTGTGGGAGCGCTATATCGCCCTGCTAGCGTGGATCCTCTGCATCCCAACATTGGGGATCTGTCGGGGCATGCAGCTTATGAATATAGTGCTGGGAGGCACCTTATACCAGGATCTGCAAGCAGAGTGGCCCAAAGACAGGCCCCCGCTGCTGCTTCATCGCGTCCGAGGCAGGGTTTCTCCTTTCAGCTGGATTACGCATCCCGTTCTTTTGCACCCTGGTGCCAGCCTTCTGGCCGAGGCGGTGCGGGGGAAAGGGGAGCTGGACCGGCGCTATCTTGACCCGGTTCTGTCCATGCATCATCAGGCGGTCGAGACGCTGGCACCAGGGCTCATCTTGTCTGCCTCCTCGCCTGAAGGGGTGATTGAGGGCTTTGAGGAATCCTCAATCGCACGCTGGTGGGTTGGGGTACAGTTCCATCCCGAGTGGATGACACATGTGAGCTGGTCACTTGGTCTTTTCACCGCTCTGATTGGGGCCAGTCGTGCCTATAGCGCCATTCCCCGCGAGGAACTCGGGCCGTTTCTCGACGAGATCCAGGGGTGGCTGCGCCAGCGGGATCGGGCCATGATCCACCAACCGGCTCCACTGCCTCTGCTCCTCGGATCGCGCCCCAGCGAGCAGACCTCATTTATGCCTCGCTCCAGTTGGAGATCTTCTTAGGAGAGAAGCACTACCAGACACACAAGACAGACATGTTGATGTCTCAACAGCGAGCAGGGCATGATCAGCCCTCTTGCATACTCAGGAGGAATACCAAATGAATCAACACGCTACCTTTCATCAAATGATTGATCCCGTTGTTGGAAGGCGCCTGCTTAATGCCTGCTGGTTTTTTGCAGGACTGGGGATCTCGACCTTGCAGATGCTATTGCTTGCCCAGGCATGGCACGTCAGTGCGAGGGCCATCGTGCCTGCATGCATCGTAGGCGCCTGGATGATTGGCTCTCTTTGCGGTGCACGGTTATGCTATGATGGACGTGTGGGAGGGAGCAGTCTGCTGCTCTTTGCGCTGCTGTGGTTAGGAGGAAGCCAGCATGTGTCATGGCACATCACGTTGCCCCCTCTGGCATTGGTGCAGTTGTGCGCCCTTTCCGTCGTTGCTCTCGTGCTAGGAACGATCAGCACCGCCTGGCTTTCGCACAGACCAGGCTGGTCACCGGTCGGCGAACGAACTACCCTGGCGCGAGGACTCATCAGTACGACGGTCGGACTCGTCGTCGTGTGGATGCTCCCCAAATGGTCTGCTCTCATCGGACTCACCTGTCTGCTCCCTCTGCTGGCGCTCGACTTCCTGCCTGCCGCACGCTGTTCTCTGCCCCGAGCGGGCAGTGTGCTTGAGGACTGGATTAGTAGATACTGGAATAGGAGTCGCTGGCAACCCCAATTGCAGGAACGTGGCTTAGGGAGGAACTTGTCGTCTCTTGCCGGGCGCTCCATGGATGCGCAGCAGTATCTGCACCTCACGCTGCTTGCAAGCGGCACCGCGGTGATCATGGGCGGTATCTGGGGAGCTATCCCTACGCCTTTTGCAGGTGGGCTAGTCGCGACCCATGCGCTTGGAAAGCTGATCTGGCTGCTCTCGGGTCAGGTAGGCGTCCTCGCCATCGGCGCCTGCTGCTTGAGCGCCGCTCGGGGCGTGATGGGCTTCCCCCATTGGCTGCCAGCATCCTGGAGGCCGAGTGCGCTATCCCTGGCGGTGACGATGCTTTTCCTGGTGGGTGGGAGCCTGCTTGCACTTGGTCTGCCCTGGCTCCAGGCTCCATGGTGGCTTGCGTTGAGCTTGACATCTTACACAGCTGCCGAAGCCATCTGGGGGATCTTGCTCCCGCGCCTGAGGCCGAACCCGAGCACGCTGCTGTTTGCACAACGCCACCTTATGGCTGGACAAGCACAGATGGACTACTTGCAGCTCGTGTATGAACGCGCTCAAGAGGAGCATGTCGCACGCACGCTTGCTACGGTAGAAGGTATCTGCATCGCCGTCGTCACTCCGGCCATTGGGTGGCTGATTGATCTGTTTGGCAGTGTCGATGCCGTCCTGATCTTTGTCGGGCTATTTTTTGTCCTGATGCTCTCACTCTCGCTCCTGGCCCCTGGTGTCTTGCAGCACCGGCCGCAGATAGTTCCACATGCCTTCCGCAGGTGGGCCTGGGATCCGAGCAAGACATGCTCCAGAAGATTCTGCCAGGTTCCCTGACTTCGAGACTGTTGATCAGTTGAAAGGAATTGCTGATGCTGTACAATCCCACATCCTCCTCTGTACCCACACGAAACAGGATCCCGGCCCAGGGAAATGGACGGCGCTTATTGCACCACAAAAGACGTGTCCTGGAAGCGATAGAAGCAGTCATTGACGCAGGAGTCAACACAGGATCGTATGTCCAGGGTCCTTGTGTCGCTGCGCTGGAAAAGCTCGTTGCCTCGAGCTGGCATCTCTCTGCTGCCATCGCCGTCAATTCAGGCAGTTCCGCCTTACGTCTGGCCTTTGAGGTGTTGCACCTGGAACCGGGACGCGAAGTCCTCGTGCCCGCTCTGACCTTTATTGCAACGGCGTATGCCGTCAGTGATGCCGGGCTGGTGCCTGTCTTTGTGGACGTTGATCCGCACACGTTCACCATGGATCCTGCCGCAGCCCATGCTGCCATCACCGCAAAAACAGCTGCCATCGTCCCGGTCCATTTGCACGGGCAGATGGCAGCGATGGTGCCCCTGCTGGAACTGGCAGAGACCCATGGCCTCTCCATTGTCGAAGATGCTGCTCAGGCTCATGGAGCGACCTACGCCTGCTCCGATCAGGCACCTTGCGACAGGTGGTACGCAGGCAGTATGGGCGATCTGGGCTGCTTCTCTCTCAATGGGGTGAAGAATGTGGGAGGACTGGGCGATGCTGGCATGGTCACCGTTTCACCCCGGTTGCTCACTCGTCATCCTGGGGTGGTAGATCGCCTGCGCAGCTTACGTGATCTGGGTCGCCGGTCGCCCCAGCGTTATGTGCATGACGAGTGGGGATTGCGTGCGCGGATGGATGAATTTACCGCGACGACCTGTCTGCTGGAATTTGCTGAACTGGAAACCTGGAACCACCGCCGTCGCGAAATAGCAGCACGCTATGATCGAGCCCTGGCACACTCGATCCTGCAAGCTCCCTTCGTGGCTGCTGGTCGCCAACACGTCTACTTCAACTACCCGGTCCTCTCTCCAACGCCAGAGATCCGTGCGCAGTTCGAACGAAGCCTGCTGTCCAGAGGCATTGAGGTGGCAGAGGCCTACACGTTAGTTTCTGATCAACACCCCTATCGAACGGGGAAGCTGCCGTGTCGGGTGGAAGTATTGGATGTGGCCAGACAGGTCGTGGGACGAGTCACACATATCCCACTCTACCCAGAACTGGAGGAAGAGGAGATTGAGCGTATTGTCGCGGTCTTGCGGGAGTTTGCAGCAGACGAATGAGCCTCTCAAGCACCACTCGCCTCAAGACCTGGGGACGCAGAGAGCCTGTCGCCACTGAGCCAACGGGAGATTCATGATGCCTTCTAGCATGCCATGTGAGAGCGATGGAGCATTGGTGAACGCATTGCCACTCTCGAACAGCCATCGACCTGCCGCTAGGGTCCATGTGAGTAAGATCAAAGCAGTGATGCGTTGCTAGCTCTGCTGAGTTCGTATCGAAATCGCCATGAAAGGAACCACACACATGAGTACGACAGACCATATCGTCAACGCTTCCAGAACACCGTTGAGCAACACACCATCGCCCCTGGCCATGGATGCCGGCGTGTTTTATCACCTGGGGAAGCTCGCGGTCGAGATGGCAGCAGAGTATCTCGATGAAATCCCTGCTAGGCCGGTCTTTCAGCCCATGACTCCTGCCGAACGTGAGCTGCTGCTGGAACAGCCGTTACCTGAATATGGCATGTCACCTGAAGCCATCTTCGATTTCTTCGAGCAGCATATCCTGCCGCATGCGATGGGCAATCAGCATCCGCGTTTCGCGGCCTGGGTGAATCCGGCCGCTGCCCCGATTGGCATGCTTGCCGAGTTTCTGGCCGCGGTGATGAATCCGAGCACTGCCGGTAGCGATCATGCTGCCATCTACCTGGAGCACTGCACGGTGCGCTGGCTGATGGAACTCATCGGCTTTCCGGTCAAAGGCAGTACAGGCCTGCTAGTGGGTGGAGGATCCGTAGCCTCGCTGTACTGCCTGGCAGTGGCGCGTCAGTGGGCTGCAGACATCGATGGCTGGGACCTACGCACGGAAGGATTACAGGGAGATCATCGTCCGCTGACGATGTATATGTCAGAGGAAGGGCACAGTTGCCTACGCAAGGCATCACATCTGCTGGGCCTGGGTGAGCCACACCGCATTCCTGTTGATGTACAGTTCAAGATGGATGTGACAGCCTTGCGTGATGCGGTCACAGCCGACCGTGACGCAGGGCTGAGCCCTTTCTGTATAGCAGTCAGCGCAGGGACGGCCAATACCGGGGCCGTGGATCCACTCGACGAGGTGGCGGACTTCTGCGATGAAGAGGGGCTCTGGCTGCACGTCGATGGGGCCTATGGCGCATTCGGCATCCTCGATCCGAACGTTTCTCATCTCTACACCGGCCTGTCCCGCGCGGATTCGGTGGCCCTGGACCCGCAGACGTGGCTAGCCACGCCCATCGAGTGCAGTTGCGCGCTCGTACGCGAAGGGCGACTTTTGCGTGAGATAGTCAGCCTGGTGCCTCCGAATCACGACCCCGAGCCGGACAAAGGAATAGGAGGGCTGCTCAGGTTCTCAGAAGATGGATTGCAACAAACGCGTCGCTTCAATGCCCTCAAACTTGCGTGGGTGATCCAACAGGCGGGTCGTACTGGACTTGCAGCGCATGTAGCAAGGCACAATGCCCTGGCACAGTACATGGCATCCCTGATTGATGCCGCACCGGACATGCAACTGATGGCTCCGGTGGAACTGTCCATTGTCTGTTTTCGCTATGTTCCAGAGGCGATGCGCAGTGATGGCGAACAGCTCAATGCCCTGAATCAAACGATCATGGCGGAGATACAGGTGGGTGGGAAGGCGTTTCTGAACGGGACTATGCTGCGTGGTCATTTCGTGCTGCGCTCCTGTGCGCTCCATTATGCGCTGATAGAGCAAGACGTGGCTGCCATTCTTGAAGAGGTTCGCAGGGTTGGGGCTCAGTACATCGAATGAGGAAGAGCTCTTCTTCGCACGATGCGGTGTAACGGCGCTTGCTGAGCAAAGCCGTCTTCCTCAGTGTTTGTTCAGATTGGCTCTTTCCGGGGCCTCTACGATTGGTGCGTGGAGACTTTGGGCAGCGTCCATACTGGCAGCAGGCAATCCTAAGGTGATCCTCTGCGAGTGCGGTATTCGCGTCGACGATCCGCAGATGCGCAACTTGCTTTGCCTCGCCTGCGTGCCGCTGCTCCAGGGGCTGATACTCCTGCCGGTCATCGCGGACCCCGGCTACACCACCGGCCAAAGCGAGTTAGTACCCACCATGTCCCGCCAGTGATGCAGGGGCACAAGGGCTGATCTTGAACGTCTACCCCGATCCAGAAGCCGCGCTCTGCGATGGCCGTCACTCGATTCCCCAAGCAGCTGCAGTCTTCTGTTCGCGAAATCATCCTGGTGATACACATCCTGGGGAGATCCGCCGATCAGGACATCGGAATAACGTCCCAGAGTCGCTAAGACGAGAGAAAGAGCATTAAATCCATGTATGAAATACCACCACCACTCCAAACTCAGTTTGTGAGGCTTTCTTCGGATGGTTTGCACCTCCCTGCACCATCGATGGCCTACGCCAGGTTCATCCGAAAAGAGGTCTATCAAGCTATACTGGCGACTCTCCCAGAAAGTGACCTTGAGACGCGAGCAGCCCTGCTCCTGGCCTGCAACCTGCATCCACTGGCATCGTGGTGGATTCACCATCGCCGGACGGCTCAGGCATCTATCGAAGAAACAATGGCGAAGTTACAATCCGCACGCCGAAATGTGGAGAGCGAATTTCTACCAGCGGCACCGGAAACTTGAAAGGAACCATCATGGCTACACAGCTGAAGGACGGCTCCTTCTCGGCATGCCATCTGCCTGAAAACCGTGCTGACCCGCATCGGATTTTCGCCGAGCTGCGTCAGACCCCTCCAGTGAATCATGATCCCACCAGGCGGTGCTGGATGCTGACATGCGGCCATGATGTCGTGAGCGTTTTGTGCCATGGCCAGTTTGTGTCGCGCTGCCCCATGCAACCTGCGCCGATAACTGCTGCTGCAACGATCTGGCTGTATTCCATCCTTGCACAGCAGATGCTTTTTTGGGATGGTGAGGGGCATCTCCGGTTGCAACAAGTGTTGCCCTCCATCGAGGGTGGCCTGGAGAACCTGCCTATGGACATGCAGGCTCAGGCTTCTGTAGATATCGTGTGCAACTTCGCCATCCTCCCTGTGAAAGTCACCTTCAATACGCTGGGCGTTCCACGGGAAGACGAATGTCGGTTCGCTACCCGGACCGACGCACTGGCAAATGTGACGAGCAGATACTTTGTTGGAGATGGATTACAACAGATCACGCCGATGGCAAGCTATGTTCGGGAGTTGATCGAGCAGCAACGCGTTTCGCCCAAAGTTGAAAGGGGTGATATCATGATCGTCCCTGCCGACATCACCTACCAGGTTGTCAACAGAGGGAAGGAGAGTTGCTCGCGTGGGTCTTCTTCGCTGAAGCGACCAGATCAGACTGGCCCGATGGATCTCTGGCGTGAAGGATCTATCATGGGGGAGACGATGATCACGCATAGGATGGGTATTGCGTCGAACGAAGCCAGCAAGGCAATCCCTCTTGCGGAGAACTGCCGAAACGAGCGGGGGTCAGAAAAAGGTTCTGTTGCAAAAATTTGCATTGTCTCTTCAGGCTTGTCGAGCCTACGCAAGCTCCTAACGCGAAGGACCCATGTCGGCACATATGTGCCACAGGATTCTCCAGCCGTTGAGCGGGTTTTGCGGGAGAGAGGAGAAGGGTTATGCTGATCGTTATTCGTAATTCTGCTAGCAATGAGGAACGCGCCCGTTTGCTGGCTCTACTGGATCAGATCATTGTGAGTGAGCGCCCCATTGCTACGATCAGAATAGGCGAACGGGAGGTCATCGCTCTGGAGAGTAGCCTCCTTGATGCACAGGCTTGCACGACTATTCGCCATGCCGACGCGGTAGAACGACTTCTCCCTATCCAGACAGCCTACAAGTTGGTGAGCAGGGCGTTCAAGGCAACCCAGAGTACTATTGTGGCGGGCGATGCTCTTGGTGGTCAGCCAGTGGTAATCGGTGGCGCTCATCCGGTCATCATTGCGGGGCCATGTGCGGTGGAAAGCAGGGAGCAATTGCTGACCACTGTGCGTGCGGCGAAAGCAGCCGGGGCACAGCTGTTGCGTGGTGGTGCGTTCACACCAAGAGCCTCGCCCTATCAATTCCAGAGACTGGGTTTCGAGGGCCTGCATCTACTGGCAGAAGCGCGGGAGGAGGCTGGCTTACCAGTGGTGGCCGAGGTGATGGAACCTGAGCTTGTTGAAGCGGTATCGCACTACGCGGACGTCTTGGAGATTGGCAGTGGCAACATGCACAACGTCCCACTGTTGCGCACCGTTGGACAGAACAGCTATCTGCGCCCTGTCCTGCTCACGCGTGGGCTGGCCGCGACGATCGACGAGTGGTTACTGGCTGCGGAGTTCATTGTTGCCGCAGGGAATCCGAACGTGATCCTCTGCGAGCGTGGGATACGCAGCTTCGATCCCGAGACGCGCAATCTCCTTGATCTCTCGTGTGTACCACTGCTGCATGCACGGACACACCTGCCGGTGCTCGTCGATCCCAGCCATGCTACCAGACGGCGTGAACTAGTTCCGGCTCTGTCGCGCGCTGCCCTGGCTGCTGGAGCTCAGGGGCTGCTACTGGCAGTCCATCCCGATCCGAATCGCGCCGTGTTTGATGGTCATCTGTCGATTACCCCTGCACAGTTGCACTGGATTGCGCGCGATAGCAGGCTCATTACCGCCGTGTTGCAAGAACCGGAGACCGTGCTGCAGACTCTGGAGCGTATGGAGGATGAGCAGCTCCGCACAGGTCACCGAGTCTATGATGGGAGTGCGCGTCTTGAATCAGATCGATAAGGGCGGTTTCCCATGGCAGGGTTGTGGAGGCCATCTTTCCCATCTACGATGGCTCAATGACGCGGCTGCTGGAACATGGTGTTCATCGTCGCATCCAGGTGCAGATTCTCTTCCAGACGATGCGCCCACAAGAACGTCGTCTGGCCGCCTTGCACCTCGGAAAGACCAGCTGGTAATTGAGCGGCGGGTGCTGCTACATCGCGAGGAAACAGGCAAGAACCTCCTATTTGCCGCAGCATGGATCGTACCTGCTATCCTTTCTGCATCCATGCTGCGGCGCCCACAGCAGCAGCACGGGCCCCGGCCCCTTGAGAGGATGGTGTATGGTGTTCCGGTCTGCCGACCGATTCTCTCATGAAAGGAGAGAGCAGCCGGAATACTGATGGTCAATTCCTTTGGAGTCGGTTCTCAAGCAGCCTGTTACGCACGGCGGTCCCATCTGAGTTTGGATGAGCGTCCTGCTAAGTTCATCAAAGCGGTGATCCCAGTACCCCGAACATTCACCGGGACGGAGCCATGGGCGGTCTCTGATTCCAGCTCCTCGACGCATCTCACACGCGCCTGGGGCAATCCGGTGCTGGTGCATGCCCACATGAGGAGGTCAGGATCCTGTCGTCGTTCTGTTCTCATGGACCATGTTAATAATGGTCACTGCATCTGCTGGTGCAGGAGCGTGGTGCAGAAATGTGCTTGCCTTGCCGGATACGGTGTACCGGTTCCCCCTTGAGCGGTTAGTGGGGGTGTATCAGAGAGCTCAGACCATGGACTTCTTCCAGATCATTCGTCCGAGCGCGGCAATGCAAGCGCCTCAAGACAGCAGGAGAGAGAAGATGTCATATAGCGTACCATTGAGAAGTGATGTAGCGTCGGTAGACATTGCACCACTCGCCGAGAGCTACCAACCAACCACGCGTCCCTCCACACGCATCAGCGAGAAACGAACCGACGTAGGCAATGCGACCCGTTTTCTCAGAAGGCACGGGCAAGACGTGCGCTTCTGCCATCCCTGGCAAAAGTGGCTGGTGTGGCGTGATGGCGTCTGGAATGTCGACGACACCGCTGAAGTCATCCGCCGGGCAGAAGATACCGTGAAAAGTATCTACGCTGAGGCGGCGATGACCGATGATGAGCAGACCAGAAAAGCGTTGGCCAGATGGGCCACCGCCAGTGAGACGGAGGCACGCATTCGCGGGATGCTCTTTTTCGCCAAAGCGCGCACTGGCATTCCGGTCCTGCCCGATGAACTGGACCGCAACAGCTGGCTGCTGAATTGTGTGAATGGCACGATCGACACCAGAACAGGCAGGCGATACTCGCAGAGAAGAGCAGACTTGATCACGAAACGTGCACCCGTCTCGCTCGACCCACAGGCGACATGTCCCCTCTGGCTGGCCTTCCTCCAGCGCATCATGGACGGCAACCAGCACCTCATCACGTTTCTCCAACGATCGGTGGGATATAGTCTGACCGGGGATACGAGCGAACAGGTGCTCTTTTTCCTGTACGGGACCGGCGCCAACGGCAAAAGCACGTTCCTGGATATTATCCGCGAGCTGTTAGGCGATTACGCCGCAGCCACCCCGACCAGTACGCTCCTCTCCAAAACACGGGATACCATCCCCAATGACATCGCTAGACTCAAGGGCGTCCGTTTCGTCTCAGCGGTAGAAACCGAGAACGGACGGTACCTGGCCGAGAGTGTTCTGAAGCAACTCACGGGGGATAAGCGCATCTCAGCTCGCTTTATGCGCGGCGAGTGGTTTGATTTTCAGCCGGAATGCAAACTGTGGCTGGCGACCAATCACAAGCCGATGATCAGAGGCACAGAGGATGGCATCTGGCGGCGCATTCGATTGATCCCTTTTACTGTGAGCATCCCACCTGAAGAGCAGGATAGGAGGCTATTTGAAAAGCTCTCTATGGAGTTGCCCGGTATTCTGAATTGGGCGCTTGAGGGATGCTCGCAGTGGCAACACGAAGGTCTGGGGCTGCCCATGGAGGTGAAAACAGCAATGGCCGCCTACCAGGCAGAGATGGATACCCTGGCTGACTTTCTTGCCGAATGCTGCATAGTGGAACACCAGGCAACGGCCAGCGCGAAGGAGTTGTATACGCGCTACACCAGGTGGTGTGAGGAGAATGGGGAGCGACCGGAGCGGCAAAAAGCCTTTGGCATGCGACTAGCTGAGCGTGGGTTCAGACGGGTAAAAAACAGTACCATTATCTGGCATGGGATAGGAGTGACGAAATTGGTGGGAGGAACGGGATGATACGGACCAAAATCGGGATTGGCCTACATGTGGAGTAGAGGTGTTCTGTTAACCGGAAATATGGTCCCGTTCGTCCCGTGCCTCCCGTTTATTTCACCCGGTACTTCAAGGAGAGTATCTGTTGAGATGTGTGTTGATACGGCCCTCAGAAAGATCCGCGAGTTGAAAGTGCTGCGCTCCTACAAGCTGTGCATCAGCGATAGGAAAATGTACAGGCAAGATGTATACTTGAGTGCGAAACTGTGTTAGTCGCGCTGAAGGTCTTGCATCTGAGCTTTGACTGATGCATGACACGTCAGGTGAAGAACACTTCCAAGACAAAAATGATAAGGAGACCTGTGGAGCAAGCAAGCAGTTCAAAGACCATTGGTGATTCCATCTATTCGATTAATGAAGATGGCAGGCTGACCATCCTCGCTTCAGGGCAGCATCCCGTGGTCCATGTACCCAGGGATGCGTTGGAGCTTCTTCAGTGGCTTTATGCTACGAGTTATGTTGCTGTAAGCAGCATATCCTGAGGGCGTACCTGAAAGAGCGCAAGAAGGGAAAACATCCGAACAAGATACTGAATCACTTGGATTGCCACTTCCATGGGAGCAGAAGGGAAAAAGCAAATATGAACAATTCAAAGGCGCTCGGCGAGCGCAAGCGGGTTACGGTCGAGCAGGATGAGCAAGGGACTGTCATCTTATACAGTACTGACGTGCCTATGACCATTTCCCTCTCGCCCGATGAGGCTCTTGAGCTCTTGCAGTGGCTCTTTGAGCAGCAGGATGGACTCATCCTCTCGATACCAACCGGGAAACTGGATAGCCAGGCGACTGAGAAACAGTCATCATGAACGACCAGAACGACATCAG
>Ga0187805_10000522_pt1 | contig 12692 bp, 11 predicted proteins | sample NC_wetland_sal_i_6_FD_132965 | JGI IMG/M metagenome (GOLD analysis project Ga0187805, IMG submission 132965) | Wetland sediment microbial communities from Neuse River Estuary, North Carolina, USA - Control_5 | ecosystem: Environmental > Aquatic > Freshwater > Wetlands > Sediment | place: USA...
CCCGCCTACCTGCGCCGCCGGGGCGAACTGCGGGCCCGCAACGTGGTCATCGCGGTCATCGCCTGCCTCTGCCTGCTGGTCCCGACGATCGGCAGCTTCTACCCGGTGCCGCCGTTCCCTGTGAACATCTTCCCGTACTTGTTCGCCGCCTACATGGCCGTCGGCGGCGGCTGGCTGTTCATCCTCAGCCGCCGCCGGCGGGGCATCCTCGCGGAGATCGAAGACGACCTGGACCAGTCCCTGGCCGCCCACGAGCAGCGCGCGGTGCCGGCCGCCGTGGCCGCCGCGGGCGCCGCGCCCGGGCTGGCGGGGCCGGAGGTCGTTCCGAGCACTACCTAAACAGCCAGTAGCGCTCGGACCGGGACGCACGGAAGGGCACCAAGGCCGGCCGCCTTGGTGCCCTTCTGGAATCCGCCGAACATCAGCGACAGCACTATCAGGACCAGCACGATAAACAGGATCCACAGCAGGGCGCGGGTCGCGCGGGTCCTCGGGCGGTAACTCACGCCGCACTTCTGCCCAGCTACGTGGAAATATGCCTTTCCCGGCCGAATTGGCCATCGCCTCGCGGAATTACCGCCAGCAGTCTGGGTAGCCGAAGGCCGTGACACAGGTATCGAGGGCCGGCGGGCTGGGCGGGAAGCTGGTGACGGGGCTGCTCGCAATCGTGGCCATCGCGGTCGCGGTGATCGTCCTGTCCGCTGTCCACCTGCTCCCGCAGCTGCGGAACCCGTTCGCGACGACCACCACCGACCGCAGCGGCCCGGCGCTGCTCAAGTCGATCACCGCGCTGAGCCGCTACGAGGCGGCCACCGGTTCGTTTCAGGTCGTCGTCGACCTGACCACGCACACGTCGTTCATCCCGGCGTTCCTTGCGGGCAGCGAGACGCTGTTCATCGGCCAGGGCAGCGACATCGCGTTCGTGGACTTCTCCCAGCTCAAGAGCCCGGCGATCCAGGTGTCCGCGGACCGCTCGGCGGTCACAGTCACGCTGCCGCGCGCCCAGCTCGAGCCCGCGGCGCTGAACGTGAACCAGTCCTACGTCTTCGCCGAGCAACAGGGCCTGCTGAACCGGATCGGCAACTTCTTCTCCGGCAACCCGAACAGCCAGCAGCAGGTCTACATCCTGGCCCAGCAGAAGATCCAGGCCGCCGCCGCGGCCAGCTCGCTGCTCGCGCAGGCCCAGCGCAACACCCAGGACATGCTTGCCAGCATGTTCCGCTCGCTGGGCTTCCAGCGCATCACGATAACGTTCGCCCCCGCCGCCAAATAGTCCCCTCCGGCAACGCCGCTCTCGCGGGCAGGGTCTGCCGGCGCCCCTGGCGGCCACCGCCCCGCCAGGGCCTGCCTCAGCTGCCTGAGGTACTGGCTCCAGGACTCCTGCGCGCCAGGGTCGTTGTTGTACGGGGGCTCGTACACGGCGATCCCGGAGCCGGACGAATGGACGGTCAGCGCGCCGTTCATGCTTACCGGGCGGGGGCGGCGCGGGCGATGATGCCCGGCGTCGCGACGCCGGCCGGGAGGGTGCCGTACGCGTGGCCGCGGTCGCCGGCCAGCCGGGTGGCGGCGAAGGCGTCCGCGACGGCGGGATGGCCGTGCCGGACGAGCAAGGCCGCCTGCAAGGTGACGGCCATCGCCTCGGCCAGGCGGCGGGCGGCGGACTCCGACGGGTCGGCGGCCTCCTTGCGAAGGCGGGCGATCGCCTCGTCGAGGCGACGGTCGGCGCCGGCGGCACGGTCGAGTTCGGCGAAGAACGCCTCGGCCGACTCGGGCTGGCGGGTCAGCGCGCGCAGCGCGTCAAGCGCGGCGACGTTGCCCGAGCCCTCCCAGATGGATCCGAGCGGGGCCTCGCGATACAGGCGGGGCATCCCGGACTCCTCGACGTAGCCGTTGCCGCCCAGGCATTCGAGCGCCTCGGCGGCGTGCGCCGGGGCCTGCTTGCACACCCAGTACTTGGTCACGGCCAGGGCCAGCCGGCGGAACGCGGCCTCCTCGTGGTCGCCGCGGACGGCGCGATCGGTCGCCCCGGCGAGCCGCAGCGCGACTGTGGTCGCCGCCTCGGACTCGACCACCAGGTCCGCGAGCACGTTCGCCATCAGCGGCTGGTCGATGAGGTTCGCGCCGAACGCCTGGCGATGCGCGGCGTGATGAGCGGCGTGGACGACGCCCAGGCGCATCCCGGTGGCGGCGGCGAGCACGCAGTCCAGCCGCGTCGAGTTCACCATCTCGAGGATCGCCCGAAGCCCGAGCCCCTCCTCCCCCACCAGCCACGCGGCCGCGTCGTCGTACTCGACCTCGGCGGAGGCGTTCGACCGGTTGCCCAGCTTGTCCTTCAGCCGCATCAGCCGCATGCCGTTGCGTTCGCCGTCCGGCGTCACCCGGGGCAGCAGGAAGCAGGACAGCCCGCCCGGGGCCTGCGCGAGCACCATAAACAGGTCGCCCATCGGCGCGGAGGTGAACCATTTGTGGCCGGTGACGCGGTAGGTGCCGTCGCCGGCCGGCGTCGCCGTCGTGGTGTTGGCACGGACGTCGGAGCCGCCCTGCTTCTCGGTCATCGACATGCCCGCGAGCAGGCCCTGCTTGGTGAGCGGGGAACGAAGGCCGAAGTCGTAGTGCGTCGCGCTGAGCAGCGGCTCGAACTGGCTGGCCAGTTCCTGGGCGTGCCGCAGCGCGGGCACGATCGCATACGTCATCGAGACCGGGCAGAGGTGGCCGGCTTCGGCCTGGCCCCAGACGTACACGCCGGCCGCGCGGGCGACATGGGTCCCGGGACGCCGCTCTCGCCACGGCGTAGCGTGCAGGCCGTGGTGGATCGCGGTGGCCATCAGGTCATGCCAGGCCGGGTGGAATTCCACTTCGTCGACACGGTGGCCGTAGCGGTCGTGGGTGCGGAGCTTTGGCGGATGCTCGTTGGCGAGGCGGCCGTTCTCCTGGGCCTGCTCGCCTCCGGCGAGACGCCCGATATGCCGAAGCTCGGGCTCGGCCCAGGCGGCGCCCTCGCGGCGCAGGGCATCGAGCAGCGCCAGGTCATCGGACGCGTCGTATCCGGCCAGCGGCGGCGGCTGGTTGGTGACTTCGTGTGTGGGCATCATCTCATCCTTGCAGGTGCCCGGCCAGCCAGTCGGCCATCCGGGATCGGGACTCGTACGCGTGGTTGGTCACCCCGTGGCTGCCGTCCGGGTAGATGACAAGCTCGGCGTTGTGCGCCTCGCTGGCCAGCCGCTCCGCGTGGTAGGCGGGGACCAGCCGGTCCTTGCCGCCGCCCACGACCAGCAGCGGGCCGGTGATCCGCCTGGCGGCCTCTTCGAGGGTGAGCAGTCCGGCCCGCTTGCGCGCCTCGGCCTGGCTCGCGGCACCGGAGCGGAACTGGAAGGTGGCCCGGGTCTGCGGCGGGAGGTCGTCCCAGTCCAGGTCGAAGCGGTACGGCCCGGCCAGCGCGACGGTGGCCTTGAGCCTGGGTTCGTAGGCCGCGGAGCGGGCGGCGTAGTAACCCCCGAGGCTCACCCCGAACAGGCCGATGTTGGCCGGGTCGACGTCGGCGCGGCTGGCCAGGTAGTCCACGGCAGCGGTGGCGACCCGCTCGTAGGCGGGCTCGATCGGCAGTTCGTACTCGGACTCGCCCTGGCCGGGACCGTCGATCGCGATCGTGGCCAGGCCGCGGGCCAGCATGTACTCCGCGGTGGCCTGCAGCTCCTCTTTGGTGGAGTCCAGGCCGGGCAGCATGATCACGACTGGCTTGCGCGGCGGTGCGGCGGCGGGGACGCGCAGGTAGGCGGGCAGGCTCGTGTCCCCGTAGGGGATCCGCACCAGCTCGGCCGGCGGGCTGAGCGCGGCCGCGCCCCTGCGGTAGCAGTCGACGGTGCGCTCGTGCGCGGCGCGCTGCTCGTCCGGGTGGTCGACGAAGACGAACTTGCCCCAGTGCCAGCACAGCGCCGCGCGCCGCCAGGCGCCCGCGGCCGTTTCCAGGTGGCCGACGTTCTGCGAGCTCTCGGCGAGTTGCTCGTAGCGCACGGCGGTCGCACCCCACTCACGGCACCAGTCGTCCCAGCGAGTGATCCTGCTCATGGTCGCGGTGAAGTCGCCGTAGTCGGTGCCGTTCGCGGTGAAGCGGGCGCCCCAGTGCGCCGCGGCGGTGGCGACGCGCTCGTCCGGTTGACCTTGTGCCATGACGGTGATTCTCCGCTAGGTGGCTAACGCGGCGCCAGCCCTCCCCCTGCTCAGGCCCCGGACTGCCGGGCGAACAGGCCGAGGAACTCGTAGGCGACGTTGGCCGCGGCGAGCGCGGTGAGCTCGGCGTGGTCGTAGGCAGGTGCCACCTCCACGATGTCCGCGCCCGCCAGCCGCAGCCCGGTCAGGCCGCGCAGGACGAGCTGCAGTTCCCGCGTGGTGAGCCCGCCCGGCTCCGGCGTCCCGGTGCCCGGGGCGTGCGCCGGGTCGAGCACGTCGATGTCGACGCTCAGGTAGACCGGCCGGTCGCCGACCCGGTCCCGTACCCGGTCGATCGCCTGGTCGACGCCGTGCCTGGCGACGTCGGTCGTGGACACGATGGCGAATCCGAGCTTCTTGTCATCGCTCAGGTCGGCCGCGCCATAGAGCGGGCCGCGGATTCCCACGTGCGCCGAGGAGTCGAGCGCGAGCAGCCCCTCCTCGACGGCCCGCCGGAACGGCGTGCCGTGCGTGTACGGCGCGCCGAAGTACGTGTCCCAGGTGTCCAGGTGCGCGTCGAAGTGAATGAGCGCGACCGGACCGTGCCGCGCCGCGGTGGCGCGGAGCAGCGGAAGCGCGATCGTGTGGTCACCGCCGATCGCGACCAAGTGGTCGGCCTGCTCGAGGAGCGCACGCGCGCCCTGCTCGACGGACGCGATGGCTTCGGCGATGTCGAAGGGATTGGCCGGGATGTCGCCGGCGTCGGCCACCTGATGGACGTGCAGCGGGTGGGTCTCCAGGCCCGGATGGTAGGGCCGCAGCAGCTTGGATCCGCTGCGCACCGCCGTCGGCCCGAACCGCGCTCCCGGCCGGTACGACACGCCGGAGTCGAACGGGACGCCGACGATCGCCACCGCGGCCCGGCTACCGGTGACGTCGCCAAGTCGCGGCAGCCGGGCGAACGTGTCCGGCCCGGCGAACCTGGGCACCTGCCGCCCGTCCGGTGGCCCGGTCACGTCCCCTGTCATGCTGCCGCCCCCTTCACGTCCGCGCCGATGGCGCCGTCAGCCCAATGTAATTGGGCCTGCTGCGCCACCGGCCCAGCCGGCCCCGGGAACACGCGGGACCGCCAGACGATTGTCGGTACCGTGAGCCCGCAAGAGACAATTGAGGCATGACCGAGTCCCAGGCCGGCCCGCGGCTGGACAGTGACGCGAAGCAGCCAGCTGGCGCGCAGGACGCGCCGCAGGCCATTGCGCAAGATGGCCAGGTAGCCGATCAGGAAGAAGGCAAGACGGCGTGGGCGACGCGACGGCTGACGCCGCTGCGGCAATTCCTGCGCACTGAGACCGGCAGCGCCGCCATCCTCGCCGCGGCGACCCTTGGCGCCCTGATCTGGGCCAACGTCAGCAACGCCGGCTACCAGCACTTCTGGGACACCGAACTGGCCGTCCGCATGGGCGGCCACGGCATCACCATGGACCTGCGGACGTTCGTGAACTCCGGGCTGATGGCGCTGTTCTTCCTGGTAGTCGGGCTGGAGGCGCGGCGCGAATGGGACATGGGCGAGCTGCGGATCCGCAGCAGGCTGACGCTGCCGCTGCTCGCCGGGCTCGGCGGCATGCTCGTCCCGATCGCGATCTACCTCGCCATCAACGCGGGCCGTCCCACCGCGCACGGGTGGGGCGCCGCAATGTCCACCGACACCGCGTTCGCGCTCGGCGCGCTGGCGCTGGCCGGCGGCAGCCGGCTGCCGGACCGGGTGCGCACTTACCTGCTGACGTTCTCTGTCGTCGACGACCTGGCTGGCATCGCGGTCATCGCGATCTTCTACAGCAGCGACGTCAAGCCAGTGCCGCTGGTCATCGGCGCCGCGCTGCTCGTGGTCAGCGGGTACATCAGGCGCCGCGGCGTCCGCAACGGGCCGCTCTACCTGCTGCTCGGTGTCGCGGCCTGGGTGGCGTTCTTCAACTCAGGTGTGGACCCGATCGTCACGGGGCTGGTCATCGGGTTGCTCACCTGCGCCTATCCCGCGGCGCGGCAGGACCTGGAGCAGGCCACGGACGCGTTCCGGCTGTTCCGCGAGCAGCCCACAGCGCGGCTGGCGGAACAGGCGCGGGAAGTGGTGCGGACCTCGATCTCGCCCAACGACCGGCTGCAGGACTTCTATCACCCGTGGACCAGCTACGTGATCGTCCCGCTGTTCGCGCTGGCCAACGCCGACATCGTGATCAGCGGCTCGTTCCTGGCGAAGGCGTACACCTCCCCTGCCACGCTCGGCATCATGATCGGGTACCTGGCCGGCAAGCCGATCGGCACCGCGGGCACCGCCCGGCTGGTCAGCAAGATCACCAAGGGCAGGGTCAGTCCCCCCGTCGGCTGGGGCGCCGTCACCGGCGTCGGGGCGGTGGCCGGCGTCGGGTTCACGGTCTCGCTGCTGATCGCGTCGCTCGCGTTCACCGGCACCAACCTCGCCGAAGCCAAGCTCGGCATCCTCTCCGGCGCCGTCTGCGCGACGCTCCTCACCTGGGCGATCTTCCGCGGGATCGGCCTGCTCCCGCCCCGGACCCGGCTGCGCGCGCTGCTTGGCACCACCGCCTCGGTCACCGATCTGGCCGTGCCGGTCGATCCGGAGCGTGACCACATCCGCGGCCCGAAGGACGACGCGCTCGTCACGCTGGTCGAGTACGGCGACTTCGAGTGCCCGTTCTGCGGGCAGGCCGAACCCGCCGTCCGCGAGCTGATCAAGGAGTCTGGCGAGTTGCGGTTCGTCTTCCGCCACTTGCCGCTCACCGACGTGCACCCGCACGCGCAGCTGGCGGCGGAGGCGGCCGAGGCCGCGGACCGGCAGGGCAAGTTCTGGGAGATGCACGACACGCTGATGGACCACCAGGGCGCGCTGACCACGAAGGACCTGATCGGGTACGCGGCCGACCTGGGCCTGGACACCGCGAAGTTCACCGCGGACCTGCGCAAGCACGCGGGCGCGTACCGGGTCGCCGAGGACGTCGACTCCGCCGACCTCGCCACCGTCTCCGGCACCCCGACGTTCTTCGTCAACGGCAGGCGGCACTACGGGGCGTACGACCTCGCCACGCTCACGGAGGCGGTACGCACCGCAAAGGGCCGGGCGGTGATCGGCGCGCGGTGATCGCTGGCAGGCGACGCGCGGACTGATAACAGCAAGATTGAGAGCTGGCGCTTGTCCCGGCGCGTGGACCGCCCGCTGAGTACATTAGGACGGCGAACTTGACACTGAAGGGGCGGTGGCGTGGCCGGCAACAGCATCGCGATCACGGGCGGGCATGTCGTTCCCATCGAGGGCGATCCCATCGACAACGGAACAGTCCTGCTGATAGACGGCAAGATCGCGGCTGTCGCGGACTCCGACTTCAAGCCGCCGCCCGGCACCGACGTCGTTGACGCGACCGGCAAGTGGGTGCTGCCCGGGTTCATCGACGCGCACGCCCACCTCGGCGTGTACGAGGAGGGCGAAGGCTGGGCAGGCACCGACACCAACGAGCTGACCGGCCCAGTGCAGGCCCAGGTCAGGGCCTTGGACGCGATCAACCCGGCGGAAGAAGGCTTCCGCGACGCGATCTCCGGCGGGGTGCTCGCGGTGAACATCAACCCCGGGTCGGGCAACCCGATCGGCGGCCAGACGGTCGCGATCCGCTGCTGGGGCCGCACCGTGGACGACATGGTGCTCCGCGAGCCGGCCGGCCTGAAGTCGGCGCTCGGCGAGAACCCCAAGCGCGTCTACGGCGACAAGAAGGAGACGCCCTCCACCCGGCTGGGCACCGCGGCCATCATCAGGTCGGCGTTCGTCGAGGCCAGCAACTATCTCGCCAAGCAGGCAAATCAAGATCAGTCTTCGGAACGGCCGGCGGTGTCTGAGCGGGACCTGAAACTCGAAGCCCTCGGCCGCGTGCTGCGCAGGGAGATCCCCTGGCGCCAGCACTGCCACCGCGCCGACGACATCGCGACCGCGATGCGGATCGCGGCCGAGTTCGGCTACGACCTGGTGATCGACCACGGCACCGAGGCGTACCTGCTCGCGGACAAGATCGCGGCGGCGGGCATCCCCGTTGTCATCGGGCCGCTGTTCACCTCGCGGTCCAAGGTGGAACTGCGCAACCGGTCGCTGGCCAACCCCGGCCGGCTCGCGGCGGCCGGGGTCACGATCGCGATCACCACCGACCATCCGGTGGTGCCCGTGCACTTCCTGATCCACCAGGCGACGCTGGCGGTCAAGGAAGGCCTGGACCCGGTCGCGGCGCTGCGCGCGGTGACGATCAACCCGGCGCGGATCATCGGAGTCGGCGACCGGCTCGGGTCGCTCAGCGTCGGCAAGGACGCCGACCTGGTCATCTGGTCCGGCGATCCGCTCCACGTGATGTCGCGCGCGGAGGCGGCGTACATCGGCGGGCGGGAGATCTACCGGTACGACTACGCGGCGCGGTCAGGCGTGTTCGTGACCCCCTGATGCGTGGCCCGCACTCCCTGGCGGTCGGCGGACAGGCGTATGAATGTCCCATTCATACGGCTATAGGCGTCTGTATGGGCCATTCATGCGGTAGTGAAGCGGCTTCTTTGGCGGAAGGCGGCTACTACCTCTTCCGGGGCGCTCGCCGGGGAGCCGGCGTCGTATGGGGGGTGGGGGTCGTATTCGATGCCTAGCTGGATCTGCTGGGCTGTTTTTTCGCCGGCGATCTTGGCCACTAGGGCCAGCGCCATGTCGATGCCGGCGGAGACGCCCGCGCTCGTGGCGTATTTGCCGTCGAAGACGTAGCGCTCCTGGACGGGCTTGGCGCCTAGGTGCTCCAGTTCGCCCATGGCTAGCCAGTATGTGGTGGCCTCGCGGCCGGTTAGGAGGCCAGCGCCGGCCAGGATCAGGGCGCCTGTGCAGACGGAGGTGGTCCAGGTGGCGGTCTTGTCGGCCTGGATCAGCCAGTTGGTCAGCGGGGTGGGGGTCATGTGGGCTGACTGGCCGGGGCCGCCAGGGATGAGAAGTATGTCGGGCGCGGGGACGTCGGCGTAGGAGGCTTCGGCGTGGAGGGCGAGGGAGCCTGACTCATCGCAGACAAGCCCGCTTCGTTCGGAAGCGAAAATGACTTTTGCTCCTGGCAAGTGGTTGAAGACCTGGTAGGGGCCTACGGCGTCCAGTGACGTGAAACGGTCATAGAGCGCGATGACGATCTGCATGGAACTCCTCCTGGGGTGGGGTTTTCGGGCGGAAGCGGCGGCGGTACTCGGCGGGGCTGACGCCGAGCGCGCGGACGAAGGCGCGGCGCATCGCCTCTGGGGTGCCGTAGCCGCAGGCGCGGGCGGTCTCCTCGACGCCGTCGGCGGTGTCCTCGAGGTGGCGGCGGGCGGCCTCGAACCTGGTGCGGTCGACGTAGCGGCCGGGCGGCACGCCAATCTCGGCGGCGAACGCGCGGGCGAACTGGCGGGGTGACAGGCTCGCCCGCTGGGCGAGGGATTCGACGGACAGGTCGGCGCCGGGGTGCTCGGCGATCCACTGCTGGACCTCGCGCAGCGGCTGGCGGTCCGCGACCTGCGCGGACAGCTGGGCGCTGAACTGCGCCTGGCTGCCGGGCCGCCGCAGGAACACGACCATCGCGCGGGCGACGGTGAGCGCGACGTCGCGGCCGCAGTCGTCCTCGACCAGGGCGAGCGCGAGGTCGATGCCGGCCGTGATCCCGGCGGAGGTGGCGAGGGTTTCGTCTTTGATGTAGATCGGGTCGGGGTCGACGGTCACTTCCGGGTACTGGGCGGCGAGTTCGGCGCAGTGCGCCCAGTGGGTGGTGACCGTCTTGCCGTCGAGCAGCCCGGCCGCCGCGAGCAGGAACGCGCCGGTGCAGACGGAGGCTACTTGCTTTGCTTTAGGGGCGTTTTCATGCAGCCAGCCGGCCAGGTCCGGGTCGCGGCGACGCGCGCCCGGGCCACCGGGGACGATGAGCAGGCCGGGTGGTGCCGCGTGGGCACGCAGATCGGCGTCCGGGGTCAGACGCAGCCCGCTCGACGTGGTGACGGTGCGGCCGCCAAGGCTCGCCGTGGTGATCTGGCACGCGCCTGGCTGTATGGCGTTCGCGTGGGCGAACACCTCCAGCGGCCCGGTCACGTCGAGGCTCTGCACGCCGTCGAAGACGACGATCAGCACGGTCCGCATGTGACCCAGTGTGGCGGCGCCGCGTCATGGCAGCAATGACGAATATCCCACTTTTCCTGCCACATACTCCGCAGGGCCGCTCACGAGCCGAGGGTTCCGTATGTCCACGTGACGTCGGCCGTTCCCGCGAACTCCCCTGAGTAGACGTCGAGGAGTTGAGTCTTCGTTGTCATCGTGCCGGGTTCGAACGCCGGATAAATGTCGGCGTTGTCGAAATCGAAGATGCCCAGCGGCAGTGGCTCGTTAAGCCCGCAGGAGCCATCGGGCACGCTGGCATCCAGGGACATTTTCAGCGTGAGCGAACCGCCCTTGTTGCCACTGAGGATTTCCCAGCCGCCCGGCACCACTGGCACGACCCAGGTGTACGGGGGAACCTTCTGGGTCGCGCATCCACCCCAGCGGTACGTGCCTGTGACGCTATCGACCGTGTAGTCGCACAACTTGTCCTGCCCCAGCGGGCAGTATTTCTTGGTTGGCGGTGCCTGGGTTCCGGTAAGGGTGAGATCAAATTGCTCGCCGGCTTGCGCCCCATCGATGGGATAGCTGTTGAACGTGAGGTGCGCGGTGTACTTGACCGGGAAGTCGGCTTCCTTGTGGCTGAGTTCCCAGACCATGGCGCCTTCGTCGCGGATGAGGTCGGCGATGAAGCCGAGTTTGTTGTCCAGCGAGAAGTTGACGAGGGTGACGGCCTTCACCGTGCCGCGTTCGACCACCTTGATGCCGTGCTTGACTTCTTCCTCGCGCGGGGTGAACGTCTCGCGGGCGTAGCCGTCGTCGCCGGTCTTCTTGCAGCCGACCGCGGGACAGTCGAACGTGCCCCAGTTCGCCAGCGTGTCGTTGAGCCAGATGACCTTGACTCCGGGTACCCCGCCGTGGCCGGGGAAGTCGGCGCCGGCCAGCCAGCCGCAGTCGACCACCCACTGGGGCAGATGCAGGGTCATGATCACGCCCACCGTCAGGTGCATGGGCGGCCCGCCAAGGCTCGTACTGGCCGGGTCGATGCTGGAGGTCACCTGGATGCCGATCCCGGTCAGGATTCCGTGCACGAGATCGACGAGGTCCGCGACAGTCGGCACGGCCTTCTTCAGCAACTCGGGCCAGGTGATGGATTTGCCGATGATGTCTTGCACGGTGCCCAGGACCGCCTTGTCGGAGAAGCTCAGGCTCTCGCTGATCGCCTTGAGCGTGCGGCAGGCGTCGACCGACGGAACGGCCGCGTGCCCGACGAGCCCGTCGGTCAGGGCGGTGAGCTGGCTGCCGGACGTGGGCGGCGCGTTGCCGTAGATGAGCGGCAAGGTGTAGTCCGCGGCCACCAGCCATGCCTGCAGCGGGTCGAGGCTGACCTTCGCGACGGGGACATTCCCGGCCAGGTTCTGGGCGGGCTTGTGCAGCAGGCCCAGCTGCCAGATCAGCCGCGACACCAGCGCGGTCGAGTCCGGCACCGAGCGCGCCGAGTCGGATTTGACCACCGTGAGCAGCCCGGCGCCGAGGTTCGCCGCGGTCAGGTTCGCGCCCAGCTTGGCGTACGCCAGGCCCAGCTCATCGGCCAGCTGGCCGAGGCTGACGCGGTCGCCCGCGGCATAGCTGACGGCGATCCGCTCGACCTCGTTGGTGTACAGGTACGCGTCGTTCAGCGACCGGGCCGCGCCCTTGACCACGACGGCGCCGTTGACCGGGTTGATGACGTCGACGTGCAGCACCGACATGACCTTCTCGATCGCCGCCACCCGCGCGGCCGTGGTCCGCGCGCCGGCCACGGCCTTCGCCAGCCCGGGCGCCGCCGAGCCAGCCGGTGTCACCGCGGGGACATCGTGGACGGCCTGAGCCGCCGGGAGTGCCGCCGCCGCGGAAACGGCGGCTCGGGCGCTGACGGTCGTCGTGGCGACGGTCAGCGAGATGGCCAGCGCCACGGCCAGGCGTCTGACGCGCTGTCCCAGACGGCCACCGCGTGGCCTCAAGTTCCCTGCCATCGGTTTCCCCTTGCAGCAGCGTGTTGTTCATCACTTCCGGCCAAGAAGTTACGTCTGTCAAGGGGCTGGACGAGATGGGGGTATCACCACAGTCTTTTGCGTGGTGCCCATCTCACGGTGCCGCGCTCGCGAGGCTCGATTAGGAGAACCGGCCCGCGGCGTCCTTGAGTTCGGCGAAGGCCGCGGCCAGGGCGGGGAGGGTCCAGTGGGCATTGAGGCCGCTGGGGTTGGGGAGGATCCAGACCTTCGCGGTCCCCAGGAGGTCGTCTTGCGGTCCGACGGCGGCGCGGGGGCGGGCGAACGCGGTGCGGTACGCGGTCACGCCGGCAATCGCGACGAAGCGCGGGCGGTGCCCTTCGACTAGCGCACGGAGGGCGGCGGCGCCATCGCGGAGTTCGGCCTCG
>Ga0187805_10000523_pt1 | contig 12685 bp, 8 predicted proteins | sample NC_wetland_sal_i_6_FD_132965 | JGI IMG/M metagenome (GOLD analysis project Ga0187805, IMG submission 132965) | Wetland sediment microbial communities from Neuse River Estuary, North Carolina, USA - Control_5 | ecosystem: Environmental > Aquatic > Freshwater > Wetlands > Sediment | place: USA...
CCGTGATTTCAAACATTTTCTGTAGCTTTCGTGTTAAGTAGCCGTGCAGGTAACGGTATACCCCAAAATTCTTCTTCGCGCCAGCCGGCAAGCGGCAAATCCGATTCAGGCTTATTCGTGCTTCATTTCGCATTCAACGAAAGACGAGGAATTTGCAGAGCGGTTGTATCCGGACTTGAAGAATAAGAATGTGCGGTGCTGGTTTGTACCGCACGATGTGCAAGGCGGGCGGGAGCTGCACGAGCAGATTGATGAGGTGATATGGGTGCATGAGAAGGTGCTGCTGATTTTGTCGGCGGGGAGCATGAACGGCGAGTGGGTCAAGACGGAGATTGCGAATGCGAGGAAGCGCGAGGTGCGAGGGAAAAATGCACACAGCCAAGATTGGCTGTGCCACTTCGAAAGAGGAAGCAGTTGCTGTTCCCGGCGCGGCTGGTGCCGTTTAGGGCGATTCGGAGTTGGGAGTGTTTCGGCGCAGATGCTGGGAAGGGTTCGGCTCGGGAGGTGTGGGACTATTTTGTTCCGGACTGCGGCGAGTAGAAGGCGCATGACAAGTATAAGAAGGCGTCCTTCGGCCTCGCTCAGGGCAAGTTTTGGGACGTTGTTGGGGGATTTGAAGGCGGGGAGGTAGTGAGTGGTGAGTAGGGAATAGTGAGTAGCAGGAAAAAAGCGGATCCCTCACTTCGTTCGGGATGACAATGAGGGGATGGAGACGACGATTGGGGGCTGTGAGTGACGGGGAATTGGAGGAGTAAGAGAGATTTCATCGCACGGAATGCGTGCGATGGGGCAGCGGTTCTCTCTGCGCCGACCCGAGAAACGAAGAGAGATTTCTCTCTCCGCAGGCCGACCCTTCTACAGGAGTAAAAGGGGGAAGAAAAAGTCGGCCTGCTCCGTTCGAAATGACCGTGGGGGGCGGGCGCGCAGATGCGGGAGGGAGGGCGCGGGGAGTGACGAGTGGCGAGAAGGAGAAAAAGCAGATTCCTTCCGACAAGGTCGGAACCTACGGTCGCTACGCTCGGAATGACAATCTTCGGAGGGCGCGAGACTCCCGGCACGGGAGGAATTGGAGAGATCCTTTCCGACGAGGTCGGAACCTATGGTCGCTACGCTCAGGATGACGACGATGCGGAGCTGGGGAGTGCTACGATTGCACGGGGGGAAAAGACTTGTATCGCACCTACGGTGCTTGGGGCGGGAATTCGGGGGAGTTCCCAGCCCTTGCGGGCTGGGTTAACGTGTGACGCGCCTACGGCGCTCGCGTGGAGACGAAGAACCGCTGAATTTCGGGAGTACTTTCGCGGATTGAGAGGAGGAAACGTCCTGGCTGCACCCGACGCGTCCGACGCCCCGACGCCGTCCCAGAAGCGGGTCCCGGACGGCCACGGGGCAGATGACGGGTAACACCTGATTCTTATTGTCTGCCGAGAGCTTTCTGCAAGGAGGGATGAACCAATATTCCCCTGTCTTCGCTAATGAATCCCTTCTTTCTGAAGCGCATCATGAAAGCATTCACTCTCGACCGCGTGGTTCCCACCATTTCAGCCAAGAGTGTGTCCGTAAGGTGAGGCAGCCTAACGCCCGTCCGGCCGTTCTTGCCCAAATGCGCAAGGCGCAAGAGGACGTGGGCAAGCCGATGCTCCGCAGAGGAAGTCAGTAAGTCCGCCACGTGATCCCGATAGTTCTTGGTGTTGGACAAGAGATGGGCCACCAAAGAAAATGAAGTCTTAGTACTTTTGCGAAGCATCTGGAGCATCTTTGCCTTTTGGATGGTTCGGATGGTACTCGCCGTCAAAGCGACAGCCGTGCACATACGAAGGGGATAGTCTGCGAGGCAAAGCTCGCCAAAAAAATCACCCGCTCCCAGGATGCCAGTAACAACTGTGGGCCGTTTGTGCCTTCGCGTGGAGAGCCGTACTCCTCCCCGTTGAATATAGAAAAGCGCGTTGGCGGGCTCGCCCTGCGTGTAGATGCTTTGATTCTGCTGATAGCACGAGACCTTGCCCCCGAGGCTGACTCCGGAAGAGAAGTCCCGAAGGTGGGTAGCCTTGTGGCTCACACGTTTCATAAATTCCTCCAATGCTCGCCAGGCGTACCGTGATGCAAGGGATAGACCCTGCGGGTGGCTTGAGTGTAAGCAACGAAAAAAAGCTTGTCTGTCCAAAACGGCACATCCCTAGAGTGGTCCCTAAAGAGCAACCACCGAGGGTAGAAAGCGATCATGAGCTGGTTGGGGTCCTCGGGAGATACGAGGGGCCATCGGACGAGAACGCGACCCGCGCAGAACTTGACAACGAATGTTGCGACAGGGCCGGGGTGGTTTCAGGCGCGATCCGGGCAATTTCATTCGGGCGGGATGGTAAACAATATGCCGGGCTCGCGGATGCCTGACATTATAGTTTTCTTATCATCGTGGTGAGGCGATCGCTCGCAAAGACAAGAAGATGTACAAAATTGGATAGTACCATTTGCTTTTGCATGATTGCCGCGCACACTGCTGGAGTCACTGAGGTAGAAGAGATGTCCAGAACGGAAGACTTTGAATACATGTTGAATCAGGGATGGGCTGTTAAGAAAATGATCCAGAGTTACGAATCGGACCCGAAATTAGCTTACATTCACGGATTTGACGCCGGAATTGATTTGCTATGCGCCAAGGCTAAGATCTCGAATCCCGCCATCGCCGCGGGCATCAGAGAGCTGGCCGATAAAATGGCTGAAGAAACCGCGAAGACGTTGCGTTCCATGCTCGGCGAGGAAAAAGCGGCAGTTATAAGCCTAACTTTCTACGGGAAGTAATTTTGGAGTGTTCAGGGCTGGCGAGGAAATGAGAGGGAACGGGAAACGTCCAGTCCGTCCTACACGCTCCCGACGCTCCTTCTCCGAAAAATACTTGAGAAAGCTTCTCACCATTTCGATGTCCCTACGGTTACAAAAGCGCACAGACTGAAGTCTGTGCCACGTTGCTCCTCTAGTTGTCGGGTTTTTCGGTGACGGGGTCGGGGGTAGTGGTGGATTTGGGCTGGTTGATGGTGGAGAGGGTTTGGACGTTGAAGCGTTTGTAGTCGGAGTAGCGGGTGGTGGCGTTGACGTTGAAGCCTTTCATGAGGAGGACGCGGACGCCGACGTGGGCTTCTTCGTAGGTGGGGAGCCAGACCTCGTTGTTGAAATAGGATTGCTCGAAAACGAAGCTGGTGCCTTTCTGGAGATTGGCGAGGAGGCCGCCGGCGACGCGGAAATCGCCGACGAAATAGGCTTCGAGGCGGGCGACTTCGTGAGCGTGCTCGTCGATCCAGATGACACCGGCGAGTTCGTGGACGATTTTCTCGACCAGGTTGCGCGGTTTGTATTCGGGATTGGGCTCGAAGTCGAAGACGAGGACGTCCTGTCCGCGGAAGCGTTCGCGGCGCGGATTGACGAACTGGCAGGTGCGCAAGAAAGTTTCGATGCCGACGTCATCGTCATCCTTGTCCTTTTTTTCTTGACCTTCTTCTTTGGCTTTTCCGTCCTTGGCTTCCTTTTTGGCTTGGCGTTTCTGAATGTTCTCGATTTCTTTTTGGGTTTTTTCGTTTTCTTTCTTTTGTTCCTCGTCGCTGAGGGGCTTGCCGTCTTTTTTGACGAGGGTGGAGACTTCGTCGCCGTTTAGATAGAAGAAGGTGTACTCGTTCACCTCGGTCTTCTTTAATTTGCCGTCTTTTTCGAAGTCGGTTTCTTCCTCCACGCGCGTACCGGCGTAATTCTCGCGGATTTTGTCAGCGACTTTCTGATTTTCGTCGATCTCCTTGAAAAGGGCTTTGAGGTCGGGAAGTTTTACCTGGGATTTTATGGGGAAGTCGAAGGTGCGTTCGCCGACGGTTTCGTTGATCGCGGCACGGGTGATGTTGATGGAGTAAGTGTCAGGGCCGCGATGCAGCTCGATTTTGTACGGGAGCTTGACGCCGTCGACGGAGCGGTAGTCGTCATAGAAAATTTCTTCGTCAATGCCGGCAACGGGAGCGGATTCCTTGACGAGGAGGTGGGATTGCGGATCGAAGAAGAGTTCGCGGCGGATGTTGGCGGTGGTGGTGAGTTCGAGCTGGAGAGCGTCTTTGCCGCGGACCTGGGCGTGGCCGATGAAGGCAATGGCGAGCTTGTTCTTTTTGAGATTAAGGAGGCGGGGGTTGTAGTAGAGCGAGGCGGCTTCGAGCTGCTGGCCTTGCTGGCCGAGAAGAGTGGAGAGTTCGCCGCCGGGGGTTTCGTGCCAGGCGGACTTGCCGTTGTAGGCTCCGATGAGGGGTTTGTCGCCGAGAACGAATTCGGAGTAGAAGCGGTTGGGAAGTTTGAGGCTGAAAGTGTAGGTGGAGGGTTTGCCGTCAGCGGGATTGCTGAAGGCGCCTTCGAGAGTTTCGGTGCGGATTTTGGACAGGGCTTTGCTGCCGCCGGAGGCTTTGATGTATTCGGAGACGATCTTGGCAGGCTCTTGCGCCAGCAATCCGGGCGAAAAAACAGCGATGGAAAGGGCCAGTGGCAGGAAATAAGTGGCACGGCGCATAGGACTTACCCTTCTAAACGCGAGTGGGGGTCGAAAGTTTCGACAAAAGCAGACCCTCGCCTTAATAGACGAGGTTGCTCAACGAAGATTAACGCCCGGAGTGAGACTATTTGGGCGTTGTTAAGGGCGCTTAGTCGGCGGCTTTTGGCCTGTGCATGTACTTTTCGTAGAGCCGCAGGTGCCTGTTGTCGAGGGAGGTGCGCTGACCCTTGATGAAGAGGTACTTCACGTCGGTCGTTAATTCGAGCGGATCGCCGTTGGTGACGATGATGTTGGCGACTTTGCCGGTTTCGAGCGTGCCGACCTGGTCGGACACTCCAAAAATCTGAGCGGGATAGATGGTGACGGCCTTCAGAGCTTCGTCATACGGCAGGCCGTAGGCGACGGCATTTGCGGCTTGCTGGCCGAGGCGGCGCGCGAAGGAATTGTCAAAGCTGCCGAAAGCGAACTTCACGCCAGCGGCAGCGAGTTCCGCGGGCTGGGTGAGCAGGCGGTCGTAGGGATCGTCCTCATCAAGGGGCGAAGTCAAGGTTGGGCGGAGGATTACCGGGATGCCCTTGGAGCGGAGGAGGTCTTTCTCCTTATAGGCTTCCATTCCTCCCGCGAGGATCATCTTTAGTTTTTGTTTGTCGCAAAATTCGATGGCGCTGCGGATGTCGCGGGCGCGATCGGCGAAAACCAAGACGGGCAACTGGCCGCGGACGACGGGGGCGAGCGCTTCGAGCTTCAGGTCGCGCTTATAATCGGCCGGGCCGCCGTGGCCCATGGCCTGGGCGTAATGGCGGGCGCTGTCCAGATAATCGGACAGCGCGCTGATCTGCTTTTCTTGCTCCTGCTTGGCTTCGGTGTAGGGCTTCTCTTTTCGCGTGAAGGTTGCGAAATCGAACGACTGCGTTTCAATCTCGGGCCAGACGATGACCATGGCCACGCTCTTTTTGATAAGCATGTCGTTGATCGTCCAACCGGCGAGATGAATGGCGGAGGCCTGGCCGCCGATGACGCCACCTCCGCCGCGGGAATCGAAGCCGCCGCTATCGGGGACGGCGAGAACTTCGGTGATGCCCGAAGCGCGCGTGACGGGAATGTGCTCGCTGGATGGAGAGATTGCGGTCGCGGCCACGACGTCGGGGTTATATTCGCCCGTTTCGGTGGTATCCACGGTGGCGTTCACGGCAGAAATTTCGCTGAGGCCCATTTGCGTGACGGGATCGAAGAGGCCGGGATAAACTTGCAGGCCTTTTACGTCGATGACTTCCGCGTCCTTGGGGACTTCGACGCTGGCGCCGACGGCGGCGATTTTGCCGTCTTTAACGACCAGCGTGCCGTCCTCGATCGGCGCGCCGGCGAGAGTGAAAATTTTTGCGTGCGTTAGAGCATAAGAAGAGGGCGACTCCGACTGCGCTCGGGTAAGCTGCGAGAAGCAACAGACGGCCGCGAAAGCAGCCGCGAATAACAGGGTGGCTTTGACGCGGTTCACAGGGCACCTCCGGAGACCGCGTGATCTTGCGGCGGCTTGGGCTTGTCCTGGGGCTTTTCTTCGCCGGGCTTCTTATCACCTGGTTTCTTCTCACCGGCTTTTTTCTCGTCAGCTTTCTTTTCCTTTTCCATCAGCTCTTTCTTTTCTTTTTCGAGTGCGAGGCGAGCAGCGATATCGCGCTGGCGGTCGAAATAGACGCGGCCATCGATCAGCGTTTTTTGGACGACAGCGTAGGCGCTGAGCGGGTCGTGATTGTAGATGACGAGGTCGGCGTCTTTTCCAGTGTCGATGGTGCCGACACGCTTGTCGATGCCCAACTGAATCGCGGGATTCAGGGTGACCAGCTTGAGGGCTTCGTCGTGGGTGAGGCCACCGTACTTGATGGATTTGGCCGCTTCCTGATTGAGGTGGGTGGCTTCTTCCGCGTCATCGGAATTGACCGAGACGATGACGCCCCGGTGGGTCATGAGGGCTGCGTTGTAGGGAATCGCATCGTAGGCTTCGACTTTGTAGGCCCACCAATCGGAGAACGTGGAAGCTCCTGTTCCAGAGGCGGCGATTTCGTCGGCCACTTTGTAGCCTTCCAGAACGTGCTGAAGGGTGCGGACTTTGAAACCAAATTCTTTTGCCACGCGGAGAAGCATCAGAATTTCGTCCTCGCGATAGCAATGCGCGTGGACATAGCGCTTGCCTTCGAGCACTTCGACGAGCGGATCGAGCTGAAGATTACGGCGGGGAGCAACGGCATCCTTATCGCCAGCGGCAACTTTTTTGTCGTAATCGTCCCATGATTTTTTGTAGTCGCGCGCTTCGGCAAATGCAGTGCGAATGGTTTCTTCGACTCCCATTCGCGTCGCGGGATAGCGCTTGGGCTGCCCGGGAAGACTGAAGCCGGAACGCTTGGGATTTTCGCCGAGAGCGAATTTTATTCCGGGGACGGCGCCTTCGAAGGGGAGTTTCGAGGCGGGCTGGCCCCAGCGGAGCTTGATGACGATGGTCTGGCCGCCAATGGGGTTTGCAGAACCGTGCAAGATGTTCGCTGTCGTGACGCCTCCGGCGAGGTCGCGATAGATGTCGATGTCGTCGGGATTCAGGACATCCGCCGTGTTGGCCATGGAGGAAACGGAGATGCTGCCTTCGTTGACGCTTCCATCGATGGCGATGTGCGAGTGGCAATCGATGATGCCGGGCATGACGTACTGGCCGGCGGCGTCGAACACCTGCGCGTCTTTGGGCGCCTTGATGGACTTGCCCACTTCGGCGATCTTTCCATCCTTAATAAGGATGGAGCCGTGCTCGATGGTGCCGTGAGAAACGGTGAGAATAGTGGCGTCTTGAATGAGGATCACGGACGGAGCGTCGGGGGGATTCGCGGCGTGCGCGAAAAGGGAAAGGCCGAACCCGCAGAGCAGGCAAACGGTTGCAACGCAGAGAAGTCTGCTAGCCAGCACGGAAAGAGACCTCACAGCGCACCTCCGAAAGCGGATGAAACATTATTGGATTGACTGTGAACCGCGGAATCCGTTGCCGCCACGGCGTGCTCGCCGGGCTTAGTGCCGGTGAAATCGATGGAATAGCCCATGACGTCGATGGTGCCTTTCAGCGAGGCGCCGTCAAAGGTGCCACTGAAGACAACGTCGGTGGGATTGCCTTCGATGGGAATGTTAATCGTGAAGCTGAATTTGTCGGCGCTGAGGTAGCCGCTGATGATGTTGGCGGTGCCGCGCGTGCTGGTGGTCGTACCGGAGAGAGAGCCATCGTTGGCCATTTCGAGGTCCAGCGTGGATTCCTCAGGGCCGTCCGGGGTGGTGTAAGCGAGCTTCCACTTGCCGGACAGGCTGCCTTTTGGCGGATCCTTGGGCTTTTCCGGTTCGTGGATCTCGAACCTTTTTCCATCCACAAAAACCAACTTTACTTTTGTTTTTTCGTTGAAGAGATCGCCGTCGGTCACGACCAGGTTGGCGATTTTGCCGGTCTCGAGCGAGCCGAGGCGGTCTTCGACTCCGTAGATTTGGGCCGGTGTCAGGGTAAGGGCGCGCAAGGCAGCTTCAGGCGCGAGACCCGCATCGATGGATTTCTTTACTGCTTTGAGAATGTCTTTCGACGAGGCGATGCCGCCGGAATAAAAGGCGAACGGCACGCCTGCTTTGGCGAGCGCGGCGGGTGTCGAGGGGGCTTTATCGCGAAACTGCAGTGTGCGGAGCGAAGGCTGCTCATCGGGATCCGCGTCTTTTTCCGCTTCGGGCCATTTGAGATTAACGAGGACGGGAATTTTCTTCGCGGCGATTTCATCGGGCATTTCGTAAGCCATTTGCGCGCCGTAAATCGCAAAATCCATCTCCCAGCTATCCATGTGCCATCGGTCGGCGAGTTGCAGGGCTCGGCGGAGCTGGACGGTATTGTTCGCGGGAATGAGCACAAGAGCGTGATCCGTCATCGCAGCGGCGAGAACCGCCTCCGTCCGGTCGTAAGGGGGCCGGGCCTGGCCGCGAGGGTTCTTCTCGTAGGCCGCGAGCGCGTGGGCGCTCCAATCCGTGTCAATCCAGACTTGATGGACATAGGCGAGCGTGCCCATCAGCGAGCCGGGAAAATTTGCAAAGCCGCCGCCGGGAACCAGCGAGACGGGAACCGCTACGGGAGTCTTCACCACCATGTCGCTGGCGCGGTCGCCAGCCAGATCGAGAATAGAAGCTAGCCCGGGAAGCATGCCGCCCTTTGGAGCGGAGACGACGGTTGTAAATCCAGCATCGCGCCAGGATTCAATGCGCTTGTCGCTGAGGCTGGCTTCGTCGGCCGCGCTCTTCCAAGGTGTGGTCGCGGGGCGGTCTTCGGGACCGCGAGAGATTTCCTGTGGTTGAGGTCGACGAGGGCCGCCTTCTGCCCCACCACCGGCCGGTCCCGCAGGCGCAGAGGGAATACCGACATCGGTGAAGGAATCGATCAGGCCGGGATAGACCGTGAGACCTTTGCCTTCGATCACCCAGGCGTCTGGCGGGATGGCCACATCCTTGCCGATGGCAGTGATGATGCCGTGGGCCATGACTATTGTTGCGCCTTCCACCGGAGGCCCTGATACCGGGACGATTCTTGCTCCACGAATTGCAAAGTATTCCGGCTCGCCGCCCTGGGCGAACAGCTGGGGGGCGATGGCGAGAAGAGTGAGGAGAGTTACGGCAAACGCGAATGCCGAGAGGCACCGGCGCTCGAGGACAGAACGCATGCGAGCTCCTTTTCGGGAATTGTTGAGAACCACTTCCCCAGACCGTCTTTTCTGTAGACGCATGAGGCTAATCAGAAGTTGCGGCGGAGTCAAGGCGAGGCGGGAAAAATTTGCGGGTGCGATGAAACAATTTCCAATTTTGTTCGTCTCTTCTATTGTCTTCCCATAGGGCTTGTGGCATGTTTGGTATGGGTTTCCCATAGGAAGAGAGAGGAGCCCGAGGAGAGGGATGGGCGATAAAGCGGGCGAGAAGAAGGATGTTTGGCAAGGGACGCTGGCGCTGATGGTGTTGAAAACGCTGCAAGCGATGGGCCCGCTTCATGGATATGGAATTGCGCGGCGCATTGAACAGACTAGCGGAGATCGTTTGATTGTGAACTATGGGACGCTGTATCCCGCTCTGCTGAAACTCGAGCAGGAAGGCTACATCAGCTCGGAATGGGGCTTTTCGGACAACAATCGCAAAGCGAAATATTACAAGCTTACGCGCGCAGGGCGGAAACAGTTGAACAAGGAAGAGCGCGAGTGGGAACAGACGACGGCAATTCTGGCGCGGTTTCTCGCACCGGGTGAAGAACGCTCGTAATTGGCATTGCGGAGGAAATTCATGAGGCGGCTCCGAGCATTGTTTTCCCGGCTGGGCGAAGTGTTCGGCAGGCAGCGGCGCGAGCGGGAATTATCCGCCGAGATGGAGAGCCATCTTCAGTTGCACATCGAAGACAACATCCGCGCGGGGATGTCACCGGAACGAGCGCGGCGGGAGGCCATTCTAAAGCTCGGCGGGATCGAGCAAACCAAATTGAGTTATCGCGAACGGCGCGGCCTGCCCATGCTGGAGACGTTGCTGCAGGATTTCCGCTTCGCGACGCGGATGCTGCGAAAATCTCCGGGGTTCACTGCGGTGGCCGTAGTGTCCCTCGCGCTGGGAATTGGCGCGACGATCGCAATTTTCTCCGTGATTTATGTAATGGCGCTCAGGCCGTTGCCCGTGCGGCATCCCGACCGATTAGTCGAAATTGCCCGCGGTGACGGCACCAATTTGCACTACTACGCCGAGTGGAAGGAATTCCAGAACCGACAAGACATCTTTTCCGGCGTTCTCGCTTATAACTACTTCGATGGCGACTTCGAAATCACAAATTCAAGGGGAAAAGAGGAAGTATCCGGCTTGTATGTTTCCGGGGATTACTTCCCAACCCTTGGCGTGTCTGCCGTTTTAGGTAGGGTCCTGCAATCTTCGGATGATCAGCCTGGTGCGCCGCCCGCTTGCGTGATTGGTTACAGATTGTGGCGGCGGTTGTATGGCCAATCAAGAGATGTGCTCGGCCGGGCGATCCGCGTAAATGGAAACGAATTCCAAATCGTTGGAGTGGCCCCTCCGTCTTTTTTCGGTGTGGATATCGGCAGCATGCCTGAGATCTTCATGCCCCTCGAGACGGAAAGAACGTTCAGAGACTATCACATCACGTACGGACGCCAGTCGCCGTCGCTGGATTCGCACGCCACGATACTGTGCTTCGCCGGCCGGTTAAAGCCCGGTGTCAGCGTGAGCCAAGCCAACGCCGGATTGCGAGTTCTAAGTCCAGAAATATACAGAGCCCTACCACCAATACGTAGCGAAAGCAGTGGGCGATTGGTTGTGCATGGAGCACTCGTGGCGCGTCCCATTCCGAACGGCACCTCGGACACCTGGCTGCAAGACATGGACGTGGTGCTGCTTTTGATGGCTATGGCCGCAATCGCTCTAGTCATCGCTTGCGCGAATTTGGGGAATCTATTGCTTGCGCGGGCTGCAAAGCGGCGGAGCGAAATCGCCACTCGGCTGGCCCTGGGCGCGACGCGGTGGCGCCTGGTGCGGCAACTGCTGACAGAGAGTGCGGTCTTATCGGCGGCCGGCGCTGCGATGGGTCTTCTCGTCGCGCGTTGGGCGACTCAAGCGCTGTTGTGGGCGCTTTCCTATCCCGGCGATCCGATCCAACTGGATTTGTCCTGGGATGCGAGGCTGGCTGTCTTTGCCGTTAGCATCACTTTGGCGTGCGCACTTCTCTTTGGGTTGGCTCCCGCGGTCGAGGCGACGCATATTTCGGTTTATTCAGCGATGAACAACGGCGTGACCACTGGAAAGCGCAGAAACCGGATTACGAATTCTGGTCTTGTTGTGGCACAGGTTGCTTTATCCGTCGCGCTGCTTGTCAGCGCTGGCTTGTTGGTGCGCACCCTGCGAGCGCTATTGTCACAGGATCCGGGCTATGACCCCACAGGCGTCCTAGTCGCTCACGCGAGTTGGCAGGGCGCCGGCAAAAACCCGCAGCGCGAAGCAATCGTTGGCAAGGAAATACTTACGGAGTTTCGTTCCCTGCCCGGCGTCGTGTCCGCATCGTGGGGTCGCATGTCTTCCAAGATGACGCTTTCCCACCTGGTTGTTCCCGCGCCAAGCGGCGTGGAGCGACGGATCGGCTCTTATCTCATCTTTGTTTCCCCCGACTCTTTTAGGACCCAGCGCACTCCGATATTGGCGGGCCGGGAGTTTAATCACTGGGATACCGACTTATCACTTCCGGTAGCGATCCTTAGCGATGACCTTGCGAAAGCGCTTTTCGGAGGAGTGAATCCCGTCGGGCTGAGATTTCGTGAAAACGATGGGGATGAGAACGGGCAGGACTACGCCGTCGAGGTTGTCGGGGTCGCTAGGGACGTACAGTTTCGCCGACCGAGTGACGCGCCTCTTCCACTCTTATTCAGACCGGTTTCCCAATGCGGGGGTTCATGCTCGGGGATTGGCGACTTCGAGGTTCGGGCTGCGGGTGCGTTCGCCGAAACAACCAAACGCTTGGAGAATGCAGCCGCGAGGGTTGATCCCCGTGTCGTGTTGAAATGCAACCCGCTCAGCGACATGGTCAACAACGCCGTCCACCGAAATCGCGCCATGGCATTGATTGCAACGACTTTTGGATTGTTTGTCGGTCTGCTGGCGATGATCGGCGTTTATGGTGTGACCTCCCACGCGTCAGCGGAAAGGACGCGCGAGATCGGGATTCGCATGGCCTTGGGAGCGAATCGAGGCGACGTCTTCCGCATGTTGCTTGGCGAAATGATGCGAGCGGTGTGCGTAGGCATAGCGTTTGGCTTGGGCGCTGCTGTTCTGGCAGCTCAGATGATTCGCCAAACGATCTGGGGGGTAAAGCCAACTGATCCACTAAGCCTTGGTTTTGCAATTTGCTTGATGCTTCTGATCGCCGGAGTCGCGGCGTTTCTCCCGGCTCGTCGGGCGATGCGCGTCGACCCGATGGTGGCGCTGCGTTATGAATGAACTTTTTCTGCAAGGAGAACAGCGATCGATTCTGCAGGGGTTGAAGCATCCATGAGGCAGATTCGCGCGTGGCTTGTGCGCTTGCGCGGCTTGTTCAACAAGAGTGTCCGCGACCGTGAGCTTACCGCGGAGATGGAAAGCCATCTC
>Ga0187805_10000524_pt1 | contig 12678 bp, 10 predicted proteins | sample NC_wetland_sal_i_6_FD_132965 | JGI IMG/M metagenome (GOLD analysis project Ga0187805, IMG submission 132965) | Wetland sediment microbial communities from Neuse River Estuary, North Carolina, USA - Control_5 | ecosystem: Environmental > Aquatic > Freshwater > Wetlands > Sediment | place: USA...
CAGGCGTCGATGAAACCCGGCGGAATCGCAAAGTAGAAGACACGATTGCCTTCGGTACCGCACTCGGCGTCGAGCTCCTCGCATCGCTTGCGCAGGTTCTGATAATCGGCGGCCTCGCTGAACGTGCCACGATTGAAATGGAGCAAGGAGGCGAACTTCGCCCAGTGTTCCTGCGCGACCGGACGGCGAGAGAACTGTTCGATGCCGCTGAGCGCGAACGCGCGATACGTCTCGTCGTTGAGATCCTCCATCGAGAAACCGAGGATCGCGAACTTGTCGGGCAATTCGCCATCGAGCGAGAGATTGTACAGCGCGGGAATCAGCTTGCGATGGCTCAAGTCGCCGGCGCCGCCGAAGATCACCACGATGCATGGATCGTAGTGATGGCGTTCCTTGAGCGGGCGATTGAGGTGATTGAGATCGAAGGTCCGGTTTGCGGTCTCGGCCATAGCCAGCTCAACTCCCTCGCGCTCTATTCCTTGACGACGCCGTGGCCGCCGAACTCGTCGCGCAGCGCGGCGAGCAATTTCTCGCCGAAGGTGCCTTCGCCCTTGTCCGCGCGCGAGCGGAAGCGTGTGAACAGCGCCATGGTGATTATCGGCATCGAGATGTTCTTGTCGATTGCGTCCTGCACCGCCCAGCGGCCCTCGCCCGAATCCTCGACGTAGCCCCTGATTTGTTTGAGCTCCGGATCTTTTGCCAGCGCGTCGGCCGTAAGCTCCAGGAGCCATGATCGGACGACGCTGCCCTGCAGCCACAGGCTTGCGATCTTCGGCAGGTCGAGCTTGTACTCCGACTTGTGCATCGCCTCGAACCCCTCCGCATACGCCTCCATCAGCCCGTACTCGATGCCGTTGTGGACCATCTTCACGTAATGGCCGGCGCCGTGGCCACCGACGTGGCCGTAGCCGCCGGGAGGAGCCAGCGTTTTGAAAATCGGTTCGTAGCGCCTGAAGATGTCCACCTCGCCGCCGATCATCAGGCAGTAGCCAAGCTTGAGTCCCCAGATGCCGCCGCTGGTGCCGGCATCCACTAGATGCAGCTTCCTTCCGGCGAGCACGGAAGCGCGGCGGAGGTCATCGTGAAAGTTGGTGTTGCCGCCGTCGATGATCGCGTCGCCGGGCTCGAGCAATTCCGCCAGTTGGTTGATCGTGCTCTCGGTGGGATCGCCGGCCGGCACCATCACCCACACGCCCCGCGGCGGGGTGAGCCTGGCGACCATATCTTTGAGCGAGTTGACGCCGTCGGCGCCGAAAGTTGAAACTTCTTTGAGTTTCGCATCGTCGAGATCGAAGGCGACAATCTGGTGGTTGTCGCGCCGCATCCGCTCGACCATGTTCATGCCCATTTTGCCGAGACCGACGAATCCGATTTCCATCGAGCGTGTTTCCTCTTGGCAGATGACGATGCGATCCGGATTTGCGATCACGCGGCGGGAACCAGGAAACCCGCGCGCGCCTCGGCAGTTGACTATCCGTCGCTACAGCTAGGCTAATCCAACCCACTGATTCTTCAAAGTCCGCACCTCGAACCGCACGGCTAACGGGATTTGATGTCGTCTTCGAGCACTAGATTGCGCAAATCCTCGCGCTGGAAGATCGCCGCCACCGAACGCGTCAGCGCGACCGACAATACCTGCCCCGGCTCGTCATAGATACCGGCTTCGTCCTCCGAACCGAGACCGAATGAGCCGACCGGCGGGTCAGAATAGGTATCGTTGGCAGTCCCGCTCCAGAACGGGACGCTGAACGGCGGTTTGTAGATCGAGACGTCGAGAACGAAATCTGCTGTAGTCCTCCAGACGGGGCCGTACTGGCCGTCGGCGCCGCGGTGCTTTTTTACCCAGCATCGCCGAATCTTGCTCTCGAGCACATACTGGGTGCTGTTCTTGACGCCAGGCTTGTATGCGACATCGGTGGACGAGGATGCGCTCAAACCCGCCTCATCTGCCGAGCGTCCGATCGCTTGCTGCACGATCGGGCCTAGCGGCGCGCTGTACAGGCGTTGCGTGATGTTGCCGCTTTGATCGGTGATGACTCCGATCGCCGGATTGCCATTGAGCGGCGCACCGTCGCCGGTCGTATCGCGCGTATCGGCCGGCACCAGGATCTCAATGGTCTTTTTCGGATAACTGTTTTGGTATCCCTTGACCTGGTACGGGTAGTACTCGACCGTCTGGACCAAGGTCGTAGCGGGCGCGGGCGCACCCCCGCCGACGGTCGCGCATCCCGGGAGCAGCGCAACGCAGGTCGAAACGATCGTGACGAGAAGCGCGATTCGGCAGGTCTGCAGGCTCCCCACGATAACGCTTCGCCTCTTATCGATTCGCCGCCTGGGCTCGCTCACGGAATAGAAACAGTGTGCCACCCACCTCGAGCCGGTCGCCGCTCTTGAGCGCGTAGCGGCCCGTCACGGGATGTCGATTGACGAATATCTGGCCGCCGGTCGGACTGATGATGAAATTCTTGCCCTCGCGCCGGATGATCGCATGACTGCCGAGCACGCTCTGATCGCCGAACAGTCCGATGTCGCTCTCCTCGGCGCGGCCGATAATCGTCACGCCCTTAAGCAGGGGATATTCGCGGCCTTCGCGCGCGTTTCGGCTCTGGCTGCGCACGACCATCAGCCATCCGCGCTTCAGCAACTCGCCGACCAGTCCGATGAAGAATCCGATCAGCGCGCCCAGGATGATGATCGCGATCGCCCGCCCGAACGCCTGCGGAAAGGTGGATGTCAGGCTCTGGTAAAAAAACCCGCCGAGCGCTCCGCCAAGCACGCCGCCTATGGCGCCATTTCGCCGCCGCGCCGCAGATCCCGACGCCCATCCAACGCCGAGCCCGACCGCGATTCCGAGCACGCCCCATCCCAGAATCCGGCCATTGAGGCCGCCCAGTATGTCGAACGCAAATTCGCCGACCAGCAATCCCAACGCTCCGCCTGCCGCGCCGATAGCTCCCCCGACCACGAATCTGCGCGCCGCCTGGCGCAACTGGCCTACGCTAAGCATCTCGATCGAAGCGAGAAACGCGCCGATCAGCGCGCCGATCAACGCACCGAACAGGATATCGCGGCCATAAACCCAGCGAATGCCGAGAATCGGCTCGGACAGGCCCCACGCGGCGAAGCCGCCAAGCGCGCCCGCGGCCGCGTAGAAGAGAAGCTTTTCGCGGGAAACATTACTCGCCATGACGGACTATGAGCATTGCGCGTGCTTGGGTCAGGTTCAAGCGCAATTGCGCTCAAGCCATTTTTGTCGTGGTGCCCAACCGGGAATCATTCGGCGAGCGTCGCCTCATCGGGGAAGGGCGGCAAGTTGAGCGGCAACCCGCAGGTGCCGCATTGCTTCGAGAAGACTCCACCCGGTGCGCCCCAGAAATAGTTCCTGCCGCATCGCGGACACTTGAAGGAATAGAGTTTGCCAATGTTGAGCGTGCTTATGATCAGCGCAATCCCGGTGCCCGAAAGCGCCCATCGAATGATCGTACGGACGAGGTCGTCGTAGCCGATCAAGTAGGCGATGGCCGCGCCTCCAACCATTCCCGCAAAGAAGGCGGCAACGAAGTAGAACTGGCGTTGCGCCAGCGCCATGCTCGCCAGTGCGGCGCGATCGTCGTCGGTGATTATCGGCGGTGGCGACGGCGGGATTCCCGCATCTTCAAGCAGGTCCAATTTAATTCGTCTGGGCGGTCCAGGTGCCGCGCTCTCCCGACGGCGTCGATTCGAAAGTGCCGCTTAACTGATCGCTCAGGCGCTGGCCTTCGAAATAATACGTCTCGGTGCCGTACGGGACCTGGAACTGCAGATGGTTGCCGCGCACGAATCCTTCCAGCGGCGTCATGCCAAAGCCTGACTGGCGGATCACGAGCTCGCCGTGCAGGAAACCGTTGGGTTGCGGACGCAGTCTGAGCTCCAGCTCAGGATTGCCGCCACTGCGAAGACCCCTGATAGTGCCGGTCGCGATCGTCGGCCCGAGCATGCTGCCCGACGACATCGAGCTGCCGATCGCGCCGCTGCCGCCCGGATACGTCGCGTACGGCCCGTTGGCGTCGGCGAGCACTTCGAATTTCTTCGCGGCGAAATATTGACCGTTCAAATAGAAATTAACCGTATAGGTACCCGGCAGAAACGCGCCGCCGCGCGAATTGCCCACGCGTCCGCTGAACGTTACCGTCCTCATACTGGGCGAAACTGACTGAAAATCGTTGACGCTGCCCAGCGTGCGCCCGTCCGGCCCGATATACGCCGCATCGACGCGGTACTGGCCGGGCTCCAGCCTGTACAGCCGGTTGTCGAAGCTGGCTTCCCAGCCGACGAACAGCAGCTTCGACACATCGAAAGAATCGGTCGCGCCCGAGAGCGCGGTCCCGGTCTTGGTGGTGTTGAGAAACGTGATCGCGCGAAGCTGCAACGGTTTGGCGCGGCGCTCATCGATCATCGCAAGCCTTTCCGCCTCTTCCTTGCGCTTGCGCTCCTCCGCCTTGGCTGCAGCCGCAGCCGCCGCCTCGGCCGCCGCCGCCGCATTCCTCGCGCTCACGTCCTGATTAACGATGAAGCCTTCTTGCGCCAGCATCTGGTCGTCCGAGTAAAGCGCCACTTTGTAGGTGCCCGGGGGCTTGTCGGTCATCGTCGGCATCAGCGCCACGCCGCTGAAGTCGGCGGTTTGCTGCGCCGGCCCGACAAAAGTACTCGTGTCGCTCGACGCGATCTGAAGTCCATTGGGATCGAAAAAGCGCGCCTCGACTTTTTCGTCGCGCCCTTCCAGCCCCGCGAGCAGGTTCTTGAAGCTTGCGGTCCACTTCAGGTAGCGCGCGTTGGTCAGCTCGGTGTCCTTGAACTGCGCCTGCGGCGGCGATAGCGCGGTGCCCTCGCGCGTCGAGAGCGCGAGCGTCATCTGCGAGAATTCCAGCGGATGCTCGCGGGCCTTGGCCAGCAACTCCTCATGCTTCCACGGCAGTCCGTCGAAAAGAGGCTTGAGCCCGAGCCGCAGCTGGAGTTCCGGACTTGAATAAAGGTACGTACCGCCGAACGCCGCTCCAGCCAGCACCATCAGGAAAATCGCCAGACCGATCGAGCGGCCGAGCCGGCTGCGCGGCTTAAGATGAACGATTGGCCGCTCGTCGTATTCGAGCTGCTCCTGGTATTGCGCGAGCCCGCCGGTTCCGCTCGTCGAGCTGACGCTCCGGCCGTCGGGCGTCAGCCCGCGCCCGTAGAGCATCATGTCGCGAAATTCCCGGACGCTGGGCGGCCGGACGTTCACCTCGTATGCAAGCGCCGCGTCGATTGCGCCGGCTAGGTTGCTCGACACGGCCGGGCGCAGTTCGCGAACCGGCGGAAAACTGAAGGGCGGAAACTTTTCAGGATCGCGGCCGGTCAGCACGTAATGCAACGTTGCGCCCAGCGAGTAGATGTCGCTGCGCGGATCGACCAGGCCCTGGTATTGCTCCGGCGGTGCGAAGCCGAGCGTGCCGATCATGGTGCCCTTGCGCGCCGCCTTGAACAGCCGCGCGATTCCGAAGTCCACCAACACCACCCGCCCGTTCGAATTGAGCATCACGTTGGACGGCTTCATGTCGCGGTAGATTATTGGCGGCACCAGCCCATGCAGATACGCGAGCACGTCGCACAACTGGCGCGCGATGTCGATCACCAGCCCCTCCGGCAGCGGCCCGCCGCGCGCAGCGAGTTCCTCCTCGAGGTTGCGCCCCTCGACGTACTCCATCACCAGGTAATGGCGGTTGGCGAGCTCGAAGCGGTCGGTGATCGCGGGAATCGCCTGATGCTTCAGTTGCGCGAGCGTGTCGGCTTCGCGTGCGAAATATTCGTTGGCCTCGATGCGCTGCGCCTGATCGATAAAGTGATCGACCATCTCCTTGATCGCGCACGGACGATTCGCCAGGCGCTGGTCGCGCGCCAGATAGACCATCCCCATCCCGCCGCCGCCGAGCAGCCGCTCGATTGCGTAGCGGCCCTGCAGCACGGTGCCGGGCTCGAGCGGCCCGGTCAGCGGCTGCGATGAATCTTTTTTGGGCGGGGCTGCCATCGTCGATCACAAGCGCCGTTAGCGCCTAACTTGCATACACTACGACCACGGAAATGTTATCGGTACCGCCGCCAGCGTTGGCCGCGACGATCAGTTCGCGCGCCGCGTCGAAGGGATCGGTATTGCGCCCTAGAATGTCGCGGATCTGACGGTCATTGACGTGGGCTGTCAACCCGTCGCTGCACAGCATCAGCTTGTCTCCGCGTTTTACCTTGAGCGAGACCGCCTCCGCCCCCGCCGGTCCGCTCTGGCGCGCACCAAGCGAGCGCGTGATCACGTTCTTGTGCTCGTGCGTGTGCGCTTCCTCGGCGGTTATCTGCCCGATTTCGACCAGCCGCTGCACCAGTGAGTGATCCTTTGTGACCTGGCGAAGCGCCGCGCCTTCCATCACATATCCGCGGCTGTCTCCGACCCAGGCCACCGCCGCATTCGGAGGCACGACCAGCGCGCACACGCCCGTGGAACCCATTCCGCGAGATTCCGGATGGCTCGCCACATATTCGATAATCCTGGAATTTGCTTCCTCGAGCGCGGCGGTCAGCAACTCCGCGCCGTTTGTAACTCCCCCGCGTTCGCCATCGAGTCGCGTTTCAATGTAACTCCGTATCGTTTGTACGGCAATTGCAGAAGCTACTTCGCCCGCCTCGGCGCCGCCCATCCCGTCGGCAACGACATACAAATGCCTCTGCGCCGGATCCACCAGCGACTCGCGCGTGTACTCGAGCGCCAGCACCGAGTCTTCGTTATGCTCGCGCACGCGGCCCACATCGGTCATCGCGGCCGCCCGCAGCCGGATCGTGCCACCCAGCGCAATCAGCTCCGCCTTGAACTCGTCGATGGTCGGCCAGCGGTCGGCCGGAGTGAAAGCGATCGCACGGCGAATCGCATTCTCCAGCCGCGGTGTAATGACATGCGGCGGATAGAACTGAACCGGACCCGCCTCTTCGCGCCAGCTCTCGCTCGGAATCCTTGCGCCCGTGAGCCAGGTGTAGAGGATCGCGCCGGCGGAAAAAATATCCGCGCGCTTGTCCACCTTTTTGCCGCGATAAATCTCCGGCGCGGTGTAGCCGTCGTTGAAAATCGGCTCGCCCTGAAGCTCGTTGTCGTTGCTGACGTAGTCCAGGCCCGTGAGCTTGAGCCGGCCGTCGGGGGCAACCGCGACCGATTCAGGGCAGATGTCGTTCAGCCGCAGCGCGCGGCGATGTAGAAACGAAACCGCCTGGCAGATCTGAACGGCTGCCGCGATCGCCTCCGTCTCGGTCATCTTCCCGCCACCGCGGCCAAGCCCCTTGAGTTCCTCGTCGGCGTATACCAGATACACGCGGCCGTTTTCAGCGAACCCTTCGATCGCGCGCTGAAAAGCGGGATGGTTGATCGTCTGTGACAGGGCCAGCACTCGCCCGAAGACTTCACCGAGATCTTCGCCGTCCGGCGCTGGCGCTTCTTCATGCGCCCCGTATTCGGCCTCGGGATTGGGTTGAGCTTCAGTTGCGATTGCCGCGATCGCTGCATCGGTCGCCCCATCCGCGGATGAATTCTCTGGGGCCTCGGCCATCACAGCGGGACCTGCGTCTGCGCCGGCCTCGACCGCCGACCCGACGCCTTCAGCCGATACGTTCGCGCTCGCCGACTCCGCCATTTCGGAACTCGAGGTGTGCAGCTGCGGCGCCGACCCGGTGCCGTTGGTCTGCGCAGCCGGCGGTCTCAGTTCCGCCGTCTTGGCACTCGGTCCATTGGGATCTTCGATACGCGCCGCCTGCAGTGTCTGCTGCTCCACCGCCGCCCGCGCTTCATCGGCAATTTCTGCCGCCGGTTGCGGGCCGAGGCGCTCACGCAATGCGATCGATTCGGTTTTGCCGTCTTTCGTGCGTTTTGCGCGATAGCGATTTTCGATCGACGTCTGACCCGTCAAAGCGACTATCTCGATCCCGCCCTTCAAAGACGCTCCCGCGGTCAGCGGCGTCGGCCGCGTCGGCGACTGCGATGAGGATGCGGACGCTTTGGCCAGCGCCCGGCCGCAGCGATCGCAGAACTTGGCGTCGTCCGATGCCTCTTGGCCGCATTCGGGACAGGTGATCATGCGCAACTAACCTCTCCGAAACTGCAATATAACCGAACCAAGCACCACTTGGTCGCGATCTTTTAACTTGTATAGCTGGTCACGCCCCAACTTGCCGCGCCCCGCGATATAGGTGCCGTTGAGGCTGCCGAGATCGCGGATGAAGTAGTCTGCCCCACGCAGGACTATCTCCGCATGGCGCCGCGAGACTCGATCTCCGCCGTGCGCGAGCTTCTTCAGATCGATGTCGAGCTCGTCGGTGGCTTCCTGCGATCGCCCGATCAACGTGCGCATCCCGAAAATGCCGAACTCGATCTCATCGCCGCGCGAAACCAGCCTCGCCGGCGCAGCGGCTACGTCGCCGTTGGCGTTATGCTCTCCGAGCAATCCGCCGGACCCCGGGCCGGTCGAAATCGGCGGGGAATAATCGCTCGACGAAGACCCGCGCGACCCCCTCCTCGATTTCGTGTCCGCCGGCTCCGATTCGCCCGTCGCTCCCGCCCGCGACGAGTACGACGACGCGGCAGCAGGCGCCTTAAGCTCCCTGGTCTTGGCCGTCGACGACGGGCTCGGCGCAATGCTCGGCGCCAGCGCGGACCGCCGCGCCTTGAGACGGCGCTCGATCAGGCTGCGCGCCCTGCCGGTGAGTTCGATCGCTTTTTTGATCTGCGGCGCGACGATCTTTGCGGCGCCGGCCGCCATGCTGCCACTTTTGACTTTTTCCTCCACCGGCTCGTTCAGCACGATCGTCGGCATCGTCGACGCCGATGCACCAGACCGTGGCCCGGAGCGCGATAGCGCTGACTTCGACGGGGTCGAGCGTGACGGTTCATTCGCATTCGAATTGTTCAGTACGACGGTTGATTGCGTGGAACTCGGGCTCGGCGCGCCCGCCAGTCCCCCGCTGGCATCCAATCGCCCCGAGCGGTTCTCGGGTGGCGGCTCGGGCAGCGCGCGCCGCATCTCCTTTGCCGAGGCGGGCCGCTTGGCCACGTCCTGCTCAAGCGCACGCATCACGGCGTCCGCGGTCTTGAGCGAAATTTCAGGCGCCAGCGCACGCAGCGGCGGAAAGCTGAACGGCGGCTCGAGCTGCGGATCGCGGCCCGTCAGCAGATGATGCATCGTGGCGGCCAGCGAGTAGAGATCCGAGCGCGGCTCGACCTTGCCCATGTACTGCTCGGGCGGCGCGTAGCCGACCGAGCCGATCTGCGTGCCGCGTCCGCCCGGCGGCAGGAAGCGCGCGATGCCGAAATCGATCAGCATCGCGCGGCCGTTCTTGTCGATCATGATATTGCCCGGCTTCAAGTCGCGGTAAATTATCGGCGGCTTCTGCCGGTGCAGAAAATCGAGCACCTCGAGCATCTGGTGCGCCCACCTCAGCACCTTGTCCTCGGCGACTTTGCCCTTGGGCCCCAGCTTGTCGAGCAGGTGCTGCAAATCGCCGCCAGCGACAAATTCCATCACCAGGTAATGGCGCGAGTTCTCGGCGAAGTGATCGATCAACGTCGGGATGCCCGGATGCGACAGCCGCGCCAGCACGTTGGCCTCGCGGGTGAAGTCCTCGATCGCTTTTTTCTCCTGGATACCGTCGCCGACGACCATCTCCTTGACCGCAACCGGCCGGTTCGCCAGGCGCGTGTCGTTGGACAGGTACACGCGTCCCATCCCGCCGACGCCCAGCACCTTCTTGACGCGATAGCGGCCGTCGAGAAGATGGCCCTCGGTGAGTGCCTCACCCGCATTCATGGCGATTGTCTGTGACCCTCCTCAACTCCCGCGCACGCGGCGTACGTCGCGTGCGATCGGAGGGGATGGGGTCAAGATATCGGTTCTACCACCAGCTTGAGGAACGTTTTACCGATGATCACTTCGTCTCCCGACTTGAGCTCGACCGGACTGCCCGGCGACAGCCGCGGCTGACGATTGACGTAGGTGCCGTTGAGGCTGCCGATGTCCTCGATCGTGATCTTGCCGCCCTCGATTCGAATCAACGCATGCTTGCGCGAGATCTTGGCTTCGGGATCGTCGGCGTCGAGATCCACTTCCGGAAATGCGCCGGTCTCGGGATCCCATCTGCCGACCAGGTTGTTGCCCTCTTCGAGCGGGAATTCCTGGCCCTTGCGTCCACCGCGAACCACCGCGAGCTTCGCCTTGAACGGCGCGCCGGCGGCGGCAGCCGCTGGTGCCGAAGGCGCGCTCTCGGGCGCAGCCTCGGGCTTGATCTCGCCGGTGGGCGCTTCCGACTTGGGCACTTCGGCAGTCGGAGCCTCGGCCCCGGCCGCCGGCTCCGCGGTCGCGGCGCTAGTTTCAGCAGGGGCTGCGGCGGGAGCTGCTTCAGGAGCAGAAGCGGCAGAAGCTGCGGCAGGGGCCGCAGCAGCGGCGGCGAGCTTCGCACCGCATCCGTCGCAGTAATCAAGTCCGTCCATGTTCTCGTAGCCGCATTCACCGCATTTGATCATGGTCTAAGCCCTCGCAGGTGAGTTCGAAGTCTAGGTCCCGTGCCGTCCACCACAAAAGATTCCCTTTTCACGCGATACACTATTCGGACTTCTGGAATTCCTTCAACGCTTCCGGATCAAGCATCTGGGTCTTGCGCACCACGGCCTGCGCTTGCAGCAGCGTGGTCTTGGCCGCCTTGGTCTGCAGCGTCTGAGTCTGCTTGATCTGGTCGATAAGGCCCGCGAGCGCCTGCGTCGCCTTGACGTTGCCCATCCGCTGCGTGCCCTGCAACGCGTTGCCCAGCAGGCGGGTGGCACGATCGACGTTGCCCGCCTTAAGCTCCTCTTCAGCCTTGGCCTGCAGCTTGGCAATCGAGACCTGGTCTACCAGGTTCATCACGCGGCCGTTGCGCTTGCTGGTCAGCGTTCGATCGAGCGTGTAATCGACGGCGAGATCGCAGGACACGGTGGATTCGGCGCCGCCCGGCACTTCGTAGTGGAACGTACTCTGCAAAATTCTGACCTGCCCCGGCTTGCGCGGCGGCAGTACCAGCGTCAGCAGCACCGAACCGGGCACGCCCGCCTGCAAGTCGCCTATCTCATAGCCGATTTTGCGATCCTCGCCGACCAGCGGAGTGCCGAGCACGTAGATCTCGGGCGAGGCGCGAAATGCCTCGCGCACCTGCACGCCCTGCGACAGCGTGACCTCAATTCGCCCGTTGCGCAAACTCACCGAGCGCAGTCCCTGCAGCTCGTCTTCGAAAATATTGGGAATCTCGGCCGGATCGCCGATGAAATGATATTTACCGTTGGAATCCTGCGCCAGGCGCTGGAGCAGTTTCTCGTTGAACTCGACGCCCACGCCCATCGTCGAGAACGAAATCTGGTCGCGGTTTTTTTCGACCAGCTCGATGCACGCGGTCTCTTCGTAGGTCTGGCCGTCGGTCAGCACCAGCACGCGATTGAGGCGATCGGGGCTCAAATTTTTCTTGACCTCGTCGATCGCCGCGCGCATCCCGAGCGCCATCTGCGTGCCACCGCCGATTTCGAGCAGATCGATATCGTCGATCGCGCGTTTGATCGCGCTCGTATCGCGCGCCGCCTCGGGGGTGATTATCACCTTGGCCTTGTCGGCGAACGCTACGATCGAGACCTTGTCGTCGGCGGTCAGGTTGTCGGCCAGGAACTTCACCGCCTCGACGACGAATTCCAGCCGCCGCTCGTCGTACATCGAACCCGACCGATCGATTACCACTCCAAGGTTGAGCGGCACGCGGCCGCCGCCGGCGCCGCGGGCCACCGCCTCGAGCAGCACGTAGAGAACGAAATTTTCCGCGCTGGACAGCACATGTTCACTGCTCGCCAGCGCCTCGAAGGTAAGCGGATCGGCCATTCGTCAATCTCCCGAAACTAATTGTAGATTCATGCTGCGAGCATTAGCAACCAACCTGTTAGAATACGAACCGGATGAGGGTAAACCAAGCCCCTCGGTCGCCGTACCGTAACTGTTAGGACGTTGCCAGGTTTGTACGGATACAAGAGTTTTTACCCGGGAGGTTACCCATGGGTACCGCCAACAAGCACATCCGCCACGGCGTCGGCAGTGTCCGCCCCTACCTGTACGGCCGTTTGGACATGTTGGAGATGGTAAAGCGGGCGTTTGGCGCGGTCGAACTGGAGCGCCTCGGGGTTGGGAAGGGCTTTCACGTCGAGGCGAAAATCGGCGACTCGATGGTCGTGATGGAGGTCAGCGACCCGCCCCATCCCGGCGGCAAGCCCGCCTCCATCTATGTGTACGTCGAGGACGTGGACGCGGCCTACCAGCGCGCGATAGCCGCCGGCGCGACGTCGGTAGCCGCCCCCGAAGATAAGCCTTACCAGGAGCGCGCCGCCGGCGTGAAAGATTCGTTCGGCAATATCTGGTACATCGCGACGTACACGGGCTGACGCATCCTGCAACAGGGGAAGGGTAAATCACTTAATTGTAGCCTTTTAAGAATGCGAATCCCCTTACGGTTTAAGCGCATCCAGTCGGTTAAAACCAAGATACCGGCTTCGACCCGTTAGCAGGGCGTAAGGAGACGAGGCTGTCGCTCCCCTCCTTCCAGCGCGCAGCGAAGAATCCCGGCCTCTTCCAATTC
>Ga0187805_10000525_pt1 | contig 12671 bp, 14 predicted proteins | sample NC_wetland_sal_i_6_FD_132965 | JGI IMG/M metagenome (GOLD analysis project Ga0187805, IMG submission 132965) | Wetland sediment microbial communities from Neuse River Estuary, North Carolina, USA - Control_5 | ecosystem: Environmental > Aquatic > Freshwater > Wetlands > Sediment | place: USA...
ACGGCGCCGTGGCTTGCGTGGCCGACAATGGTGCTGACGTATCTGGTCGCCACCGGCTCGATCAGGCCGATGGCGAGGTAGACAGCCCCGAGCGACAGCGCCCGCGGGGTGCGTACCAGCCGCAGCCACTCCAGCCGCCACAGGCTCATGGCCGTGCCCTCCCTGTCATCACGGCGGTCTCGCTCGCCGCGGTCAGCGCCAGGAACGCCGACTCTAGGTCGGCGGCGGCGGGCTCGCACGACACCTGACGGGCGCCGCAGCCGGAGATCACGGCGGGTATGCCGCGTTCGCCGTCCTCGATGCTGGTGGCCTGCACCTTCAGCATGTCTGGCTCGGCCCGCTCAACCTTGGTGACCCAGGACTGCGCCGCGAGCGCGGCCGCGACTGGTTCGGCGTTGCCTGCGACGCGCAGCAGCCAGCTCGGCGTCAGGTAGGTATCCATCAGCTCCCTGGTACTGCCCTCATACAGCAGCCGCCCGTCGCGCAGGATGCCCACCTGGTCGGCTACGCGCTGAACATCGGCCAGGATGTGGCTGGAGAAGATCACGGTTCGGGTACCGCGCATCGCCGCGACGAGGCTGAGCATGTCTGCCCGGCCCGCCGGGTCGAGCGCCGACATGGGCTCGTCCAGGATCAGCAGCTCCGGGTCGCCCACCAGCGCGCAGGCCAGGCCGAGGCGCTGCAGCATGCCCCTGGACAGTCCGCCGACCCGCCGGTTCGCCGCGTCGGCCAGCCCGACGGTGCGCAGCGCGGTGGTCACCTCGGCGGCTCCGCGGACGGCTGGTGGGGTCGCGGGCGCGACGAGCGATCTGGCCAGGTCGAGCACCTCGGCGGCGGTAAGCCAGCTGTCGAAGTCCGGGACGTCAGGACACACCGCGATCTGTCGCCGGTCGACCGCCACGCTGACGCTGCCGCGGTCGGCATGCCTGGTCCCGGCGATGATCGAAAGCAGCGTCGTCTTCCCGGCGCCGTTCAGGCCCACCAACCCGTAGATGCTGCCGCGCGGCACCGCGAGGTCGACGTCGAACAGGCCCGTGCCGCCGTAGTCCCTGGTCAGGCCCGTCGCCGTCAGGGCGAGCTGAGCGAGCCCGGCCGTCCGCACGACCGCCTGCGCGGCCTGGACCCGAGCGGTTGGAGCTGCCGCGCGGGGCGGCCGGGTCACCGCGCCGCCGCTGCTCCCGCTGCGGTCCATGCCGAAGAACAGGTACAGGATGGCGCCGAGCGGCGCGCTCACGCACAGGATGACGATGGCCCAGGCGAGCTTCGGCGCGTTCCGGACCGACTTGGCGCGCACGAGGTTAACCAGGCAGTAGACGTCCAGGCCGAGCAGCAGGACAAGCACCGGGATAAGCGCGGGGAGCGCGGGCAGCAGGTGAGCCAGCGGGTGGGAAGGCCCGGAGGTCTGCGGCCAAAGAGCGGTCACGGCGTAGCCCAGTGCCGCGTGACCCAGTCGGTGACCAGCTGCAGGACCAGCGCGCTGACCGGCTGGCGCGTCTGCCGCCGGTAGCCGCGCGGGCCGAGGCAGTCCGGATCCGGTCGCAGCATGTGGCTCAGGCCCGGCACGACGTGACCCTCGAACGGTCCGTGCACGAGACCGCCCATGACCTCGACGTCACCGGGCGGCACCTGCAGATCGTGCTCGCCGGTGATGGCGAGCACCGGCACGCTGACCCGGGACAGCGCCACGACCGGGTCGTACGCCACGAAGTCGCGGGTCCACCGGGCGTTCACGCGCGTGCCCTGCACGCGGATCACGTCAGCGGCGGACGCCAGGATCTTGGCCAGGTTCTTGCGCTGCGCGCGAACCACATCGGTGCGCATGAGCCGCAGGATCAGCTTCGCCGTGGCCGGCATCCGGTCCGCGAGCTGCGCGACCTGGTAGGTGAGCACGTCGGCCCCGGTGCGCGCGGCGCCAGATAGCAGCACGATCCCGGCGGCCTGCCCGTCCGCGGCCAGTTGCGCCGCGTAGTACGTCCCCTCGCTGTGCCCGACGGCGAGCAGGGGCAGTCCGGCGGCCTTGGCCGCTAGCCAGTCGCGGGCGACACGGGCGTCGGCGAGCCGCTGACCCATCCCGGTGGTCAGGTAGTCGCCGCCGCTCGCGCCGACGCCGCGTTTGTCGTAGCGCAGCGAGGACACGCCGGCGGCGGCCAGCGATTCGGCGACCGCCCTGGTGATGTCGCCGCGGAGCCGCTGGCCGAGCGGCAGGCGAACATCGGAGTTGCGGTCGGTCCGGCCTGATCCGGTGATGAGCAGCGCCGCCGCCACCGGATCGGATGCCTCAATGTAGCTGCCCGCCAGCGTGCAACCGTCGGCGTCGAAGCGCACATCCGCGACATCCACGGCCTCGTTCCCTTCTCGTTGTCGGCTCGTCGTCATGTCGCGTCCCCGCCCAGCAGCAGGACGGTCGCGAGGATGCGACGGCGCCTGCCCTTCCGCGGCGCGTTGGCCAGCCGCGGGGTGACCACGCGGACGAGGTCTTGCAGCAGGGCGGTGTACTCGGCGGAGTCCAGCCACATTCCGGCGATGCGATACGACGTGAGGTCCCGGAACGGGTCAAAGTCGGGCCGGTCGAAGTAACGGTCCGCGGCCGCGAGCAGTCCCGCCACGAACGCCATGAACGCCTGCCGGTGCTCGTCCGGAGTCATGGCCGCGATGTCGTCCTGGCTGATAGTGGCAGCCGCGAGCCGGAGCACGTAGGTGCGCTCGACGGCGCCGCGAACCCGGCGTTCGGCCACCACCTGCAGCACTCCCGCCCGCTCGAGGCGCGCGACGTGCCGGTACAGGCTGGCGGCGGGCACGTCGGACAGCTCAGCGATCAGCTGCGACGTCGTCAGCGCGCGGTCACCCAGGAACGCCTGCACGATGCGCAGCCGGACGGGATGCAGCAGCAGATCTGCGGAGTCACGCACGACGCCAAGCGTAGCCATCGCTATCAGAATTGACAACATTCGTAGTTATGAGAACGTCTGGTTCCCGCCCGCCTTCCGGCCCGGTCCGCGGTGACGTTGGCCTCTGCCAGGGACCGGCCCCGGCCGGCCAGCCTCGGTCACAGCCACGCCGGCAGTCGCGTGCGCGGCGGCGCGTTGCAGGGGAGTACACGATGCCCAGTTGGCCTTTCTCTAACGCCGAGCGGGTGCGGGCCATGTACCCGGACGCCCGGGCGAACGTGACCGCGAGACGGCTGGCCCGGCTGTGGGCTGCCACAGTCCGGCTCGGCATATTCCCGCGCCGGTGGGTGAGCCTGGAGGTAGCCGGGCGCCGGACGGGGCGGCTGTGCCGGTTCCCGCTGGGGATGGCCGACTGGAACGGCCGCTGGTATCTGGTGCCGATGCTGGGCGCGCGCTGCAACTGGGTGCTGAACGTGCGGGCGGCGGGCGGGCTGGTCACCCTCCGGCGCGGCCGTGCCATGCGATGCCGGCTGGTCGAGGTACCCGTTGCCGAGCGGCCGCCGATCATCAAGCGCTACCTGGAGAAGGTACCGGGCGCCCGGCCGCACATCCCGGTCGACCGGAGCGCGCCGCTGGCGGACTTCGAGTCGATTGCCGGTCTCTACCCGGTCTTCCTGGTCACGCCTGTCGGCGCAGAGCCCCGGCCGGCCCGGTCACTCACCCTGCCAGCCCGCCGCGATAGTGACCGGGTGGTGCCTGGGTCGCCCGGGCCCCGGTATGATCAAGGTGAAGGGGAGTAGTCCTTTCGCTGGCTGGCCGACAATCCCGGCGCCTCGCGCCCGGCCGCCAGGCCACGAGGTGTGGCGGACGAGACCTTCGGCTGTTGAGTGCTTCCGGCCGAAGGTCCCGCAGGGGAATCCCCGGGCCGGACCCGACCTGAGGACCCCCGATGTCCGTAGCGGCCGTCATCGCGATCGCCTTCGCGGTGACATTCCTGGCCGAGTTGCCGGACAAGTCCATGTTCGCCACGCTCGTGCTAGGCACCCGGTACCGGCCGCGGTGGGTCTGGACCGGCGCCGCGGCCGCGTTCACCGTCCACATGGCCGTTGCCGTCACGGCCGGGCAGCTGCTCGCCCTGCTGCCGCACCGGATCGTAGACGGGATCGTGGCCGTCCTGTTCCTGGCCGGCGCCGGCTATCTGTGGGCTGTGAGTTTCCGCCCGCCGCGCCGGCCGGACCAGCTGGACGCCGCCCGGGTGGGAGGGCGGTCCTCGTTCCCGCGCGTCGCCGGCGCCGCCTTTACGGTCATCTTCCTGGCAGAATGGGGAGATATCACCCAGCTCACCGCCGCCAACCTGGCAGCCAGGTACAACCCGTTCCTAGTCTTCGCCGGCGCGACGCTCGGCTTGTGGGCCGTGGCGGCCACGGCGGTCAACATCGGCGCCAAGAGCCTCAGCCTGCTCCCGATGGCGTGGGTGAACCGGATAACCGGGACCATTCTGATCGCGCTCGGGATCTACGCCGCCGTTTCCGCCGTGCACACCTGATCACGCACCGCGCCAGCAGCCAGTCAGACGCCGATGGCAACGGTCATCGCCGGTTGGCACACTAAGGGCAGCGCGGCGGCCGGAAGTCCAGGCCGCGGGACAGAGCGGAAAGGATGCGGATGGACGACGACGTCGTGGGGTACGCAGACATTCCCACGACCATTCTCGCCGACCTGCTCGGGCGCGAGCAGGTCATGGATTCCGGAGTGCGCCCGCTCTTCGGGCCGATCCCGCGGGTGGCCGGTCCCGCGTTCACCGTCAGGTGCCCGCCCGGCGACAACCTCATGCTGCACGCCGCCATTTACCGCGCAGCTCCTGGCTCCGTGCTCGTCGTCGAGGCGGGCGACGCTGACTACGCCATGGCCGGCGGTAACGTCTGCGCGGTCGCGCAGCGGCGGGGGATCGCCGCCTTCGTCATCGACGGCGTGATCCGCGACCTCACTGAGGTCCGCGACATGCGATTCCCGGTCTTTGCCAGGGGAGTGGTCCCGGTGGCTGGCAGCAAGGCCGCGGTGCTGCCGCTCGCCACCCCGGTGCGATGCGGCGGCGTCACCGTGCGGACGGGCGATGTCGTCGTGGCGGACGACGAGGGCGTCGTCGTGACACCGCGCGATCGCAGCGCCGAGGTGCTGAGCGACGCGCTGGCACGGATGGCGCGGGAAGCAGGATTGTCCCTGGATGCGTGGGAAGCTGAGCATCGCGCCCGGGTTGACGAGATCCTGGCTGACAACGGCTTCACCGGCTGACCGGCGCTGTCAAGGAGGCACGCAGATGACGACGTACGTGCTTGTCCACGGCGCCTGGGGCGGCGCGCACGGGTTCCGCCGGGTCCGGCCGCTGCTGGCCGCGCACGGACACGAGGTCTTCACGCCCAGCCTCACCGGCATCGGTGAGCGATCGCATCTCGCGAGCCCGCAGGTGAACCTCACGACACACATCCAGGACGTCGTCAACGTCGTCTGGTATGAGGATCTGTGGGACGTCGTGCTGCTTGGCTTCTCCTACGGCGGGATGGTGGTCACCGGCGCCGTGAGCCACCTCGCCGACCGGGTGCGGCACCTGGTCTACCTGGACGCATTTCTGCCAGACGACGGCCAGTCTCTCTACGACATCACTGGCCAGCCTGGCGGTCGCGTGCTCGGGCTCGGCGAGCAGTGGCTCGTGCCGCCGCGGCCGCGTGAGTATGACAGCGAGGACGAAGCCGCGTACGCAGTCCCGCGCCGGACGTCCCATCCGGTGGGCTGCTTCACCGAGCCCGTGCGCCTGCCCCAGTCGCTCGAGAGCTACCCGTTCAGCCGTACCTACATCAAGGCGACGGCAGCGGCCGAGCCGAAGGTGTTCTGGGACGCCGCCGAGCGCGCCCGCACGTCGCCGGCCTGGCGTCACCGGGAGATCGAGACTGACCACCTGGTCCCGATCAACCGACCCGAGGAACTGACCGAGATGCTGCTGGAGCTCGCGTAACCGGCGGCTGGAACTCGCGTACCCAGCTGCCTCGCAGACTACTGGCCGTCGGTATCGTCGCGGCACACGTGCGCTAGCAGCCGTCCCGACAGTTCCGCCGCCGGCACATTCTCATCGCCCTTGGTGACGAACACGTGCCCGCACGTCGCGCACGACAGCGGCCCGGCGGCGACAACCCACTCATCTCCGCCCTCGCGCATTTCCATGTACCTGCGAGCGCTGAACAGGGCTGCCTGGAATTCTGCCTTGGACATGGCGGACAGCTCGATCTCGGTCTCGACCCGATCGGCCCACCGCTCCCAGATCCCGGCAATGACGCGCCAGAAAGCGTATGCCGGCGATCCTTCCTTATACCGCTGTCTGACGGCATTTGCGGCGGCTCTCAACTCACTGCCGGGATCAGCAGAGCCAGTTTCCGGGGGAATTTCTTCAGTCAAAGCAGCACCTCTAAGGCAGGCATGGCCCCTTTATGAGCCTAGCGAGAACGCGCCGGGAAATACACCGTCGGACTGTAATCGGCTCGCTGCCTGGATGATGTTTCAGCGTTCTGCCGGAAGTTTCAGTGTTGTAAGTAATCAACTCAGGTAGGCGCGCGCTGACCCCGTTCCCCGCCTGAACCAATCGGCGCAGGGAACGGGGTCAGCCTCGTCATGCCGTCGCCGGCACGCTCGCGGCCGAATGCTTAGCGGGCGGCCGGGTTGCGGTTGTACAGCCGCCGCGCCCAGCCATAGCTGACCAGCGCGATCCCGGCGGTCCAGGCGACTGCGAGTGTCGCGTGGCTGCCGGTCGGGCCGCCCAGCAGCAGGCCGCGAAGCGTCTCGATGACCGGCGTGAACGGCTGATACTCAGCGAACCAGCGCAGCCCTCCCGGCATCGAGCTGGTCGGCACGAAGCCGCTACCCAGGAACGGCAGCAGCATCAGCGGCATCGGCATGTTGCTGGCGCTCTCCGCGGTCTTCGCGACGAGCCCGAGCGCGACGGACAGCCAGGTAACAGCGAAGACAAACAGTGCCAGCAGCCCGACTGCGGCCAGCCACCCGGCCGGGCTCGCGGCCGGCCGGAAGCCGATCAGCAGGGCGATGCCGATGACCGTGGCGACACCGAGCATCGTCTGAATCACGCTGCCGAGTACGTGGCCGGTGAGGACCGCGGCGCGGGAAATCGCCATGGTGCGGAACCTCGCCACGATTCCCGAAGCCACGTCGGTGGCCACGGACACCGCGGTTCCGGTCGCGGCGCCCGCCACCGTGAACAGCAAGATGCCCGGCGTCACGTAGTTCACGTAGGCGGCGCGCCCACCACCACCGGCGAGTCCGGCGCCGAGCGTGCCGCCGAACACGTAGACGAACAGCAACAGGAAGGTCACGGGCATCGCGACGATCATGGCGGTCATCGCCGGGTAGCGCAGCGTATGCCGCAGGTTGCGGCGCAGCATCGTGCGGGAGTCGCGCACGGCGTACGACAGCGTGCTCATCGGGCCGGGTCCTTGTCAGTGTCGTTACTGCCGGTGAGGGCGAGGAAGACGTCGTCCAGGTCAGGCGTGTGCACCGACAGCGCGCCGATCTCGATCGACTGGTCATCGAGCCGGGCAAGCAATTCCCGAAGCGCGCGGACGCTGCCGTCGCTCACGACCTGGAGCGTGAGGTCTTGCTCGTCGGTTGAGCGCGCCTCCAGCGCGAGCGCCGCCGAGGCGAGTTCTGCCGGCTCGCCAAACCGCAGCTCGATGTGGCCACCGGGAATCAGCCGCTTCAGCTCGTCTGCTGTCCCCTCGGCGATGATCCGCCCGTGGTCCAGCAGCGCGATGTGGTCGGCGAGCTGGTCGGCCTCCTCGAGGTACTGGGTCGTGAGGAAAATGGTGACCCCCCTCGCCGCCAGGTCCCGGACGATCTGCCACATGGTGCGCCTGCCGCGCGGATCCAGGCCGGTCGTCGGCTCATCGAGGAAGATGATCTGCGGCTCGCCGATGAGCGTCATGGCCAGATCAAGGCGGCGCTGCATGCCACCCGAATAGGTGGCGACCATCGTCCCGGCGGCGTCAGCGAGGTCGAACCGGCTCAGCAGCTCTGCCGTGCGCTGACGAGCGCGGGCCTTGTCCAGGTGCTGGAGGTCGGCCATCAGCAGCAGGTTTTCCTCGCCGGTGAGCAGCTTGTCGACCGCCGAGTACTGGCCGGTGACGCCGATCGCCGCGCGAACTTTGTCGGGGTCGCGCGCGACGTCGTGCCCCGCGACCCGGACCCGACCAGCATCCGCGCCGAGCAGCGTCGACAGGATCTGGACCATGGTCGTCTTGCCAGCGCCGTTCGGGCCGAGCAGCGCGAAGATCGTTCCCCGGCTGACGCTGAGGTCGATGCCGTCGAGCACAACCTTGTCGCCGAAGGATCTCCGCAGCCCGGTTACCGCGATGGCGGGCTCGTCATGCGCCGGCAGATTCTGGGCCATCTAGCACTCTCCTCGGACGGGATCACGGCATGCGCCGACTCCCCAGCAATCTTCAGTTAGTTCTGAACGCTACGTTGCGTTTGAATATATTGTCAAGTCATATCTCGATTCTTTGCCCAGGAAGCCTCAAGATCTGGACTGGCATTGCAATGAGCTTGGCGACAAATGCAACGCCCGGGTCTCCGGCAGTATTGCAATGATCTGCCGATTAATGCATACTGGCCAGTGGCCGACCACAGGCCGGGCGCTGGCCTGGCCGACTAGAGGGGGTGCGACGGATGCCCGGGGGCAGGCTGACGCTGCGGGACCGCGAGGCGATCGCCACCGGCCTTGCCGCGGGCCTGTCGGCCGCGGAGATAGCCCGCCGGCTGGACCGGCCGACGTCCACGGTGAGCCGCGAGATACACCGCAACCGGGGACAGGCTGGCTACCAAGCTGATACCGCCCAGCAGACGACACAGCAGCGAGCCCGGCGCGGCCAGCTAACCGCGACGCCGACCGCGATCACTGCGCGCGGCATCGCTGGACCCGACCGCCCGGCCGTCGCGGACGCTGCGGACTTGTTCACCGCGACGCTGGTGCAGTCGGGCGTGCCGCGGATGATGGCCAGAGTCCTGACCTGCCTGTACCTCACCGACAGCGGCAGCCTGACCGCTGCCGAGCTCGTGCAGCGGCTGCGCGTCAGTCCGGCATCCATCTCCACGGCCGTGGCCGGCCTGGAGCACCACGGGCTGATTACGCGCGAGCGCGCTGCGGGGCGTCGCGAGCGGTATACGGTCGATGACCAGCTCTGGTACCGGTCGTGGCTAGCAAGCGTGCGCCAGAACCAGGACCTTGCTGCAGCCGCGAAGAGCACCGCCGACGTGCTCGGCGCGGGCACGCCCGCCGCCGCACGGCTGACCTACATGGCCGACTTCTTGCAGTTCGTAGGGCGGGACATGCTGCAGGCCGCGGAGCACTGGTGGAGTGAGCTAGCCAACCGCCGTCCCGCTGAGGGCGGCGCAGCGCCGCACGAGAACCGGTCCGTGTAACCGGGCTGACCCAGTCAGCGAGCGGGTACGAGAATCAGGGCGTGAGGCTAACTCCCGACTATGACTCAGATCCCTATACCACCTGGAAGACCCCGTGGTCGCCATTCGAGAAGCGAAGCGGCGCTGCGGCCTGGCGGCCGCTACTACGCCTCGACTGCCGCGCGTGATAACGACCCTGAGATCATTTCCGGAGGGCTACCCGCCGACCTCCTTCGACGCAGAGGAAGCCGTTGCAATGGCTGCCTCGGTATTCCGACATGTCGAAGCGCAACAGTGGGACGGGAAGTCCTTCCCGCTTTCGACGCGCGCTGAAATCCGCGCGTACTGCCGCCACAACTACATCCCGCCCGAGCGCGCTGAGCAAGCCGAAGTACCGCTGTGGCTGACGAAGCGCGGCGTCCTGATCCGCGCGAGAAAGCCCTGACCTGCGCGTCTGCCCGGCCTCCGGGCTCGCAGAGAGGTTCGTGATGAGCACATTCACCGAGAGGGAGACCGAGTACCTGCGCGGACAGCGGCTCGGCCGCCTGGCGACCGTCGGCCCCGACGGCTCGCCGCACGTCGTGCCGGTCGGTTTTCGCGTGGGCCAGGACGGCGAGGCGATCGAGGTCGGCGGGCACGCGATCAGCGCCTCGAAGAAGTGGCGTGATCTGGAGTTCAACCCGCGCGTTGCCTTCGTCATCGACGATCTCGAGCGGGTGGATCCCTGGACGCCGCGCGGGATCGAAATCCGCGGCAGCGCTGAGTTGCATGAGGCGGGCGGCGAGAGCTTCGGCGCTGGCTGGGACGCGGCATGGATACGGATCCTGCCGCAGCGGATCGTCAGTTGGGGGATCGAGGGACACGCGTTCTCGGCAGCCGGACGGCGCAGCGCTCGCTCGGTCGGCGGCGGCTGATCCTCGGCAAGCAGTCGTCCAGGCTCCAGGGACTGTGCTGGTATGACAGGGATCACCAGTCTTAGCGACTTTCTGGGCTGTATTTCCCGTCTTCGCTGATCCTGCCGAGCTGTCTGTGCTGAACTGCAGATGCAGCTGGGCATCCGCACCGTCAGGCGACCCAGGGCCTGGTTGAGCAGCGGGTGATGAAAGGGAACGCATGAGCGGGGGAGCCGGGAAACACGAAGCGGGCGACGGCTCCCGCTCGCCGGCCCAGCCGCCTACGGAGCAGACGCCGTTCTGGATGCCTCGCCACCAGGACGAATGGCCGGCCTGGGACGATCCGGGCTGGTGGCGCGACCAGCCCCGGGTGACCGACAGCGAGCTCCCTCGCTCGCAACGGCAAGGGCCGCCTCGCTCGCGAAGGAAAGCGCGGCCTCGCTCGCGCCGGAGGCTCGCCGTCGCCGGCGGGATTGGCGTCGCCGGCGTAGTAGGCCTGGCCACTGCGCTAGTCCTCAGTGGCGTCCTCGGCTCGAACAAGGCGTCCGTGCCCGGCTTCCATCCGACTGCCACCCAACCGGCACTGGCTGCGCGCCAGACCGCCGAGGCTTTCCTGGCTGCCTGGAAGGACGGGCACGTCCGGACGGCCGCTAGCTACACCGATGACCCGCGGGCTGCTACGGCCGCGCTCACGTCCTACGACGACGGCCTGAATCTTCGCGCCCTGCATTTCGCGGTGCAGAGCGCGACCGCGCGCGGAACGGTGGCGTTCTCAGTGGTCGCCACGGTTGGGCTGCCCGCGACTCCGACCGCAGGTGCGGCCGGGCAGTCCGCGGCGAGCGGCTCGGGCGGGCGGACGTCGAGCCTGGCGGTAACCGCCACCTGGTCTTACGCCTCGCACCTAACCGCGTACGCGAAACACGGCGGCTGGTGGGTCAGGTGGAATCCCGCGCTGGTCGCGCCGAACCTGACCCCCGGCGAGACAGTCGTCAGCATTCCCGTGGCACCAGGTGCCGGCGAGGTCGTGGATGCCGCCGGCAATAACCTCCAGGACTCGGGCGACCCAGGGATCGACAACATCGCCACGGCGCTGAAGAGCGCTGCCCCCACGGGACTGGGCACGCCGGGAATCGAGGTGGCGCTCGCCGGCCCGGGCAACACGCCCATCGCCAGCACCGCCGACGTGCTTCGCCATCCGGTCGCCGCCAGCGTGGTCAAGACCACCATCGATCCGAGCGTCGAGGCGGCGGCAGAGTCGGCAGTGCAAGCCCATCCAGGCAGCTCGATGGTGGTGATCAGGCCGAGCACCGGCGAGATCCTAGCGGTAGCCAACAACGACGGAGCGAACGACTTCGCACTCACTGCACGAGTGGCGCCCGGCTCGACCAACAAGATCATCACCTCGACGGCCCTGTTCACCTCGGGCCTGGTCAGCTCGCCGAGCCAGCCCGTCGAGTGCCCCCAGCAGCTCGTGATCAACGGCAACACGTTCAAGAACGACCAGGGCCTGAGCGAACCGCCGGGCACGCCGTTCCTCACTGACTTCGCCGCGTCCTGCAACAACGCCTTCGCCCGCTGGTACACCAGCATCGGCCCCGAGACGCTCGCCCAGACGGCGCAGAAGTACTACGGCCTGAACCAGCAGTGGAACATCGGCATCGGCCCGGGCGGCCCGTACTACAGCATCCCGCCCGCCGCCTACAACGGGGAACTGGCCCAGGAATTGTTCGGCCAGGGGGCGCTGGAGACCGCCCCGCTCGCCATGGCCTCGGTCGCCGCGACCGTGGACACCGGCGCGTTCAAGCAGCCGATCGTCGTACCAGGCCAGGCGCAACTCGCCGCCACACCGCTGCCCGCCAGCGTGCGCCAGTTTCTATGGCAGATGATGAGAGCCGTCACGCAGCCGGGCGGCACGGCGGCCGGGGTCTTCGACAGCGTCACCTCAGCGGTTTACGGCAAGACAGGCACCGCAGACGTGGGCAATCAACAGCAACCGAACAGCTGGATGGTGGCCTTCGACCCGACGCTAGACGTCGCGATCGGCTGCGTGGTGCTGGACGCTGGCTACGGCGCTTCCTACGCCGGGCCGGAGGCGGCGACAGCGCTCCGGCTCCTTGCGTAGGCGCGCGTCCGCCTGACGGGGCAGCCCCCGTGGCCTAGCCAGAACTAACGCGCCTGTCCGGTGCTGGTCAGGCGTCGCGCGTGGCCATCTTCCAGGCGCCGACAGGCGACCACTCGGCTCGTCCAGGGCGGGTCGCGTTCCCGTATCCTGATGCTGACCACCTTCAACCTGGACGAGTACGTCTATCACGCGCTCAAGGCAGGCGCGAGCGGCTTCCTGCTCAAGGACGCCAGCCGCGAGCAACTGGCCGACGCCGTACGCGCTGTGGCCGCGGGGGAGACCCTCCTCGCCCCTGCCATTACCCGGCGG
>Ga0187805_10000526_pt1 | contig 12661 bp, 10 predicted proteins | sample NC_wetland_sal_i_6_FD_132965 | JGI IMG/M metagenome (GOLD analysis project Ga0187805, IMG submission 132965) | Wetland sediment microbial communities from Neuse River Estuary, North Carolina, USA - Control_5 | ecosystem: Environmental > Aquatic > Freshwater > Wetlands > Sediment | place: USA...
ATTGATTCTGAGCTACTTGATTCGTTACCTAAGGTATCTTTACTGGCAGGTTTACTGGCACGTAGAATGCTTGCATGAGGAGCAACTACCAGCGAGGCACGATCTACGAAGCCAGCAACAGCTTCTTCGTGCGCTACTTCGCAACCGTTGATGGGGTGAAGAAACGTGTATCCCATAAACTGTGTGACCGCGACCAGACCCATTACAGCATAACCTGCCCCGCGGTGCTTGCCCTCCGCGATGAGCACATGGTTGCCGCGCGCAAACCAAAACCGCAACCAACCGCCACAGACATTCTCATCACAGACTATTGGGAACAGGTCTACCTGCCCACGGTGAAGAAGGGCCTAAAGCCTAGCACCGTTGCAGGGTACCAGGAAATTTGGGTCAGTCATCTGAAGGACCATTTCACAGGCCGCACGTTCAGGGAATATGAGCCGGTTGATGGCAATAAGCTGCTAAACCAGAAGGTCGCTGAAAGATACGGCAGACGCACCATCGCACACATTCGCAGTCTGGCCTCTGGCATCTTCACGCACGCAATCAACGATGGGGTGCTGCAGAGCAACCCTTGGCGCAACGTGAAGACCAAAATTAAACCGCCCAAGCCGAAAGAAACAGCAGACTACACTCTCACCGAGTTGATGGACATCGTGAACGGCAAGCTGACCCGCGTTGACGCGCAACTCATCGTGTGTCTTGCCGGTCTGATGGGGTTGCGGCCTAGTGAAATCGTTGCGCTGTGTTGGGAAGACGTGAACCTCAGAGCAGGCAAGCTGCGATTGCACCAAGCGTATGTGCGCGGAAACCTCGGCACCACCAAGACCGAGATTGATGTGACATTGCCCATGTTGAAGATGGTCATTGGTCTCTTCAAGGCTTGGCATCAGCAGTGCGGCGAGCCGAGCGAGGGTTGGGTGTTCCCGAAGCGGATTGGAGAAGGCCCCATCAACATTCGGGATTACGTCGTCGCAGTGCTCAGACCTGGCATTGGCAAGAAGTCTTGGAAGGGTCTATATGCATTCAGACGTGGTGCAGGCACGATTCTCACCGAGTTGACCGGCAACCCCATTGCGGCACAACAGGCACTTTGCCATCTTGATCTGAGCACAACGATGAGGCACTACATCAAAACCAAACGCACAGCATTGGCGGAAGGTATTCAGATGTTGGATGAAAGGCTTGCACTGAACAAGTGATGTTGAAAACCAACATCGCTATTTCTTAATGAGCGGCGCTCCTTACTTCATCAGGTGACTTCTTGGTGTTGGGCTAGGGTGTCCAAAGAGAGCAAGATGCCAACGAGATGATGTGCAGACTTGTTACGAAATCCGAACTTAAACTGTGTCCACGCAACTTACCTAAACGACACTCGCTATTATCAAATCCGGCGGCAGACCTGTGGTTACCCCGAGCGGTTCATCTACTCAGACGCGAAAAGAGTGAGTCCCAGTTTTCGCCGAGCTTAGAATCGATCGCGGTGATCTCATGCCCTCGTAGAGAATGCCGCGTCGCCCTGAAACACTGGACGTGTCCGGCAATGTTTCTAAACCTGGGACAGAGCATCCAAGCGGGCTAGGTGTGTGCGCACGCGAGGTGGGTATCTACACTTCAGGCTTCTATCGATGAAGTCATAACTTGCTCTGGAGTTTTCGGGCCCCAAAATTCACAAAAGCGGCGGCAAACTTGCACGAAAAATCCAATCCAAATGGCTCACGCGAGCAGCTCAAAATGCTCGTAGGCCAGATTATCCTTGCCCAGGGGAACGTCTTCATCAAGGAACTGCTGCGCAGCGCAGGTGTCCGCATCGGCACTACAAAGGCCGATTTTGAACGCAACCTGATGGACGCCATCGACAACGGCGTACTTCGCCGGGAGGACATAGAAGCCTGGCTAGTCGAAGTCGAGGGTTGGGGAAACCAGCACATTTACTTATTTAAAGTTCCATCCATAATTGCTAAGGATTCGATCTGGTTAGATCAGGCGAAGGTAGAGAAGAAGATAACGGCTTCTGGATTCGCCAATATTTGGAACGCCCCCGTGTCATTTGAATTTCCCGAGCAGCAAAAGCTCACTGGAATTCAGTTTGACGGCTCGAACCTGAGACTCACTTGGCACCAGGGCCAATCATGGCTTGTTCGGGACAAGACAAAGGACTACGGGCAAGAGATCGATGGGGACGAATACGAGTTTCAGGCCTACCGTCGGCGGGCAGAGCGGGCAGTCATGCACTTTGAAATGGTTCTTCCCCTTCGCCTTGCCGCGATCTTCATCCAAACCCCATGGGGCGAGATCGAGCACGAGACTGCGTTGAAGGAGGTCAGCAAAATTGCGTCCTCAATTTTCGATTTCGACTCCCTCGAGGAATACAAAGTTTCGCTGGCCATTAAGCATCTCGACCAGTTGGGCCTGGATGATCAACAAGGGCAGTACGGAATTCAGCCCAGCATGGCACGGCTCGACTCTCCCGGGGCGTATGTTGAATTTGGCAGTGTCGGTGAGAAGAGCTACCAGGACTTTACGCCCGTGCGAGAAGTGCGCAGAGCGCTCAAGCCCGCGTATTTTACGGGCAACAAGAGCGATTTCATGTTCTCGGCAGCTCCGAAGAATGCGCTTTCTCGGAAGATACGGGTCACATTCTACGGAAAGGACGACCGTATCAGGCTATGGATGCAAATGAAAGCGCGAGAAGTCTGGGAGATCCTGCGGATGATCAAGACGCATGGGTAAGGAGACGGAATGGGTAGTCCAAATTGGGACCAGCTCAAGGCGCATCATGACCCTCGCCTCATCAAAACTCTCACTTTGCTGTTTTCTACGCCAGGACCACTCGAAATTACCGCCAAGTTCTTATCTGAGCGGACCAGCGTTGCCGAAAACGAGTGCTCCCGGCTATTGGAGGAGCTCGCCGCCTCCGGACTGCTGATTCAGACTGAGAATTTCGCATGTACGCAGTGCGAAAGGCTACTTACAAAAGAGGAAGTCCAGGGCGACGAGGTTTGTCCCTATTGTGAGCATCCGTTTGCCGAGAAGAAGCCGATCATTGTTCATCGGTTCATCAGAGAGGCGCCGAGAACCCGCGACATCATCTGGATGCTTACATTGCATGGCATGAATACGCGAGGCAGCTGGCAGGAGGACCTAAATTGGCTCGTATCGAGGAGTTACGGACGTATGGTGCCGGTCGCAATCTACAAGTACGGCATAGTGCGTCCGGGCGCGGTCTTGAGGTTCCGGCAACGCGCTCTTGTGCGAGGTCTAATCGCGCGCATACGGCGGCTTAGCGGGGAAACTCGAGCCGCAGGATTCGGAAGTATGCCAGACGTGATCGCGCACAGCTTCGGCACATGGTTGCTCGGCCACGCCCTTCGCGCAGATCCCACGTTGCGGGTCGGAAGAGTAATCCTTGCCGGTTGCATTCTTAGGCCGGACTTTGACTGGAAGGAGCTGATAGATCGGCAACAGGTCCAGGCGGTGTTGTGCCATGTGGCGAGTAAGGACGGTTGGTCCGGCATCGCGCATTATGTGATTCCTGACTCGGGTCCCTCGGGACGGCAGGGTTTTAATGATCGGATGAACATCCGTCACGCTGTGCTTCGCGGCGGACATCACAGCGATTTTTTCAGGCTAGATCTTATGCCAGGCCTGTTCGCGCGGGTTTGGCAACCATTTCTTACCGGAGCGAATGGAAAAGGGAACGTAATTGACCCGGGGCTTCCCGAGCCGAACTGGAGCCAGGCATGGTGGCCCTTGCGGGCAACGGTTTTTCGCTTTTTCGTGCTGGCGATCGTTAGCGGACTAGTGCTCGTCATTCTGCTTGCTGTGGCGTTTGGTCTGGTGGATTTGTGGAAGTCGTTTTGAAATTTCGGCAAAACACCTCAAGCAGTTATGCTCGAGTCCTTGGTGCTGAACTAGGACGTCGATCATCCGAGCAGCGGATCATTGCTCCGCCCAGATCCGGATCGCATATTTGAGGCGAATGTTCACAGAAGTTGCTTGTAAGCCGCTTATTACAGAGAGCCATTACAATATTAAGTCATACACGTGATCGACCTTGGTCTTCAGATCGATGCAGTTGTGCCCTGGTTCGCCGTCGAACCTACGGTGGGATATACGCGAGTGGCGGTGGCTGCGGAAGACACAGCAACGTGGGATGACATTCTGGATAATGCAGTAAGACGCTGTTATATATCCGATGGGCAATTGGCTGAACGCGCTCACGCCGCGAATGTCCCGCCTGCTGAGATCGTTGCAGCATTACTTCCAGATCCTGGCCCCGTGATGTCGGGCGATTTTGGAGAGATCGTCGGGTACATATACTTGGCCTCCCGTGAGGCGGCTACAGCGGTAATAGGCCCGAAAAGATGGCGATTGAAAAATGACCGGACCAAGCCTGCGCCTGGTTCGGATATCGTGCAGTTGATTTTGCCGCAATGGCCGCAAGCGAGCGATCAAGACCGAATCGTGTGTGCCGAGGTGAAAGCGAAGGCAACTGCTGGGAATTTCGCTCCGATCACAGCCGCAATCGAGGGCAGTCAGAAAGACCGGACGAGCCGATTGAGCCGCACGCTAGTATGGCTGCGGGAGCGCTCATTGTTGCAAGACATCGGCACTGTGACGATTCCGCAATTGAACCGGTTCATCAATGCCACGGAACATCCGCCGCATGTTCGTCAGTATCATGCGATCGTTGTGATCTGCTCAAATCTCGTCGAAGCAGAGCTGGCAACCCTGGTCCCTGCTACTATTCCGGAAGGTTGCGCGTTGGCGGTAATTTCTGTTCCCCATCTGCAGAACACGTACACAACGGTTTTTGAAGCCGTTCATCAATCCGTTGCCGCGGCCCCGGAGCCACTACCATGACTGAATCACTAAATCGGTGGATCGGGAGTGCGGATGCCATCCGGCACATGGAGCATTTCCGTATTGAACAAGTACCCGTCCTGATAGCCTATGTTCGCGATCGAGTCGACGACTACTACACCTCTCTCGTGGGCGATTTGTTTGACAAAATGCGCGAGAACCAGCCGGAATCTCCGGAGTGGGCACGTTTGGGAAACGCGTTCGCACAGTTTGCGGAAGACGATACTGGTGTATTGACGCGCTCTGCTATAAGCCGTTCCGAGGCGGCTTTGTATGCGGCGGCGGCATTTTACTCTGGCGGTTTTCCTGCCTCAGCTTATCTCAGCATCCTACGCATGCACCCCATTCCAGAGACGGGACCAGCAAGGGCTTGCTACGATCTCCTCGCGCGACCGGCGGCTCCCGCTTCCCAGGACGTCCGTACGTTGTTAACCGCACTTCGGGAAGGCAACCAACAGCTTGTTGCCGACATGACCGCGCAAGTGCGAGAGCAGGCTCGTACTGCGATGGCGGCTGGGCCGGACCAATGGGTGACAGCACGTCTTTATGAACAGTTGATGCAACGCTTTGCGAACGTGAACCTGCGAGCGGTCCTTCCGGCCCGGCCGGCAGGTTTCTGGGACGGACTGGTCGACTCGCTCATAGCTCGTACGCCCAGCACTTGGGAGTTTTTTCCTTCTCAAATTCAAGCGATTCGAGGAAATCTTCTAGCAGATGGCATGGGCTTCACCCTTCAAATGCCCACGGGTTCTGGGAAAACAACGCTTTGTGAAACCTTGCTCTTCGACCACCTACAGCGACACCCGAACGATGCGGCTGTGTTGTTGGTACCTTATCGTTCGCTCGCATCTGAATTGAGAAACAGCCTCGTGCGCCGTCTGAACGGCCTTGGTATCTCGTCGCGCTGCGCTTATGGCGGAACGGTGCCAAGCGGGGATGAGGTGCAGGATCTGAATGCAACGCGGCTTCTGGTCGCGACTCCGGAAGCGCTTTCCGGTCTCTTAAGTGCAGATCAACAGTTCCTCCATCGCATCTCCCTTGTGATCTGCGACGAGGGGCACCTTCTTGGCGCGCAGGGTTCGCGCGGAATCGGTCTGGAGTTGCTCCTCGCGCGTCTGAAAGGACGGGACAACGGCCCACCTCGTTTTATTTTCATCTCTGCCATTGTTCCCAACGTTGAAGAAATCAATGCTTGGCTTGGCGGCACGGCCGATTCAATTATCCGCAGCGAATATCGGCCTGCGCTGGCGGAGTTCGGCGTGCTACGTGAGCGCCGCGGGGACAAAGCGATCGTAAATCTGGAAGTTCATCCCCATTTGCCGGAAGCGATCCGTTTCACAGTCGCGAGTTTCTTGAGCAGAACTGATTTTCGCTATCTTAATCCGGCTTCCGGTCGCAACAGAACACTTCAGTTCACCTCCATTAAAAGGCGAGCTGTAGCGGCGGCGCGCAAGGCTCTTTCGATGGGAACCGCGGTGGTGTTCGCGGCAAACAAGCGCGGTGATCAGGGCGCGGTGGGCATAGCTGAGGAACTTCTGGAACAACTGTCCTATCCGCTGGGGTTGCCGGCGCCCTTGGCCTTCACGAATGGTGAAAGGCTCCCCGTTGCGTTTGATTATCTCAGGCGTGAGTTTGGCGAGCAGTGGATCGGAACCCGGGCCCTTGCTGCGGCCGCCGTTCTTCATCACGGGGACATCCCGCAGGAGACACGCGAGATCTTGGAGGAACTCCTTCGCGGTGCTCATGTGAGGTTCGCCATATGCACTTCGACATTGGCAGAGGGAGTCAACCTTCCAATTCGAACCCTGGTTCTTTACTCGGTGCTGAGAAGACTCAGCGATGGCGCCCTCGATCCGCTTCTCTCTCGCGACATCAAGAATTTGGTTGGTCGAGCTGGGAGGGCCGGCGCTACGACGAAGGGACTCGTGATCTGCGCAAATCCTGAACAATGGCCAGTCGTGGAACGCGTAGCTCTGGAACAACCGGGCGAGAATCTAGTCAGCGCATTGCGGGACTTACTTGATCGTCTTCAGCGACTCTTGGCAGTACGGAATATTGTGCTCACCAATGTGAATTTGGAGGCCTCACCAGGTCTGCACACGTTAATCGATGGCATTGATTCGACCCTGATAGACCTGGCCTCTGAAGAGGTCTCTGAGGAACGGCTAATTCAGCTTGCGGTCGAACTGGCAGATCAGACCTTTGCTGCTCAAGACGCGAATCCCCTGTCACAAGCGGTCCTGCGTAGGGTCTTCGAGTTGCGGGCAACACGTGTGGCGAATATTCGAGCCGCGGGGCGACTGGCTTGGATCCGGGAAACGGGCGCTAAGATGCGAATGATAGACACGGTGGAAACAGATCTTCTTAATCAGTTCGCCGCATGGGAAATACTCGATAATCCGACAGACGAACAATTCGTAAATGTAATTCTGCAGTGGGCATGGGATCACGGATATTTGGCTGACGACATCCGCAAAGCTTATCGCCTCGAAGCTAAGGCAGATATTGCAGGCGTGCGCGATTCTTTCTTCGTCATCGTTCGGCGATGGCTGATGGGGGATACTTTCGCCGAGATGGCCGTAGCTTCAGCAACTCCTGTCGACGATATTTTGGCTATATACACCGGTGCAATTTCGTATGGCCTACAAACGATCGTAGAACAAGGCATCTCACTTCTATCAAAGCTCCTTGAAAGCCAAGGGCGGTTGCTGGCTGAAAGCGTGCGGTCATTTCCAGAACATCTGCGATTTGGGGCGCCAACAGCGGGAGCATGCGTTCTGAGCAAGTCAGGAATACGCCATCGCCGAGCGGCTATTTTGCTAGGCGAGACACAGGAGGTCAGCCTTGCGGTTGCGGCCCCGCGCGCCATCCTGTTGAACACCGTACAGCAGTTGCTAGAAGCAGACGAAGTTGGCTGGCGCGACCGGCTTGGAGCATTGATGTACGAAAACACAATCGCAGATGTGGGATAGGCGGAGGTCCTCTATCTCCGCAGCCGTCAGCACCCACAGACCAACAGGTTCCGATCTACCAAGTGTGGAGTCCCACTGACGTATAGCGCTCAGATGTCATCTCAAAAGATCGAACTAGACCTTCGGCACGCAATTTGGCTTACGCACAATCGGAAGTGCGTGTACTGCTCCGAACCGTTATCGTCTGCTGAGGTCGAGATTGACCACGTGATACCCGAAACTTTGGACGGCAAACCAGAGTTGAGTAAGATCCTGTCGAAGATATCTTGTGTGAATGCTATTGCTGGGCTACTCAGGGCACCCTAGGTGTTGGCTGGACGAGCATTCTGGCGCGTGCAAGTGAAGACAGCAAGTTCATGGCCTCTCAACTTTAGTCAGCGCAGACTCAACAAGGGCCGTTCGGCATCAAGTCTCTGCTGCTCATCGCACGAATACTTGGTGCCAAGCCAGGCGGTCAAGGAATGAAGAGATTACAGCTTTCCTCAGAACCATCGTTCGCGCGCGTCCAATCACGGTTCACAGACCGACCTGTTGCTATGTATCCCGACTGGGTCAGGCAACTCCGTAACGTATGAGCGTCCATTGTTGTCGAAGTGCAACAGTTCATGAGCATTCCACTGCATCACGCCAGTTTGCACGTCCGCGCCCGATGGCGTAACCTTGACCACCTTGCCCTTGTTCACGTAACACCCGCTGAACATGTAAACGTCCTGACCAACCACCATTGTCTTCGTGTCCACCTTGCCTACCTTGTGAGAATTCCCGCAGAGCATGTAAGGCCCGGTGCAAAACACCCGTGTCTTGGTGTCCATGTCGCTTCCCTCTCGTTGCTTTGTTTTTGCTGCTAAGTTCGTTCGTGTCGGCTCAGGTTCCCGAAGAGAGCGGGCAAGCGTGAGTATTCTGAGACTGAACGGTTGACGCTGAAGCCACTCCCGCATTCGCTGAACACCGGGGGCGATCATAGTTAGCGAGACGCTTCCCGTCTGCGGACGGTGCACTCGTCGCGGCGAGGGCACCGTCCGTCCAAAGCCTCCCCTCGCATTTCCCCAGTTGCCGGAATGAAGCTCACGAATGAACCGCAGGTTGCACAGGCGTTGTGATATCCCGACCGCCCTCGATGCCAACCATTTGAATTGATCGTGTGACCAAAGTTAGACAAGTGTTTGTTCACATTCTCCAACCTCTTCAAAGCTTCGCGGAGCACAGTGCGGGTACGTTCTGCCTCCCCGTCCGGGTCAGCCCCAGCCTCGCTGACCTCGGCACGGATGTTGCCATCCGATAGCGCCAGCACGGAGTCCCCTAACTGGTTCATGAATCTCTCTAGGTTCCCATCGTGATTTGTCTTGTCCGCCATTTTCTATCCTCTACTCCCATTGTTTCTCTGGCTCAGAACCTTTAGCCTGATTCGCCTCAGTGCAGCCGCGTATTTCTTTTCCTCAAGGCCATATCTCGACATGATTTCAGTCTTCCGCAGTCCCTCCATCAACCCCCGAAGCAGTTGAAGGGCTTCAGAATCGTCGTTGAACAGGCCGAGAACCCGGTCTTCCTCTTTTTTTTCAATTAGGCGTTGATCCGCGGGGGAGGAACTTGAAGCCACATTATCGATGGGCGAATAATCTTGCCCCTCGGCATCATGGAAAAGCAATTCTGACATTAGGTAGGTGCTCTCCTCCTTGAACTGCCGCTTCCAGACGCTAGCAATGCTTAAAATTGCGCCCTTCAGATGCTGCACGAAACTAACCCTTCTGTTCCAGTGTCTGCCATTCTGCGTATCTTCGGCCCCGATCAGCGTCCGATACAAAGCTTCCTCAAGCAGGTCTTCCCAGTCCCTGCCCCGTGCAGCCCTGCCGAGTCCTCGAATGCGGAACTTGGCGAATAGCTGAAGTTGCAGCAACTCTGACGAAGTCAATCCTTTGATCGCTCGATCAACCTCGATCTTCTCCAGCAAACTACGCAACTGACCATTTCCCGTCTCGATTAGGACGGGAATCTGTGCGACTTCTGCCGGGCGAGGCACGTCCGACGCACATTGATAGTCGAGGGCTACAATAATGATTCCTTGCGAAGGGTTCATGTCCCGGATCACGGCCGCAAGCCGAACTCCGTGAATCTGTGGAATGAGACAGTTGATCCCAGTTCCCTTTTTCTCCGGCACATAGTAGTTGATGAGCACCACGTTGAATGGGCCACATTCACGAAACAGCCTTAGCCCTTCCTCGGTATCCGGGGCGAGACGCACCGCGTATCCCGCCTTTTCTAGTAGCTGTCTGAAACAACTCAATAAACTTTCGTTGCCTTCGACCAGCAGTGCTGACTTCGACGATGCGTTGATGCTGCTCGGCGGCAGCAGAGTGGGTTCAAGAGGTTCAATCTGTGGGCTAGGGGGCGTGGTTTCGATCAACGAGAACAAGTGGCCCATGTTTTCCTCCACTCTAAGACGCTTCGCTTCTACTGAACTATGCACTGGAGTGGAGGTCTACTTGAGACTTTTGGCTTGCGATGGAATTACCGAAGTAATTCAGGGAGGAGGAATTTTACATTTACAAGTGGCTTCAGAATAGGTCGAGGCAGCCGTTGGTTCGTGCTTCAACTGTGGAAATTAATACCCCGGCATTCTCAATTCTTACCGTGATCCCTCGCAACTCCCCCCGTAAAATCTCTCCCGCGCTCTCACGTCCGGCTTTGTGACTCCGCAGAGCAAGTTCAGCTTCGTTGATGTCCGTTCCAACGCCATAGCTGAAACCTGCTCCCGTGACGTACAGGGAGCTTCCATCGAGCCGCGCTACACTGGCCGTGCGATGCCAAAGGATGGTTCGAGCACGGTCGAGTTTGTCTCGTAGCTCTTGGACGGAGCCGCCACGACACAAGAACTCATCTCCTTTGTCGTGATACGCCTCCAGCCCTGCCTCGCGCAGCGCGTCCGCCGTCGCTCTGAGAACTGCGTTTCCGGCGTCGTATCCATACTGATTCAAGGCTTTGAGTCCGTCTATGTCGCACATGGCAACGGCGGAAGATCGCTCCGCTTCCTCAAAAGAACGACGATTCGGCAGTCCTGTCACTTCAGAAGTGAGCAATTCCCGCCGCATCTCTTCTGGCGACATTTCCGCCACTCGCCGCCGTTCTGCCAGATCGAATCGACGTTCGCAGTTCAGACAATTGACCACGTGCTCTGGCATTTAGGGACACCTGTGTTCGTTCTCGGCAACGGTTTGAGGTGGGTTGCGAATCGCATTAAGCAACGCTGGGATATCGTCGTCGCGTATTTTTCTTATCTGACCTATTTCCGATTCGCTCAGTCGGCTCAAGATCAAGTTAGCCATGAACGCAGGTTCAATCATCGACGACTGCTTATCGAGTTCGGAAGTCGAGTCATTCTTTTGACCTGCAACAAGTGGAAGTCCGGGATCGACCGAGCTGCGCCCCATGTCTGAGATAGGTTCAGACGCCTGATCGAAGCCGTATGCAGTCAGAAATCGGAGCACGAAGTCGAGGAACATCTCTCCTTCTCCCTGCGGAGGTACGCTCTCTAGCGGAACTTTCATAACGAGCGGATAAGCGGATTCGGTCTGCTTCTGTAATGCTACATATTCGGGGGATCGAAAACGCACGACCTTGTTGCCCTCTAGTGCGTGTGCCAACGCTTCAGCATACGTCTCAAAACACATCCATGTTGTCCAAGTCCAACGATCAACAACTCTGATTCTGATCATTACAGCGTAGCGGGGATCGTCCGCCACTTCCTCATCTGGCACTGCTGGTTTGTTCGTGCGGGGCACATAGTGTACACGTTGCCATTCTGCCTCCTCCCCCGCTGTCAAAGAGCGTATGACCCCATTCTCGCCGGCGACAACATAGCCGCCAGCGCAAGGAATGCAGGGATCGGCTTCCCTAATCGTTTCGTGTTCGTGCGAGCAATCGAGGAGAAATCCAGAATCGGTCCAAGCTGCGAAATAGTACATGGAATGTCGCTTCCGAGAACTTATCTGCTGCATTTATCTAATGCACCGTTTTCAGCAGATTCGGACAAGAGGAGAAGAATCTGTGGTTGGTGGACTTGTGAACATCGGCCACTTCATTTACCGATGCGAAAATTCAGAATGGCTGCGCTAGATTGTGAGCCTGAGGCGTCGTCTGGACTTCAGCTTCTATCAATATGTTGGGGCCAGAACGCGCCACTTCTCCAACCCTATCGATTTCCAATCACCTCTAACAAGGCGAAATAATCCTCGTAAACCTGGTGGCAGTGCCGCTCGCTTCAGTCATGCGGTCCGGATCGGCAGTACGGTTGAGTTGCAGGGACTTCCCACGAACACGGACGTCACCGCCCGGATCGTGAACTGCATCTCTGTCTCGAAACGTGAAAACCTGTGGCTGCTGGCGCTGGAGCTGGATGAACCCGGAAATGTGTGGGGCATTGAGGCGGTGCCCGCCGACTGGTTTTCTTCGCCATAAAGCGCAGCCGCAGCCCAGCGGGAACATCCCCACTGGATGCATTGGAAGCCGTTGGGGGCGTTCTGGACCCCTTCGGCTACCTTACTTTGCTCGCCTCGCCAGCTCCCGGTAAAATGCTTCCGCCGGTTCCGGATGCTCGAGCCGCTGCTCTTTCCATTCGCCGGTTTCTGTATCGACCAAACACAATTTGCTGGAAGCTCGGATGGTAATCGCACCCTACAATAATCATGTTGGCTCCTTTCTCCGAGCCGTTTGGTTGGCCTTTCACCACCCACTCTACTTGGGCATCGGAGCCGACATTGTCATCTAATCAATTACACTCATCTTCCGTGCAGCTTCAAACGGTTCAGATATGAAGTGAATCGAAAGGAGTC
>Ga0187805_10000527_pt1 | contig 12656 bp, 11 predicted proteins | sample NC_wetland_sal_i_6_FD_132965 | JGI IMG/M metagenome (GOLD analysis project Ga0187805, IMG submission 132965) | Wetland sediment microbial communities from Neuse River Estuary, North Carolina, USA - Control_5 | ecosystem: Environmental > Aquatic > Freshwater > Wetlands > Sediment | place: USA...
ACCGGGTGTGATAGCTCGGCAATCGTCACGTCGTTCACACCGCAGGGAGAATTGAAATGGATCCAGTAAAAAAACTCGATCGCTCGGTCAAGGGGCGCGCCGTGCTGATCACCGGCGCCGCCAGCGGGATGGGCCGCGCCACCGCTCATCTGTTCGCCGCCGAAGGCGCGCTCGTCGCGGTCACCGACATCAACGAAGCCGGCGTCGCGCGCGTCGTCGAGGAGATCGCCGCCGCCGGCGGCGCAACCGCGCACGGATGGCGCCTGGACGTATCCGATGCGGCCGAGATCAAGCGCGTCGTTGCCGGCGTCGCCGCACGTTTCGGCCGGCTCGACATCCTCATCAATAACGCCGGCTTCGGCGGCTTCTCTCCGCTCGACGGCGACGATTACGACCGCATCTGGGAGCGCACCATCGCCGGGATGTTGACCGCGCAACAGCGTATGGTCCGCGCCGCGCTCGTGCATCTGCGCAAGTCCGACGCCGCGCGAATCGTCAACATCGCATCGACCGAGGGCCTCGGCGCGACTCCCGGCAACAGTCCGTACGCGGTCGCCAAGCATGGCATCATCGGGTTGACGCGCGCGCTGGCGGTCGATCTCGGCGCCGAAGGAATCACCGTCAATTGCATCTGCCCCGGGCCGATCCGCACGGCCCTGACCGACGCGATTCCCGAAGAGCACAAGACGATTTTTGCCAAACGCCGGACCGCGTTGAGGCGCTACGGCTATCCGGAAGAAGTCGCGCACATCACGTTCAGCTTGTGCCTTCCCGCTGCTTCGTACATCACCGGCGCGATCATTCCGGTCGACGGAGGCTTGATGGTCCGCAACGCATGACCGATGGAGGAACTGAACAAAAGAGCGCTAGCCGGGCTGTTGCAATTGATCGTCACGCTGGCAGCGTTGATCTTCCTTCCGGCGTGGACCTTCGATTACTGGCGAGCATGGTGTTTTCTGGCGGTATTTTCCGTGTCGGTGCTGGCGATCACCCTCTACCTCGTGAAAAACGATCCGAAGCTCCTGGAGCGGCGGGTAAAGGCCGGCCCGGGCAGCGAGAAAGAGAAAGGCCAGAGGATCATACAAGCGCTGGCGATGCTGGCATTTGTCGCGGTGATAGTCTTCCCCGCGCTCGATCATCGTTTCGAATGGTCCACGGTGCCGCCGTATGTCTCCGCACTCGGAGACATTCTAGTCGCACTCGGACTTTTCTTCGTTTTTCTTGTGTTTAGAGAAAACACCTTCACCTCCGGAATTATCGAAGTCGGAACTGAGCAGAAAGTCATAACCACCGGGCCGTACGCGCTCGTACGTCATCCGATGTATATCGGAGCGCTTGTCATGCTTTTGGGCGTACCTCTCGCGCTCGGCTCGTGGTGGGGATTGTTGACGATCATCCCGATGGCGCTTGTGATCGTGTGGAGATTGCGTGACGAGGAAAGATTCCTGGCAAAGAACCTCGCGGGCTATTCGGAGTATGAGAAGAAAGTGAGGTATCGCCTGCTGCCATTCATTTGGTAACCGCCCTCCGGCTGCTTCGCGAAATCACCGCCGCGATCATTCCGGTCGATGGAGGCGTGACGGTCCGGAACGCATGCCTCAAGGTGCCTCAAGTAGACCGGCCACGCTTGACGTGGGAGGAGGGTCTTGCTAAATGGAATTGAAACTCATTCTCAGTATCAGGGATTCCATGTCTATGCTCTCCAAATTCCTCCTCGCCGGTCTCTTCGTCATAGCCCAAGCCGCTCTTGCGCCTGCTGCCGCGGGAGCGGAGGACAGCGTCAGCGAGATCCGGTTTGACAACCACCATTTCGCACCTCAGACGCTCACCGTGGCGGCCGGCCAGCCACTCATGATCAAGGTCGTGAATTCAAGCAAGGAAACAATCGAATTCGAAAGCTTCCGGCTCAACCGCGAGGTCGCGATGACGCCAGGCGAAACAATCACGCTTCGTCTGCCCGCGCTCAGCCCAGGCAGCTACGACTTCTACGACGACTTCCATCAGGACGTGCCTGAGGGCGCGATCGTTGCGAAGTAGGGGGGTCGGCGGTCTTCTCGCGAGTGCGGGTGATGCGGCGTGATTTTCGGAGGCTCGCGAGGATGGCGGGGATGTCGGTCCTAGCCGCTCTATTGGCCGCTCAGCTTGTTCCGGTCGAGCGCAGCAACCCTGCCTCGTCGGGTGCCCTTTCCGCTCCCCTTCGGATTGAGGCCACGCTCAAACGCGCCTGTTACGACTGTCATTCCAACGAAACCCGTTGGTCCTGGTACAGCCGCATCGCCCCGGTCTCGTGGCTCCTGGTTCGTGACGTCACCCTCGGGCGCAAGGAAGTGAACTTTTCCGAATGGGGGAGTTACTACCCGGCCACCCGGCGGCGAAAGCTCGAATGGATCGGCCGCGCGTTGCGCGAGGAAAAGATGCCGCCCTGGCATTACAGGCTGATGCATCCCGGCACCCGGCTTACCGAGGCTGACAAGGCGGAACTGGAGGAATGGATTGAGTCCGCACTGGCCACCCCGTCGGCTCAGAGATCGAAATAATGAAGGAGAATTTCGTGAAGAAACATCTGCGGCTGATTGTGGTCGCCTTCCTGCTTTCGATTCCGTTTCTATATCCGAGCCGCGCGGCGGCGCAACTCGATCCGTGGGAGTTCGAGGTCTACCCGTACGCGACGGAGAGCCGCGGCATGATCGAGTTAGAGACCGACAATGCCGTGGTGGCAAATGGGCACAGCCAAGGTGGCGAAGGCACTGCCGCCGGGACCTTCCGCAGTCAAGGCATGTGGTACAACGGCAACGAACTAACCTACGGTCTCACCGATCGGATTGAAGCCGCAGCCTACCTCAGTTTCTCGCAGCCAAGCGGCCACGGCTTCTGGTGGGCGGGCGACAAGTTCCGCCTGCGCGGCCGGCTGTTCGATCAGGAAACGCTGCCAGTCAATCTCGGATGGTACGCCGAGCTCGAATGGCACAAGAGGCCGCAGTTCGACGATACAGATCTAGAGCTGGAATTGAAGCCTATCATCGAAAAGGACCTCGGACGCCTGGTGCTGGTTGCGAATCCGGTGTTCGAAAAAGTCTTGCTCGGAGTGGGTCACGATCACGGTTTCGAGTTCGGCTATCGCAACGGCGTCTATTACCGCTGGATGCGTTATCTGTCACCTGGCATCGAATTCTACGGTGGCATCGGTCTGATCGACGACACCGACCCGCTCAGCCAGCAGCAGCATTACATCTTCCCGGTGGTTTGGGGCGAGCTTCCGCACGGCATCGAGTACAACCTCGGTCCCGGATTCGGCCTCACCCGCGGTTCCGACCACGTGATCATGAAATTCAACGTAGAGTTGGAGCGGTTCGTCGGTGCGATCTTCGGCCCGTCATCCGATGTGGGCTGGTTCTTCTAGCAGGCGAGATCATGATTACAAATGCGAGGAGTGATCCACCGACCGGCTTGCAATCGGAGGAATGTCCGAACTGCGCCCGCCTGTCTTCGATCTAGGAAGCGACTTCGGACCCGCTCCCAAAGCCGCCCAGAAGCGCTTCGAGATGCGGTATCGCGTCCTCCAGGCTGGCATGCTTTTCGATCGCGTCGATGAAAGGATCGCGCTTGAGGCGTGACATCCTCGCCGGCATGGTTTTGATGTTATAGGCCGCCGGATCGAGCGACGGCTTCAACTCCTTCCAGCTAATCGGCGCGGAAATGGGCGCGCTGGCTATCGGCCGCACCGAAAACGGCGCCGCGATGGTCTTGCCGTGGCCGAGTTGCAGGTAATCGATATAGACCCGGGCGTTGCGCGAGCGCGGATTGCGATTGATCGTGGCGATTTCTGGAATCCTGTTCACTACTACTTGCGCTACCAACTCCGAGAACATCTTCGCTTGTTGATATGTATATTTCGGCGCCAATCCCACTACCACGTGAATACCCATTTGTCCCGAAGTCTTCAGGCACGGTTCCAGGCCGACCTCGCGGAGCACCGCGCCTACTGCGCGGGCAACCTCGACCGCGCGTTTGGTCGTGGTGCCCTTGGGATCGATGTCGAACAGAAGCCAGTCGGGACGTTCCAGATGGGGGATGCGCGACGACCAGATATGAATCGTGATGGCCGCCAGGTTCGCCACGTAGGCCAGCGCTTCTTCGCTGTCCAGGATGAAATACGAAATCTCGCGCCGCGAGTCCTCGGAATAAATCTTCTCGGTGCGAATCCAGGACGGCGCAAATCCGGGCGCATCCTTCTGATAGAACGTTTTGCCCTCGATGCCGTCGGGATACCGCGCCAGCATCACCGGGCGATCTTTCAGATACGGCAGCATCCATTTCGAAATCGCGCGATAGTATGCGACCAGGTCGGCCTTGGTGTATCCGTCCTGCGGCCAGAGAACTTTCTCGGGATTAGTTACGGAAGCCTTGCTGCTCGCGGCGGCCGGCGCCGCGAGCTTGCCGAGTGCCTTCGATGCTTTCACGCCGCTCCCGTGCCGGCCTGCAGCTTCGTCGTCGCCGGCATCGGGTGGCGGCTCCGAGCTCGCGCCGGGCCCCTGGTAGATGCATTGGTGCGGGTCGGCGTCCTCGGCCAGGCCCAAAAAGCTGGGTTGGCGAATGCCGCCGTGGTCCGTCCACTCGGTGAAACGAACGTTGCAAACGAGCTCCGGCCGAACGAAATGCGCGTTCTTCTCAGGCGTGGGTTCTCCAGCAGCCGGTTTGCGAAACGGCGACATCGATTGCGTGCGCTCCTCGAGCATCGCGTGGATCTTCCGCAACGTGTCGCGAGTGAAGCCGGTGCCGACCTTATCAGTATATCGCAGCGCGCCGTCCGGCTCGTACTGACCGAGCAGCAGCGCGCCGAAATGAGTTCGCGTTCCGTCAGGCTCGCTATAACCGCCGATCACGAATTGCCTGGTCAACGGACGTTTGATCTTCAGCCAATCGCCGCTGCGCGTTCCGCGATAGGGCGAGTCGCGCAATTTGGCGACTATTCCCTCCAGCTCATGTTCCGATATCGCCGCGTAGAAATCCTTTCCTCGCCCGACGACATGGTCGCAATAGCGAACCGGTCCCTCGCCGTGAATCAATTCGCTCAGAAGACGCTTGCGTTCCTCGAGCGGCAGCGTGCGCGTGTCGAAACGATCGAAGCCCAGCAGGTCGAAAACGTAGTAGATGACCGGAACCGCGCGGCTGAGCCGGGCGATCTGCCGCGCATCGCTGACGTGCATCCTTCTTTGCAGCAGCTGAAAACTCGGGCGTCCCCGCTCATCGGTTGCAATGATCTCGCCATCGAGCACGAATCGGTCGAGCGCGATCGAATTCAACGCGAGCACGACCTCGGGATACCGCTCGGTTATATTCGTACCGCTGCGCGCGAACAAATGAGTATTCTCGCCCTCCCGAATAGCTAGTACGCGCACCCCGTCGTACTTCATTTCGAATAGCCACTTGTCATTGTCGAAAGGCTCAGGCCTTGTCTTGGCGTGCATCAATGGGAAGTCCGAATGCTTGAGCCGCTTGCCCAGTTCTGCAAGATGCTTGTGCGCAAGCTGGTCGGCGGCCCGGCGCTCCGCAGCCGGCGCGTCGGCCAATTCCTCGATCGTCAAACCCGACAGCACCGAGCGTGGATGCGCCTGGCCGACGTCTTCGGTCGTCGCGTATTGGTCGCGCTTCTTGATCAACAGCCAGTTCCTTTGGTCGCCGGCGCCCGCGACGCGCCGCCCGCCCGTGCGCACCAGCGTAAAGCCGCCGTTAAGCTTGAAGCCGTGCAAATTGATGTCGATTTTCCCGTTGCGGACCGCATCGGCGGCGTTGCCAATCGGATCGAGGACATCGTACACGCCGCGATCCCAAACGATGACCGATCCGGCGCCGTAATTGCCCGGGGGAATCACGCCCTCGAAGTCGCCGTACTCCAGCGGATGGTCTTCGACGGCGACCGCAAGACGCTTGTCGGCTGGATTCAGCGACGGGCCTTTCGGAACCGCCCACGACCGCAGCACACCCTCCATCTCGAGTCGAAAATCATAATGGAGGCGCCGCGCCGCGTGCTTCTGAACTACGAAAATGCCGCCGGTCGCGGAACTGCGCCCTGCCACCTCGCGGCCGAACGGTTCCGGAGTGCGCCCCGCGCTTCTCTTGCGGCGGTACTTGGTCAGCGACATTGCTGGTAGTCGAGCATCGAGGGGGATCTCAGCCGCCCGGCCCAATTGAAAAATTCGCTGGCGCGGATGCAAGCGTCATCGCGCCGGGACAAAATAGTGACCGCCGGCGCGCGGTTCAGCGTGAGCGGCGGCTGCGCGGAGCCCTGCGCGATCCCTGCGCAACCTTGCGCTGCTCGCGTTCCGAGATAGCCGGGGCTTCTTCGCCGCGGTCCGCGTTGATCGCGACCCCGCGCTTTCTCAACGATTCCTTCAGCGCGCTCATCAGATCGATCACCTTGCCGCGGCGCGCTTCGGGCGCGGGCTCGGTCAACTCGTGGCCCGCAAGCTTCTGCTCGGCTGCCTCGAGCACCCGTTCGCGGTAGGTGTCCTTGAACTCGGAGGGATTAAATTTCTTTTGCGTCAGATCGCTGATGAGCCGCTGCGCGAGTCCCAGTTCCGATTCCTTTACCGCCGCGCCGGCGCCGTGATCGATCTCGCCGAACGACCGGATCTCGTCATTGTAGTACATCGTGTGCAGCATCAGGCCGCCGTCGTAAGGGCGGATCAAGACCAGCCGTTCCTTGCCGCGCATGGTGAATTTCGCGACCCCAACCCGTCCCGCCTTGGTCATCGCTTCCTGCAGCAGATGGTACGCCTTGGCCGACACCGGCTCGCATCCGAGCAGATAGGAATTTTCGAAATACACCGGGTCGACTTCCGTGACGGGAATGAACTCGGATATTTCGATCGCGTGATCGGTCTGCGCCTCGAGTTTCTTCAGTTCCTCGTCGGTGAAGACGACGTAGCGATCCTTTTCCACTTCGTAGCCGCGCACCAGCTCGCTTCGATCGATGATCTTGTCTTCCTTGGGACAATAAATCTTCTGCTGAATCCGGCTTAGGTCTTTCGCGTGCAGCAGATGGAAGGTGACTGATTTGGAACTCGTCGCCGGGAACAATCGAACCGGGATCGACACGAGTCCGAACGTCAGACTGGCGGTTGATATCGAACGAGCCGGCATGACTTGAAACCTCCTCCCACGCGGTCTTAATCCAAATCGTACAGCAAATCGTGGCCCTGAAAGAAGATTCCTCTGCGGCGCGCCAGTCAAGTTGCGCTGGCAGCGGGGGCCGGATCAACCCAGCGCGCGGGTAAATTCTTCAAGCAAATCGCGCCAATGCTCGGTACCGACCGAGATGCGGACCAGCGCTTCGTTGATCCCAGCCGCCGACAATTCCTCGGGCGACAGTTCGCTGTGGGTGGTCGTCATCGGATGGCATGCGAGAGTTTCGACACCGCCCAGGCTGACGGCGTTCTTGGCGATCTTCAAATGGCGCAGGAATTCAAACGCGCCGGTCTTTCCGCCTTCCACCTCCAGCGAGAGGAGCGAACCGGGGTAATCGGTCTGCGCGTCGCGAATCCTTATCTGGGCGGGGTCGGTGAACAGCGACGGATAGATGACGCGTTTGACGCGTGGATGTTTGGCCAGTTGTTCGGCAATTCGCTGTGCGTTCTTGCTTTGCCGATTCATCCGCAGCGCGACGGTCGAAAGCCGCGAGTCGAGAATCCAGCATTCATCGGCCTGCAGGATGTTGCCCAGCAGCGCGCGGACCCCGGTCAGCGTCTGGATCAATTCGGGATCTGACGCCAGCACCGCGCCGGCGAGCAAGTCGCTGAATCCGCCGAGGAACTTTGTCGCCGAGTAAATCGCGAGGTCCGCGCCGTGAATCAACGGATGCTGAAAGGTCGGACCAAGCAGGGTGTTGTCGACGGCCAGCAGGGGCCGCTTCGGCTTTCGCCGGACGGCGGCGGCCGCCTGCGCGATATCGGTCATCACGAGGGTGGGATTGGCAGGAGTCTCGATCAGGACGAGGCTCAGATTGCCGGCTTGTTCGATTGCCTCGGTCAGCGCCCTGGTATTACCGGCCGGCAATCCTCGCGTGTCGAAACCGAGCGGTTCAATTACCTGGTGGATCAAGTGTTGGCTTCCGCCGTACAGCGGCTGCGTGTAGATGAGCGAACCGCCTCGTTCCAGGAACGCAAGCATCACGGTAAAGATCGCAGCCAGGCCGGAATTGAAGACGGCCGCGGCATCGGCGCCGCGCTCGAGCGGTACGAGTTGTTGCTCGAGGATTTCGGCGTTGGGATGGTTCAGTCGCGCGTAAATCAGGTCGGGACGATCGTCGCCGAGCGGATGGATTTTCCCCAGCACAATGCCGAACGCACGCTCAGCCGCCTCCGGACTTGGAAAGACGAACGTTGAACTGCGATACACCGGCGGTCTGGCCGAGCCGACCGACAACTTCGGGTCGAAGCCCCTGGTCAGCACGGCGGTCTCCGGCCGCACGCGGTATGAAATCTTGCGCATAGGTTTTTACTCCAGACGATTGCCCGCGTCAGCGATCCTCGTCGCGCCCGGCATAGGAATCGACGCCGTCGCAAGTCCTACGGCGGACACGGGCCCGCACGTCCCGCATCATTTCTTATCAGCTAGCTGCGGTCCGTGACACCGGCTGCGACCGGGGGCGTGGGGGTACCCTCTCTGAGTGCTTCGACGACCTGGCCGAGATGGGCACGGATGACGTCGGCTGGCACCTCACCCGCGGCAAGGCGGCGCGCGGGTCCAAGGCGCATCAGGTGAAAAACGAATATCGCAAACGCGAGCCCGGCGGTCACGACGATCAGCGAAGTCATCGCGCCGGGATCGGACCGCAGCGAGCTGACGCGATTCAGTACGTAGATGACCGAAAGAATCGAGACTCCAATCGACATCGCCGCCACGGTCAGCACGTCGCGCACCGGCTGCGAAGCGCCCCTGGCGAGGTAGCGCTTCAACTCGCTGGTGGAGAAGTAGTCGAGGAACCAGCCAACGTCCTCGTCGCGGCCGGCTTTCGGCGCCGCCACCATCAGCCCGGTCATCGGATCGAATGCTGCCTGGCCGCGCTCGTGTCGCTCGATGCCCTCGAGGATGGTGCTATGTATCGCCTCCGTGATCGGGAACCTGCGCGCGATCAGGAATGAAAGCGTGGAGCAAACCGCGGGGGTTAGCGCGAAAATCGCCCGGATCGCGAAGACCACCCTGGGCGCCTGCACGGCATTGGGTATGTAGCCGAGCGAGGCCAGAACCGCGATGGGAATGGCGGCGCTCGGAATTGCGACGAATTTGGGCAGCATCGACCAGAACGCAGTGTACTGCGCCTCGCGCCGCTTGCCGGTATAGAACTCGTCGTAGTCGATTACGTCGGCCTGCATCGACGGCGTCAGGAACAAGCCGGCGCCGAATCCGAGTCCGGCCCAGCAAATCAGCACCAGCAGCAACCAGGTGTCGCCCGGCCCGAGCAGGAACATCGCACCGCCGCCGCTGACGCCGAGAAAAAAGCTGGCCAGAAATGCGTTGAGCTTTCCGACCCTGCGCGCAATCGCAACCCACATCGGCAGCGAGATAAACCCGGATAAAAAGTAACCGACGAGCAGCTTCGAGAGCCATACCGTGGGATCGGGCGGCCGGATCACGTAGGCATTGAAAAACGGCATCATCGTGGCCGGAATCGCGCCGCTGATGCTCGCCACGACGTAGCTCGCGAGCAGAATCGCGAACGGGCGGTTGCGCAGCGCTCGCCTGACTCCCGGCACCAGCGGATTCGATTCGCGGACGACGAAATCGGCGCGCTCCTTCACCGTGAACACCAGCAACGGATAGAGCACGCTGACCAGGGCGCCGAAGAAGATTCCGAGCCGGAAGAACGCCTGCCGCTCGTCCAGATGCAGGCCCTTCATCATGATGCCGGGCGCCGCGGCGGCCACGATCGTACCGAGGATCGAGAAAGACTCACGCCACGCGAACAGGCTCGAACGCTCGTGATAATTCTGTGTAAGTTCCGCGCCGAGCGCGTAGTGCGGCAGAACATAGACGGTGTGAAAGACGAAGTAGAGGATGAACGTCACGCCGAACCAAATCGCCGCGCTGTGACCGCTAAGCGACCGCGGCGGGTTCAGCAGACAGAAAAAAGCGATCCCACAAAGGGGCGCGCCGAGCAGCATGTAGGGCCTGCGCCGGCCAAGGCGGGTGTGCGTATGATCGGAGATCCAGCCCATCAGAGGATCGCTCAAAGCGTCGAGCGAGCGCGCGATCGCGATTGCCATCGCCAGGAAACCGAGCGGCACCAGCACCACGTCGGCATAGAACTTCGGCATATGGATGAAGATCGGGATGATCATGGCGGCGCCGGCGAAACTGGGGGCGCCGTAGAGAAGCTTGATCTTGAGAGGCAATCGCTCGAAGGTGCGCGGGGCGGTGGCAGCTTCACCGCCGATTTTCGCTTGCGCTGAATCCATCAAAACCTCCGGCCTTGTCCGCGCGATCCGAATTTGATGTTAGATTAGTTACCGACTCAATGGGAACCCATAACGATCGAAGCCTGGTGAAGTGAAAAATGGATCTTCAACTCAAGGGAAAGACGGCGCTGATTCTTGGCGGCAGCAAGGGACTCGGACGCGGCGTAGCCGACGCGCTCGCAGCCGAGGGCGTCGCGGTTGCGCTTGTGGCACGCGGCCGGGAAGGGCTGGATCGCGCCGTTTCCGAAATCGCGTCGCGCGGCGCCAAGGCGATCGGATTTGCCGCGGACCTCGCGAATTGGCCGAGCGTCGAGGACGCTGTCGGCGCGGCGCGCAAACAGCTCGGAGCGATCGACATCCTGCTCAACAATTCCGGCGGCCCGCCGCCGTCCGGTGTCGCCGGCGTGTCGGCCAAAGTCTGGGAGGAACAGTTCCAGGCGATGGTGCTGCCGCTGTTTCGGATCACGGACTTGTTGATTGGGGACATGCGCGTGCGAAAGTGGGGCCGAATCCTGAACGTGGCTTCGATGAGCGTGGTCGAGCCGATCGCTACGATCGGAGTGTCGAATACGCTGCGCAGCGCGATCGTCGGCTGGGCCAAGACGCTGGCCACGGAGACGGCGCGCGACGGAATTACAGTCAACACTCTTCTGCCGGGCGCGATTGCGACCGATCGTACCGTACAGCTCAGCCGCGCGGCTGCGCAGCGGCAGAACATTTCCATCGAGGAAGCAATCAGGCGCAGCGCGCAGTCGATTCCGGTCGGACGGCTCGGCACGCCCGCAGAATTCGGCGCAGTGGCAGCGTTTTTGGCGAGCCCGCTGGCGGCCTACGTCACGGGTTCGTTGATTCGGGTCGACGGCGGCGCGATTCGATCGGTTTGAGCGGCCGCGCGTCAGCTCGGCGCAAGGTCACAGTCCGCCGGAGGCTGGAGGCGCAGGGACATCTTCGGCAATCCGTGTTGGCGGCGGCGGAAAGCATGGCAGCGTGCTCGTCACAACATAGTGGTAATAGTTCCCGTTCCACATAAACGTTCCGACCGGCTTGCCGAAGTTCGAGGTCATCGCCGTTAGCCGATCGCCGTCGGCTGCGGTCACGAATTTCGATGGCGCATACGCCAGGAAGCTGCTCGCCGTCTCAGGGACCACGGCGCCGAGCGGCGGCGAAAAATTCATCTGTAGAAAATTCACCGCCGGCCGCCAGCCGTCGGCCGTCGTTCCAGTGTCGGCGATAGGCGCCCATTGCCGTTGGTCGAGTGAGTCGCTTATCTGCAGCTCGCGATACTCCGGCGCACCGGCGGCACTCCTGCGCAACTCGATCACCCCGGGAACTTCGACTTCGAGTTGATCACAGCTGTCGTCGCTGTTCATGATACTCTCGCGCGCGGCCTTTTCTTCCTTTTCAGCGAGGGCATCCGCATGCGCAGACGCGCCCACACCTGCAGCCAGGCTAACCGCTCCCTCGCCTACATCCTCCGCAACATTAGCTGCGATGGGCGCGAGTTGAGCCGCTGCCATCCAGCATCCGCTGACTCCAACGGCGACCCCGGCCGCGACTATGGCGACCAGCGATGCGTAGAATTGTCGCCTCAGGCGATCGATATAACCCCCAACCGAACTGTCAGCGCGGTGGTGAGCGTCTCGAGCCCCGGCACCGCGCTCCAGTCCGAGTCAGCCTAGCAGAAAGGAAATTGCGAAAACATTAAGTGCCAGGGAAAAACTTGCGGTAGAATAGCCGGGCTACGAGTGGCGTGGTGGAGCGCCGACGGTTTCACGTAGCCCGGCCCTTGCTTGGGGGACAGACACGCTGTTGGTCCCGGGGGAGGAGATCTTCAGCGCACCAATAACTCAAAGCAACCTTTGTGCCTTGGAGAAATCTAGAGAAACTCGAATAATCGCCGTCGGGGTTCTTCTCTTTCTGCGATTCGTTACGTGGTGAAGAGGAGCGAATTCGACCGCTTTCCAGCCTGAATTAAGAGTTTCGCAACTTGCAACCGCGCCGCCCAGATGCGGTTGCCAGAATCTTCGCATCTCACGCATCCGGCGGATTGCGGCAAGATCACTGCATGGAGCGCAGCGCTGATCATGCGTCGCTGCAGATGACGCGCTGGCCGCGCGGGTTCGATGCAGTGCGCTCGACAGTTCGCGCTTGGAAACAAAAGAAACGATGCGAACGATCATGGTTGGTTGAGAGCCGATC
>Ga0187805_10000528_pt1 | contig 12646 bp, 9 predicted proteins | sample NC_wetland_sal_i_6_FD_132965 | JGI IMG/M metagenome (GOLD analysis project Ga0187805, IMG submission 132965) | Wetland sediment microbial communities from Neuse River Estuary, North Carolina, USA - Control_5 | ecosystem: Environmental > Aquatic > Freshwater > Wetlands > Sediment | place: USA...
TATGCCTTCGACAAGCATCAGATTGATGCGGCAGAGTTTCTCACGCCCGCCGTCGACCAGCGCCAGCGCCTACAGGATCACGTCAAGCTCATCTATATGCCTGGCTGGCACCAGCCCGAAACGGTGCTCGAGCTTCTCATCAATCATGATCGGTGGAACGCGCTTGATGATCAGCAGCAGACGGTGCTCGAGACTGCGTGCCGGGCAACGCTGCTTGCCACCCTCGCCGAAAGTCCGCGCCTGCAAGCGACCGCGCTCGAAGAGCTCGCCAAGGATGGGGTCCGCGTCGAGACCTGGTCAGACGAGATGATGAAGGCGTTTCGCCGCGCCTGGGACGAAGTGGCCAAGGAGGAAGGAGACCGCGACGAGTTTTTCAGAACGGTGTTGGAGGACCTTGAGAAATTTCGCGCCGGGCAACCAAGCCCCGCACCCTCATCTGCATCGTCGGCGCCTTGAACGCGAAGGGTACACTCGCGGCCGTCGATCGGCCGCGAGTGGGTTCGATATGCCAGGTGGCCCTCGCTACGGATTGGTCTTCAAATACGCAATGATGTTGGCCCGCTCATTGGCATCAGGAATTCCTTGGAACGCCAGAGCCATCGTGGAATCCGGAATCATCGCCTTGGGATCGGTGATCCACTTGTCGATATTCTCTTCCGTCCAAACGAAGCCGGAGTCTCCGAGCTTCTTCATTCCGGCGGAATACATGGTGTAGTCGGCGACGCTCGCTGCCTTGCGCCCGACAATGCCGTTCAGTTCGGGTCCCACCAGCGTCTTGGCGCCCGGGCCTATCTGATGGCAGATGCCACATTTGGCGAAGGCTGCCTTGCCCTTCTCGGCGTCACCGGCAGCAAAAGCCGTTCCACTCAAGGCGAAAAGCGCCCCGGCGCAGAACACGACACGCAATACCTTCCTCATTCTCATTACCTCCCTAAAGACTGATCCTTACAGAGTTCTGCCCCTGCCCCTGGTTGGATAATGACCGCGAGAGTTCTTCTTGCTCCCAATGGACTGAAAAAATGTAACAGAAGCCGCGATTACGCGGGAAGCGCTGAGTTGCGGCATGATAACCGGCACAAACTTGAGAAGTTCCAGGGATTCAGGACATATTGCCCGCGGCGGGTCCACATGCGAAACATGGGCATAGTTAAGAGGGACCAGATCCAAGTGCGGTTGGATGGGCCACGCGTCCCTTGGAGCCCAAGATGTCGCTACTCACGCTTCCTAAGCCCGATGAGGCGATTCTTGGCCGCCGTGACGAGATTATCCGGCAGCTTAGACAACTCGTGCCGAATGCGAGCCTAATCGTCGATCAGGAAGGACGCCGCACCTTCGAGACCGACGCGCTCACCGCCTATCGCTGCATGCCGCTCGCCGTGGTGCTGCCCGAAAGCACCGAGGAGGTGAGCACGATCCTGCGCTACTGCCACGACAACAAGATCAAGGTGGTGCCACGCGGCGCCGGCACCTCGCTCTCCGGCGGGGCGCTCCCACTCGAGGACTCCATCGTGCTCGGCATCTCGCGCATGACGCGGGTGCTCTCCATCGACGAGACCAACCGCGTCGCCCGTGTGGAAGCCGGCGTCACCAACATCGCCATTACCAACGCCGCCGCGGTGCATGGCTACTTCTATGCGCCGGATCCGTCGAGCCAGCTCGCCTGCACGCTTGCCGGCAACATCGCCATGAATGCGGGGGGTGCCCACTGCTTGAAGTACGGGGTCACCACGAACAACCTGCTTGCGCTTCGCATCGTGCTGATGAATGGCGGGATCGTGGACATCGGCGGCGACTATCTCGATGCGCCCGGCTACGACTTTCTTGGCCTGATCACGGGCTCTGAAGGTCAGTTCGGTGTCGTCACCGAGGCGACGGTGCGCCTGCTCAAGGCCCCGGAGGGCGCGCGGCCCATGCTGCTCGGCTTCGACTCCTGCGAAGCTGCCGGCGCTTGCGTGGCCGGCATCATCGCCGCCGGCATCGTGCCAGTGGCAATCGAATTTATGGACAAGCCCGCGATCCAGGTTTGCGAGAATTTCGCCGGCGCCGGCTACCCGCTTGACGTCGAAGCGATGCTCATCGTCGAGGTCGAAGGCTCCGACGACGAGATCGACAGCCTGCTCGACACCATCGCCGAGGTCGCCGAGCGCTATGGCCCACGCGTCGTCCGGCCGAGCAAGAGCGCTGAGGAGAGCGCGTCCATCTGGAAGGGACGCAAAGCGGCCTTCGGCGCCATCGGCCAACTCTCCGATTATTATTGCATGGACGGGGTGATCCCGCTTGCCAAGCTCCCCGAGGCGCTCGCCGAGGTCGCCGAGATCTGTCGCCGCCATCGTTTCCGCGTGGTCAATATCTTCCATGCCGGCGACGGCAATTTGCATCCCTTGATCCTGTACAACGCTAACGACCGGGCGGAGCTTGAGCGCGCCGAGTTGTGCGGAGCTGAGATTCTCAAGCTCTGCGTCAAGCTCGGCGGTTGCCTCACCGGCGAACACGGTGTCGGCATCGAGAAGCGCGAGCTGATGCGCGTGCAGTTCACCGCCGCCGACATCGCCCAGCAAATGCGGGTCAAGACCGTGTTCGATCCGGACTGGCTGCTCAACCCCGCCAAGGTCTTTCCGCTGGAAGGGCGGGAGCGCCAGTGACGGGGAACCTCAGGCTCGGCTTCCACGCGCCGGCGACCGTGCGCGAGATCTCCGACCTTGTCGCTGAGGCCGCGCATGCGAAGATCCCGCTCGAGGTGAGGGGGCGCGGCTCCAAATATGAGGTGGGCCGTTACGTGCAGTCTGGCTCCGTGGTGAGCACCGAGCATCTCGTCGGCATCTCGCTTTACGAGCCGAGCGAGCTCGTGCTGTCGGCGGCGGCGGGAACACCGCTTGACGATATTCGCGGCATTCTCGCCGAGCATGGCCAGCAGCTCGCCTTCGAGCCGATCGATCTCGGGCCAGCGCTCGGAGCTCCGGCCGGGCAATCTTCGATCGGCGGCGTGTTTGCCACCAACCTCTCCGGCGGCCGTCGCATCCAGGCTGGCGCCGCGCGCGACCACCTCCTCGGGGTTACTTGCGTGAACGGCTGGGGCGAGCCCTTCAAGTCCGGCGGCCGGGTGATGAAGAACGTCACCGGCTACGACCTCTGCAAGGCGGTCGCGGGGTCCTGGGGGACGCTCGCGGTGATGACCGAGGTAACCATGAAGGTGCTCCCAGCGGCAGCGGAAACACGCACGCTCCTCTGCTTCGGCCTCCCCGACCAGACCGCAGTCGATGTGATGTGCTTTTGCCTCGGCACGCCCTTCGAAATCTCGGGCACCGTGCATCTGCAGGCTCCGCTCGCCGCCCGTCTGTCCGACCCGGACATTGCCAAAGGAGGCGCCGCGGTCACGGCCATCAGGGTGGAGAATTTTCCGAGCTCGGCGCGCTACCGCGTCAGCCGCCTGAAGGAAAGGCTTGCCGCCTATTCTCCGGCCGTCGAGCTCGACACGACGCGTAGCTGCACCTTCTGGGAGGAGATCAGGACCTTGCGCATGTTTGCCGGCTCCAATCGCCCGCTATGGCGCATCTCCACTATTCCATCCCGCGCGGCGAAGCTCGTCGCCATCATCGCGCGCACCCTCGACATCCGTGTCTCCTATGACTGGTCCGGCGGCCTGATCTGGCTCGAGACGCCGCTCACCTCGGACGCCGGCACCGTGGAGATCCGCCGCGCCATTGCCGAATTCGGCGGCCATGCCACGCTCATCCGCGCCGAGCGCGCGACCCGGGCGAGCGTCGACGTGTTCCAACCGCTCGACCCGCCGCTCGCCACCCTCACCACGCGGCTGAAATCCGCCTTCGATCCCGCCGGCATTCTCAACGCTGGCCGCATGTATCCCGGAGTCTAGCTCGCCCATGCACACGAACTTCTCCGCCGAGCAGCTCCAGGATCCCACCATCGCCCGCGCCGATGCCATGCTCAGGCGCTGCGTCCATTGCGGCTTCTGCACCGCCACTTGCCCGACCTATGTGCTGCTTGGGGACGAGCGCGATTCGCCGCGCGGCCGGATCTACCTGATCAAGGAGATGTTCGAGCAGGGCGCGATCACCGCGCCGATCACCCATCACATCGACCGGTGCCTCTCTTGCCTGTCCTGCATGACCACCTGCCCAAGCGGCGTGGATTACATGCATCTCGTCGATCTCGCCCGCGTCCGCATCGAGCATAAAGGACGCTCGCCGGCACAGCGCGCGACGCGCTGGCTGCTAGCCAAGGTGCTGCCCAATCCTGGCCGCTTCCGCTTCGCGCTTCTGTTCGGTTGGCTCGCACGCCCGTTCCGCGGCCTTATGGCGAAGCTCGGCTTCAAGACCGGCGCCGCGGCGCTTGCGCTCACGCCCCCAGGCCTGCCGCATCTGAAACTGCGCAAACGCAAGACTGTGATCCGCCCCGCCCAGCCGCCAGTCAAGCGCGTGGCCCTCCTGCTCGGCTGCGTGCAGGAGGTGTTGCAGCCCTCTATCAACCGCGCCGCGATCAGGCTGCTCAAGCGCCACGGTGTCGAGGTGGTGATGCCCACCGAAGAGGCCTGCTGCGGCGGGCTCCAGCAGCAGCTCGGCCGCGAGAGGGAGGCGCAAAAGGCCGCGCGCCGCAATGTCGATGCCTGGTCGAGCGCGCTGCGCGAAGGGCCGCTCGACGCCATTCTCACCACCACGTCCGGCTGCGGCACCATGATCAAGGACTATGGCCATCTGCTCGCGCGCGACCGCGGCTATGCCGAGCGCGCGACGGAGATGTCGAGCCTCGCTCGCGACATCAGCGAGTTCATCTACGAGCTCGGGCTGCTCCCGCCGCTTGCCTGGACGAGCCTCCGCGTCGCCTATCACTCCGCCTGCTCGCTCGAGCATGGGCAGCAGGTCGGGAACGAGCCCCGCGCACTGCTCTCTCAGGCAGGCTTCACCGTGCTCGAAGTTCCGGAAGGCCATATCTGTTGCGGCTCGGCCGGCACCTACAATCTCCTCCAGCCGGAATTATCCGGCCAATTGCGTGACCGCAAGCTCAAGCACATCGCGAGCGTAAAGCCTGATCTCGTCGCTGCTGGCAACATCGGCTGCATCACGCAGCTTCAAGGCGGCAGCGCCGTGCCCGTTGTGCACACCATCGAGCTACTCGACTGGGCGACCGGCGGTCCCTGCCCGAAAGCGCTCGAAAAGCTCAAATCCAAGGTGCATCCGATCGAGAGCCTGATGGAACTCGCCGCCTCCCGGTAATGCCTGCGTCGCTTGCTGGACTTGGGCCTATGGGCTAGAAGCCGCAAGCCAACAGCCAAGTCGTCAACCGCTATCCCCATGAGCAAGAAAGACGAGCCGGTCCGCCCCGAGGCCCGCCTGCCGAAGGGCCTTTTCGACACGTCTGCGAGTGAGCTTCGCGCGACCGCGGATATGCTCGCCAAGATCAGGGTAGTGTTCGAGTCCTACGGCTTTGAGCCGCTCGACACGCCGGCCATCGAATATGCCGACGCACTCGGCAAGTTCCTCCCCGACCAGGACCGGCCGAACGAGGGCGTGTTCTCCTTCAAGGACGACGACGATCAGTGGCTGTCGCTGCGCTACGATCTGACCGCGCCGCTCGCCCGGTACGTCGCCGTGAATTACCACAGCCTGCCGAAGCCCTTCCGCCGCTACCAATCGGGGGCGGTGTGGCGGAACGAGAAGCCTGGTCCTGGCCGCTTCCGCCAATTCACCCAGTTCGATGCCGACACTGTCGGGGCAGCGTCCATCGCGGCGGATGCAGAGCTTTGTATGCTCGCCGCTGACACGCTCGAAAAGCTTGGGATTCCTCGTAGGAGCTACGTAATCAAAGTCAACAGCAGAAAGGTTCTCGACGGACTGCTTGAAGCGATTGCTCTCGAAGGTGAGGACAGCACAAGCAAGCGCCTCTCTGTTCTGAGAGCAATCGATAAACTTGATCGGCTAGGAGAAGAAGGCGTTCGCGCTCTCTTGGGGAAGGGACGCAAAGATGACAGCGGCGATTTCACCAAGGGCGCAGGCCTAGAGCCAGAAGCGATTGAGCGCGTCATGACTTTCGTTGGGAGGAATGTCATCGGAGTGGGTCGCGACGAGGTGGCCGGGAAACGCCCGCTTAATGACATGGAACGCGTAGGTCCCTTCGAATTCATGGATAACTACCGAACGCTTGAACACTGGACGAATAGGATCGGAGGAAGCCCATTAGGCGATGAGGGCATCGCAGAGCTTCGCCAACTGGTCGCCTGTTGTGAGGCGGCGGGCTATGGAAGTAAACGCATCCGCATTGACTCGTCGGTGGTGCGAGGCCTCGAATATTATACAGGCACGGTTTTCGAAGCGGACCTCACCTTCGAAGTGATCGATGATAAAGGGCGCTTCGTCCGCTTCGGTTCCGTTGGCGCAGGGGGACGTTATGATGGGCTCATTGGACGCTTCCTTGGAGATGTGGTGCCAGCGACGGGGTTTTCGGTCGGGGTCTCGCGTCTTTTGTCAGCCCTCATCGCTCTCCGAAGGGTAGACCTGAGCACCGTGCGAGGCCCTGTCGTGGTGCTCGTCCTCGATCGCGACCGCATCGCCGACTATCAGAGACATGCGCAAGACCTGCGCAAGGCTGGAATCCGCGCCGAGCTCTATCTCGGCGAGGCGGGCATGAAGGCTCAGATGAAATATGCTGACAAGCGCGGCTCTCCTTGCGTCGTCATCCAGGGCGGCGACGAGCGTGTCAAAGGCGAGGTCACCATCAAGGACCTCATCGAAGGCGCGGAAGCCTCGAAGGCGATCGCCGACAATGTCGCCTGGCGGGAGGAGCGCCCGGGACAGTTCACTGTCCCTGAGACCGATCTCGTAAACGCGGTGAGGGGCGTGCTCGCCCGTCACAAGGCGTGAACCATGGCGGCGGAATCGGCGCGAAAGTTCGAGGCTCTGGAAGCCCAGGCCGCGACCCTGCTCGATGTGTTCCGGCGGGGGGGCTACGAGCAGGTTGCACCCTCCATCATCCAGCCTGCCGACATCTTCCTCGACCAGATCGGGGAAGCAATCAGGGGCCGCACCTACGTTTTCACCGATCTCACGGGCGAAGAGCTGTGCCTCCGGCCTGACCTCACAGTGCCGGTGTCGCGGCTCTATCTCGAGCGTCACCCGCGCGCCGATGTCGAGGCCCGCTATTGCTATAACGGCCCCGCCTTTCGCTTTCAGCAAAGGGGCGCGAGCCAGACGCATCCCCGCGAGTTCCGCCAAGCCGGCATCGAATGCTTCGGCGTGGCCGACCGCGACAATGCCGACGCCGAGGTCGTGCTGCTCGCTGCGGACGCGGTGCGGAGCGCGGGGTTAAAAGAGTTCCGCTTTCGCTTCGGCGAAATTGCGCTTTTCTATTCGCTGCTCGATGCGCTCTCGCTGCCCGAGCGCTGGTGGCTTAAGCTTCGCCATTATTTCTGGCGCCCGCCGGCCTTCCATACGCTGCTTTCGCGTCTCGCCAAGGGCGAGAGCTCCGACAGCGATGGCCCTGTCGCAGAGCTTGCCGCCACTCTCGGCGCACAGGATCCCTCCCGCGCCGAGGAGCTGGTCGCGAACTATCTTGAGACCAACGATTTACCGCTGTCCGGCAACCGCACGCTTGGCGAGATCACCGAGCGGCTGCTCGACCACGCCGCCGATCTCCGCGCCGAGCCCCTGCCCAGGGAAGTGGCGACCATCATCGACTATTACCTCGCAGTGGACGCCTCTCCGCGCGAGGCGATCGACCGCATCGCTACGATCGGACAGGGGGCCGGCATCGATCTTGGCCCCGCGCTCTACGTGCTGTCCCGCCGCTTCGACCTGTTAGAGGAGGGCGGGATCAATGTCGGCAGCGCGAGCTTCGCCACCGAGTTCGGCCGCGACCTCGAATATTATTCCGGCCTCGTGTTCCAGATCGAGGTGGGAGGCGACAAGGCGAGCCCCATCGCTGGCGGTGGCCGTTATGACGGGCTGCTCCGTTCTGTCGGCGCGCCAGCCGAAGTCCCGGCGGTGGGCTCAGCCGTTCACACCGAGCGCCTGCTAGCATCCGTGGGGGGGCTCTCCTGATGCCCGCGAAGCTCTCCATTGCCGTCCCCGCCAAGGGGCGCCTCAAAGACGCCGCCGCCGCCCTTTTCGAGCAGGTAGGCCTTGCCTTGCGCAAGACCGGACATGAGCGCGGCTATAGCGGGGTCATGCACAAGCTCGATGGCGTCGAGGTGGCGTTCCTCTCCGCCGCCGAGATCGTGCATCAGCTCAAGATCGGGCGCGTGCATCTCGGAGTCACCGGCGAGGATCTGATCCGCGAGACACTGCCGGACGTCGAGGGGAGCGTGGAGTTCTTGCGCCCGCTCGGCTTCGGCCGCGCCGACGTGGTCGTCGCCGTGCCGGATTGCTGGATCGATGTCGTCCGCATGGCGGACCTCGAGGACGTGGCCGCGCAATTTGCAAGGCAGCATGGCCGGCGGCTCCGCGTGGCCACCAAATATCTGAACCTGACGCGGCGCTTCTTCGCAAGCGCTGGCGTTGCCGGCTACCGCATCGTGGAGAGCGTCGGCGCCACGGAAGGTACGCCCGTTGCCGGAACCGCCGAGCTCATCGTCGATATCACCACTACCGGCACCACGCTTGCGGCCAATCATCTGAAGTTGCTGGAGGATGGGTTGATCTTGAAGTCGCAGGCCCATCTCTTTGCCGCCCGCGGCGCAGAATGGAACAAGGGCGCCATTCGTCTGCGCGACGCCATTCTCGACCGCTTCGCCGGGGCCGCCGCCTAAAGGGGGTGGGGATGCGGATCCCCACCCCCGCGCCAACCGTCCCGTGCGCGGGGAGGTAGACCTTGGAAGAGGCGTCATCGCCATCCCGGCGCCGCCGCCCTTTTATCCTTTTCTGGGGGGTCAGCGTCCAAAGAGTGGCCAGGCGAGCGCGCCGCGACTGGAGCAGCTTCAGACGCGCCCGACTTTGACGCCGATCAACGGCGGAAGCTGAGGAAGGCTACGCTAGGGTGAGGTCCATCTCGGCCGCGCCACGTGCGCCTTCGTCAGGAGAGACCGGCGTGAGGCGATGGCGGCCTGGGCCATCTGGCCGTAGCGCAAGAAAGCGCTCATGGAACATGACGAGGCTCGACCGATGGCCTATCGAGACGATAGCGGCATCCGGCAGACGCTCAAGCAGAAGGCGATAGAGCATGGCCTCGGCCGGCTCATCGAGCGCAGCTGTTGCCTCATCGAGGAACAGCCAGTCTGGCTTCTGCAGCAATGCGCGCGCGATCGACAGCCTTTGCTGCTCGCCCACGGACAGCCGATCTGCCCAATAGGCGGTCTCGTCGAGCGAGCCCTGCAGGGCGTCTAGCCCGGTCGCGCGCAACACGTCATCGATCTCGGTCGGGGTGAAGGCGTCGTTCGGTCCGGGATAGGCAAGTGCTCCGCGCAGAGTGCCGAGCGGAAGGTAAGGCCGCTGCGGCAGGACGAGAAGCTTCACGCCTTGCGGAATGCGGACGGTGCCCACGCCGAACGGCCAGACGCCGCCCAGCGCCCGGAACAGGCTCGTCTTGCCGGAGCCCGACGGACCCGTCACCAGCACCCGCTCGGCCGGCCCGATCTTGAGACCGATGGCGCGCACGATCGCCTGGCCGTTCGGCAGGCTGACGGTGAGATCGTCGGCGAGCATGGCCATGCCGCCGTCGCTCACATGCACGACCCGCGGAGAGGCGGTATCGAGTCCTTTCGCCCAGTCCATCGAGGCATCGAAGCCAGCAAGCCGGTTCAGCACCGCCTTCCAGTCGGCGATGTCAGAGTAGGCCTTGACGAAGAAGGAGAGCGCGCCCTGGACCTGGCCGAAGGCAGATGCGATCTGCATCAACCCGCCGAGCATCATGGAACCGGCGAAATAGAGCGGGCTCACCACGATGAAGGGGAAGATGATGGCGACTTGTGAATAGCCGGCGGTGAGAAAGGTTAGCCTCTTGGTCCGCTGCATGATGCCATACCAATTGCCCACCACGCGCCCGAAGCGATCAAGCAGCCGCTCCTTCTCGGCTGGCTCTCCCGCAAGCAGCGTCACCTCCTCCGCGTTCTCGCGCAGGCGCACGAGCGAGAAGCGGAAGTCGGCTTCGTAGCGCTGCTGGTCGAAATTGAGCTTGATCAGCGGCTTGCCGACGAGATGCGTCACCCAGGTGCCGATGATGGCATAGATCAGCGCCGCCCAGACGAGATAGCCCGGGATATTGAACGACTGTGAGCCGATCATGAGCGGCGTGCTTGCCGACAGGTTCCACAGGATCACCACGAAGGAGATAAGCGTGACGATGGAGCCTAGCAGCGCGATGCCGATGTCGAGCGTCGAGTTGATGAACTGCTTGATGTCATCGGCGATCCGCTGGTCGGGGTTGTCGGCAGAGTCGCCTTTCAGCCGCATGCGGTAGTGGATGCCGTCGCCGAGCCAGCGGCCGAGATAGCGGTTGGTGAGCCAGCGGCGCCACCTGATCTGCAACCATTGCTGCAGATAGAGCTGATACACGGCGCTGACGATGAAGAAGGCCGCGAGCACGCTGAACACGCCGAGCTGCCAGATGAAGGTGTCCCAATCCTTGTTTTGCAGTGCGTCGTAGAAGGTCTTGTACCAAGCGTTGAAGCGGACGTTCAGCCAGACCTGGAAGAGCTGAAGGCCGATCACGGTCACGAGCAGCACGCGCCCGGCCCAGCGGTCCTCGGAACGGAAATAGGGGACCGCGATGCGCGTAAACTCGCGGGCTGAATTACGGAAGTTGGCCAATCTCAAGCTTCTCCGGCGGGGGCTTGCTCAAGTGCCGATGTGACCTTGAGCCCTCCGCGGTCAGAACGATAGGGGCCAAGCGCCATCAAGGAAAATTACGTTTGCGTAATCCATAAGGCGCGGCGCAAGTGGCATTGAGGCAAAAAGGGGCGGCCAATGGCCGCCCCTTTGCTTAGCCGCAAGCCCTGGGCAGCGGCTTAAAGCATGGACTACATCATGTCCATGCCGCCCATGCCACCGCCCGGCATGTGCGTATGCTCTTCCTTTTTCTTCGGCGCCTCGGCCACGCCAGCCTCGGTGGTGACGAGCAGGCCGGCCACGGAGGCCGCATCCTGCAGCGCCGTGCGCACGACCTTGGCCGGGTCGATGATGCCCTTCTGCACGAGGTCCACATACTCGTTGGTCTGGGCGTCATAGCCGAAGGTCGGCGATTTCTGGTCGAGCACCTTGCCGACCACGATCGAGCCTTCGACGCCAGCATTCTCGGCGATCTGGCGGATCGGAGCCTGGAGGGCGCGGCGGATGATATTGATGCCTGCCTCCTGGTCCTCATTGTCACCCTTGGCCTTGAGCGACTTCGCCGCCCACAGAAGCGCAACGCCGCCGCCAGGCACGATGCCTTCCTCGACCGCGGCGCGCGTCGCGTTCAGCGCATCGTCGACGCGGTCCTTCTTCTCCTTCACCTCGACTTCCGTTGCGCCGCCAACCTTGATCACGGCAACGCCGCCGGCGAGCTTGGCCAGCCGCTCTTGCAGCTTCTCCTTGTCGTAGTCGGAGGTGGTGTCCTCGATCTGCTGTTTGATCTGACCGATACGCGCCTCGATGTCGGCCTTCTTGCCGGCACCGTCGACGATCGTGGTGTCGTCCTTGGTGATGGTCACGCGCTTCGCCTTGCCGAGCATCTGTATGGTGACGTTCTCGAGCTTAATGCCGAGATCCTCGGAGATCAGCTCACCGCCTGTCAGCACGGCGATGTCCTGCAGCATGGCCTTGCGCCGATCGCCGAAGCCAGGGGCCTTGACCGCGGCGACCTTCAAGCCACCGCGCAGCTTGTTGACCACGAGCGTGGCAAGCGCCTCGCCTTCGACGTCCTCGGCGATGACGAGCAGCGGACGGCCCGACTGGACTACCTGCTCGAGCAGGGGAAGCAGCGGCTGCAATCCGGAGAGCTTCTTCTCGTAGATGAGGATGTACGGGCTCTCGAGCTCGGCCACCATCTTCTCGGCATTGGTGATGAAGTAGGGAGAGATGTAGCCGCGGTCGAACTGCATGCCCTCGACCACTTCAAGCTCGCTTTCGAGGCTTTTCGCCTCCTCGACGGTGATCACACCTTCATTGCCGACCTTCTGCATGGCCTTGGCGATCATGTCGCCGATGGCCTTCTCGCCGTTGGCTGAGATGGTGCCGACCTGCGCGATCTCGGCCGAACCGCTTACCTTCTTCGCCCGCTTCTGAATGTCGATCACGACCTCGGCCACCGCCTTGTCGATGCCGCGCTTCAGATCCATCGGGTTCATACCGGCCGCCACCGACTTCAGTCCCTCGCGCACGATGGCTTGCGCGAGCAGCGTGGCGGTCGTGGTGCCGTCGCCGGCGGTGTCGTTCGTCTTCGACGCCACCTCGCGCAGCATCTGCGCGCCCATATTCTCGAACTTGTCCTCGAGCTCGATCTCCTTGGCGACGGTCACTCCGTCCTTGGTCGAGCGCGGCGCGCCGAAGGATTTGTCGAGGATGACGTTGCGGCCCTTGGGCCCGAGCGTGACCTTGACCGCATTGGCCAGGATGTCGACGCCGCGCATCATGCGCTCGCGGGCGTCGGCGGAAAATCTTACGTCTTTCGCTGCCATTTCAATTTTCTCCGTTGCATTCTATCGGCTAGGTGTTGGGGGAAA
>Ga0187805_10000529_pt1 | contig 12641 bp, 15 predicted proteins | sample NC_wetland_sal_i_6_FD_132965 | JGI IMG/M metagenome (GOLD analysis project Ga0187805, IMG submission 132965) | Wetland sediment microbial communities from Neuse River Estuary, North Carolina, USA - Control_5 | ecosystem: Environmental > Aquatic > Freshwater > Wetlands > Sediment | place: USA...
CTGCCGCAGGATGTCGCGCTTAGTCGCGCCCATGGCTTTGCGCGTGCCAATTTCGCGCGTGCGCTCGGTGACCGAAACCAGCATGATGTTCATCACGCCGATGCCGCCGAGGCACAGCGTCACAACCGCTACACAGCCGAAAAACAGCGTGACCACAGCAAAGATTTTTGCCAGTTGCCTGGCCCCGTCCATTGTGTCCCATATGAACAGCGCGTCCTTATCCAAAGGATCGAAATGCCGGACACGGGCAATCGCCCGCCGGACTTGTACCACGGCGGCCTCGTGATCCTCCGGATCTCCGACTTCGAACACGATGTCATCCAGATAGCCGCGCGTAATTCCGGCGCCCGGTTTTTCCGGAGGAGGGAAGTCGCGCGAGACCGCCGAGTACGGCGCAAACAGATAATCGTTGTCCGGCCCGCTGTAGTTCGAGTTCTGTTTCTTCTCCGCCAGGACTCCCACGACGGAGTAGGGAAGGCTCTTCACCAGCACGGTCGCGCCAATCGCCGGCTGTCCGGGAAATAGTTGCCGGTAGGCTTTCGAGCCCAGCACCAGGACGCGGCGCCCTTCACGCTCATCATCGTCGGTAATGAGCCTGCCTTCCGAAACCTTCAGCGACCGGAAATCCTGGTACGACGGCCACATCCCCACCACGCCCCGGCTCGCCAAGTTGTATTGGCTTACTTCGGGGATTGTTCTCCGCAATTCCGGGCTAACGTTCTTGATCAGGTAACACTCGTCGCGAATCAATTCCGCATCGCTGACATTCAGCTGAATCTCGCGTCCCGCGGCCCGTCCGCCCACCTGCGAGCTGGTCCGCCCGCCCCACACGATGACCAAGTCCTTGCCCAGCGTCTCCATGTGCTTTTTCTGGTCGACGACGAATCCACGGCCCAGCCCCACCAGGATGATCACCGACGCGATTCCCCACACCAGCCCGAACATGGTGAGGAAGGTCCGCATCTTGTGCGCCCGGAACGTGGCGACGGCCTGTCGAAGAATTTCGCTGAGAGTCATACTGGTCCTGAGTCCCGAGCTGCGAGTCCCGAGTAGTCTGGTTCACGAATACAGCGTTACTCAGCTCTTCTCACCCTTTGTTTTCGTCATCGAAGTGATCAATCCGCTGATCACTCGTCCGAGTTCGTCTGTGTAGCGAATCAGGTCGTTGAGTTTGTCTTTCGAAATGTAGCCTCGCTCTTGCGCGATCAACAGTTGTGTTTCAATCTCGGCAAGCGAGCCTCGGGCGTGCCGGAGAAATCTCACAAACTCCGGATTGGTGTAGTGAGCTTGGCCTTCAGCAATGTTGCTGGGAATGGAAACCGCAGCACGGCGGTGTTGGCTGACCAGCCCATACATCTCTTGCTGCGGGAGCGAATCCGTTACATCGTAGATTTGCTTCACGAGCTCCATTGCCTTTTTCCAAGCAATCAGATCTCTGTAGCTCATCGTTTGCTGCTCGGGGCTCGCGGCTCGCGTCTCGGGACTATTGCAGCACCACTTCCTGCCCTTCCTTCAGCCCGCTCAGCACTTCGGTCTTCGCTCCATTGGAAATTCCGATATTGACGGCGACCTTGTCTTTGCCCTCTTTTCCCTTTGGATCAGGAATCTCGACGGAGGCTTTCTTATCCTTGTCGTAGAGGATCGCGCCTTCCGGAATCTGCAGCACGTTCTTGTGCTCTTCCAGAATGATTTCCGCATTGGCGGTCATTTCAGCTTTCAGTTCGCCGCCCGGATTCTGGATCGATACCCGCACTTCAAACGTGGTCACGTTATCCTTCTCCACGCCCATGGGAGAAATTTTCGTCACCTTGCCCTCGAAGGTCTTGTCCTTGAACGATTCCACCTTGATGCGCGCCCGCTGTCCGAGATAGACCTTGCCGATGTCGCTCTCGTCAACCTTGCCCTTGACGTAGACTTCGCTGGTGTCGCCGAGGGTCATCACAAGAGTGGCGGTAGAACCCAGTACCAGGATGGAGCTGACCGCGTCACCCAGTTGCACGTCACGCGACAGTACGATGCCGTCGATCGGCGATACAATGTCGGTATAGCTGAGCTGCTCTTCCAACTGCTTCAGGTTGGCCTGGTCCTGCGCTACATTGGCCTGGGCCTGCGCGATCTTCGCCCGCAACACCATGACCTGCGCCTTCGATACGTTCTGCTTATTCAGCGCCATCTCGTAATTCTTCTCGGCGTCTTCCAGAGCCGATTCCGATACCACCCCGTCCTTGGCCATGCTGACGTCGCGGTCGTAGGCGCGCTTCAGCAGCGGCACGTCGGGACCTTCGGCGTCCACTTTGGCGCGCTCATAGTCGGCTTGCGAGCTTTTCAGATTCGCTTGCGCCGCTTCCAGCGCGGCCTGCGACTGCGCTACCTGCGCCTCAATCTCAACTTTGTCGAGCTGCGCCAGCAGTTGGCCCTTCTTGACGCGGTCGCCGTAGTCCACCAGCAGGTTCTTCACGATGCCACTGGCCTTGGACTTCACTTCCACTTTGATGATCGGCGTTACTTTGCCGGTCGCCACCACGCTCTTGGCCAGATCGCCTTTTTCCACCTTGGCCAGCTTGGTCGGATCGATCTTGGTGCCGCCGCGCGTCGCCGCGAACACTCCTCCCGCAATTAGCAACACCAGTACTGCGGCAATGCTGCTCCAGATGATGATTCTGCGACGCTTCTTCTTATTATTCCCGTTGCCGTTCACGACGCCTCCTCGCGGCACTGCCAGGTGGAGATTGGGAGCCATTGCGCCCTCACTCGTTGTTACGTAACCCTTGGGATATTTGTTCCTGAGTTCCTGTGAATAATCTGGATTCGCGCATGGACCGGGCGGTTTATCAGACCATCTTCCGCCTGCCGATTAGACCAGCTTGCTCATAAAAGGATAGCGCATGCCGCGGCAGAATTTTGTGATGCTGCATACAGTTATTCAGGATGCACCGACCGGGCGGAAATTGATGCGTAGGCCTGGGCAACGGCCTTTCAAATGTTAGAATTACCCTTCCATGATCGCCTTTGTGCTGCTCCGGGTGTTAGTGATCCTTCTCCTGGTCGCAGCCAATGCTTTCTTCGCCGCCGCCGAATTCGCGCTGGTCAGCGTTCGCGACACGCGCATCCAGCAACTCATCGAATCCGGACGCATCGGCGCCCGCATCGTCCAGCGTCTTCACCAGCATCTCGACGAAGTCGTCAACGGCGTCCAGCTCGGCATTACCATCGTCAGCCTCACCCTTGGCTGGATTGGCGAGCCCATGGTCGCCGGCCTGGTCGGTAGCCTGCATTTTGTGCAGCGCCTGCCGCACGTGGCTATCTACGCCCACGGCATCGCCATCGCCATCGCCTTCAGCCTGATCACCTACATGCACGTGATCTTGGGCGAACTCGTCCCGAAAACTCTGGCCTTGCAGCGCGCCGAGCAGATCGCCCTCGCCGTCGCCGCTCCCATGGAGGCATTTCTAACCCTCACCCGCCCTGTCCTCTTTTTTATGCGCCGCTCCGGAGGCCTGGTGCTCCGCGCCTTCGGCGCCCAGCCTGCCCGCCGCGGTGGCGCCGTCCACTCTCCCGACGAGCTCAAGCTCATCGTCACCGCCAGCCGCCAGTTCGGGCAGATTCCCGAATTCCAGGAAGAGATGATCCACAACGCCATCGAACTCGACACTATTACGGTCAGAGAAGTCATGGTCGCGCGTCCGGATATTTTTTCTTTGCCTTCGGACCTGATGCTCGACGAAGCCCTGGTGCGCGTGGTCGAAGGCCAGCACTCCCGCATTCCCGTCTACGATCCGCAGCGCGGCCCCGAGCACATTGTCGGAGTGCTTTATTACAAAGACCTGATGCGCTGGATGCGCCTGCGCCTGAGCAACCTCGGCCAGACCACCGCGACCCGCATTTCCCGCATGCAGATCAGCCAGATCATGCACGACGTCGTGGTAGTTCCCGAGACAAAAGTTCTAGCCGAACTGCTGGCCGAGTTCAAGGAACGCCGCCGCCATCTCGCCGTCGTCGTCGACGAATTCGGATCGACCGCGGGCGTAATCACCGTCGAAGACATCCTCGAGCAGTTGGTCGGCAACATCGAAGACGAGTTCGACGTTTCCCCCAGCGAGCCTGCCCTGGAAGATGAATCTGTGCTGGTTCTGGAAGGATCGGTGAATATACGCGATCTGGAGACGGAATACGGGTTGATCTTGCCGCGCGATGCCGGTTTCGAAACCCTGGCGGGATTCATTCTCGCGCGCCTGCAACATATTCCAACCCTGCGCGAGTCCTTCGAATATGAAGGCCGGCGCTACACGGTAGAAGAATTGGAAGGCCACCGCATCGCGAGGGTAAGAATCGAGAAGACAGCAAAGGTAGAAGGCGAGGCCGAAGCGGCGAGGCAGGGTGGAGGCTGAGGCAGACGAATGAAAGAAACGGGAACGGCACGACCTTCAGTCGTGCCATCAGGCGCACAGATCACTACCGGCTTTTAGCCGCTGAGGGCGGATGCAACGGTGAATCACGAAGAGGAATTGATTAAGGCATTCTTCGTACCGACGAAACGCGAACGCTACCTGGAAATGATTGCGAATCCAAGAAAACGGAAGAAATTCCTTCTCGAACTATCCCACTTCAAGGCGTTGGACCATCGTTACTGCTTTGTCGTCCCCAAGGTCGAGCATACCGCAGAGCAAATCGCGGCCTTTCTGACCCGGAAGGGCGCCACGCCATCTTGCTGGGTCACGTCCGAGGATTCCGATCTCGATGGGAAAGAGATGCCGCTCTTGGAGGCTTTGAAGAAAGTCGTCGGCTACCAGATGGGAACATTTCTTTCCTGCGTCCCGGGGAAATTGGCGTACTTCGAGGACGAAGATGATCGCTGGATTCTAGAGCGTCGCGACTGACAACTGGCAACCGGGTACTGAGAACTGAAACCCCTCCTCCAACGCGTCCTCTACACACTTCCAGTGATCTGGCTGGTGGTCAGCCTCGTCTTCCTGCTCATCCATCTGGTCCCTGGAGATCCCATCGCGCTGATGCTGGGCGAAGGCGCGCCCGCGGCCGACATCGCCGCCACGCGCCACGCCTATGGCCTCGATGCCCCACTCGGCGAACAATACATCCGGTACTGGAAAGGCGTCGTGCACGGCGATCTTGGACGCTCCATCCGCTACAACCAGACCGTCACCAAATTGCTGGCCCAGCGCTATCCCTACACGCTGCGCCTGACGCTAGCTAGCCTGTTGGTCGCGATCATTCTCTCCATTCCGGCTGGAGTTCGCTCCGCCCGCCGGCGCAACCGCTGGGACGACCGCTTGCTCTCCGTGGTCAGCCTCTTCGGCTTGTCATTCCCAAACTTCGCGCTTGGTCCGATCCTGATCTTGCTGTTCGCGATCAAACTCGGATGGCTCCCCGTTTCAGGCGCCGGATCGTTCGCGAACCTTGTGCTCCCTGCGCTGACTATGGGCGGTTCGCTTGCCGCCATCCTCACCCGCATGGTGCGCACCTCCATGCTCGAAGAACTCAGCCAGGACTACATCCGCACCGCGAGGGCCAAAGGACTCCCGGAGCGCACAGTGGTTTATAGACACGCCCTGCGCAACGCCATGATCCCGGTCCTGACAGTGTTGGGCCTGCAATTCGGAGCGCTGCTTGCGGGAGCCATCGTCACCGAAAAAATCTTCTCCTGGCCCGGCATCGGACGCCTCACCATCGACGCCATCTCCAATCGTGACTATTTCCTGGTGCAGGGCTGCATCCTTGCGATCGGATTGACGTACGTAGCCGTGAACTTCCTGACGGACGTGCTGTACTCCGTGGCCAACCCAAGGATTCGGCAGTAGGCGAGGCTTTCCGAGGCCGAGCTGTTAACTTGACTACACGCATAATACGTGTTACACGTAATACACGTGTACTAGGAGGCTTTCTGCGCCATGCCCAAGCAAAATGTGACCGTCAGCATTAGCCAGCAGACCCTCCGGAAAGCTAAGGTGCTCGCCGCGCGCCGCGGTTCTTCGATCAGCGGCTTGTTGGCCCAGCAGATCGAAATTCTGGTCGGGGAGGAAGAGGCCTACGAGCGATCCGAACGACAGGCCACATCGCTCCTCGATCGAGGTTTTCATTTGGGCGGACGAATTCGCGCCAGCCGGGATGAATGGCATGAGCGATAAGACGTTTGTCGACACCAACGTTCTGATCTACGCCCACGATGTGGACGCCCGAGCAAAACACGCGGTCGCCAAGGATATTTTGCGGGACCTTTGGAGCGAGCGGTGCGGCGTTGTCAGCATGCAGGTGCTGCAGGAATTTTATGTGAACGTCACGCGCAAGATCGCCTCTCCGATCCCGAAGGACGCGGCGCGGTTGGTGGTGAACACCTATTCGATCTGGTGTGTGGAGACGACACCCGCCGAAATTTCCGCAGCATTTCGAATCGAAGATGAATCGCGCATCGGATTCTGGGACGCGCTGATCGTCGCTTCCGCTCTGAAAAGCGGAGCCACCCGAATCCTCTCGGAAGACATGAACGCTCAGCAGAAGATTTCGGGCGTAAGAATTGAGAATCCCTTCACGCGACCATGATGTGAGGATGCAAAAGGCGGGACGTAATCGCCCCGCCTTTTGCCCAAGCCACTACGCTGCTTGCAACTTCTTCGCCCGCTCTTCCAGTTCTTTGGGTGCCACATCTTCCATGTGAGTGGCAACGCCCCACAGGTGCCCAAACGGGTCTTGAATGAAACCCGAGCGGTCGCCGTAAAACTGGTCTTCCACGGGTTTCAGGATTTTCGCGCCCTCGGCGGCCGCACGCGCCACGACCTGATCGACGTCTGGGAGGTACACGTAGAGGCTCACCGGGCTCTGCCCGATGGTGGCCGCGCTGGTGTGCCCCTGTCCCATACTGGGGTTCTCGTCAGCCAGCATGAGGTGGGAATTCCCGATCTTCAACTCTGCGTGACCCACTTTGCCGTCGGGGCCATTCATGCGAAAAAGTTCCGTGGCTCCGAAGACCTTCTTGTAGTAATCGATCGCTTGACCGGCCCCCTTGATGATCAGATAGGGCGTAATGGTGTTGTAATCTTTGGGAATGTACGAGACTTTACTCATGATTTTCCTCCTTAGAATGTAGGCTGAAAGGTGGAGGTTTCGGCGCGCCGCGGGTCGCGATGCGGCCCGCTACTGCTGTCATTCTTTTCTATTGCTCTATGGAAACATAACCCGCCGCATATCTCAAGGACGTTGACAAGGATTTAATACTGCGTTCATCCAGCACGCGCCCTCTGTGTCCGGGTGTCCGTTGGTGGAACGTTCGAAAGAATTCGCCTTGCATCTATTTTGGAAGCATTTATCCTAACGCCGAACCTTTCGCCTCATGTCCACGACTGCGATCTCGGTCCATCCCGGCGCCTCGCCGCTTCTGCGCAGGGTTCGGGACGGCGCGCGCCACAATCCCCTCGCGGCCATGGGCGTGGCGCTGGTCATCCTCTTCGCGATCTTCGCCCTGTTCGCGCCCTGGATTGCGCCGCAGGATCCCGCCTCGATACATCTGCCCACGCGCCTCGATCCGCCATCGTCCGCGCACTGGTTCGGCACAGACGAACTCGGCCGCGACATCCTCTCCCGCACGATCTATGGCGCTCGCATCTCCATGCTGGTCGGCAGCTGCGTCGTGCTGACGTCACTTGCCGTCGGACTCATCATCGGCTCCATCGCCGGATACTACGGAGGAGCCATCGACCGCTTCGTCAATGTCGTGCTGATGAATGCCTTCCTCTCATTTCCGGGTATTCTGATTGCGATCGCCTTCGTCGCCTTCCGCGGCCCAGGAATTTTTAATCTCGTGGTCGCGCTCTCCCTCGGCGGATGGGTCGGCTACGCGCGCCTGGTTCGCGGACAAGTCCTCGCCGCACGCGAGCGCGAGTTCGTCGAAGCCGCCCGCGCTCTTGGCGCCAGCGATCTGCGCATCATCGCGCGCCACATTCTTCCCAACATTATTCAGCCAGTGATCGTGCAGGCCGCCATCGGCATGGCCGGAGCGATTCTGGCGGAAGCCACCATGAGCTTTCTCGGTCTCGGCGTCCCTCCGCCGACCTCAAGCTGGGGAGCCATGTTGAATGACGGCCGCGTTTACCTTTTCGAAGCTCCGCACCTGGTTTTGTTTCCGGCAATCGCCGTCATGCTGGCGGTGTTGAGCTTCAACTTCATCGGCGACGCGCTCCGCGACTATCTCGACCCGCGATCCCGCATCGAAGCCGGACTCTAGTCCTCGGCCTCCGTAAATCACTGATAAAACAGGCACATACAAATCTTGACAAACATTGCAAATTGCAATATAAGTATCTCGATCTGAAATATCCCTGAGGCGGTTGGTATGAAGCTGGGTGAAAAAATCCGCTACCTGCGCGAGGTGGAAGGATCGCTGCGCGGGCTCGGTCGTCCCATGACGCAGTTGGAACTGGTCCGCGCCATCCGTGAAGAACTCGGACCAAAGAACACGCTCAGCCAGTCCTATCTTTCGCAGATCGAGAACGGCTCGCGGCCCCACATGACGCAGTCGTCGCGGGCGCTGCTGGCGAAATTTTTCAAGGTGCATCCCGGATTTCTGGTCGACGATCCCGAGGGCTACCACGCCGAGCTGACGTCCGACTTGCGCACCACCGAAGGCCAGCTGGATGTTTGGCTGCTGCAGGGATCGGAGCGGTTTGCGAGCGATCCGGAAGTCAGCAATGTGCTGATCAAGGCTGCGCGCGAAAAAGATACGCGGCGTTGTTTCCTGCTGCTGGGCGCGATCCTCGACACTCCGGGGCTCGCCGACCGGCTGCTCGAGGCATTGCGTCCCGAAGTTGCAGCCGGCAATCCTCGCCGGGCCTCGGGCGCGGAAGGGAGGCGAATCCGATGATCTGGTCAGACTTTTATCTGATTTGTTTTGCGGTCGGTTTTTGCTTCAGCTTCTTTTCGTTCCTTTTTGGCGGAGGGCGCTTCGGCCGTTTGCATCTGCCGCATTTTCACGGGCACGTTGCCCACTTGCCCGCGGCGCACGGTCCTGTAGGGCACGCTCCGGCAGCGGGCGGACATTCGCCAACGGCCGGCGCCGCGCATGGAGCGGGAGCGAATCAACAACGCAGCAGCAGTGTTTCACCGTTCAATCCTCCGGTGCTGGCTGCTTTCCTGGCATGGTTTGGCGGAACCGGTTATTTGCTGACCCGCTTTTCGGCCGTTTGGGTCGGCATGGGATTGATGTTGTCCGTGGTAAGCGGCCTGGTGGGCGGAGGGATTATTTTTCTGTTCCTCAGCAAGGTTCTTATGTCCGACGAAGAGTGTCTCGACCCGGCCGACTTCGAAATGGTTGGTGTGCTGGGAAAGCTTTCAGTGCCGATTCGAGAAGGCGGGACGGGCGAACTGATCTATTCCCAAGCGGGAACGCGCCGGGTCTGCGGCGCGCGCAGCGAGGAAGGTGTCGTGATCCCGAAAGGGACTGAAGTTGTGGTCACGCGCTACGAGAAGGGAATTGCCTACGTGCGCCTGTGGAGCGAGATGGCCAATGAGTAAAGGGCCACGTGAATGACAGGCGGCTTGGATCTGAAAATGCCGCAAGACGCGCGGTGGAACAGGAGCTGAGTATGGCATCGGACTTACTACAAGGCGATTTGCTGGCGGAGGAGACGCACTCTGGCCGCATCTGGAGCTTGCTCATCCTGCCGGCATTGATCGTGCCCGTCATTTCAGTGACGTTCTATCCGACGGCGCCGGCGCGTTATGCACTGGTGCTGGTCGCCGTGATTGGAATTGGAGTTCTGGCGTTGATGGTGGGCGGATTTCAGTATCGCTTCCTGCGGCACGGAGTCGAAGTGCGCACGCTCGGATTCACCCTGCGCACGATTCCGAAGCAGGCCATCGTCAGCTACTCCATCGAATCCTGGGGACTGCCGCGGGGGTACGGAATTCGCGGCATCGGCAACACCCGCGCTTATGTGTGGGGAAACAAGGTTGTCCATATCAAGACGACTAATGGCGAAGTTTATCTAGGGCACAGTGATCCGGAAAAGATCGTCCGCGACTTGAACCAGGTGACCGGTTTTGTGACGCGCGGTTAGAGGTTTTGGGCTTTATGTGGTACGGCAATTACTCGATCGTCAAGTTTAATTTGTACGCGCAGCCGGCCCATTCCGAGTTGGTGGGCCCGAATTCCCCGGCGCTCCGTGACTCGCGCGAAAACAAGTTGGCGCTGCACTCGTAACAGGAGGCGTTATGTTTTCTGGAGTTTCCAACGTAGTGGTGATCTGGATTTTCGTAGGCCTTGGAGTCATGGTCCTGCTGTTCCTGATCAATGGAATGGCGAGGCTCTATCGCAAAGCCGGGCCGCACGAGGCCCTCATCGTTTACGGACTGGGTGGGACGCGCGTGGTGAAAGGCCATGGCACGGTTGTGCTGCCCATGGTGCAGGTCTGCCGCGAACTCTCGCTCGAACTGATGTCGTTCGACGTCGCTCCGCAACAGGATCTCTACACCAAGCAGGGCGTCGCCGTTACGGTCGAAGCGGTCGCTCAGATCAAGGTGAAGTCCGACACGGAGTCGATTCTGACTGCTTCCGAGCAGTTCCTGACCAAGACGGACGACGAGCGGCAGGGACTGATTCGCCTGGTCATGGAAGGCCACCTGCGCGGCATCATCGGCCAGCTCACGGTGGAAGAAATCGTGAAGCAGCCGGAAATGGTTTCCGACCGCATGCGCGGAACCTGTGCCGATGACATGAACAAGATGGGTCTGGAAGTCATCTCGTTCACCATCAAGGAAGTCCGCGACAAAAACGAATACATCACCAACATGGGGCGTCCTGACGTCGCGCGCATCAAGCGCGATGCCGACGTTGCCGCGGCCGAAGCTGACCGCGACACCGCGATCCGGCGGGCGTTGGCCACGCGGGAATCGGCGGTGGCGAAGGCCCAGGCCGATCAGGAACGCGTGTTGGCGGAGACGTTGTCGCTGGCCAAACAGGCCGAAGCTCAGCGCGATCTCGAGGTGAAGAGGGCACAGTTTCTCGAGGTCACGAAGCGTCAGCAGGCGCAGGCGGACAAGGCGTACGACATTCAGACCAACATCATGCAGCAGCAGGTGATCGCCGAGCAGGTGAAGGTGCAGCAGGTGGAGAAAGAGCAGCAGGTCAAGGTGCAGGAGGCGGAAATTAATCGCCGCGAGAAGGAACTGATCGCAACCGTGCTGAAGCAGGCGGAGATCGAGCGTCAGAGGATCGAAACGCTCGCCGCAGCCGAGAAGCAGCGCTTGATCGCCGAAGCCGAAGGCCACGCGTCATCGATTCGTGCGCAGGGCGAGGCCGAAGCCGAGATCATCTTCAAGAAAGGCGAGGCCGAAGCCAAAGCCATGAACGTGAAGGCGGAAGCGTATCAGGAGTACAACCAGGCAGCCGTGATCGACAAGTTGTTCACAGGCATGCCGGAGATCGTGAGGGCGCTGGCGGCTCCGCTGGCCAACGTCGACAAGATCACGATCGTCTCAACGGGCAACGGCGATGCTTCCGGGATGAACAAAATCACCGGAGACATCACCAAAATGGCGGCGCAGGTCCCGGCATTGTTCGAAACGCTTTCGGGCATGCCGCTGGGAGAGTTGTTGGGCAAGGTACGGCAGATCGGCGACAAGACCCTGAAACCGAGAGACACGCCGAAAGCCTAACGAGGGGTCCGGGGGCGTTCGTGTGGGGCGGGCACTCTTGCCCGCCTCCCGAGCGCAGTGAGGGCGCGGTTGTCGCCAGAGCGAAGGTCGGCAGAGGCAGGAGTGAGTTATGAACAGCAAACCGAAACACGCGGGATTCGGCATCGCGCTAGGAGCGGTGCTGGGCGCGGTGTTCGGCGTGATTGCCGGACACGTGGGCGTCTGGTTGGCCGTAGGAGTCGCGATCGGAGTGGCCATCGGTGCGTCATTCCGGCGAAAGGAAACGGAGTGTCCGGAATGCGCGCAGATCCACCGCGCGCATGAAAGAGGAACACAGGGCAACAAGCTAGCAGCTAGAAGCTAGGAGCCAAGAGCTAAGAAGGGGGTTCGATATGGCACTACTCGAGCGCGTTTCCACATTGGTCCGGGCCAATCTCAACGACCTGATCGATAAGGCCGAAGACCCGGAAAAGATGATCAAGCAGGTGATTCTCGACATGCAGAACCAGCTTCTGCAGGTCAAGACGCAGGTCGCGATTGCGATTGCCGACCAGCACCTGCTGGAAAAAAAGCAAAAAGAAAATGAGGACAAAGTGGCGGAATGGATGCGCAAGGCCGAACTTGCCGTCGACAAAAAAGAAGACGACCTGGCCCGCGCCTCGCTGCTGCGCGTGGAAAGCTACCGGGAACTCAGCGAGAACTTCATGCAGCAGCTCTCCGATCAGAAAGCGCAGGTGGAAAATCTGAAGTCCGCTCTGCGCCAGCTGGAGCAAAAGTTGACCGAGGCACAAGCCAAGTCTGACGTCCTGATCGCGCAGCACCGCCGCGCCCGCGCCGTGGGCAAGGCGAACGACGCGCGCATGGCATCGGGCGACGGGTCGAAAGCCGCAGCCTTCGATCGCATGAAGCGTAAGGTCGCGCACTCGGAGGCCGTCAGCCAGGCGAAGTCGGAGATCGCGTCCGACAATCTCGATGACCGTCTCGCCGCTCTGGAGAAGGAA
>Ga0187805_10000530_pt1 | contig 12640 bp, 11 predicted proteins | sample NC_wetland_sal_i_6_FD_132965 | JGI IMG/M metagenome (GOLD analysis project Ga0187805, IMG submission 132965) | Wetland sediment microbial communities from Neuse River Estuary, North Carolina, USA - Control_5 | ecosystem: Environmental > Aquatic > Freshwater > Wetlands > Sediment | place: USA...
CAGGGCATGTCGGTCGCCGCGCTGGAGGCGGTCGCGCTCCGCGACAGCCTCGCAGGCGGCGAAGCCGAGCTGGCGCGGCGTTTCTTCCAGGCCGCCGCCAAGCCCGTCAGCCTCGCCTGGCAGCTGGGCGCCGGCGGCGACCTGGCCATAATCGCGCCGGACGCGAAACCTCCCCTGCCGGTACGCCTCGTCAACAGCTATATCGGCGCCCTGCAGGCCGCGGCCGAGCACGATCCTGTGCTCGTCGTCCGGTTCCTCCGCGTGGCCGGACTGCTCGACTCGCCCGCGTCTTTGATGAGCCCCGGCGTGATGCTGCGCGTGATCAGCGGCAACCTGCGCCGGCGCGCAGCTGCGGGCCGGTCAGCCGGCGGCCCGCCAGCGCTGTTGCGCGTTGGCGCCGCCGCGGATGACGACGTGTAACACCGACGGCGGCAGAACGGCCCGACGGCCTGCGCAGCTAGAGCAAGATGGGATACATGCGCAGAGCGCTCATCGTCGCCGTCGGCGTCCTGGTCACGGTCGCTGGCGTGATCTTTGCCCTGCAGGGACTCGGCTATGTGCACGGGAGCGTGATGACGGGCACGACGTTGTGGGCCGTCCTCGGGCCGTTCATCGCGGTCTGCGGCCTGTGCATCGTCGCGCTGGGCTTGCGCGTGTCCCGCCGCTAACACCGAGTTGGCGAACAGCGGGCGCAGCCTGCGAGACCGAATATCGCGCCGGTCAGTTATGGCCGCCCAGGGCGAGGCGGGCGGCGCTGACATCCTCGCGGCCGTGGCCCTCGTCGACAGCGGTGTGCCATTGCCTCGACAGCGCGGCCAGCAGTGGCAAGCTGCTGTCACCTGCGGACTGCAGGGCCAGGTCCACGTCCTTCAGCGCCCACTGCAGCGGGAACTCGGGCGCGTAATCACCGATCTCCATCTTGTGCAACTTGGCGTCGGCGATCGGCGCGTCCAGCGGGCCGCCCGCTATGGCCTCGTCCAGCTTGACCGGGTCGATGCCAAGCCGGCTTGCCAGTTCCAGCGCCTCGGCCACGCCCTCGATCAGCACGGACATGTAGGCGTTGACGGCTAGCTTCATCCTGCTGCCCTGGCCGGCCTCACCCAGCCACACGGTCTTGCGTCCGATCGCCGCGAACGCCGGGCGGACGATCGGCTCGGCCTCTGCCGGGCCAGAGCCGAGGATGAGCAGCTGGCCAGCCTCAGCCGGGCCTTTGCTGCCGGATACCGGCGCGTCCGCGTACAGCACGTCGGATCGCAGCTGACCGAGCCGCTCGCTGAACTCGACCGTCGCCGCCACGCCTATCGTGGCCATCTGCGCCCACACCGACCCCGCCGCGAACGCCGCGGCCACGCCGCCATCGAAGACAACTGACCTCACGACATCGGCGGTAGGCAGCATCGTGATCACCACGCGTGCGTCGCGGACCGCGTCGGCCGCGGACGCGGCTACCGCTGCTCCGGCTGCTGCCAGGGATCCGGATGTCGCCGCTGACCGGTCCCACACGACCGTGGGCAGACCAGCGGCAGCCAGATTCCGCGCCATGCCCGAGCCCATGATGCCCGTCCCCAGCACAGCCACCCGCGCGTCCGCCGCCTGGTCCGCCGCTGCCGCCATAGCTACCCCCAGTGAGGTGGTCCGTAATTAGTCGGCTGCGCGCCGTAGGAGCATCCTGTCCGGACCGACGCGCATTGAATCCTCAGGTCAGCGCGTCCCGCTGCCAGGCCCGCTGCATCAGCGCGAACGGGACGCACGCCTAGATCCGCTCCAGCGCCGCGCCGTCGAACAGCGGCTCGATCTCGTGCCGCTCGACGTCGGCGGCCATCTCTGCGTCGGTCGGAGCCGGCCCACCTACGGCGGCGGCCTCGAGGGTCGGCCTCAGCAGGCGGGCGTCGCTCGACGAGTTGAGGAAGAGGCCCGGACGGCCGAGCACGTAACGTACCGCCCGCGCCAGCGCGTCGCCGTCGGTTAGCGGCTCATACCAGCTGAACTGCCGCCCCGCTCCCGCCGGCCAGCGCCGACGCGCGACCGACTTAATCGTCTGCACCGCCACGCCGCGCTGCTCGCACACTTCCAGAAGCGCTGCCATGTCCGCCCGGTACCGGTCGACGGACATCATCGCGTAGTTGTACGGCAGCAGCACCGAGCTGAAGTCGAACCGCTCGAGACTTCGCAGGTGCATGGCCGCAATCCGCAGTCCGTGCCCAGTCACACCGATGAACCTGGCGAGTCCCTCGTCCCGGGCCCGGGACAGGGCCTCGACCGCGCCACCAGCGCCGTGGGCCACCTCCCATTCGTCTGGCTCGACGAGATTGTGGAGCTGGATGAGATCGACAGAGCCGACGCCCAGGCGCGTCAGGGAGCGTTCGAGGCTGGCGCGCGCGCCATCACCCGAGCGCTCTCCGGTCTTGGTGGCGAGGAAAAACCGTCCCCTGTGCTCAGCCATCCACGGCGCGATCCGAAGTTCTGAGTCGCCGTAAGACGCCGCCGTGTCGATGTGGTTGACGCCGAACTCCAGCAGCGTCGCAAGGACCTGGTCGGCGCGCTCCTGCCGCATCGACCCCAGCGCGGCCGCGCCGAAGATCACCCGGCTGCTCTCATGCCCGGTCCGCCCGAAGGGCGCACGATCAGTCATAGTCGCAGACTACGACAGTTGCCAGGGTTACCCCGTTCCGTCCCGGAAGCAGCAAGCTGGGACCGCGGGAACCGTTCGGTGCCACCTGGCGAAGCGGACCCGCGTTGACTCGTGCTGGCAAAGGTGATCGCGTGGATGAGACCGGCTAGCGCAGCGCGAGCGAAACCACCCCCGCCGGCCTGAGGGTGCGGCGCATGGCAGGCGGTGCGTCGCCAGGGCACGTTCGGGGCAGCTAAGGCGAGTACCTGTTAGCCCAAGCCGAAGGTCCACTAAAGCGGCATTCAGCGCGTCCCGGCCGAAAGCCGCACGGGTGTAGTCATGGGCAGCGGCCGGGCCGATCGACCGGAGGACTGACATGAACATGGAGAAGGCCGTCAACGTCTCCACCGGCGGGAGCAGGGATCAGATCGTGATCGCCGGCGCGGGCTATGCCGGGCTGCACGTCGCCTTGCGCCTGGCGGCCAAGCTGCGCAACAACGCAGCCGTGCAGCTGACTCTTGTCGACCAGCACGACTACCACCAGGCGCTTACCGAGCTGCCCCGGGTCGCCGGGGGCACGCGCGCCGCTGACGCGGTGCGCATCCCGCTCCAGGACGTGCTGGCCAAGCGGGTCCGCTTCGTCCAGACCGAGATCACCGGTCTCGACCTGGCAGGCCGCGGGCTGCTGACCGGGCCGGGGCCGATCGGCTGGCGGCGGCTGGTGCTGGCGCTCGGCAGCCGGCCCAACGACTTCGCCATCCCCGGCCTGGCCGAGCGCGCACTGTCGCTGTATTCGGCCAGCGATGCCGCCCGGGTTTGGGCGGCGGTCAGTAAAGCGCTGACGGCTGCCGCAGCCGCCGCCGATCCCGAGCGCCAGCGCTGCCTCGCGACCGTGGTGGTCGGCGGAGCCGGCGCCACCGGGGTCGAGCTAGCCGGCGAGCTAGCCGAGATGCTGCCCGAGGCAGCCAGCAGCCGCGGCCTGGCGCCCGACCGGCCCACCGTGCAGCTTGTCGAGGCCGGCCCCACCATCCTGGCTGGTTCCTCACCGCAGCTGATCGACAAGGCCGCCAAAATCCTGTCCGACCTCGGGGTCCGGGTCCGCACCAACGCGGCGATCGCCGCCGCGACCGAGGATGGCTTCCGGCTCACCGACGGCCAGCTGGTGGAAGGCGGCGTGTTCGTCTGGGCAGGCGGGCTGAAGGCACCTGAGCTCGTGGCCAACTCGGGGCTGGCGACCGGCCACAACGGCCGCGTCAAGGTCGATCAGTACCTGCGCGTGCTGGACCGCCCGGATATCTACGTCGCCGGCGACCTTGCCTCGGTGGTGGATCCGCGCACCGGCCACGTGCTGCCCCCGCTGGCGCAGGTGGCGCTGGAAGAGGGCGAGACGGTGGCCGGCAACCTCGCCGCGGAGGTGAGGGGACAGTCCATGGAGGCATTCACCTTCCACGACAAGGGGTTCGTCGTCTCGGTCGGGACCAGCCGCGGCGTGGCCGACATTGCCGGAATCACCACCGGCGGGCGGCTCGCCCACCTGCTCAAAGACGCCATCGAGTGGGAGTACCGCCAGTCTGTCAAGCACCTGCGCGGCTGGGACCCGGTAGCCGCGTAAGGCTACGGGCGCTGACCGCGCAGCCGCGGCTTCCCGACTCCCACAACTGACAAGTGACGGTGCGCATCAGGCATCAGGTTCCGAGCCGTACCGAAACGCCGAGGCGGCGCGACAGGACCGCTGCCCTGTCGAGATCGGCCAGCGCAAACGATCCCTCGTCACGGCTGAACTCCAGGTACGCGATGCCCGCATCCGATCGTGAGCTGTCCTGGCGGACTGCAGGAGACTGCACCAGCCGCAACCTCGCCCCGTTCCCCCATCTCAGCTCGGCTACGGAGCCTCCCGCTGTGTCGTGCCGGCTGAGCAGTTCCCCGTCGAGCACATCCCGGAACAGCCGCAGTGCGCCGTCGGTGTCGGCAACGCGCTGCTCGATCACGCTCAGCGAGCACGAAGGTCCCGGCTTGCCGAGCGCGTCAGGCGGCGGCGATGACGCCGGCGGCCCGGCCTGCTCGGCGACCTGAATGACCGTGCCGAAGGCATCGCCCGGGCGCAGGAATGCTTCCTTCCAGCCGGGATCCTGCAGGCTGACCCCTACCGGCTCGACGCCAAGGGCCCCGATCTTGCCGAGCGTTTCCTCGATTGCCGGAACCAGGAAATTCAGGTGATGAAAGCCGGGTCCCCGGGCGGCCAGGAACCGCTCGAGAAACCCGGCGTCGGCACCACCCGTCGGCGTCAGCAGTTCGACCTTCGGGCCGGCCGAGAACTGCAGCTGCCCCCACCAGAAACCGGGCGAGTAACCTCCGTAAGCCCAGGCGCCGCCCAGCAATCCACTGAATAGCTCCCAGCCGTCCGCCAGCGTGCTGACGCCCACCGCGACGTGGTCCAGAACTGCAACCGGCCGCATCGCGCGCACGTCGTCTGACATAAGGACCTCCTCATGGCGCGCCGAGCTAAACCGGCGCCGCGCGCCACATCCGGTGCAGCGTACCGGCACCCAATCCAGACACACTGACAGCGGGTGGCACACCTGCCGACGGCGCACTCCGGAGTCAGCTGACTTGCAGTGGGAAGCTGCTTTGATTGCGGTTATTTGCCGGTCGCCGTCGCTTCGGAGACAGCTATGCACGCACTGACGACGTCGTACTGGTCGGCGGACACCTCGCAGCCCGTTCTGGAGACCACTGTGGGCGGCGTGCTGCGCGCGGCCGCCACAGCCGCCCCAGACCGCGTCGCCATGATCGGCGGACATCCGGACCCAGCCAGTCGCCAGCGCTGGACCTACGCCGAGCTGCTTGCCGAGGCCGAGCAGGCGGCGCGGGCACTGACCAGGCAGTTCGCGCCTGGTGAGCGCGTCGCGGTGTGGGCCCACAATCTGCCCGAGTGGATCATCCTCGAATATGCGGCAGGGCTGGCCGGGCTTGTGCTGGTCACGGTGAACCCGGCACTGCGTCCTGCCGAGCTCGCCTACGTGCTGAAGCAATCCGGGTCCGTGGGCATTTTCCTGGTGCCGGAGTACCGCAGCCCGATGGCCAAGTACCTGGATGAGGTCCGGCCAGATGTCCCGGCGCTTCGCGAGGTGGTCCTTTTGACCGAGTGGCAGGACTTCCTGGGCACGGCGCCGACCGAAGCGATACTGCCCGGCGTTCAGCCCGATGACATCGCGCAGATCCAGTACACCTCGGGCACCACCGGCTTTCCGAAGGGCGCGGAGCTGCATCATCGCGGGCTGACCAACAATGCGCGGTTCTATGCTCAGCGTCTCGGGCTTCAGCCCGGCGAGGTCATGGTCAATCCGATGCCGATGTTCCACACCGCCGGCTGTGCCATGGGAGTGCTTGGGGCCTGCCAGAGCCTCGCCACGCATGTGCCGGTGCTGGCTTTCGAGCCTGGGCTGGTGCTCGAGCTCTGCGAGAGCGAACGGTCGTCGGTCCTCGCTGGCGTGCCGACGATGATGATCGCCATGCTCGCGCACCCGGACCTGAACAAGCGCGATCTGTCCGCACTGCGAGTAGCCGTATCCGGAGGCTCACCTGTGCCAGCCGATCTCGTGCGGCAAGTCGAGGAACGTCTCGCGGTAACGTTCAGCATCGTGTTCGGTACCACCGAGTGCTCACCGCTGGTGACCCAGGTGAAGCCCGATGCACCCGCGCGGCAGCGGGCTGAGACGCTCGGCACGCCGCTGCCGCAGACTGAAGTGAAGATCGCCGACATTCCAACCGGTGAGCCCGTGGCGCCCGGCCAGGTCGGCGAGCTTTGCGCACGCGGTTACCTGGTCATGCGCGGCTACCACGACGCACCAGAGGTCACCGCCGAGGCGATCGACGCCGACGGCTGGTACCACACCGGCGACCTGGCCGCCATGGACGCCGGCGGCTGCCTGCGCATTGAGGGCAGGGTCAAGGACATGATCATCCGGGGTGGCGAGAACATCTATCCGCGCGAGATCGAGGACGTGCTGTTCGGCCATCCGGCGGTGGCTGAGGCCTCAGTCGTCGGGATTCCGGATCCGACCTGGGGCGAAGTGGTAGCCGCATTCGTCCGGCCGGCGCCGGGTCAGCCGCAGCCGCCCGTGGAGGAATTGCGGGCCCATTGCCGGGAGCACCTGGCCCCTTACAAGACGCCGCTGCACTGGATATTCGTTGACGAGTTCCCGCTCACACCGTCAGGCAAGATCCAGAAGTTCAAGCTGCGGGAAGAGTTCGTGCGCGAGCGCGCCGTGTGAGTCCATTGACAGTATTAGTAGCTGGGCCGAAGATGTCTGCGCGGGTTTGGCGTGTCAGAGCATTTCTGAGATGGGTGCATGCCAACCCGCAAGATAGCTAAAGGAAGAAATCGGCTGAAATTTCAGAAAGAGGTACGGACTGTGCCCTACCGGCTCGGGAAAAAGCCCCCAGTTGTCGACGCCCGGACGATGCGCTTCGCCAGCTACCTCACGCCGGCCCTGCCGTCGGCGCCGCCGTCGGTCGACTACGGTGCCAAGGTCAGCGCGTGGCCGATGTACTACAACGACCAGTACGGCGACTGTACCTGCGCGGCAGCGGCACACATGATCCAGAACTGGACGGCTAACGCGGGCAATGAGATCTCCCCGCCCGATCCGACCGTGCTCTCGTTCTACGAGCACTTCGTAGGCACCCCGCCACCACCCGACGAGGGCTGCGACATGCTCTCGGTGCTCAAGTACTGGCGCAAAACGGGGCTCGACCAGCACAAGGTAGCGGCATTCGCCAGCATTCAGCTGCAGAATCAAGCCGAGGCGATGAATGCCATCTACCTGCTGGGTGGCATCTATATCGGTGTGGCCTTGCCAGATTCGGTCGTGCCGCAGGGCGGGAACTATTTGGCGATCCCGTGGGTGGTTCCGCCGGGCGGCCCGGTGGGCAACGCCGCGCCGAACCAGAACAATGGCCACTGCATTCCTGCGGTTGCTTACGACGCTACGAACCTCTACGTGGTGACCTGGGGAGCGCTCAAGTCCATGAGCTGGCAGTTCTACGCCGCCTACGCCGACGAATCCTTCGCGATAGTCAGCCAGGACTTCGTCGACGTCGCGGGGCAGGACCCGGTCGGATTCAGCCTGACCCAGATGCTCAGCGACCTGAAGCAGCTGACGGGCTAGGCCCGCGCGCGCCAGCCGGCCCGGACCGGTTGGCGGTCGCGGCCTCCTGCCGACCATTCCTGACCGGTCGTGACGTGCAGAACGCGGGATAATGGGACCGTGACAAGCGGCATATCCCGGTGCGGGCACTGCGGCCAGGCGAACCGGGTGCCGCCCGCGGCGACTGGCACGCCCCGCTGCGGCAAGTGCCATAAGCCGCTGCCATGGATTGCCGACGCGGACGACTCAACCTTCGCTGAGATCGCGGAGGCCGCCAGGATTCCCGTCATCGTTGACTTGTGGGCGCCCTGGTGCGGTCCTTGCCGTATGGTCAGCCCGGCGCTTGAACAGCTTGCCCGCGACCTGGCTGGCCAGGTGAAGCTGGTCAAGGTGAACGTCGACGTCTCACCGCAGGTCTCGCAGCGGTTCGGAGCTCAGGCCATCCCTACCCTGCTGGTGCTGCGCGCCGGACACGTGGCCGCCCGGCAGACAGGCGCCGCTCCCCTGCCTGCGCTGCGAGCCTGGGTCGACAGTGTGCTCGCCACGAACTCTCCTTGATCGCGGAACGGCCGCCCGCTTATCGCGACAGGTGCAGCCGCAGATAGCTTCGTTATCTGCGGCTTAACCCGCCGCTTTGTCACCGGGCACTACGCGGTAGGCGAGTGCGCCTACATGGACAGGTTGGAGCGTTCGTGCGTGATGCTCTCGATCTGCTCCGCAGCCTCGCTGAGCAACTGGTGAGCAAGGTCGGACAGCGCGCGTGCGGCCGCCACCTCCTCCCCGATCTGCGTTACTGCCTGGTCATGGGGGTTACGACGGGCGACGCCGTGGCCAACCATGCCAACGCCGCCCCCGGTTAGCTGCGCCTCGGCCAGCGTCTTTCCGTCTTCCTCGCGGAGTGAGATCTCCACTGGCCAGCTGTCGATAGAGGTCATGGCCGCTCACATTCTTCCGGATGCTGATGCCACCGCGGATGCGAAGACGCTTCCATCCTCCGCTCTACGGGGACGGCAGGCGAAAGGCGGCCCCATGTCTCCCTGCGCTCGTGCTGACGCTGGCTTCCGGCCTGCGGTCGGCCATCTTCGGTGCATCAGGCACTGGCTACTGGCCGGGTAAAGGGCAGCTGGGCCTCGAAAACCTGCTGATCGGCCTCGGAGATGTCATCCACCTCATGGATCCAGATATCGCGCGCGGGCCAGTGCGGCTCATAGCCGTGCGCCTGGATCCAGGCAGCCAGATCCTGGTAGACCATCGGATAGATGCTGGCGGCCAGGCCGCTGCGGACCGCGGCGGCCGCCTCGATCGCGGGCAGCACGCGGTATTGGGCCGGGGTCGGAAGCTCAGCCGGCTCCTCAGCCACGGGCAGCGCCACGTTCACGGTGAACTCCTGGCCTTCTGTCTCCTCGTAGAACAACATGAACGGCCCGGCCACCTCGACCAGCCCGCTGACGCCGAGCTGATCGAACTTCACCCTGGCGCGGTTCACCGCGGGCACGACGTTCTCCGTGCCCCACCCCGGTGCCTTCTCCGCGATCGCGACCACGCCGAGCGGCGGGATCTGCTTGACCACGATGTCGTCTGCTGGCATGTCGTCCTCCTGAGCGATAAGGCGGAGCCGTGCCTCGACTCCGAGCAGATGGTGCCGTTGCCGCTGGAGTTCGCGTTCCAGCTGCGCCTGACGCAGCAGCAGCATCCCGCGCAGCTCGGCCACCGTGATGCCGTCGGAGAGCTTCCTGATCTGCCCAAGGGTCAGGCCTAGGTCCTTGAGCGCGACGATGCGGTTGAGCTGCCGCAGCTGCTTTGCCGAGTAAGAGCGGTAGCCGGTGAGAGGATCAACCTCGGCCGGCGGGAGCAAGCCGATCTCGTCGTAGTGCCGCAGGGTGCGGATGGACACCGCGCCGAGCCGGGCGAACACTCCGATGCTGAACATGACACGAGCATGGCCCCCTCACGCTACGTAAGAGTCAACCCCGGCGGGACCCACGCCAGACTGCCTAACCCGGCGCAGTTGAAGTGATCGGCCACAGCATTTCCCGTATACCGTGATGGCGTGCCGTCGGCTAACGGTCAGGACTACCGGGATCTTGCGCGAGCCCTGCTGGGCTTGCTGGAAGTGGCGCGCCGCACGCTGAGCGATGAGGAGGTTCCTTCCGAACTCGTCGGCCGCGTGACCGGCCACCTGGGCTGTGGTTTGACAGAAGTCGTGGCAGTCCATGAGCGGTTCCCGATCTGGGATCACGTGAACGTCCAGCGCGGCGTCGATGCCTACCTGACGCGTCATGGCAGCGTGGGCACGTGGTTTGGCATGACCACTGGGATGATGCGCCCGCATCAGGATCTGCTGTCCCGGCTCGCGGTCCCTGCGCCCGGGCCGATGGGAAAGGCGGGCAGCGCGAGCTACGGCACCGTGGCGACGGGACCAGACACCGACACCGAGGTGGTGACGCTCGGGCTGATCGCCACGGCCGCGCCGGGAGGCGTGCCGGTTGTGATCGGACTGCGCGCCGAGCGCGAGTTCGGCCGGCCCTACGGCGACCTGGAGATCCTGGCGGCAGGCCGGGATGCGGCGTCGACGACCCGGACGGAGATCGCCCGGCTATCGGCTGAGCACAACGTGTTCCGGGGCCAGGTGCTCAGCTTCGCCGAGAGCGAGCATCACGGCAACGAGCTTGTGTCCTTCCTGCCGCGGATTCCGCTGAACTCAGGGCAGGTGGTGTTGCCCGCCGGTGTTCTGGAGTCCATCGAACGGCATGTCGCCGGGGTCGGCGATCTCGCCGGTGACTTGCGAGAGGCCGGTCAGCATCTCAAGCGTGGCCTGCTGCTATACGGCCCGCCTGGGACCGGCAAGACCCATACGGTCCGCTACCTGACTGGCAAGCTCACCGGTACTACCGTCATCTTGCTGACCGGACGGTCCATCCGGTTCGTGGAGTCCGCTGCCGCACTTGCGCGCCGCCTGCAGCCCTCCATGGTGGTACTGGAGGACGTCGACCTGATCGCCATGGACCGTGACTTCTCTGACGGGCAGAACCCGCTGCTGTTCACGTTGCTTGACGCGATGGACGGGGTTGGCGCCGACGCGAACGTGACGTTCGTGCTGACCACGAACCGGGCCGACATTCTGGAACACGCACTCGCCGACCGGCCCGGCCGGGTGGACCTCGCCATCGAGATCCCGCGGCCGGACGCGGCGTGCCGGGAACGGCTGCTGCGGCTGTACACCCGCAACGTAGCGTTCGACGGCGAGCCGTCCGCGGTTGTAGCAGCCACGGAGGGTGTGACAGCGTCCTACATCAAGGAACTGGTCCGCCGCGCCGTCTTGGCTGCGCTGCGCGCCGGCGATCGGCCCCCGGTCCTGCGCCAGCCGCATTTCGACGAGGTGCTAGCCGAGATGAATGCCGAGCACCAGTCGCTCACGCGTTCCCTGCCCGGCGGCGACGCCGAGCCCGCCGGCGCGCGCCCGCTCCCCGCCCTCCGGCGGGCACGCAGATAACGGCATCTGACACGAACATTCATCCCAGATCTGGCGCGGCCGGCCTGCTGCCCTAGGTAGATGCGGAGGCCTGGCCTGGCTACGATCGATGCCAGGTGAGCCGGGAAGCCTGGTCGGCGGCGAAGAGCGCGCGGTACTCGCGTGCGCTGTCAACGGGAGGCTTGCCATGTGGTCGTGCGCACGGGCGTGGGAGCGCCGCCGATGATCGGCCGGGTGCTCCGCGGGGCCGAATGGCGCCGCGACGTGCTACGCACCAACCTGTGGCTGGTTCCGGCGGTTGAAGTGGCAGCGGCTGGTGCCCTCTTCGCGGGGACCTACGCGCTGGACCGGGCGGCGTTCGCCGGCGATTTCAGGCTGCCGGGCTGGCTGCTCAGCGGATCGCCGGATGCGGCCCGCCAGATTCTCACCGCTATTGCGGCGGCGGTCATCACCGTCGTAGGCGTGGTGTTCTCGATCGTGATCGTGGCACTGACGCTCACGTCGACTCAGTTCGGGCCGCGGATGCTGCGCAACTTCATCCGCGACCGCGGCACCCAGGTGACCCTTGGAACGTTCGTGGCGACCTTCGTCTACGCCGTCCTGGCCCTCGGGGCCATCGGCCAGGGCGGCCCGGCGTTTGTCCCGCACATCAGCATCACAGTGACCCTGGCGCTGATGGTCACAGACCTGGCAGTGCTTATCTACTTCCTGCATCACATCACCATCCAGATCCAGTTGCCACACGTGATCGCCGGCATCGCCGGCGACCTGGCAGCGGCGATCGAGTTGCAAGCAGGCCCAGGTGCAGCGGACTCAGGCAGCACGGCCGCCCGGCTAGTCGCCGGTTTGCACGGGCCAGGCGGCGAGGTGGCGGCGCCGCGCAGCGGCTACCTGCAGTACATACAGCACGGGCCGCTGGTCCGGCTGGCCGCCGAGCTTGGCGTCGTGATCCACCTGCGCTATCGGCCTGGTCACTTCCTGGTCCAGGGCCACCCGTACGCCACCGTGTGGCCAGCTAACGCCGCCAGCCAGGTCGAGCGGGAGCTGTCCCGAGCGCACGTCGCCGGGCCGTACCGGACCCTGACCCAGGATGTCTCGTTCGGGATCGACCAGCTGGTCGAGATCGCGATCCGCGCGCTGTCCCCCGCGGTCAACGACACGTTTACGGCGCTGACCTGCATCGACTGGATCGGTGACAGCCTGTACCAGGTAACCGGCCGGTGGCACCCCACCCGGGTATACCGCGACGCAGCCGGGGTCGTCCGGCTGATCACCACCGAGACAACCTACGAGCGGCTCGTCCAGCGGGCCTTCGAGAAGATCCGGCAGGCCGGCCGCGGCATGCCGGCAGTCATGATTCGCCAGCTCGACGCGCTAAGCAAGATCATGGAGCGGGCCGCCGCTCAA
>Ga0187805_10000531_pt1 | contig 12640 bp, 11 predicted proteins | sample NC_wetland_sal_i_6_FD_132965 | JGI IMG/M metagenome (GOLD analysis project Ga0187805, IMG submission 132965) | Wetland sediment microbial communities from Neuse River Estuary, North Carolina, USA - Control_5 | ecosystem: Environmental > Aquatic > Freshwater > Wetlands > Sediment | place: USA...
CTCAAAGTCACCACAACCGTCGCTTTCGGCGCGTCATGGCTGACGCCGCGGGTTCGTGAATTCGTCGATCTCTATCCCGAGATCGAAGTGAGCCTCGCGCTCGACGACAGCGAGCTCGATCTTTCCATGCGCGAAGCGGACGTCGCCATCCGCATGTCGCCGCCGCGGCAGCCCGACCTGGTGCAGCGGCATCTGTTGACCGTGCGCTATCTCGCCTACGCGTCGCCGGATTACCTGAAGAAGCACGGCATGCCGCGCAATCCGGAAGACCTCGACAAGCACCGCATCATCGTCTACGGGCCCGAGACGCGCCCGGTGCGCAACGTCAACTGGGTGCTCGAGGCGGGCGCGCGCGCGGGCCATGAACGGCGGCCGATCCTCGCCGTCAACAATCTCTATGCCATCGCGCAGGCGATTCAGAACGGGCTCGGCATCGGCGTTCTGCCCGACTTCATGATCGCCGAGAGCCACAATCTGGTGCGTGTATTGCCCGAGACGAAGGCGGTCGAGGCCGCTGCCTATTTCGTCTATCCGGAAGAGCTACGTAACTCCAAGCGCATCGCAGTGTTCCGCGACTTCCTGCTGCACAAGGTCGGCGAGAACCGCAACGGCGGCTGACGCATCGGCGTCGGCGACGACTGTAAAGACTGCCGACACTCGACAGTGCAGCAGCGTGCACGCTAACCTTAATCATTCTTAACGAGCCGGCACGGCACGCAGCATCATGAATCATGCCGCTCGAGGAGTGCGATGCGCGACCGCTGGCCGATATACTTCGCCCTGACCGCGTCGAGTCTCGCCGTGCTAGCGACTGGCGTGGCCGCAGGGCTGGCGCTGTCCCTCGGCACCCAGCCGACTGCATTCGGGCTCGGCATCGCCGGCATGCTCGCGGCGTCATTGGGCCTGCTGGCGATCATCCGCTGGATGTTCGATGCCGACGAAACCTATCCCGATTACCGGTATCGCCGTGCGGTTGCCGCCGGTCCGTCTGTCTTCGCAACCGCCGTGCACGACAACGACCGGCTGCACATGCAGATGCCGCGTCAGCCGCAGAGCCTCGGCGACAATGTCGTGGTCTTCGATCCGACACGCGCACGACGAAAGCACCAGCACACGCTCTAGCGAAATCGCGGACACGTTTCCGCGACACGGTTAAATCGGCTTCACCGTGCTTCGCCGATTGTTCCAATTTTTACCAAAAGCCAATCTTGCTTTACGGTCCTTTATCGGGTTTCGCGCTAAAACCGGGCCTCATCCCGGCGGCTGTACGAACCCATGAGCGACCGCGACGACACAGCAAAATCCTTTCGGTCTGACGGCGGCCTTCGCTCGCCCAGCCGCCGGCTGATTCTCGGCGGGATCCCCGTTGCCGTGACGCTGGCGAGCAAGCCGGCGCTGGCGATGACCGGCGAATGTTCGGTTTCGAACGCGCTCTCCGGCAATCTTTCGCATCCGTTGCCCGAAGGAACCAACTGCGGCCTGACGCCCGAAAGCTGGATCAAGCTCGCGGACACCGAGCAGTTGTGGTCGCGCACCGGCTTCGCACCATCGACCAGCTTCCTGTCCGCCTGCGGCTCGCAACCCTTCGGCTCGCAGTGGACATGCGGCGATCAATCGCTGCTTGCGGCGCTCGAGGGTGGCCTGACCGTCGTCTGCAAGATCGGCAAGGATTCGGTGACGCTCGACGCGCGCAATTTCGGCGCGCAGCTTGCGGCCGCCATCCTCAATGCCGGCTGCTTTTCGCCCACCAACTATCCGCAAACCGTCGGCGAGGTCCGCGCCCTGGTTGCCGCGATCTGGTCGAGCCATCCGTCGTCGCAATCGCTGGCGCAGGCGCAGCTCGACGCCGCAACCAGCCGCGTCGTGAATCTCAACATCAACTCGTAATCCGTGACCGAAACCACACAATCCAGTGAGACAGCCGGCACGTGGCGGATCGCCGCCGCGGTCGACTGGCGCGCCTGGGATGGCGAAATCGTTGCCTACAATGGCCGCAGCGGCGACACACACCACTTCGCCGACTTCGCCGGCTGGCTGTTCGCGCGCCTCGCGACAGCGCCGACTGACATTCCTTCACTGACGGCAGCGGCAACCGATGCCGTCGAGCTGCGCTGCGGCGCGCCCGAGACAACTGTGGAGCGCACCTTGGCGCTGCTCCGAAAGCTCGATCTGCTCGAACGAGTGGCATAACGGCGATGCGGCAGGCAGTCATGCATCTGCGGCTTGGACCGTTCACGGCGGCCCTGACGACTGCCTTCAGCGAAGTCCTCGAGGCGCTCGGCCGGCTCTACCCGCCGCAGTTCCGCAAAGCTGCGGGCACGTTCGCCGATTTCCATGTCGCGCTGATGCCTGGTAAAGGCATGCGGCGTTATTTGCGGCCGCAGGCACGCTTTCTTATCGACGGCCAGGATCCGTTCAAACCGCTGCCTGCCGATCAGGCGTTGCCGCTGGTCGAATGGGGGCTCAATTACGCCATCGCCGGACTCGCGCACCAGTATCTGATCGTGCACGCAGCGGCGATCGAGAAGAATGGCCGCGTCGCGATTCTTCCAGCCGCGCCGGGCTCGGGCAAAAGCACATTGACCGCCGGTCTCGTCCATCGCGGCTGGCGCCTGTTGTCTGACGAGTTGGCATTGATCCGCCGCGACGACGGCCACGTCGTGCCCTTGGCGCGGCCGGTCAATCTCAAGAATGCGTCGATCGATTTGCTGAAAGCGTTTGCGCCGCAAGCGGTGTTCAGCGATGCGGTCGCTGATACGGTCAAGGGCACGGTGGCGCTGATGCGCGCGCCTGACGACAGTTTGGCGCGCGTCGATGAGGTGGCGCCGGTTGGCTGGGTCGTATTTCCACGCTGGCGCGCCGGCGAGGCGGCGCGGTTCACCCCGTTCTCAAAAGCAGCCGGCCTGATCGAGATCGGCCACCATGCGATGAATTACAGCCTGCACGGCGCGCAAGGCTTCGCCCTCTTGGGCGAGATTCTCGATAAAAGCGGTTGCTACCGCTTCGCCTATGGCGATCTCAAAGAAGCGGCGAGCGCTTTCGACGCGCTCGCCGCGGCAGCGTGATGACGATGACGGCGATACCGACGATCCAGCTAACGCCAGACCGGCTTGCCGAGATAGATCTGCGACGGATCGCTCAGGGCGCCCGCGGTGGCGCCCAGCGCGCCACCGAATATTGCACCCGTCAGCGGCATGCCGACTGCGGCGCCGGCCAGCGCACCGACGCCGGCGCCCATGACACCACCGGACATGGCACGGTCGCCCGGGTTCGACCCGCAGCCTGCAACCAGAAGCCCACTCGCAACAATCAAGACGGCCATACGACGCATGAGTTCGCTCCTCAATGGCGAAAAGCGCGGGAGTATAGGTCGCGGATTCCAGGGAATACAATACTCTCAATTGAATCAACGGCTTGTATGTTCAGGTTAAAGTCATACAAGAGCGAAATTGAATTATATCAAGCGTTTACGTGGATTTCCGATTCGCCCCGCAACCCGGCATGGGTCACATTCGTTGGTGAAACGACGAATCGGGGAGCCAGCGAGAATCGCGTCCTTCCCGAAGCCTGCACACGACGCCGCCACCCGCACCACGGAGAGCTCAGGTGATCTCGCTCTTGCTCTGGCTAATACGAATACCCGTCCCGGTGCTGATCCTGCTGTACCTGTTCAAGGTCATCTGACGGGACGGCCGGGGCGCAGAACGCGCCCGCAATTCAACGGAACAGTTCTTCGCCTTTGATGCCGTCGTACATCGCCGCGACATATTCGCCGTAGCCATTCCAGATCAGCGTTGGCCGCCGCGTGTTCTCGCCGAGCTCGCGTTCGGTCGCCTGGCTCCAGCGCGGATGTGCCACCGCCGGATTGACGTTCGCCCAGAAGCCATATTCGTTCGCCTGCAGCGCCGTCCAGAACGAGGTCGGCCGCTGATCGGTGAAGGTGAACTTGACGATCGACTTGATCGACTTGAAGCCGTACTTCCACGGCAGCACCAGCCGCAGCGGCGGGCCGTCCGGCTTCGGCAGCGGTTTGCCGTACATGCCGGTGACCATGAACGCGAGGTCGTTATTGGCCTCGAACATGGTCACGCCTTCGACGTAGGGCCACGGATAGAAGAACATGCGCTGACCCGGCGCCATCTTCGTATCCATGAACGTGACCATGCGGACGTATTTGGCGCCGGACAGCGGCCGCGCGATATCGAGCAACGCTTTCATCGGAAAGCCGGTCCACGGCACCGCCATCGACCAGGTTTCGACGCAACGGTGCCGATATAGGCGCTCTTCGAGCGTCACCTTCTTGAGCAGATCGTCGATGCCGAGCGTCATCGGCTTTTCGACCATGCCGTCGATCGCGATCGTCCACGGCCGGATCTGCAGCGCGTCGGAATATTCGAAGACGTTCTTGTCGCTCGTATACTCGTAGAAATTGTTGTAGGTCGTCGACAGCTTTTCCGCCGTCACCGGACGGTCGAGCGCGTATTTGTTATCGCGCTTTGCCGGATAGAGTCCGGCGGACGGATCGGTGTCGGCGAAGGCGGGCGTCGCGGCGGCCAACGGACCGACGCCGGCGGCAGCGACCAGCGCGCCCATGCCCATCGCCTTGAGCAATGCGCGGCGGTCGTGGAAAACCGATTCTGGCGTCGCTTCGCGCTCGGGAATTTCCCAGCCCCGCTGGCGTTTCACCCACATGACCGACCTCCGTCCGTGTGGCCGCAGCGATACCGCCAAGCGACCCTCACTTCAAGTCACGCTCCCGCGACTGCGGCTGAAATAACTTTCAAGTTCGGCATAATGCCGCTTATTGCGCGGCTTCGCCGGTGCGGGCGGCGAGCACTTTCTCCGCCAGCTTGCCGGTCAGCTCCTGCAGCCGGTCGAAGCGGTGGGTGAAGGTGCCGGTGCCGAGCGTTGCCGAACGCAGCTCGATGATCAAATCGTGCATCTCCGCCAGCGGCATGTCGGTCGCCACCACGTCCCAGCCGGCCCAGTCCGCCTTGGCGTCGTAGCCGAGGATATGGCCGCGCCGGGCCGATACAATGCGCTGCACTCGCGAGGTAAAGGCGTTCGGCACCGAGATCTCAACGCGATGGATCGGCTCGAGCAGCACCGGATCGCAATTCGGCAGCGCCTCGCTCATCGCCTGTCGCGCCACCGTCTTGAAGGCCTGGTCCGAGCTGTCGACGGCGTGAAATTGGCCAGTCACCAGCTTGACCGACAGGTCGACGACCGGACAGCCGAATGGGCCGTGACGCAGATATTCCGTGATGCCCTCTTCGACTGCCGGGATGTAGTTGCGCGGAATCGCGCCGCCGACGACGGCATCGACGAAGGCAAAGCCACCGCCGCGCGGCAGCGGTTTGATCTCGATCTGGATATCGGCGAATTGCCCATGGCCACCGCTCTGCCGCTTGAAGCGCGAATGCAGCGCGGTGCCTTTGCGGATGGTCTCGCGGTAGGGAATCTGCGGGCGGCGCGCCAGCACCGTAAGATTGTATTTATGCCGCAGCCGGTCGAGTGCGATCTGCAAATGGATGTCACCCTGCCCACACAGCACCAGCTCCTGCAGCTCCGGATTCTGTTCGAGCGACAGTGTCGGATCTTCCTCGATCAGCTTCTGGATCGCACCGCTGAGCTTGACGTCGTCGCTGCGCTTCTCCGCCGTGACCGCGAGCCCGAGCACAGGACTGGGCGGCGTGATGTGCGGCAGCTTCGGCACCGGTCCAGTCGCCAGGGCCGCGCCAGTTGCGACGCCTTCGAGCCGCGCCAATGCTGCGATCTCGCCCGTCGCCGCGCCACCCGACAGTTTCTCCGCCGCCGCACCCTGCAGCCGCAGCACGCCGCCGACGCGCACGCCACCTAAGGTCATGCCTTCGCTCACCGAACCGCGCCAAACGCGCACCAGCGACAGCTTACCGGCATGCGGCGGATTGTAGGTCTTGATCACCTGCACCACTGTGCCTTCGCCGCTGCCGACGCCAAGGCGTTCCGCAGTTGTCGTGGCCGCCGGCGTCTCGTGCCGTAGCGCCTTCCACAATCGGCGCACGCCATGATCGAGCGACGCCGAACCGAGGAACACCGGCACGATCAGGTCGCGCCGCAAATCTTTCGCCAGTTGGCTGTAAATCTCGTCCTTCGAGGGTTCGATATCCTCGAGCAGCTGATCCAGCAGCTTGTCGTCGAAATCGGCGAGCTTCTCGACCAGCGAGGCGCGCGACTCCTGCTTGGCTGCGGCCATCGCGTCAGGCAGCTTAATTAGGTCCGACGCCTTGCCCGGCTGATAGCGATAGGCGCGCTCGCTGACCAGGTCGACATAGCCGGCGATGGTGCTGTCGGGACCGGGCAGCGGTACCTGGCGCAGCACTAACGGGCGCGCCGAAATCGACTGCAGCGCCGCCAGCACTTCGGAGACGCGCGCCGAGGTCTGGTCGACCTTATTGACGAAGATCATGTGCGGAATCTGGCGGTCGTCGAGGAATTTGAGCAGCGGCGACAGCGCCAGTACGCGATCGGGTACGGCTTCGCACACCACCACCGCGACGTCGGCGGCGAGCAGCGCTGTCTGCGCTTCGGTGGCGAGCTCGACCGATCCGGGGCAATCGAGGAAGAACCAACGGTCGCCAAGATAGGTGGCGTGCGCCGGATTGATCTCGGTCGACATCTGCCGCGCCCGCGCCTCGGGAGCGGAATCGCCGACGGTGGTCTGGTCTTTCTGGGTGCCGCGTCGGTGGATGGCTTCGGCGGCGAAGAGCAAGGCTTCGAGGAGTGTCGTCTTGCCGGAGAGGTAAGGTCCGACCAGGGCCGCTACACGCGGCCCGCCCGCTCTTTCGCCCATGTGTGCCTCCGCTTCGCGCCGTGCGCCGCGTCCGGCTCGGGGAAGACCCGCTTCGGGGCTATGTCAGAACGCCCCGCCTGGCGGCGACGCACTCTCCGGCAACGATGGTCGCGCCGTCGGCGAACCGTGGCAACCGGAATCTGGACGGGCGGCTTTACTTCAGCGCGGCGCAGGCGCGTTCGATGCGCTTGCAGGCTTCGGTCAGCGCTTGGTTCGAGGTGGCGTAGGAGATACGGAAATACGGCGACAGGCCGAAAGCCTCGCCCTGAACCACCGCCACACCCTCGGCCTCGAGCAGATAATCGACGAAATCGCCGTCGCTCTTGAGCACCTTGCCCTGCGGCGTCGTCTTGCCGATCACGCCGGCGCAGGACGGGTATACGTAGAACGCGCCTTCCGGCACGCCGCACCGCAGGCCCGCGCAGCGGTTCAGGCCGGCGACGATCAGGTCGCGCCGCTCCTGGAAGACCTTGTTGTGGCGCGGGATGAAGTCCTGCGGCCCGTTGAGCGCCTCGACACCGGCCGCCTGGCTGATCGAGCTGGCATTGGTGGTGGACTGCGATTGCAGCGCCGCCATGCCGGCGATCAGCTCCTTCGGGCCGCCGGCAAAGCCGAGCCGCCAGCCGGTCATGCAATAGGTCTTGCTGAAACCGTTGAGTGTCAGCGTGCGCGGATAGAGCCGCGGCTCGACGTTGCAAATCGTGGCGAACTTGAAGTCGCCGTAAGTCAGGTGCTCGTAGATGTCATCGGTCAACACCCAAACCTGCGGATGGCGCATCACGACATCGGCGATCGCCTTGAGCTCGTTGGCGGTATAGGCCGCACCCGACGGATTCGACGGCGAATTGAGGATCAGCCACTTGGTGCGCTTGGTGATCGCCGCCTCGAGATCCTGCGGCCGAATCTTGAAGCCATTGTTCTCCGGCCCGGTCACGGCGACCGGCGTACCCTCGCAGAGATTGACAATGTCCGGATACGACACCCAATAAGGCGCCGGTATCACCACCTCGTCGCCGGGATTGATCGTCGCCAGCAGCGCGTTGAACAGCACCTGCTTGCCGCCGGTGCTGACGATGATCTGCTCCGGCGCGTAATCGAGCGCGTTTTCGCGTTTGAACTTGGCGATGATCGCCTGCTTCAGCGCCGGCGTGCCGTCGACTGCGGTGTATTTGGTTTCACCTTTGTCGATCGCGCGTTTCGCCGCGTCCTTGATATTCTGCGGCGTGTCGAAATCGGGCTCGCCGGCGCCGAGGCCGATAATGTCGCGGCCGGCGGCCTTGAGACGGCGCGCCTTGTCGGTCACCGCGATGGTCGGCGACGGCTTGATCCGCGCAAGACGTGCGGCGAGTGGCGCGATGGGTTTGGATTCGGCGAGCGTCGTGGTCATGGGGCCAAGCTAGCCGGTCATTTTGCACCGCGCAATGCCGGGAAACGCGCTGGTTCGACGCATGTTGCTTGACTTGAATCCGCACTTGCCGGCACTTTCGCCGTCGGTGGTTCCCAATTTGGGGATCAAAAGGGAATGCGGTGCGTGCGTCGCGAGACGTGCAATGCCGCGGCTGCCCCCGCAACTGTAAGCGGCGAGCGCGGACCAATTGAAGCCACTGGCGGCGAAAGCCGCCGGGAAGGTCGGTCCAAGCCGAGACCCGCGAGCCAGGAGACCTGCCACCGGCCGTGGTCACGCGCGAGCGCGTCGGGCGGGGTGCACCGATGGAAGACCGGCCGGCAGGGGTAAGACGCGCCTGCGGGTCGACTTCAGTTCGCGGTGACGTGCCACCACCGCGAGTCCACCATGTCCATCCTGGTTTCGTTCCGTTGGCGCCGCATTGCGGCGCTGTCGTTGGCCGTCGTTTTGGCCGCTGCCGTTCCGTTCAACCACGCCTTCGCCCAGCAGGCGCCCGCCCAGCAAGTAGCCGCCGGCTTCGGCACGATGGCACCGATCGTCGTCACGCCGACGCTGTTTCCCGTACCGCCGGCCGAGATCGGCAGCGACGTGACCGTGATCACAGCCGATGACATTGCGCGCAAGCAGGCGAACGACCTACCCACCGTCCTGCGCGACATACCCGGCCTGTTCGTCGAACAATCGACCCCGGGCAATTTGGCGACCCTGTTCATGCGTGGTGCCAACGCCAACCACACCAAGTTCTTGGTCGACGGCATCGACATCAGCGATCCGTCGCAGCCGTCCGGCACCTTCGATATCAGCCAGATTCCGACATCGGACATCGAGCGCATCGAAGTGCTGCGCGGACCGCAAAGCGGTCTCTATGGCTCCGATGCGATCGGCGGGGTCATCAATATCATCACCAAGCAAGGCTCGGGTCCATTGCGCGCCGACAGCACGATCGAGGGCGGATCGTTCGGCACGTTCAACCAGACGGCCGGCGTCAGCGGTTCGCAGGGCCGAGCCAACTATGCGTTCAACTTTGCGCATCTGCATTACAGCGACATGCCGGAAGTTCCGTCAAACCTGCTCGCACCGGGCGAAGCGGCGATCGGCGACGCATTCGGCGAGCGCGCCTATTCGACCAAGCTCGGCGCCGACCTCACCGACAATCTCAACGTCGGCGTGGTCGCCCGCTATTACGATTCGCTCCTGCGCAATACCGCCGACGACGATTTCTCGCCATTCACGACGCCCGATGCAACCCAGAGCCTACAAGACGAGCGCGCCGGCGCCGTGCGCGGCAGTACCATGCTAAAATCCTTCGGTGGCGCGCTCGAGGACGAATTCGGCATCGCCTACACGCGCTACCACCGCGTCAACATCACGCCCAGTTCCAGCATCTCCACCTCGGACGGCGACCGCACCAAGGCCGACTGGCACGGCACACTTCATCTCGGCCAGGATCGCACGGCCGTTCTTGGCGCCGAGGACGAAGAGGATCGGCTGATCGAAGGCCAGCCAGTGAACGCGACGGTGAACACTGCTGCTGGCTTCGGCGAGTACCACACGCCGGTCGTCGAAAATCTCTATGGCAACGTCGTCGGCCGCATCGACAGCAACAATCGCTTCGGCCACGCCTTCACCTATCGATTCGCGCCGGCTTATCTCGTGGCGGCGACGAACACGCAGCTCAAGGCGAGTTACGGCACCGGCTTCAAGGCGCCGTCGCTCGAACAGCTGTTTGTCAGCTTTCCAACCTTTAACTTCTTCGCCAATCCGAATCTCAAACCGGAAAAGAGCAGCGGTTACGACGCGGGCTTCGAGCAGCCGTTGTTCGACAAGCGGCTGTCGTTTGGCGCGACTTATTTCCACAATCACATCCGCAACCTGATCGAGCAGCCGGCCGGCAGCAACATGGACCTCAACATCGCCGCCGCCACTGCTTACGGCGTCGAGTCCTTCGTTGCGGTGACGCCGATCGAGACGGTCACGCTGCGCGCCGACTATACCTACACTCAGGCGGCAAGCGATTCGCCGGTGGTGAATTCGTCCGGAACTGTCGTCGGCGACGCGCTGATCCGCCGGCCGAAACACAAGATCAGCATCGACGGCACCTGGACGCCGACCGACCCGCTGTCACTGACGGCGGAGTGGCTTTATATCGGCGCACGCTTCGACAACAATCGTGACTTCTCGAACCCGCTCCCGCTGCACGTCAATTCCTACAACACGATCAATCTCAACGCTTCGTACCGCCTCGCCGATTACGCGACAGTTTTCGGCCGGATCGATAATCTGCTCGATCGTCATTACCAGGACCCGACCGGTTTCCTGGGCCCGACTCTGGGCGTCTTCGCCGGCGTGCGGCTGACTTGGGGCGGCGCGCCGGCCGGCAACGCGAATTGATCGGTTGCAGCGAAAGCCTTAGAATCGCCGGCAACAATAAGGATGCAATCATGACCACGACTTCCTCCGCCCTGCCACCTCTGGCCCGCAATTGGTTCTGGCCGGCATTGCTGGCGATCGCCGCCATCGGCGGCAGCTGGGCGCTCGCCTGCGTTACGCCGTTCGCTGCTTTCGCGGTAATCCTAGCCGAGAGCGAAAGCCGCACCACGGCGCTTGTCACCGTCGGCCTGATGTGGATCGCCAATCAGGTCATCGGCGTCATGCTCCTCGGATATCCGCTCGACGTTCACAGCGTCGGCTGGGGTGTGGCCATCGGCGCCGCCGCCCTGCTCGCCACCGTCGCGGCCTTGGCCGTCGTGAGGGCCGGATTACAGCGCGGACTGCGCTTGGTCCTCGCCTTCGCCGCCGCGTTCGTGGTTTACGAGGCTGCGCTGGCGCTGGTTGCGGTTGCCACCGGCGAGTTGGGGCATTTCACGCCGGCGACGGTCGCGCAGCTTGCGGCGCTCGACGCCGCGTGGCTGGCGGCGCTGGTCGTGCTGCGCGAGGCGCTCGCGCTGATGGGCTGGCGGAGCCTCGGTAGCCGGCGACAGCCGGCCTGAGTTGAATGGCGCAGCGGGCCCGAACCGGAACCGAAAGCGAGGAGTTCGAGCCCTATCTTGATGCCGTGACGCGCAGCGGCGAGCGCACGCGTCTCGTCATGTATGTCGTGCTGCTGGTCCTGTTTTTCGTCGGCTGCGGCATCCGCGACTTCGACTGGCCGAGCTGGGACGAGCAGCGCCTGCACGTGATGCTGGATAATTACGGCTGCGTCACCGGCAGCGTACCGGCGGACAGCGCGTGCGCTCACCTGCTTGCCGATTATGCCGACCAAGGGCTCGATTTCGGCACGCCGGTCGGCGGCGATCCGGCGGCCGGCAATCTTCAGCGCGACCTCGCGCTCAAGGTCTACGAGCGCCGCATCATCGAATTGATGAAGAAGGATCTGCGCGGCTACGCACTCGAAATTCCGCTGTTCGGCGTTTATCTCGACGGCAACGATCTTTGGCTGGTGAGCGGCGTGCTGATGTCGCTGCTGCTGCTCATCCTGACCGCACATATCGAGCGCGAATTCGCCAATTACGAGAAAGCGGCCAAGGCTTGCCCCAACAATTCGTGCCGCGATTTGCTGGTGATGGCGCAGATCTTCGCGCTGCCGGGGGAACGGCGCAAACGCATGTCGTGGACGTGGCGGAGCACCTTCATTGCGCTTTATTCCCTGCCGGCGCTGTTCAACCTTTATGTCGTCAGAAGCGACTTCACCGAACGCAACTACGCCTTCAATGTGCGCATGATCGGCCCCGACTGGGTCCATCTCGAATATGCGCTCCGGGCCGTGACCGTGCTCAGCGTCGCCTATCTTTGCTACCGCTGCTACCGCACCAGCGCCGAGCTGCAGGCCTTCGTTGTCCGCTTTCAGGGCGCCCAGTTCCCGCGGAACGAGGAACCAACCCCGCCTCGCTAGCAACCGCGACCTCAATTCCCTATCTTAAGAGCCCATGCCCGCAACGTTGCTGACCGTCGAACGGCCGCTTGCCGACCAAGGCCGGCGCCTCACGATCCAGTCGGAATTCCGCCCGGCCGGCGACCAGCCGCAGGCGATCACCGCGCTCGTCCGCGGCATCCGCGACAATGCGCGCGACCAGGTGCTGCTCGGCGTCACCGGCTCGGGCAAAACGTTCACCATGGCCCACGTCATCGCCGAGACGCAGCGTCCGGCGCTCATTTTGGCGCCGAACAAGACGCTGGCGGCGCAGCTTTACGGCGAGATGAAGAGCTTTTTTCCGGAGAATGCCGTCGAGTACTTCGTCTCGTACTACGACTATTACCAGCCGGAAGCCTACGTGCCGCGCACCGACACCTACATCGAAAAGGAATCCTCGATCAACGAGCAGATCGACCGGATGCGCCACTCGGCGACGCGGGCGATCCTCGAGCGCCGCGATGTGGTCGTCGTCGCCTCGGTGTCGTGCATC
>Ga0187805_10000533_pt1 | contig 12623 bp, 9 predicted proteins | sample NC_wetland_sal_i_6_FD_132965 | JGI IMG/M metagenome (GOLD analysis project Ga0187805, IMG submission 132965) | Wetland sediment microbial communities from Neuse River Estuary, North Carolina, USA - Control_5 | ecosystem: Environmental > Aquatic > Freshwater > Wetlands > Sediment | place: USA...
CGGCCACGACGATCAGCGCGACGATCGGAGTAGTGACGCTGGCGGCGGGAGGTTTCGCGGATTGGGCAGCGGCTGGCTCGATCTGGAGCACCTGGTGGCTGGGGGATGCGGTGGGAGCGGTGATTGTGACGCCACTGTTGCTGCTGTGGAGAGAGAATCCACGGTTGCAGTGGAGCCGAGAACAGTCCTTTGAGCTCGCCGCGCTTTTCGCTGGAATGATGGCGACGGCGTGGGTTTTGTTTGGAGGAGTTTTCCACGCGGAATTGAAGAATTATCCGCTCGAGTATCTGTGCATACCCTTTTTGATCTGGGCGGCGTTTCGATATGGGCAGCGCGAAGTGGCGACGGCGATATGTGTTCTCGCGGGCGTTGCGGCGTGGGGCACGACGCATGGATTCGGGCCATTTGCCGGGCAGACGCGGAATACATCGCTGCTCCTGATGCAGGCGTTTCTGGGAATTGCCGCGATCACGAGCCTGGCTGTGGCCGCCGAAGTTTCTGAACACCAGCGGTCCGAGGAGCGAGCGCGGAATCTGGCGGTGAGCGATCCTCTGACCGGGTTGGCCAATTACCGGCAGTTGGTGGAGGCGCTGGAGACGGAGATCAAGAGATACGGCAGAACCGAGAGGCCGTTTGTGGTCTTGCTGCTGGATCTGGATGGACTGAAGAAAATCAACGATGCATACGGGCATATCGTGGGCAGCCGCGCGCTCTGCCGGCTGGCGGATATGCTGCGGCTATATTCGCGCGAGATGGACACGGCCGGACGCTACGGTGGCGACGAGTTTGTGCTGATTTTGCCGGAGACGGACGCGGAAGCGGCACGGCTCGTGGCGCAACGGATCGTGAAACGGCTTGCCGAAGACGGAGAAGAGCCAAAAATTTTCGTGAGCATTGGCATGGCCGTATATCCGCACGACGGAGAGACGTTGAACGAGATTTTGGGAGCAGCGGACCGCGAGCTATACCGCGAAAAGGGCGTTCCGAAGAAGAGATCGCTGCTGCCAAGTTGACCTTCTGCCTTTTCTGATTAACCTCCTTTCCGAAGTTGTGCAATTCACGCGGTAAAATGACCCGTAACTGGTGACACGAGCAAACCGCCTCAAAGGCAAGTTCAGGCTTTTAATTTCAGCGCGATTTTTCAGATTTACTTCAGATGATTGTCGAAAAACTGGTAGGCGAGGTTGGCGGCCTGCGCGTGGATGTCATCGCGGAGGACACCCGCGAGGTCAAGGCAAAGCTGAGGCTGCGTTTGGTCGCCGACCGGCAAGCAGGTGGCGAGGAATGTGTAGTGGCCGACTTCTTGAATGATGGTGAGCTGCGCGCCGGGAATGTGCGAGGCGAAAAATTTAGCGTTGGTATCGAGAGGAACAATCGAATCGGCCGAGCCCGCGAGAATCTGAACCGGGATGGAAATTGTTGCGAGAGAGTCCGGCGCGAAGGCCGGGCCCAGAGCAGGGGCGATGGCGAAAACGGCGCGGATGCGCGGATCGCGATGTGGCTGGGCGCCTTCACGAAGCGCGGTTTGCAGGGCGGGATCAGTTTTAGCGAGCGCGCTGATTTTCGAAGAGAGCCCGGGAAATTCGGGCGGGTCGGTGCACATGCCATCGGCATTGGAAGATTTGCAGAAAGCTTCAAAGCGGGAAAAATCGCCGATGCCGCCGGCGATTTCGATGACCGTGAAGCCCCCGAGAGAAAAACCTGCTGCGCCAATGCGCCGGGGGTCGATGCGCGGGCCGAAGGTGGAATCAGCGAGCATGGCGTTGAGGGCAGAGGTCAAGTCGTTGGCGCGTTCCCACCAGATTGAAAATCCCTGGATGGTGTAGGGTTCGAACGCGTTGTTGCCCGGATGATTTACGGCCGCGGCGATGTAGCCATGCGAGGCGAGCGCGGTGCCCAGCCACGCCAACATGAGTGACGAGCCGCCGGTGCCGTGAGAAAGGAGAATCAGGGGGAGCTTTTCTGGAGCGGCGATGACCGGAGCGTCTGGAGCGGCTTTGCCAGCCTTGGCAAAGGGCGAGGCGGGCGAGCCAATCCATTGCGTTTGCTCGACGGCTGTGGGATCGGCGGGATACCAGATGTCGGTGACAAGGGCGTGGGTTTTTGCTGCGCGCCAATCGTATGGCTCGGGAGGGATGAACTGGCGGTGCATTACGCCGACTTTGCCGAAATGGAATTTTTCTTTGCGTGCTTCGGCAGAGGAAGGAAAAAGAAATGAGAGAAAAAGGCAGAGAACGGACAAAGACGCGAGTTTGCGGTTCATGTCGATTCGGGCCCCATGGAAATTCAGAAATACTTTAGACGATTTGCAGTGGATATTGCGAATGGTTCGGGGCTTAGTGCTGGTAACGCGGACAGAGTTCACGGAGCAGGTGTGAGCCGCGGTTTGTGAAGTGAGAACAAGGACAGGCAGAAGTGGGGCGCGATGTATTTCGCGCCTCTTCAAGAGAGAAAGAAAAGCCAGAGGGCACGATATATCGTGCCCCCAGGGTGATGGCGTTACTGGGCGCTTCCGCCCAATATGCGCAGGACTACGCCGGCGGAGATCCAGTAATTGTTTTGCTGCGTGCCGGCGCCGAAAGTGGTGCGGTAATAGTCGACATCGAAGAGACGAACATCCCAACGGCGGGACGGGTGGATATCGATGCCGCCGCCGACTTTATATGAAAGGGCGCTTCCGGTGGACGAGGTGGAGCCGCCGGTGCCGCTGATCGTGGTGCGTTCACTGGAGCCGCCGACAAGGCCTTCGACGAAGGGAGTGAGGCCCCAACGATTGCGCGCGCGGTAAAAGAAACGCGGGCCGAAATGATTGCCGTAGAGAACGTTCTTGGTGTTGCCGACGGTTTGGAAGCTGTAACTGGTGTCCGCCACGACCTGGAGCCAGGACTTGGGGTTCCAACCGAAGGAGCCCAGGGCGCCATTTAAATTGCTTCCGTTGCTGACGCCGCCCACACGGGCGAAAGCGTAGCCGCCGTAGAGTTCGATCAAGGGAGCAGTGCGAGCGCCAGGGCGAGGTTTCTCCCAGGTCTCAATTTTGTCTGCTGGCCTGATGGGTGCCGGCGCGGGTTGCGCTGCAGGCTCGGGTTGGGCGGCCGCGGGTTCCGGCTGCGCTGCGGGAGACCCAGGCTGTGAAGCAGCGGGAGGAGTCGCGTCCGCGGCAGTTGTGCTGGCTTCCGGCGGATTTGAAGTGGCAGCCGCCGGTTGAGCCGCGACGGACTGAGGGGTATCGGGCTGAGTTTGAGCATGCGCGGAAGCAGACGTGACTTCCGGCGTCGACGATTGCGCCACAGACGGTGAGACGGCTTCAGGCTGAGGTTGCGCGGCCGCTGGAGGATTTGGTTGCGCAGGTGTTGCCGTCGTGTCCTGGGCATTTGCGGTCGGCGCGGGCGAAGCAGGGGCAGCGGCCGGAGAAGTTTCCGCAGCCGTTGGCGCCACTGCCGGCTGAACTGGAGCTTGCGTTGGCGCGGGTTGAGCCGGTGCTGCTTCCGGCTGCACGGGAGCTGCTGTGGTTTGGGGTTGCGTCGGAGCGGCTGGCGCTGAGTCCGCGTCTATCGGAGGAGTACGAGGAATTTTCGTTTTCTCCGTGGCCATTTGCAGGGAAGGCTCTTGTTGCACAGCAGGTCGCGCCGGGCGCTGCGGAGCCTGAGGCGGAGCCTGCTGAACCGATGCGGCGCCGTGATCCAGCGCGATGAGATTGGAATAAATGTAACCTACCTGGCCGTCCTTGGTCTGAATACGGGAGAAATAGAAACCGTAGACCAGAATGGTGAACCGCTCGCCACAGGACAGGTTGGCGACGACATCGGGAGTCTTGCGAGGCTTGCCGAAAACCTGGGTGCCTTCGGAGTGGCTGGAACAGTCGACGTACCCCATGTCGTCAGCCCATGCGGCGGAAGCCGCCAGAAAACATACGCCCAATAAAATAAGGAATCGATTGCGCAACATCGCCCCCTCCTCGGCCCGAGCGCATCTCGAGCCCTAAGTAAGAGTAGCTAGGCGGAGGTAGAGTGCGTCAGATGGACGGAGGGCCAGTCTGTTCCAAAGTGGTACTGGCCGAACAGGCGGGTGGTTGCGGTCAAAATGGAAGAAATCTGTATTCGTAGCGTGGCACATTGACGCCGAGCTGCCCTAAGTCGAGCCGATGAGAATTCCTGTGTGAGGCCGCGCTTCCACCGCACAAATTCGTCTTGGCGGAACCACCTTCTGGCGCGCGAGTCGTTTACCTGCCAGCATGAGCGCTTGCGGCGCTTTGCACTCGCGGGACGTCTTCGCCAAGAGCGGTGGCGAGAGCGATGAGATGGTCTTGTTCGTCCTTGAGGATCTCGCGGATGTATTCGGCCATGGCATACTCGCCCAAGCTTTCGCACTGATGGACGCGCTCGCGGTAGCGGCGGATAGTGGCCAGCTCGTTCTCGAGATCGAACTGCAGCATTTCCTTAGGTTTCTTTGAGGTGCGAACGTGCTTCGCCAACACGGAGGGCATGCCTCCCAGGTAGTCAATCTGTTCCGAGATGATCAGCGCGTGGCTGAGTTCTTGCGCTGCGTGTTTCTCGAGTTCGCCGGCAATATTCATATACTCGGCGCCGCTTAAGACTTGCGAATAAACGACGTAGGAGATGATGGCCTGATACTCGCCGGCGAGATCTTCATTCAAGAGATCGATCAAACCATCGCGTGTGATCTGACCTGTGGGATGGAGCGCGGTTTCTTCTTTATCAGCTTTCAAAGTTAGCCTCCTTTAATTCTTTCACTCAAGCAGACTCCGGCAATATCGCCGGCCGTCCATATAGAATCACCAGGCAAAAGACTTAGGCATCCCTGACGGTGCGATAGGCTTCTTTGCCTGCTTCAACCGCGCCCACTACAGTGGCTTTCACGTCGTCCACGGTTTCGTGCGCGCGGCGGCTCCAGCGCTTTCCGGCCGATGTCGCATCATTTATGCCTTTCTTGACGGTATCGGAGATGTAGTCACGCGTCTCCTCTCCCGAGGACGGTGCGAAGAGCAGGGCAAGAACCGCGCCTACTCCTATCCCCACGGCAAAAGTAGTGTATTTGTTGGACCAATTATTGTGTCTCATCATTTCCGTCCTTTGTGGCAATTTTCAAACTGCTTCTTTCTCGTTGCGTTTCTAGATGCTGTTGCGACTGCCGGAATTGCTCTTGAGAAGTGAAGGAGGAAGCCTTGATAGCCCTCCTCCATTTGAATTAATAGGAACCGTGCGCTCCCTTGGCGGCGAGCAAGCCAAGCATGGATTCAACTCCTCGCGGTTGAGGGGGAGAGGGTGTGTGATCTCCTCGTTTCAAAGCCCGCCGATTTCCCGTGGAGTCGAGGGGACACTGTGCAGATGCCAGACTAATCACAAAGCGGACCGAGGTATATCTCGTTTCGGACACTTTCGACTTTTAATTTCATATTTCGTCTTTATTTTGCAGTGATGGAGCCCAGTCACACGACGGTAAGAGCCCATCAGCAAATTAAAGTGAGTTTCCTGATTAGAAAACTATTAACTAGCTCCGGCAGAGTTTTTGGGAGAGAAGAGCTGCGTTGACAGCTTGCATGACGCCAATGGATTGATTCTCGCCGGAGACCATTTGAGCATAGCTCCGCAAGCCCTCCTCGCAGAGGCGGGCAAGGAAGCTCTGCGTGGTGGCGCGGCAAAGAACCGCCTGTAATCTTGGAGGCGGCGTCAGAAATGGACGACGGCGCTGACCGAGATCCGCGTGCAATTGGCGGTGCCACCGGAATTATGCAGGCCGATGTAATCGAATTGAGGCCGCACTGCCAAGTGGGGCAGAACGCCAAAATCAACGCCGCCGCCGGCGCTAAATGCGAAGTTGTTGCTGGAACCACCGCCGTTGCCCACGCTTAGACGTCCGTCCCCCGCGAGGAATTGTACAAAAGGAGTGATATGCGATGGGTTGTGCATGATGATGCGCGGGCCAAACATAAATGTGTAAGTGTTGAAGGAAACGCCGCCAGGGGAGGCGTGATAGGCGCCGATGTCACCGACGATACCCAAAAAGGGGATGGGTTTGTAGGCGACAGAACCGCTGATGCCGTTCTGGCTGAGGTCGGCCCCGCCCCCTAGGTGGAAGTAGGAGTAACCGATGGAGGCGTCCACGGACTGGGCGCGCGACGGCAGGGCGAAGAGGAGCAGTCCCAAGCTAAGAAAGAGCAGGCGTTTCATAAGAATTGATCCTTTCAAGCGTACTGGAGAATTGAAAAGCCGGCCCGAAGGGCGCGGTGAGGGCAGGGTGGGAAGCCGTCCCCCTAGGCTCACTCCATTTTGAAGCAGAGGAGGGGAAGAAGGTTGGAACTATCGAAGACGAAGTTTCTGTGGGAGCAATAGCGGTGCTAGGCGGGGCAAAAGCTATTGCGCGAGGGTCTGGGCGGGCACGGGAGCGTCGAGCGCTTTCATCAAGTCGAGAATCATGCGCGCGACGGCATCGTCCCCGACGGTGGTATTGATCATGGCGTGGTAGACGTCGCGGTCCGGCCATTCGACGTGGAAATACTTGCGGATGAAATCGGCGCGCTCTTGATCGACGGAATCGACGCGGGCCTGAGCTTCCTTTTCCGTTTTGCCGCGAGCCCGGAGGCGGCGGACTTTATCTTCGCGAGGAGCGTAAAGGAAGACGCGCAGAGCGTCCGGGCGATTTCTGAGAAAATGCTGGGAGCCTCTGCCGACGATGACAGAATTGCCGGTCTTCGCGGCGTGGAGGACCACGCGCTCGGTGAACTTCAGGATGCTCTCGCTGTCGACGACATTGAGCTTGTGCGCGTTCAGGCTGCCTTCAAAGCTGCCGCGCAAAAAAGATTTGAAGAGGCGGTAATAGAGAGGATCGGTTTTTTCCTCGCGCACTTCGACGACGGCTTTCGGGCAATTCGCGAGCCGGGCGATTTCTTCGGTCAGCAGTTCGTCCCAAAGTTTCCAGCCGAGTCGCTTTGAAAGCAGCTTCGCGATCTCCCCCCCGCCGCTGCCGTATTCGCGCTCAATGGTAAGGATTTTGATCATTTGAGCCCCCGGTGCGCGCCACACTCGGCGCACGAATCTAACGCATAGTAATCGACTCCGCTCATCCGGCCGCGACTGCGCCTCCACCGCCTGGATCATTTTTCTTCAAAGCAAAGGCCAGTACGAACATAATCGCCGACACCACGGCGAGGACCATGAAGGTGTCAATATAGGCGAGTGTCGCCGACTGCGCTTGCACCCCATCATAAATCGTGGCGTAAGCGCGCAGTTGCGCATCATGTGCGCTGAGACCCGAGTGCATGATTCGTTGTGCAAGGCCGTTGGCCGCATTCTGAAAATTTGGATTGTCGGGCCTTGCGTATTCCACAAGCCTGGCCTGATGGAGCTGCGCGCGCCGCGCAATCAATGTCGTGACCAACGAGGTCCCCACGCTGCTTCCCATATTGCGCATGAAATTCACGATTCCCGCCACCGCATTGTTTTTTTCAGGCGCAATGCCAATGTATGCGACCATCGTGATCGGCACGAACAGGAATCCCAACCCAATCACCTGGTCAATGCGCAGCCACGTGGCTGCGCTGAAGCTAATCTGTAGGTCGATACGTTTCGTCGAATAGTACATCGCCACGGCTAACGACAGCCATCCAAAGGCGATGAGGTATCGTGCTTGGATTTTGGTCGAGAGCTTGCCCATGGCGGGCATCTCAAACAGCAAGACGAGGCCCCCCGCGGAAAGCGCCAACCCAGCCAACTCGGAGGTATAGCCGATAATCGTCTGAAGAAATTGCGGCATGAGCACCAAGCTGCTGAACAACATAATTCCCAAACTAAACATCATCAAATTCGCGCTCGCAAAATTAAAACTCTTGAACATGTGGACGTCAATAATCGGAGCCTTTTGAAACCACTCCCAGATAATCAGCGAGATTAGACAGACGGTCGAGACGACGATTAAGGTCGTAATGAAATGCGAACCAAACCAGTCATCTTCCTGGCCCTTATCGAGCAGGATTTGAAGTGCGCCGATGCCTATAGCCAGAAGTGCGATGCCAATATAGTCCAGCTTCACGCCGGCCCTTTTGAGCCGGCGCAAATAAGGAGGATCCTCCACGAACCGCCGGACGAGAAGCCACGTGGCCAAGCCCACTGGAATATTGATGAAAAATATCCAGCGCCAGGAATAATTGAACGTGATCCATCCGCCGAGAGTCGGGCCGATGGTCGGAGCCATGACGGCGGTAATGCCATAGAGCGCAAACGCCAGGCCCCGCTGCTGCGGTGGAAAAGTATCCGCCAGAATCGCCTGAGCCATCGGCTGCAGGCCCCCGCCGCCCGCGCCCTGCAGCACGCGGAAGAGAAGCAGAACTGTGAGACTAGGCGCCAAGCCGCAGAGAAGAGAACTCAAAGTAAAGACAGCCAGGCACGACATGAAGAAGCGCTTCCTGCCTACTGCGCCAGCAAGCCAGCCGCTGATTGGAAGAATGATGGCGTTCGAGACGAGATAAGAAGTCAGCACCCAGGTGCTCTGGTCGTTGCTCGCGCCGAGATTTCCGGCCATGTATGGCAGAGCGACGTTGGCGATGCTGGTGTCCAGCACCTCCATGAAGGCGGCCATGGCCACAACCACGGCAATCAGCCACGGGTTATACCTCGGCCGCCAAATGTCCTGGTCGAGAGTGAGAGCCGCACTGCTCATTTGAGGTAGACGTCGGGCACGACGTTCATGCCGGGACGAAGCTGGTGATCTCGATTTTCACCGGGCTCGAGAACGATTTTTACGGGGACTCTTTGCACAATTTTTACGTAATTGCCGGTGGCGTTTTCCGGGGGCAGCAAGCTGAAGAGCGGGCCGGTCGCACCCGCGATGCTGTCGACGTGGCCTTTGAACTTCTGGCCCGTGGAGTCCACATGGATTTCCGCTTTTTGTCCAACGCGCATGTATTTGAGCTGCGTCTCTTTGAAATTGGCGGTGATCCACACTTCATCGAGCGGGACGACGGTGAGAAGTTGCTGCCCCGCTTGCACGTTCAGCCCTACGACCACCGTCTTGTTCACTTCGCCCGAGACGGGCGCGACAATCTTGGTGTATTGCAGGTTCAATTGCGCTTGCTCGAGCAACGCGCGCTTTTCCTCGACGTCGCTGATCGCGGCGCGCGCGCGCGCCCGGCTGGACGACACTTGCTGTGGGCCGGTTTCGGCATACTGGTGGTTCGCATCGGCCTGCACCAGGCGGCTCTGGGCCTGTTGAACGAATTGTTCGGCGGCGGATTCGGTGGCGCGCGCTGCCGCCACGGAAGCGGTGCTGGATTTGGCGGCGGCTACCGCCTGATCGTAAATCTGCTCGGCGACCTCTCGCTTGTCCACCAGCAACTTGTAACGGTGAAGATCGTCCTGTGCCTTTACATCGTTGGCTTCGGCCTCTTCGAGCTGCGCGTGCGCCGCAGTAAGCTGCCTCTGGGCCGCAGTGATTCCAGCCGTGGCATTCACAATGTCCGACGATGTGGACGTCAACTGGCTTGAAGAGTTCACGGAAGTTATCGGCACCGTGATATTCAGCGATTGCGCTGTGGCTTCGGCACTGGCGAGATTGGCCGCGGCTTGCGCGACCGCAACTTCGTAATCCTTCGGATCGATCTCGACGAGGACGTCGCCTTTCTGCACCCACTGGTTGTCGCCGACGTTCACCTTCACCACATAGCCGGATATCCGCGCGCTCACGGGATAAAGGTGAACATCCGCCTGCGCGTCGTCGGTCGATTCATAGCTGCTGAGGTAGCGCCACAACAATACGGTGGCAACAAGCACCACAACGACGATGGCCACGATCAGTAATGTTTTGTGCTTCTTGGGATTGCGGTACGAGGGCGGCGAATAAACCGTGTCTTTCAGCGGCGATGAATCGATCTCTGATTCACTGCCGGCTTCCTTGCCGGCTTGCGGTGCCGTACGGATTGGATTCTCTTCCGCCATTTTCATTGTCCTTTAAAATATTCTTTGACGCCGGCTTCCGCGACGCCAAGAGCGCGAGCCAGGGAAATTTTTGCAAAATTGTAGCTGTACAGACTGGAGATATATTGTTCGTGGGCGCTGGCAACGGCTTCCTGCGATTGCACCACTTCCACAGTGTCCGTGACGCCCGCTGTAAAACGATCACGCGACTGCTTCAGAGTCTCCTCGGCCAGGTCAATATTGCTGCGTGCCACGGCGACCTGTTCCGCCGAGGATTGCAGATTAAATAGTGCCGTGCGAACGTCGGCGTCAATCTGCGCGCGCAGATTGTCCAGGCGCTCGCGGCTCTGCTCGAGCCGCGCATCGGCTTGCAAGACATCGCCGTGAACGCTGCCGCCCTGAAAAATCGGAATGGTGAGTGTTCCGCGCACGTCGAAAACTTGCGTTGCCGTCGAGGGGTGCGGGCCTCCTTCGCCGATGTCCGCATTAAACGAGAGCGACGGGAGATAGCCAGCCGCCGCGGCCTTGCGGGAGAATTCCGCCGCTCGCACATCGGTCATAGCCGCCAGATAATCGGAGCGCGAAGCGTAGGCGCGTTTCAAAGCGTCATCGACCGTCATGCCATCGAAGGGATGGTAGGGAGATTTATCCGTAAGATCGAATTCCTGTCCGGGAGCGAGACCGATTACTCGCGCGACGGTGAGCTTCTGGATGGCGAAATTGTTTTTCGCTTGAATGAGCTGCTGCTGGCGGGTTTGCAGCTCGACTTTGGCGCGCAAGCCGTCAATTTCGGGCGAAGTTCCGGCGTCCACCTGGTCCTTGGCTTGATCGTAGAGCGCCTGCGCCGTCTTGACTTGGGCTTCCGCGGTTTCGATGCGGGCTTCGTCGGCGATGGCTTGCAAATAAGTGTAGCCCACGGCGAGCACAACCAGATCGCGCGCGTCCTTGAAACTATATTCTGCGGATTTTAGGCTTTGGCTTGCAGCCCGCGAATTGTTAATCGATTTCCAATCGAATAGCGATTGATTCACGCTCACGCGCGCGTCGAAATAAGAAAACGGCCCCACCGAGCGCGGGAGCGTCACTGCGCCAAAATGTGTAAGCCCAAGTTCGCCGAGATTGACTTCCGAAGCCACCACTGCGGGCGCTGCGTCCACGTGCGGGAGAAGTGCGCTTAATTGCTCCCAGCGCTGGCCGCGCGCGGAGCGAATATCCGCGTTCGAGAGAAGTAGTCCAAGATTTTGTTTCAAACCACGGTCGATGGCTTCCTGCAAGGAGATCGGAAGAACTCCTGGAGCGAGTTTAGAGGGGACGCTGCCTGAGAACGGACTCACTCCTTGCGTCCCTGGAATTGGCTGGCCTGGAGTGCTCGTGCTGGATGTCGATTCGCTTTGCGCGAGGCAATTGGTCGCTCCGCTGGACAAAACGAAGGCCAGCAGAAAAACGCGGGCGAGTCCGTCGCTGAGATTCAAAAAAGCCTCCTTGCCTCAAGGTCCTGCTCAACAGCCATTGTGGCGGGATCGATCTCAAACCTGATGGCTCGTTCTTGCGGCCACCAATGTGCCGAGCACGGCTTGGATGCATCAGTCTGCAAAAAAGACACAACTATTTTTACTGGAACCGCAGACAAGAATTGTAAATGTTTTGGGTTCGAAAAAAAACGGAAGGAAGAGTTTCTTTAAATAATTGCGGCGGCGCAGCGAACAACAAAACGACTCCGAACGCATCGGAGCCTCGGGATTTTTTTGGATGAAGAAAAGAAAATTGAACGACCAGAAAGAATAAAATTGGCGAAAAAAAATAACGACGAAGAAAAAATGGTGGAGGCGGGGGGAGTCGAACCCCCGTCCGAAAAGCGCTACGACACGAAGCCTACATGCTTATCTCAATTCGGTGTGCGACCCGGCCCTTGCGGGCTGATCGCGCGTTCGCCGGCGGCGCTTGGAATGAGCAAGATGCGCAACCAACTAGTCCGATGGTTCTCGCCCGAGCCTTGCGGACCGAAAGGCCCAGGCCAGCTCACTGTGTGACGCCTCTTGCCGGGCCCGTGAGCGAAGCCCGGGGAAGCGTGCGCTTAATTAATTAAGCAGCAAGTGCCAAGTTGTTGTTGGCATTTCTAGTTTCCACCAAGTTACGGGCAGGTGGGTCCCGGCATGCCTTCGGGCCGCGACAGCTTCCGTCGAAACCGAGTCGCCCCCTGGGTACGAGTCTATTTTAGCATTGTTAGCAGATTCGGTGGTTGCTCCTCCTATCGGGTGGAGTCGAGTTGTGACGGTTGAAAGTCGAAAGTTGAAAGTTGAAGTCGCAATATTGCAGAGGATCATCATGTCGAATTGGGCTGGCTGGGCCTCCTTTATGCTGGAGCTTATGGCTGACGGTTGAAAGTCGAAAGTTGAAGGTCGAATGGGGAAAAGCTTGGCACGGGGGAGCAAGACCGGCAGCGAATGGGATCGTCGGGCGTGAAGAGAGCTCCCTTCCGACAAGGTGGGAACCTCCGGTCGTCGCGCTTGGAGAGGGATCCTTCCTCGCTACGCTCGTCAGGACAGATTTCCTCGTCGGAAATCTGGTTAACAATAATAGAGCCCCTCCCCCGGTTTTTTGTAAACGCTGATTCCAAGAGACTTTAAGCTGATTGGAATGAACACTTGCGGAAATGTTGATTCCAAAGGGGTTGCGGGGGATATTATAGGACGCAAG
>Ga0187805_10000534_pt1 | contig 12621 bp, 6 predicted proteins | sample NC_wetland_sal_i_6_FD_132965 | JGI IMG/M metagenome (GOLD analysis project Ga0187805, IMG submission 132965) | Wetland sediment microbial communities from Neuse River Estuary, North Carolina, USA - Control_5 | ecosystem: Environmental > Aquatic > Freshwater > Wetlands > Sediment | place: USA...
CGCGCGCGCGCGCGATCGCCGCCTCGAGCGTTTCATTCGGGGCGGGAACCAGCAGGCCGATCACCAGGTCCGCCGCGCCGATCTGATCCAGGCGCTCGCGCGATGCTGGCGGAATCTCTTCGAGAGCGAGCATGTTCAGGACGGAATCCCCATCATCATGATGCCCATCAATGGAACGCGAGCCCACGCGGGGCGATTGTCGAGCTCGTAATTGACTTCATACAAGGCCTTGTGCACGCGGAAGGCGTCGAGCAGACGGCGGAAGCTTTCCGGGTCGGGTGGAAGAAAGTTCGTGTCGGCGGTCGCATCGCGATAACCGCGAAGAAATTCGGCGGCGGCGGCGTGCTCCCACAGCCGCGCCCACGGCTCCAGCCGCTCCATCGGCTCGCCATGCCGCGCGGACCAGTTGATCAGGGTCGCGCAGGCGCCGTAGCTGAAGGATCGCAACATGCTGGCGACGTCGCGGAGCGGGCACTGCTTGGCGCGGCGCTCGCGCAGGGGGCGCGTGGGCTCGCCTTCGAAGTCGAGGATCACGAAATCGGTTTTCGCGCGCAACACCTGCCCCAGGTGGTAATCGCCGTGAATGCGGATGCGCATGCCGAGAGTCGAATCGGGTGGCGCGTCGGAAAAAGGAGCGCGCAGGCGCGCCAGAATATCGCGCCGCCGGCCGAGGACCAGCGCCGCGGGCTCGACAGTATCGTCCGGAAGACGCGACACGTTTTCCTTGAGCGCATCGAAGACGTGAATCGCGTAGGCGCGCAAGTCCGTGTACAGCGACTGCACCTCCTGCGCGGTCAGCGGCTCCGGTGCGAACGCCGGATCGCTGCTGGGCGCACCGAGCGCGGAGTGAAGCTCCCCGGTCCGGCGACCGAGAGTGGCGGCTGCTTCCAGATACAACCCCACGTGATCGCGCGCGAAGGCGGGTAGCGGCTGGTCGCCGAAGATGGCCGCGTCCGCGATTTGGGCTTCTGGGGGAAATTCGAGCGGCGCGCAACTTTCGAAGTAGCGCTCGATCTCTTCCACCGTCCAGCGCCAGGCATCGCCCTCATTTTCGACCAGCCCCTCGAGCAGGCCCAGCGTCGCCGGCTCGGAACCATTCACGTATTCGAGCGCGCCGGCGTACGGCGGAACGCGGTCGAAATGCATGCATTCGGTCAGGTAACGATCCACTTCGAAGTCCGGGTTCATGCCCGGCTGGTAGCGCCGGAAGAGTTTCAGAATCAGGCGATCGCCGAACACGACGGAGGAATTGCTTTGTTCGGACAGGATCCGGCGGACGGGGAACGGGCCGTCCGCCGTCGCGGCGAACACCGCGCTCGCTTCGCCGCGAACCCGTCCCTGGCGCGTTTGCAGCTCACGGCTCGCCCCGATGATCGACAGCAGCGCGGCGCAGGCTTCATCGTCGAACACACCATCGTGCAGAATTCCGGGACCGTCCGGAGTCACGACCGGCGCCAGAACCGCCTGCGGAAAATTCTGGCGGACTTGTTCCGCCGAGCCTTCCAGCGCAATCGCCAGCGGCAAAAAATAGACATCGACCGGACCGCTTTCGTATTGGACTTCGATGAGCGCCAGCGCGGTTTTCGGCCGGTCGATCCCGGTCCAATCGACGATCCGTGTCGAGCGGATGCGGCGCGTCTTGCCTCCGAACCAACGCTGCTTCACCAGGAAACTCGGCAGTACGCTGCTTTCGAAGCGATGGTGCGATGCGCCTTCGAATAGCGTCGCCCACCCCGCTCCCACGGCCAGCGCCGCGGGTGTTGCGCCCGTTTGTATTTCCGCGGGCTCGGGCGCGGCATGCAGCTCCAGCCACAAAAATCCGTACGCGCCGACGGTCAATCGATACGGCTGATGCCCGATGGGCGGGAACTCGACATAGCCGAGCATTTCGATGGGAACCGCGCCTTCCAGGCCCGACAGGTCCAGATCGACCGGCTGCGCGAAGCGCGACAGGTTGGCGATGCACAGGATCCGCTCGCCCTCATGGCTGCGTAGATAGGCGAGCACTTTGCGATTTTCGGGATTCAGGAATTCGAGTGTGCCGCGGCCGAAAACACGAAACAGCTTGCGCAGCGCGATCATGTTGCGCATCCAGTTGAGCAGCGACGATGGATCGCCCTGCTGCGCCTCCACGTTCACGGCCTGGTAGCCCCACACCGGGTCCATGATCACCGGGCTGTAAAGCCTGGCCGGCGTCGCGCGCGAGAATCCGGCGTTGCGATCACCGTTCCACTGCATCGGAGTGCGGACGCCATTTCGATCGCCCAGATAAATGTTGTCGCCCATGCCGATTTCATCGCCGTAATAAATGATGGGCGTGCCCGGAAACGACAGCAGCAGGCTATTCAAGAGTTCGATACGGCGGCGATTGTTGTCGAGCAGCGGCGCCAGACGACGGCGGATTCCGAGATTGATGCGCATGCGCGGATCGGCGCTATAGGCCAGGTACATGTAATCGCGCTCATCGCTGGTGACCATCTCGAGCGTGAGCTCGTCGTGGTTGCGAAGAAAAAGCGCCCACTGGCAGTTCGACGGAATATCCGGCGTCTCCTGCATGATATCGGTGATGGGCAGACGATCCTCCTGCCGCAGCGCCATGTAGATGCGCGGCATCAGCGGAAAGTGAAACGCCATGTGACACTCGTCGCCGTCGCCGAAATACGGCCGCACGTCGCTGGGCCACTGATTGGCTTCCGCCAGGATGGCGCGATTCTCGTAGCTGCGATCGATTTCCGCGCGCACCTTTTTGACGAGGGCGTGCGTTTCCGGGAGATTCTCGCAATTGGTCCCGTCGCGCTCGACCAGATACGGGATCGCGTCCACGCGAAGAGCGTCCACGCCCATGTCCAGCCAGAAGCGCAGCACGCGGAGCATCTCCTCCACCACGCGCGGATTGTCGTAGTTCAGATCCGGCTGGTGCGAAAAGAAGCGGTGCCAGAAATACGCGTGCGCCACCGGGTCCCAGGTCCAGTTCGATTTTTCCGTGTCTGTAAAAATGATGCGGGCGTCGCGATATTTCTGATCGTTATCGTTCCACACATAAAAATCGCGCTCGGGCGAGCCGGGGGGGGCCTGGCGCGCGGCTTGAAACCAGGGATGCTGATCGGAGGTGTGATTCATCACCAGCTCGATCATCACCTGCAGGTCGCGAAGGTGCGCCGCTTCGAGAAACGCCTGAAAATCCTGGAGCGTTCCATAGCTCGGATGCACGCTCTGATAGTCGGAGATATCGTAACCGTCATCGCGCAGCGGCGATGGAAAAAACGGCAGCAGCCACAGGCAGGTGACGCCCAGATCCTGCAAATAATCGAGCTTCTGAATCAGCCCCGGGAAATCGCCGATGCCGTCGTTATTGCCGTCGGCGAAGGCGCGCACGTGTAGCTCGTAAATGACCGCGTCTTTGTACCACAGCGGATCTACCGCGCTTCCGGAGCGTTTCATTTCGCTAGACGCCCCGCTGTTCCAGGCGCAGGATGTGCGCCGGACGCACCGCCGGCGTCAGCTCGAAATAATTGCGCGATCCGTGCCATGTGTACACTTCACCGCTCAAAAGATCGAGCGCCTCAAAGGGCCGCGCGGCATCCAGCCGCAGCTCGTCCAGATCGACGTTTACGAATCCTGTCTGTTTATGGAAGGGATCGAGATTCACCAGCACCAAGATCAGGTTGGTCACGTCGGGCGCGGTTTTCGAATAACACATCACTTCGGGGTTTTCGGTCCGGTGGAAATGCAGCGTGCGATCGTGGTGCAGCGCCGGATTTTCGCGGCGGATGCGGTTTACGTGTCCGATGAGCCCGCTCAGGCTCGACGACGCGTGAATGTCCCAGTGTTTGAGCTCGTATTTTTCGGAATCGAGATATTCTTCGCTGCCCGGTTCGCGCGCGACGTTTTCAGCGAGCTCGAAGGCCGGTCCGTAAATGCCGTAATTCGCGCCGAGCGTCGCCGCGAGCAGGAATCGGATCATGAATGCGGCGCGCCCGCCGTTTTGCAGAAATGCCGTAAGGATATCGGGCGTGTTGGGCCAGAGGTTCGCACGGAAATATTCGCTCACAGGCGGCCGAGTCAGCTCTTCGAAATACTCGGTGATCTCCTGCTTCGTGTTCCGCCACGCGAAATAGGTATAGGACTGCGAAAATCCGAGCTTCGCCAGCCGCTGCATCACTCGCGGCCGCGTGAACGCCTCGGAAAGAAACAAGACGTCCGGATATTGTTTCTTGAGTTCATCGATCATCCACTCCCAGAAGGCGAACGATTTCGTGTGCGGGTTGTCGACGCGGAAAATACGCACTCCCGCCGCGATCCAGAACAGGGCGATGCTTTTCAGCTCGTCCCACAGCTCCGCCCAATGCTCGCTCTCGAAGTCGAAGGGATAAATGTCCTGGTATTTCTTGGGCGGATTTTCGGCGTACTGGATGCTTCCATCAGGGCGGGTGCGAAACCATTCGCGGTGATGCTGAAGATACGGGTGATCGGCCGAGCATTGATACGCGAGATCCAGCGCGATCTCGATTCCGTGTTGCCTTGCGGCGGCGACAAGTTGCCGGAAATCGTCGATGCTCCCCAACTCGGAATGGATCGACTTATGGCCGCCGTCGCGCGCTCCAATCGCCCACGGGCTGCCGGGATCTTCCGCCGTCGCTTCCACCGCGTTGTTTCTGCCTTTGCGGAATCGAAGGCCTATCGGATGGATCGGCGGAAAATAGAGCACGTCGAATCCCATCGCGGCGATCTCCGGCAGCCGCGCTTCGCAGTCGTGAAACGTTCCATGTCGGCCGGGCTCAAGCGCGCACGATCGAGGAAACATCTCGTACCACGCCGAAAACGCGGCTTTCTCCCGGTCTACGATGACTCCAAGCTCCGCTTCGGCGCGAGTCGCGAAGCGAAGATCCGGATAGCGCCGCGCGATTTCGAACAGATCTTCGCGAATGGCCGCGGATTTACGGGCTTCGAGATCGTCGCGCTCATCGCGCAGGCGGCGCGCCCAATTCCACAGGCGTCCGGCATCGTCACCGGCGGCGCGGACGGCGGTCTGCTCGATGAGATCCGCGCCGATGCGCAGCTCGACAGCCAGGTCCTGCCCGGCGGCCACGCGCTTCAGAAAATCCGCGCGCCAGGTTTCCAGGTGATCCACCCAGCTTTCGACCGTGTAGAGATAGCGGCCCATGCTTGAAACGGAAAATTCGCCGCGCCAGCGGTCGTTTCCGAGCGGCACCATGGGAACGTGCGTCCACTCCGCGTCGTGCTCGAAGCGGTACAGCAGGCGGCACGCGATGTGATCGTGCCCGTCGGCGAACGCGTCCGCTTCGACAACCACAGATTCGCCGACGACACGCTTGATCGCAAACCGTCCGCAATCCACTTGAGGCTGTATGTTTTCGATAGCCACGCGCCTGCGCGCAGCGACACCCGCACCGGTCAGCGCGTTGGCGCGGAGGTCTTGTACTGCACCCATTGCTCCCTGACCGAGTTGCAAGCACGTTGCCAGCCTAACCTCCTGAAAAAACAGTCGCGCTCGCCCGGCGCAGGAAGCCGTTACGGAGTAAAACTCTCCGTCACGAAAAATCTTCCGGTGCGGCGTCGCGGATGATCAATAGGGAATCCGGACCCATCCTCCATTCGCGATCGCGTGACGGAAGCTCGGCCTCGGAAGAAATCAGCGGGATTCCGGCGAAAGGCGCGCGAAGGGTTTGCGGCGACTTCGCCAGGTTTGCCAGGATTGCGATCTCGCCGCGCCGCACCACGATCCATTGCCTCGCTTCGTCGAACCGCACGTCCACAAGGTCCAGCCGCCCGTCGGTCAGGCAGGAATACTGACGGCGCAAGTCGATCAACCGCCGGTAAAACGAGAGCATCGATGCGTGCGGGTCGCGATCGAGCTCGCTCCAGTTGATCTTCGAGCGTTCGAAGGTGGCGGGATCCTGCGGATCGGGAATGTCCTCGGGATTCCACTCGAAGCTCGCGAATTCCCTGCGGCGTCCTTCGGAGACCGCGCGCGCAAGCTCGGGATCTTCGTGCTGGCTGAAATATTGAAAGGGAGCGGACGCCATGAACTCCTCGCCTTGAAACAGCAGGGGAATGAAGGGCGACATTATGACCAGCGCCGCTCCGATCTTCAGCCGGCCGCAGCTCATCAGCCTGGCGGCCCGCTCGCCCGCCGGCCGGTTGCCGATCTGGTCGTGATTCTGCAGATAACCGAGAAACCGCCAGCCGGGAAGGCGGACCGCCGGCGCGCCATGGACCCGCTGGCGGTAACAGGAATAGCGGCCGTCGTAAGCGTAGGCCTGGCGCAACGTTCTGGCGAGCTCCTGGAGCGATCCGAAATCGAGGTAGTAGCCGGATCTCTCGCCCGTCAGCACTGTGTGCAGCGCGTGATGGAAATCGTCCGACCATTGTGCGTCGATTCCGAAGCCGCCCGCCTCGCGCGGCGTGACGATCCGCGGGTCGTTCAGATCGCTTTCGGCGATCAGGCTGAGGCCGCGGCCGAGATGCGCTTCGAGTTCATCCACTTCACGCGCGAGCTGTTCCAGGAAAGCGATCGCGGAGGAATCGTGAAACGCGTGCACGGCATCGATTCGCAGCGCGTCGAAGCGATAGTCCCGCAGCCACATCAGCGCGTTGTCGCACAGAAAGCGGCGCACTTCGGCACTGCCTTCGCCGTCCAGGTTGACTGCGGGCCCCCAGGGCGTCGAATGGCGATCCGTGAAGTACGGCCCGAAGCGGTCGAGATAATTTCCCGCGGGCCCGAGGTGATTGTGGACGACGTCCAGCACCACCGCGAGCCCCCGAGCGTGCGCCGCGTCGACGAAACGTTTCACGTCGTCTGGCACGTGGTCCGGCGATCCATAGAAATGATGCGGCGCGTATAAACCCACGCCATCGTATCCCCAACCCCATTTCCCCGAAAACTCCTGGATGGGCATGAGCTCGATATGGGTCACGCCGAGACTCTTCAGGTAATCGAGGCGTTCCGCAGCGGCAGCGAATGTCCCCTCGCGTGTGAAAGTCCCCAGGTGCAGCTCGTAGAAAATCGCGGAAGAAAGCGGCGGTGGATTCCAACCATTCACGCGCCAGCGAAAGCGCTGGTGATCGACCACGCGCGAAAGTCCGTGGACGCCTCGCGGCTGCCAGGGCGAGCGCGGATCGGGAAACGGACCTTCTCCATCCAGCACGAATCCGTAATCGGCGCCGTGGCGGATCTCGTCGCTTTCCGCGCGCCACCATCCGGCGTCGAACGGCTGCATCTCGATGCGTGAAGCGCCGAGCTGTAACTCAACTTTGTGCGGCTTCGGCGCCCACACCCGGATCTCGCTCATCCAGCCGCCTCGCGAGCAAGCAACGCGACGGGAAAATGCGCGAGCAGGACGGCGATTTCATTCTTGCCGCCGGAGACCAGCTCGCCCGAGAGCTGATTGCGCCACGCGCCGTCAGGGATCTCGAGCACGGTGTTATTCCAGTCGTTAAGATTCAATTGCAGGCGCGGCGCGATCGCGATCACCTCACCGCCGCGCTCGAACGCGATCACGTGAGCCGCGCCCGGACCGCTGGCCCACAGCGGCTGATAACTCCCTTCGAAAGCAGCGGGACGGGAGTTGCGAGTGCGCAGCGCCTGGCGGATCAGCCACTGCTTGGGCAATCCTTCTTCGGCGCGCGCGAGGATTTGATTCGGGCACATGCGCTCCAGCTCCGCGAGCAGCGCGATGCGCCGGTCATAATCGACCGGCCGGCGATTGTCCGGATCCACCAGGCTGAAGTCCCACAGCTCGGTTCCCTGGTAGATATCCGGGACGCCCGGCGCGGTAAGCTTCAGCAGCACCAGCGCGAGCGAGTTCACGCGCGCACGTTCCGCCAGCGGCGCGAGGAACGCTTCCAGCGCGGCGCGGAAACCCGGGTCTTCGATTACGCCGTCGATGAATTTTTCAAGCGCCTGTTCATACGTCGCATTCGGCGAGATCCAGGAGGTGTGCTCCTTGGCCTCACGCACCGCCTTCCGTATATATTCGAGCACGCGCTGCCGCGAGATCGGCCACGCGCCGACCAGCGTTTGATACAGCAGGTACTCGGTCTTGCGATCCGGCAGATCGCCGGTTCGATAGCGCGCGTTTTCGGCCGACCATTTGCGCACCGCCTCCGCCCAGCCGCCCGGGATTTCCGAGAGCAGGCTGATACGGCTGCGCACGTCTTCGCTGCGCTTGGTGTCGTGCGTCGATGTCGCCAGCAGCGTGAACGGATAATTTTGCTGCGTTTCCGCGCACCAGCGATGAAATTCATCCACCGGCGTGCCGAACCGCGCGGGATCGCCGCCCACTTCATTCAGCGAAACCAGGCGTGCATACGAATAAAACGCGGTATCTTCGATTCCCTTCGCCATAGCCGCGGCGGTCACCTGCTGAAAGCGCATGACGAATTCACTCTCGTTCGCTCCGCGGACGGCGAGAAGCAGTACGGCGCGCAAAAAGTCGAACAGGCGCTCCTCCAGATCCGGGCGGCTGCGTTTGGCTTCCTCGATCGCGCGTGTCACGTACTCCCGGTCGGAATCCGAAACGAATCCCCACTCGGCGCGAATATAGGTGCGGTAGGCGGGAAAGGACGCGATCGCTTCGCGAACCGCCTCGTGAATCTCGTGGCGGGTGTAGTCGCGGTGCTCGCGGTGGTCTTCGCAAATCTGGAGAAACAGGGCCGTGAGCCGGTTCAAGTCGCTGCCCAAAATTTCGCGCAGCACCAGGTTTCGTTTTTCGTGAGCGATCGCGGCAAAATCGACAGGCTCGCCGGTGAATTCGCGATACAGCTCATTCAGCGGAGCTTCTCCGTGCGGATCGACGAACAAACCGCCGGCGAGGTTCAGAAAATCGTAGCCGGTGGTGCCCGCGATCCGCCACGCCGCCGGCAACTGTTCGCCCGGCTGGAGAATTTTCTCGGCGACGATCCACGCGTCGGGCGCCGCGCGGCGCAGGCGGTCGAAATACTGTGCGGGATCGCGCAGGCCGTCGGGATGGTCCACGCGCACTCCGTCCAGATCGCCCGCTTTCAGCCATTCGACAATGCGCACATGCATGTCCTCAAAAACGTGCTCGTCCTCAACGCGCATTCCCACCAGCGTGTTGATGTCGAAAAAGCGGCGGTATACCAGCTCGCGCTCGGCGGTCCGCCAGCGGGAAAGACGGTAATTCTGCTCGGCGAGCAGCGAGTCGAGTTGATCGATGTTCACGTTGATTCCGGCGATGACCGCGTCGATGGACGCCGCGATTTCCGGCTGTTCGCGCAGCAGCGCGGCAAGCAGCTCGCGCACCACCTCCTTGTCGCGATGCCGCGCGATGCGGCTGGACCAGTCCGCTGCGGTGGCCGCCGGAAGCCGGTCCAGCGCGTCCGCCAGAAATCCGAGCCGCGCCGATCCGTTCTCTCGCGCCGCGTCCGCCAGAACGCCGGAGAGCGATTCCGGAGCCACGGGAAACGCGTGCTCATGGTAACGGATGACGAATCCCGCGCGGTCGCGTACCAGTTTCAGCTCGCCCGCCGCGAGAACCAGGCCGTAATGATCGCTCAGCAGCGGGAGCAAAATTTTGTTGCGCAGCCGTTCCTCCGGGGCATTCCATTCGATATCGAAATACGGAGCATAGCGGCTGGCGGCTCCATTCTCGAGCGTGTCCCACCACCACGCGTTGTCTTTCCCGATGGCCATGTGATTCGGAACGATGTCCAGCACCTGCCCGAGTCCGGCGTCACGCAGCGCGCGAGCGAACCTCTCGCGGCCTGCTTCTCCGCCAATCTCGCGATTTACGTGGTGATAATCGACAATGTCGTAACCGTGCGTGCTTCCCTTACCGGCCTGAAGATAGGGCGAACAGTACACGTGCGAAACTCCGATATCCCGGAGATAGGGGATAATTCGAGCCGCGGCGTCGAAATCGAATCCGGAGTGCAGTTGCAGACGGTAGGTGGATCGCGGCGAGGTCACATCGCAAATTAGATTTCGAACACCGGCGCCTGTTTCCGACGATGTCGTAACGTTTCATCCGCGCGTGTGGATTTTCCGGGCGTGTCAATCAGCCCCACAATCCAGGCAATAAAGTTCAGACGCCGGTAGAAAAATCCTTCCCCCGGATTGGGAAGACTGGCCTAAGCCGAAGACAAAACGATGACCGATTGTTGGAACGTTGCGTGCTCGCTAAATCAGCCTCATGTGGAATAAAGATCAATCGGGTACGGCTCCATTTATAAACACCGGCGCGCATGTCGGCCAGACGATGCGAATTGAAGGCGAGATTTACGCCAAGGATGAAATTGAGGTCGAAGGCGAAATCAACGGCGCGGTGATGTCGGAAAGCCGCCTCACCATTGGCGAAAGTGGTAAGCTCGACGCGACGATCAAGGCCACCGAAGTCGTGATCGCCGGCACCGTGAAGGGCAACGTGGAAGCCACACAGCGAATCGTGCTGCGCAAAGGCGCGAACCTGGTGGGTGACGTGAAAACCGCGGGGATTGTGATCGAGGACGGCGCCTATTTCAGGGGCGGAATCGACATCACGCGGCCCGCTGCGGCCGCGACCGGCGACTGACTCGAAGTCTGGCACGCAGGATGCAGTTTCGAGACTGCGAAGCCGAATGAAGCTTACGATTCTGAACGTCGCCTATCCGCTGGTGCCGGTCAGCCCGGGCACGGCGGGCGGCGCGGAGCAGATCGTCGCCGCGATCGACCGGGGATTGACGTTGCGCGGGCATCGCTCTGTCGTGCTCGCGGCCAAGAATTCGCAGGTGCATGGCACTCTGATTCCTACGCCGTCGTGGGACGGTCGGATCGATCCCGATATCCGCGCGTGGGCCGCGAGCGAGCACCGCCGCGCGCTCTCCGCGCTGCTCGAGTCCATTCAGGTGGATCTGGTGCATCTCCACGGCCTCGATTTCATCGAGTACCTTCCGCCGGAACCGGCGCCCTGCATGGCGACGCTGCATCTGCCCCCGGACTGGTATCCCGGGTGTGTGTTCCAGCTCGCGCGCCGGAACATGATGCTGACGTGCGTGTCCGCCGCGCAACGCGCGCGCATGCCGGAGGCGCTTCTGCCCGCGCGGACCATCTGCCATGGAATCGACACGGAACTTTTCGATCGCCGGTTTCGAAAGACCAGCTACGCGGCGATGATCGGGCGCATTTGTCCGGAAAAAGGCTTCCATTGGGGGATCGACGCCGCGCGCCGGGCCGGTGTCCCTTTACTCATCGCCGGCGACGTGTTCCCGTACGAAGCGCACCAGCGCTACTTCGAGGAGCAGATCCGCCCGCGGCTGGATAAAAATGTCCGTTTCCTCGGGCACGCGAACCTGCGAAGGAAGCGCCACCTGTTGTCGGCCGCGCGCTGCGTGCTGATTCCAAGCCTTGCGGCCGAAACGAGCTCGCTGGTGGCGATGGAGGCGCTGGCCTGCGGAACCCCGGTCATCGCCTTTCGAAGGGGCGCGCTGCCGGAGATCGTCGATCACGGCAGCACCGGATTCCTGGTGAATGATGCGGCGGAAATGGCGGAGGCGATCGCGTGGTCCCGCGACCTTGATCCGGCAGCGTGCCGGCGCGCCGCGCGCCTTCGGTTTTCCTGGGAGCCGATGATCCAGGAATATATCGACACGTATACCGAGATGATCGTCAGCGCGCGCAAGCCGCCCCGCGCCGCGTGCGCCGCAAAAATTCAGTCTGGAGGCGCCGGTTGAGAATCGCCCAGGTCGCGCCGCTTCACGAAAGCGTTCCTCCCGCGAGATACGGAGGCACCGAGCGGATCGTTTCTTACCTCACGGAGGAACTGGTCCGCCAGGGACACGATGTCACGCTGTTCGCCAGCGGCGATTCCAAAACGCGTGCGCGGCTGATTTCTTCCTGCCGCCGCTCGCTGCGCCTGGATCCGGAGTCCAGAGATCCGCTCGCCTGCCATATTGTGCTGCTCGAAGAGGTCGCGCAACGCGAGTCGCAGTTCGACATTATTCATTTTCATTCCGATGTGCTCCATCTTTCCCTCTCGCGGCGGCTGAAAACGCCGTCGGTCACGACCCTCCACGGACGCCTGGACCTGCCCGATCTTCCCGCGCTGTTCCGCACCTTCTCCGAGCTTCCGATGATCTCCATTTCAAACGCGCAAAGGAAGCCGCTTCCGCAGGCGAACTGGATCGGCACCGTGTATCATGGCCTTCCGCGAAACCTGTACACGCCCGATGCCTCACCGGAATGCTATCTCGCGTTCGTGGGGCGGATCTCGCCCGAAAAAGGCGTGGATTCCGCGATCGAGATCGCACGCCGGGCCGGGATGACGCTGCGAATCGCGGCGAAGGTCGACAACGCCGATGCTGAGTATTTCCGTGCGCACATCAAGCCGCTGCTTTCCGGTCCAGGGATCGAATTCATGCAAGAAGTCGACGACCAGCAAAAGCAACAACTGCTGGGCAAGGCCGCCGCTCTTCTGTTTCCGATCGACTGGCCGGAGCCGTTCGGCATCGTCATGATCGAAGCCATGGCCTGCGGCACTCCCGTGATCGCGTTTCCACGCGGATCGGTTCCCGAGGTGATTGAGCCGGGCGTGAGCGGGGTGATCGCGGAAAATATCGATCAGGCGGTGGAGGCGGTTCACCAGGTCGCGACGCTTCCGCGGC